>Ga0209944_1001091_pt1 | contig 11433 bp, 6 predicted proteins | sample SalPonR1_C_D2_MG_FD_185701 | JGI IMG/M metagenome (GOLD analysis project Ga0209944, IMG submission 185701) | Salt pond soil microbial communities from South San Francisco under conditions of wetland restoration - Salt Pond MetaG R1_C_D2_MG... ...
AGTTTGGTATTTTTCGTAACGTCTTGTAGATGTACAGGAAGGCTAATGTTATTTTGTGCTTCAATTTCTGTTTCTTGTGCAGTAAGAATTTCTACAACGGCTTCTCCTGAGTTAAATGCAACATCTTCAATTTCTCTATCATTATCGATACCTGTTAGTTGACTTGTTTCAACTATCACATCTGTGGTCCCTTCAAAACTCCTATTATAGACGCCTTTTACATTTGCAAGTTCAATTATTAGGGATTCACTTTGATTAATAATCACAGGAGAACCTATATCAAAAATAAATATTTCTCCTACTTCGAGTAAACCACTCATTTCATCATCATCTGTGGTACATATAATATCATAATCTCCAGTTGCAATATTTTCTTCAATTTTTTTACTAAATGTTAGTTTTGCTAATTCATCTTCTGTTAAAGTTATTTCCTGACTATCAATCAAAACGGGATCTACACCATCAAAATCACCATATAACTTAATTACTTGAGATTTAGTTACTTCACCACTATTTATTATATCAGCTTTTATTGTTACCTCTTCTCCAATTATTGCTTTCTCTGGATCGATTTCTAAACTTAAAACCTCAAAAAAAGCAGGTTCGGTTTCCACAACTGAAATAGTTTTTAAAATCTGATCATCTTCACTGACAATTTTGAATTCTATTTCTGGAGCATCACCATTCTTGACTTGATAACTGAAAGTTCCTTCAAATTTCTCTAAAGTACCTAACTCTATATCAACCATATCGTCCTCTAGGTCTTCTTCCACATAGAATTCTATATCTTGATTATCAACACTGCTGCCAAAGTTTTTAATAGTATAATCAACCTCAATTGTTTTTCCTTCTTCTACTTCCTCGGTATAATTATTTATTCGAACCTCAAAGTATGATTCTTCAATATATTCCAATACAACTGTTTCGTTTTCATCCTCTTCAACTTCTATTTGATCCTCTTCAGTTTTAAAATAATCTCTAATAACCTGATAACTATAAGTTTTCTCTCCCACATTTTCAAAAACTGCCTTGCCATCTTCCCCAGTTATTTCTTCCCTTCCATCTAATTTGACCATAGCTCCTTTTATGTGATTGCTTTTTTCATCTTCAATTACAAAAGTAAGTTTATAAGGAAAGGGAGTTAATTCTACTTCTTGTATAATATCTTCTTGTACTATAATATCTCCTGTTTTTTCTTCATAACCAGTTGTTAAAACTTGATATTCATAGCTTCCTTCTTTTACATTGGAAAAATGAACAATACCTGACTTATCTGTTTTTTTCTGTTGACCATCAAATTCGACCAATACTTCAGGTAATGGGGTCTCCTCTTCTTCATCCAAAACTTTTATCTTTACATCATATTGACCAGAAGTAGGCACGTTTCCATCACAACCAACTATAACAAGTGTCAAAATGAAAATGAGTATTGCCAAACCAAAATATTTAATCATTCTATTTCCCATTTTAACTGCACCCCCTTATGCAGTTTATTACTATTTACTGGGATATTATATATATATTTATATAAAAAGCCTTTAAAGTTGATGATCTTTTTCTATTTTAAATCTGTATATTTTGGTTCAATTATAATTTATCAAATAATTTGTTTCATTTCAACACTAAGTTTGCTGTGAGGTGAGGTTTTGTCCATCTTATATATTTTTATCCTATTAGTAACCTAATATGTTTATTTGGTTATTATCCATTTTAGTGGTTCACAAACCTAAAAAAGCCTGATGTATTTTCAACTTAAAGTAATCCACATCATGATAGTCATGGACTTTTTAAATCTCATTGATTTTATAGTTAATTCCTTCTAATTTGCGAGTTTGAATAGGACAATCACCATATGTAACAATTCCATATTTGTGCTTCTGTAAAGTATCTACAAATTTAATTACTGTTTAAGTTTTGATTCTAATCCTAACAAACAGCGATTATCTAATGCTTTTTACATATCTTGGAGTTTTCAGTATTTTAGATTAACTTAAGTCCATCTTTAATTGTATATTCTTTAGATAAGTTTTTATTTTTTGTAAGTAATTTTTCTAACCGGGGTTTTTCGTTTACTATTAAAATTCTTTGGTCTTAACTAAGATCCAGCGGTTATGTTTTAAAGTGAGAGTTTCTTGTTTACTTAAATTATTACGGCTTTGTTCATCTCTATGGACCTGATCTATTGTATTATTGAACTTAGCAATAATATGGAATTTATCAAAGACAATAACTGCATGTGGATACCAGTTGTTTATCACTTTAATATAAGGATCTCATCTATCCATAGTTATGGCTTTAATGTTAAAAAGTTCTTTTTTGGTCATATACTTAAAAAGTTCATCTAGGGTTTTAAATCATCTATTCTTACCGAACCAGATTACGTGGCCGGTAATGAAGTCTAAAACAACTGTTAAATATTTATGATGTTTTCCAACTGATACTTCATCGATAGTAATATAACCAGAATTAATATAGTCAATTTCATCATATTTTTCTTCTAAGAAGCTTTTATCTATTTTTTTTAACTATTTTTAAGTCAAGATTAAAGTGTTTAGCTTAGCATTAATGTACAGAGTTAATGTATATAAACGAGTATTTTTTTACTTTGGGCCCTTTCTTATCACTTATAAGACCTAAACGCCAACTCTGGTTTGTCCACAGGTAGATGTATATCTTTTATCAGGAAAAACTGTTGTAAATATAGCCAGACCTTTATCAGGATCAACAATTTGATCGAAACTGTCAACCTTTGCTTGATAAAAGGAAAATAAAAATGATATACAAAAATGTGACATAAATGAAGATCTCTTCTTATATTTTATCTTGCTAAAAAATATTAGAGGTCTTTCAACCTATGGTCTTCTTTTTATTTAATTTTTATCCACTGAAATGGAGCGGATTCAAAAATTATTATAATGAGAAACTAAAATATCTGAATTTTCGAAGACAAAATATATTTAGAATTATAATATTATATAACTGGATCTAATCTCTATAGGCGATGAGACGATCAGAAGAAGTTATTACTCGGTTTAAAAACTTATTTAGTAAAAAAGTATCTTTATGTATAAGCCAAAATTTAAAGTGAATAAAAGATTATTCAAAAACAAGCTTTCTGTAAAATTTATAGTTTCAATGATATAATATAAGAGTAAAACAAAATATTTTAATAAATTTACCAATGTTCATTTTTATCCTAAAAATAAAAAAACCCCTGTATTTCTTTAAGTAAAATATCTTTTTTATAAATATAGTATAAATAAGAAAGTAATAATATTAGAAAAACCTGCCCATTTTCTTATTGGAAAACTCATAATTTGGTAGCTTGTAGGTTATACTGATAAGTTTTTTAAAAAGAAAATTATTAAAGGAGATGAGTAATTTGATAGAAGGTGAAAGAGTAATAATTAGACAGTTAGAATTAGGTGATGAAAAATTACTTCATAATTGGAGGAATAATACAGAAGGTAATCTTTATTGTAGTTTTAAATATGGTTTTTTATTAAGTGAAGAATCTTTCCGGTTAAAAGTAAAACAACAAGTAGAAAATACTGATATTTTTCCAACCGAAAAAATGTTTATAATATTAAAGAAAGAAGATTTAAAACCCATCGGTGATATATCTTATAGAAATTGGGATAAAAGAAATAGGAGTGCTGAATTTGGTTTAGAAATTGGTGAAATTAATGAAAGAGGTAAAGGCTATGGTTATGAAGTATTATCATATTTTATTGAATTCATGTTTAATCATCTGAATTTAAACAGAATTGAACTTACCACCCTAACAGATAATGAAAAGTCAATTAAATTATATAAGAAATTAGGATTTAAAAAAAATGGTATCATACGGTAAAGTAATTTTGACAGTAGAAAAGGTAAATATATTGATGTTTTATATATGGACTTATTAAAAAAGGAATATAGCTTTTTTTGATAACACTAACCAAAACCGTTTTTGATAATATTGAGAATTAAATTAATTTAAAGAAATTTTTAATACAATAAAATTATGTAAAACTGTTTGCTTAAAACAAATATAGTCTAGAGTGAAGATTTTTTTATCGGACTGTAATCTTTTAAAAACATTTATTTTCTGCCTGTTGCTCCTAAAAGACGAGATTAGGTCAGAAATCTATTATAAGAGGTATATTTTTTATTTGAATTTTTTTATAATATAATACAGAAATATAATTAAACAATACTTTAAAAGCAGTTTGCTTAGCCTTATTAAAAGATTTTTAGAAAATAATTTAAAATGTTATCCTTAAACAACTATCTTTTCAATTAGATGATATTGTATTATATCTACTGGAGTGGTTTCTAAAAAAAATACAAATTATTAATAGTCAATAAAACAAAATATAAATTAAGAAAAATAATAACATTACTATATTGCAGTATTTTATAATATATGATAGTATATATTACATAAACTACTCTCTTAGTTTATAATGGCTAATAATGAACTTTGACCTTAAACAGTAGTTAATATATACTATAATTTGTGTCACGGGCTGTAGCGCAGTTTGGTAGCGCACTTGCTTTGGGAGCAAGGGGTCCTCGGTTCAAATCCGAGCAGCCCGACCATTTTTTTATATAATTAATTCAAGCCCTCATCGTCTAGGGGTCTAGGATACCAGGTTTTCATCCTGGCGGCAGGGGTTCGAATCCCCTTGAGGGTGCCATAATGGAGGGGTGCCCGAGTGGCTAAAGGGAGCAGACTGTAAATCTGCCGGCGATGCCTACAGAGGTTCAAATCCTCTCCCCTCCACCATAATAAATAAAAACCACCTTTTATAAAATAAGGTGGTTTTCCATATTCTTATTGAGGTATATATCTAAATATCGAAATCCCTTACTATAACCTCTCCGCTTTTTCCAAAGGGACCGAGAAGCTCTCCTTCAAATTCAACCTTAACCGCAATACCATTACCAATTTTTATTCTTATATTTTCATTTCCACTATATGTCATTACCTCATCTGCATTGATAAAACCTTGAAACTTTAAATCTCCATCTACAGTTATTGACAACCAGCTTTTATCAGTTGCAATTATCTTTAGCTCCTTACTTGTATCTTCAATTAGGGATGACTGTTCTGTTTGATTCTGATCAACTTTTTGTGTCTTGTTCATTTCTTCAATTTGCTTCTCATCTTTAACTTCTTCACTTTGCTTGTCTTCACTATTAAATTCGCCGTCATTTAAATTATCCTGTTCAGTATTGATCTTTTCTTCATTGTTTTCTTCAATTTTTTCTTGCGCAGGTTCCTTAATATCATGAGTACTTTTTTTATCTTCTTGCTGAATAATTACATTCTCTTGCTCAATTGCTGAAGTATTATTTTCATTTTGCTCTGTTCTAAAAAATATATTGTAACTTAATAAAACAACTATCAAAATCAAAATAATACCCAGAACAGATCTAAATATATGATCGCGATTTAAAATATGAACATTATTTTTCTTACTTTTTCCCGTTCTTTTTGTATTAGCTTTATTTATTTTATTAGCATTATTTTTTTCATTTTCATACTCTGTTAAGATATCCTGAGGTTCAATACCAACAATCTTAGCATACCCACGTATATAAACCTTGGTGTAAACTTCTCCCGGCAGTTTCTCAAAATTGTCATTTTCTAAAGCAAGTAGGTAATTTTTTTTGATCTTTGATTTGTTTTTTATATCATCTATGGATAGGCCTAATTTTTCTCTTGCTTTTTTTAATCTTGAACCAACACTCATCTAAGGATATGCCTCCCCTCATAAAATTATTAGAAGGGGCTTAAAAGCCCCTATAATGCAATTATACTTCTTCTTTGATATATGGTTCCCCATCTGCAGCCGGAGGTGTAGAACGACCAATTACACCTGTTAAAGCTAAGATTGTCAAGATATAAGGAGCCATCAATAAAAACTGTCTAGGAACAAATGTCAGGCCAATGGTTTGAGCCAACATCTGTAGTGCATCTGCGAAACCAAATAGTAAGGCTGCCAACATAGCACCATGTGGTGTCCATCTACCGAAGATCATTGCAGCCAGAGCGATAAAACCACGGCCAGAAGACATATTTTTTACAAATAAATCTAATAACCCTATCGATAAACTTGCCCCGGCTAGTCCAGCAAAAAAACCACTCATAATAACCGCTATATATCTCATTCCGATTACATTAATACCAACACTATCAGCTGCAGCAGGATGTTCCCCGACAGACCTTATTCTTAATCCAAATGGTGTTTTAAATAAGATCCAGTATGAAACTGCAACCAGAATCAAAGCAATATATACAAAGGGTATCTGTTCACCAAAAACCCCACCAATCACTGGAATATCTTTTATAAAAGGAATTTTCCAGGTTCCCACATCCTGTACACTGGGTGATTGACCTGCATCACCAAAGATTAGTCTAAGTAAGAATCCAGTAATACCAGCTGCAAATATATTAATTGCAGTACCACTTACGATTTGGTCAGCCCGAAAAGATATAGAGACCAGGGCATGAGCAGCTGCGATAATCATTCCAACAATTACGGCTCCTAACACACCAATCCAGGGAGAGAAAAAGTAGGAACCGGCCATTGCAGTAAAGGCACCAATTAACATTATTCCTTCCAGCGCAATATTAATTACACCTGATCGTTCCGAAAACATTCCTCCCAAGGCTGCTAAAATTAAAGGGGTGGCCATTCTTAGTGTAGTACTGAGCAGTGCAGTCAAATTAGCTAGCATCTGCAACGCCCCCTTTCCTTTCTCTCCATTTGCGTGCGAGATATTTAAATATATATTCTGAGGCTATAAACATTATAATAATAGCCTGAATAATCTCTATAACTTCTTTAGGGACACCAACCATACTCTGCATCATCATTGCACCTCTGGATAATACACCAAATAATAAGGCGCCCAAGACAACTCCACCCGGATGTCCTTTTCCCACCAGGGCAACAGCAATACCTGTAAACCCATAACCTACAAATCCAAAGGGCTGATAAGCTCTATATTCTAAACCTAAAGCCTGTGTGGTACCAGCTAGACCAGCCAAAGCACCACTAATAAACATAGCTAATACCATATTTCTTGCTACATTAATACCGCCAAATTGAGCTGCATCAGGATTTTGACCGGTTGCCCTAACTTCATAACCAAAGGTTGTCTTCCACAAAATATAATAGATTAAGACTGCCACTGCTAAGGCAAGAAAAATACCGTAATGGATCCGCATAGTAGGTACAAAACGCGGTAGTTTAGCAGTATCAAATATTTTTGGTGTTGCAGGTAGTATACCCTCTGCTTTTAAAGGACCACCTGCAAGATATCCAACTAAATACAACGCTATATAGTTAAACATAATAGTTGTAATAACCTCGTGTATGCCCAGTTTAGCTTTTAAGTAACCAGCAATACCTCCCCAGATACCTCCGGCAATCATTCCTGCTATTAGTGCAAAGGGGAGATGTATATACATCGGGAGTTGAAACATATAACCTATGTAAGCAGCAGCTAAATATGATACCAAAAATTGTCCATCCCCACCAATATTAAATAAACCAATTTTAAAACCAAAGGCAACTGCTAATCCAGTAAATATAAGGGGTACTGTATTAACCAGCATTTCTCCAAATCCCCTTAAGCTGCCGAAAGAAGAATTCCATAAAACTATATATGCTTTTATTGGTTCTGCCCCAATAATTAACATGAAAATTGCTCCAACTATTAATCCTGCAATAATGGAAATAATCGGTACAATAAAATCTACTAGATGTTGTTCTTGTAAATATTTTGCTTTCTTTTCAGATATATCTTTATCAACCAACTTGACCGCCTCCTTCCAGTTCTTCTTCGCTTTCAGCTCCGGCCATCATCAAGCCTAATTTTTCTTCTGTAGCATCTCCTATATCTAAAATATCAACAATTTTACCTTCATAAATAACTGCAACTCTATCACTTAAGGAGAGGATTTCATCTAATTCAAGTGAAATTAATAGGATAGCCTTATTATTATCACGCTGAGTTATAAGGCTATTGTGAATATACTCAATAGCACCTACATCGATTCCTCTTGTGGGTTGAGCAGCTATTAGTAGATCTGGTTTTCTATCAAATTCCCGGGCAATTATTAACTTCTGCTGATTTCCACCTGATAGTGATTTAGCCTGTACTGTTTCGGAAGGAGTTCTAATATCAAAATCTTCAATCAGTCGACGGGCTTCTTCTTTAATCTTCTTATTATTTAAATTTATCCCACTTGCATAAGGTTTTCTATCATGCCTGCCCAAAATTAAATTCTCATATAATTTAAATTCCATTATAAGACCACGTTTTTGTCTATCTTCTGGTATGTGTGAGATTCCTTCTTCAAAAAGACGCTTAGTTTGAGGTTTTGTTATCTCTCTTCCCTTAAATTTAATAGTTCCTTTTTCTTTTTTTCTCAAACCGGATAAGACTTCAGTCAATTCAGTTTGACCATTACCGTCAACTCCAGCAATTCCGAGTATTTCACCTCTTCTTACAGAAAAGCTAGTACCGTTTAAAGCCATAAGATCTCTGTCGTTTTTAGCGTATAAATCCTCAACTTCTAAAACTACTTCTCCCGGATTAGCCTCCTTTTTTTCAACCTCCAGAATTACTTCCCGCCCGACCATCATATTAGCCAAATCATTGGTTGTTACAGTATCAGTTTTAACTGTATCAATCAATTTACCACTTCTGATCACAGTTACCCGATCAGCTATAGACTTAACTTCTTTTAGTTTATGAGTAATAAATATAATTGATTTACCTTCATCAGTTAAACTTTCCATGATTTTAACCAGCTCTTTAACCTCCTGAGGTGTTAAAACTGCAGTCGGTTCATCTAAAATTAATATATCAGCCCCCCTGTATAAGGCTTTTAATATTTCAACCCTCTGCTGCATACCGACTGAAATATCTTGTACTTTGGCAGTAGGCTCTACATTAAGACCATACTGTTTTGAAATATCTCTAACATTCTGATTGGCTGTTTTATAATCAATCATATTATTTTTAGTTGGTTCTTTACCAAGTACAATATTTTCGGTTACAGTAAAGGGAGGTACTAACATGAAGTGCTGGTGAACCATACCTATTCCATGGCTAATAGCCACATTCGGATCTGTGACTTCAACTTTCTTATTATTTATAAAGATTTCTCCTTCATCTGCATTTAAAAATCCGTATAAACAATTCATTAAAGTGGTTTTACCAGCCCCATTTTCACCTAAAAGAGCATGTATTTCTCCTTTTTCTAACTCGAAATCTACTTTATCGTTGGCTATGACTCCTGGAAACCTTTTGGTTATTCCCTTCATTTCTACTGCCAGATTATTACCAGCTGCCATTATTTTCAAGCCTCCTTTTCAATTATGTCATCTATTCGTCTTGTAGATATTCATCTAAATCTTTTTCTTCGATCAACACTTTGCGCGGTTTTGAACCGGCATAAGGTCCCACAATACCTTCATCTTCCATCATATCAATTAATCTTGCTGCCCTGGAATGTCCAATATGTAATCTTCTCTGCAGCATAGATATTGAAGCCCGATATTTTACAACAAGTTTTACGGCATCTTCATATAGTTCGTCTTTGTCATCTCCCATTTTATTAATTTCAACCTCACTTAAATCATCCAAATCTACCTGAAAATCTATCTCTTCTCTTTTCTGATCTTTTAAAAACTGCACAATTTTTATTATATCTTCATTATTTATAAGGGTACCCTGTATTCTGACCGGCTTTTTATAGTCAACAGGGTAAAAAAGCATATCACCATTACCCAGTAATTTTTCAGCTCCACCCATATCCAAGATTGTTCTTGAATCGGTCTGGGAAGAAACAGCAAATGATATTCGGCTGGGAATATTGGCCTTAATTAGACCAGTAATTACATCAACAGAAGGCCTCTGGGTAGCTACAACAAGATGAATACCAGCCGCTCTTGACATTTGAGCTAAGCGGCATATATTGTCTTCAACCTCATTGGCTGCTACCATCATAAGATCGGATAGTTCATCAATGATTACCACAATATATGGTAGTTTCTCTTCCTCTTCTACTTTTACATTATAGGTTTCTATACTATTAGTACGTCTTTCCGAAAAGAGTTCATACCTGTTTTCCATCTCCTGGACAACATACTTTAAAACATTGGATGCTTTTTTGGGATCGGTCACTACAGGTGAAAAAAGATGGGGTAAGCCTTCAAAATTAATTAATTCTACCTTTTTGGGGTCTATCAAGATAAGTTTAACATCTTCCGGACTGGCCTTATATATAATACTAGTTATAATACTCCCCATACAAACACTTTTCCCGGAGCCAGTAGCACCAGCAATCAATAAATGAGGCATTCTGGCCAAATCAGTAATTATAGGATCTCCTTCAATACCTCGTCCCAGGGCTAATGTTAATTTACTTTCTGCTGACTGATATTTATCAGTTGAAATGATATCACCCAGCCTTACAACTAAATTATTTTCATGAGGAACCTCAATTCCGACAGCTGATTTGCCTGGAATTGGTGCTTCTATACGAACGTCAGGCGCTGCTAGAGCCAGTGATATATCATTTGAAAGGTTAACTATTTTACTAACCTTAACCCCGCTAGCAGGCTGTACTTCATATCTTGTGATAGTAGGACCGTGACTTACTTCTATTACTTCAGCCTCTACACCAAAACTAGCCAGCGTATCTTCTAGTAACTCGCTTTTGTTTTCTAAAGTAATCTTGTTTTTATTGGAACGTTCTAGTAGACTCAAAGGTGGAAACTTATAACCGTCCTGCTCCTTGTTTTCATTACCGTTAACCCTTTTGTCTTTAATTTCAAATTCCTGTAAACTTTCTTTTTTTGTCACTTTGTTTTTGTTATTTTTTTTCTTTTTCGTAGTAATTTTAGTGCTTTTTTTAGTATAACTTTTCTTTTGTTTTTTGTTAATCTGACTGCTTTTCTTATCTTTTTCAGTCAGAATGCCATCATAAAAATCAAGTAATTTATTTCTGATAAGACAGTATTTATCAACAACAGATAATTTAAGATCTCTAAAGAAAGCATGTAGCAAGATATCAGTCCATAGTAAAAAACCAATCAAAAAAAATGCTGACAAAATTATATATGAGCCAATTTCCCCTAGACCTTTGATTAAAAGCCAGGTGATTGAAGCACCTACAATTCCACCTCCACCTTTTAAAAAAAGATAATTTTTTGTAAACTGAGGGTGATTATAGAGGTGTAAAAAAGAAATAATAGTAAAAAATATCAGAATAAATCCAAAAACCTGGATATTGATTTTAAAACTTTTGTTACGTATTAAAAATATACCCCACAGAAATATCAGGATAGGCAAAAAATATATACCTTGACCAACTAACATCCTAAATATTTGTACAAATCTGTTTCCTACTATGCTTTTATA
>Ga0209944_1001100_pt1 | contig 11385 bp, 12 predicted proteins | sample SalPonR1_C_D2_MG_FD_185701 | JGI IMG/M metagenome (GOLD analysis project Ga0209944, IMG submission 185701) | Salt pond soil microbial communities from South San Francisco under conditions of wetland restoration - Salt Pond MetaG R1_C_D2_MG... ...
TTCTCCGGCAAAGGCGATCAGCCCCACCCGATCCTGGGCTACGCGCTGACTCACCTCCTCTGCTATGCGTTGGGCGATGGTGATTCGATTGGGGCTGACATCATCGGCCAGCATACTTTTCGAAATGTCGAGTAAAAACACCAGTTGACGCTCTTCCACTTCTTTTTCGATGGCCTGTTCACCCGATCGCGGACCAGCTAATGCGACGATTATAGCCGCCCAGCCGCACAAGGTCCACAAACCGACGAGGCGGTAGCGACGCAGGCGCGTATCCACATGGGAGTCTCCCGGCCAGTCCTGAGATAGTCTGCGGTGCCGGCGGCGCAGAATAAAGTCGAGGCCGAATCCAAGGGGAATCAGCAATACAAGCGACCACAAATACTCGGGGTGCAACCATTCAATCATTAGGGATAGATTTTTAAGATAACAAAATGTGTAATCATAAAAACCAGCCAGCATCCCAAAGCCAGGGCCAGCCAGGGCTGGGGTCTGGGAAGCTCGCGCGACTGGCGCTCTACCTGAATCTCGCTGCGTTCCAACGCATCAATCAAATCATAAATGCGCCCTAATTCCTCAGCATTTTGCGCGCGAAAGTACGTACCTCCGGTAGCTGTTGCCATCTCCTCGAGAAGCTCTTCATCAATATCGACCTGAGCCATTCGATACGAATACGAATCTCCCCGACGCGCATAAGGGACTGGCGCCTCCCCGCGGGTACCCACTCCAATGGTGTAAACTTTTACCCCTTCTTCTACAGCCATTTGAATGGCCGTACGCGGCTGAATGTAACCGCTGTTATTTACCCCGTCTGTCAGCAAAATTACAATCCGGCTTGGAGACTCCACTTCCCGAATGCGCTGGATGGCGGTCGCCAGCCCCATGCCAATGGCGGTTCCATCCTTGATCTGTCCCACTTCCAATTCATGTATAAACTGCTGTAAGCTGGCCGGATCTGTACTCAAGGGTGAAACCGTGTAGGCTTCCCCGGCAAAAGCGGCAATCCCAATTTGATCAAATGGCCGTCGCGCAATGAAAGATGCCGCAACATCTTTTGCGACTTCCAGGCGGTTGGGTTCAAAGTCGCGAGCCAGCATAGAAGCGGATACATCGATGCTAAGCATGATTTGAATACCTTCTCCATTGTAAGTTTCCTCCACTTCTTCCTCGTATGGACCCGCCAGACTTACCAATAGAAAGGCACCCGAGAGCCAAAGTAAAATCGGTAAGAATACAGCAAGAACCTGACGCAGGGTTCGGGGGGGTGGAGTCGGAAGGTCTGCGACCGGAATCGCTTGTTCCTCCTTCCGGGATCGTTGCAAAAAATAGATCACCGCCGCGATCGTCCAGGGTAGGATCAGCCATAAGACGTTCGGTGAAGACCATAATATGTCTGTGCTCCCCATCATGAACGGTAGGTATTGGTGGATTCAACAAGTCGATAGGCTCGACTGAGCATGCGTCGGTGAAAATCTCCTGGCGCCTCGGCTCGGGCAAATTTGACGAGGTCGGCCATGGAAAGTAACTCCTTGACCGTAGCAACCTGCTCTCGGGGAAAGGGGGTCATTTGGAGCTGAGCTATAATTTCGCGGGTCGTCGACTCCATGGCTGCCATTTCGTATTTGCGAGAGAGAAATTGACGGACAACGCGGCTGAGTTCGAGCTGAAATTCTTCATATTGTTCGGCCTCGAGCAGACCCCGGTCTTCCAGGTCTCGCAATGCCCGGAATGCCTCTTCGTGGGGATCCAGTGGAGGGTCGCCGAGAATCCTCTCTTCTTTACTGACGACAGTCTTTTTGTAATATCTATACAAGAAATAGAGGCCGATAAGAAAAGCGATTGCAAATATATAAAGTCGGTAATCTTCCCAGCGCAGGGGTTCCCTAATGATGGGTTCATTCGGCGCCCAATCCTCGGTGGAGGGTGTAGGCGGGCGAACCACCAGCATGAGGCGATGAACTTGCAATTCCTGCGTTTCTCCCTGCTCTTCCCAGCTCAATTGAACGGTGGGGAGCTCAGCCTGCAACGTGTCAAAAACGGTGAAAGGCAGTCGCTTGACGTATCTGTGGCTTTTGTCCTTTTCTTCATGCACTACCGGGATCTCGTTCAACCAGCTTAGCCCGGAGATTGAATCCCAGGCAGTGGCTCCGATTTGGATGCGCTCTAAAGTGTGGGGGCCGGACCACTCGATGTGCAGTGCATTTTTGTCCCCAATACGCATTTCATTGGTATCCAAACGGGCACTTACTTCCATACCCGACTGTCCCCACAAACTGGACATCGCGATGCAGAAAAAGCTCAAAATACTTACCCATCGAATCATCGCACGCGTCGATTAAAAAATTGATGTAATAACGGAATATACGAATCCTCCATAAAAAAGCTCAACAGCTCACAGCTGTTCTTTCGGAACAGTTGCTGGGTGTCCTCAGCGTGCTGCTCGAAATGGTTGACCCAGGCTTTGTGATGGGCTTCCGAGCTCATATCGAAAGATTGCATGAGCCCCGTTTCACTATTTCGAAAGCGAAATAACCCCTTCTCCGGGGGCTGCCGCTCCAGATGGTTTCGGGGGTAAACACCGATAAGATCATGACGTCTGCCCGTGATTTGGAGAATGGTCTCGTATGGGGGGCTGAAAAAGTCGCTGAACAGAAAAACGATGCTCTGTTTATGTAAGAGGTTGTTCATGTACTCTAAGGCTCGTTGGATTTGCGTTCCTTTTCCTTGCGGCCGTCGAGCTAAAATTTCCCGGATAATGCGCAAAATGTGTTTCTTTCCCTTGGCCGGCGGCAAAAAGAGCTCTACCTCTTCTGCAAAGAGTAATAAGCCGACCTTATCATTGTTCTTTTGCGCGGAAAATGCCATTACTGCCGCCAGTTCTGCTAATAGTTCGTGTTGCACCTGACCCTGACCGGTAAAAGTGGAGGGGCTGATATCCACCAGCAGCATGACGGTGAGTTCCCGCTCTTCTTCAAATACTTTGACGTGGGGATACCCCATCCGAGCTGTCACATTCCAGTCGATATTCCGGACGTCATCTCCATACTGATAATCCCGTACCTCACTAAAAGACATTCCGCGCCCTTTAAATGCCGACTGATAGTCGCCGGAGAACATCTGATCGGTCAGATGGCGCGTCTTCAGTTCGATAGTTCGCACTTTTTTTAATAATTCAGCTGTCTCCATTTCGGATCATTTCTTATTTGAGGGATCGGAAACTCGAAAACCAACAATAGTGCCCTTTCACCTCATCATGAGGGAGAAATTGCGTTTCGATACCTCCCCCTTTTCGCGCCGGCTGCACGGCAACCGGACCTGCGGGATGAAACACCCAAGCGGCTTTCGGCCCAGCCGTTTCTTCAAAAAAACGAAGTAGTTTTTCGCTGCGTCGAGTTTGATCATCCCAGGTCGTAAAACGTTCTTTATGTGGCAAATAGTGCCAACTTACCACTCGTGTTTTCCCGGTGAAATCCCGACTGTGTAAGGTAAAGGAGAGCAGTTTTTCGTTGTCGCTGTAAATGTCGACAAACGCATATGCTTTCCATTGCCACAGTTGCTCGTAGTCTTCCGTATGTTCGGATACCTGGAGTAAACTGTCTTGCTGCCGGTCGAGCTGACGTTTCCAATTGAGGTGCCAGTCCTCCAGACTGTCCGTAACTTGCGGGTAGGGAAGTTGGGGAAAGCTGATCTCCGTCAAGCTCGTAGGGTCGCAATAGCGATGTACTTGTAAAGGGTAGCCCGTGCGGGCACTGTCGCTATCCTCCCACGACTGTAAAATCGAGCTGATTTCATCAGGTCCGGAGTGCCCCAGGCCGCGAAGCCAATCAAAATCATCCCAAACGCCTGTTTCGGAGTTCCAGTAATGTCCGCGCCACTGACCTCGGGCCACACGGGAAACGCGCAAATCTGATATTTGACCATCGATGGAATCGGCCGATAAATAGTGATAATTCCATTCATCTAAGGGACGCTCTCTCAGAAAGAGAGGGTAGGAGGCAAAGTGAACACGAGATTGCCAGGCGCCGACCCAAATATCGCCCGCGTAGGGTCGAAAGTAAAAATTAGCTGCTATATTGTCGCCCACAGCCATAAATCCGAACAGCGTATCTCCCTGTTCTATGCCTTCCCAGTAAAACGTATCTTGAGGAGACATCCAAAGCCCTTCCCACTGCTGGGGCTTTTCATTGGCCTTGCCAATTATTTTTACCTCGCAACCGCCCTGAATATGACCGTGCAGTTGGAAGCTCTGAGCAGTGATGTTCCACTGACAAAAACCGAAAACGAGACACCAAATGAGACTGCGCCAGATCATGGTACCTCAACTTGCGCTACCAATTGGTCAATTATATCCTCGGACTGAAGCTGCTCGGCTTCCGCTTCAAAGGATAAGCCGATCCGATGTCGAAGTACCGCATAGATGACCGCTTTCACATCATCGGGAGTGACGTAGCCTCTGCGATCCATAAAGGCCGCCGCTTTAGCCGCGAAGGCCATATTGATCGTTGCCCTCGGCGATGCTCCAACCGCAATGTACGGCGCCCATTTTTCCAATCCATATTCAGCGGGCTTTCGGGTGGCAAAAACCAGATCCAGGATATATTGCTCGACTTTAGCATCTAAATAGATTTCGCGCACCACTTCCCGGGCACGGAGCAAAGCGTCCGGTTCAAGCACGGGCTCTACTAACTCTCCACTCGGGTGGAGTGCCCGCTGCATGACGATACGCTCTTCCTCTTTTTTGGGATAGCTCACTTTCACTTTGAGCATAAATCGGTCGACTTGCGCTTCGGGCAAATTATACGTTCCCTCTTGCTCAATCGGATTCTGCGTAGCCAACACTAAAAAGGGCTCCTGTAAAGAGAATGTTTGGGGCCCAATGGTCACCTGGCGCTCCTGCATCGCTTCGAGCAGAGCCGCCTGCACCTTGGCCGGCGCACGGTTGATCTCATCTGCAAGGACAAAGTTGGCAAAAATGGGACCCTTTCGGACGGAAAACGCATTGTCAGCCGGATTGTATATCATCGTTCCCACAATGTCTGCCGGAAGCAAGTCCGGGGTAAACTGAATACGTGAAAAGTCACCATTGATGGCCTGAGCCAGGGTTTTGATCGCCAGGGTTTTCGCTAAGCCGGGCAAGCCCTCTAAAAGGATGTGACCCCGCGTCAACAAGCCAATGAGTAAGCTGTCTAGCATCTCTTGCTGGCCGACGAGTACTTTTTGACACTCTTGCCGAAGAGGCTCTAAAAACGCACTTTCTGCGTAAATTTTCTCGTTTAACGCCTGAACGTCGATATTTTGCTTCATTTGCCGTTTCTTTGTGTTAAGGATTTGCGCACATAATATAGTACGCATTCCATAAGTTGCAATATTATGTCAGAACAAACTTTTTCAAAAATATTCCTCCCTCTTATTATGGGATTTATTCTCGGTGTTGCGCCTTTTGCTCAAAAAGGGGTAGCTCAGGACCGCAAAGATCAGGAAGCCGCGGTTGAGCATATCAAAGAGATAAAAAACGGCCACATTATCTTTGTTTTACCTTCCCAGCTTAATAAACTCAACGAATTACACCGCCTGCGACAGTCGCCCAAAGCCTCTGCACAGACCCGGCAAAGGTACGATGAAATGTACCGGGAAATTATTGCCGAACGAGAGGAGTATCATACCAATATCAGACAGGCCTTTGACTCTATATGGTCTTTTTGCCCCTATGCGTTTATCTACGACTTTCAATTACGCCATCAGCCGCCGGACACCAACCTCGCTCAGATTGAACCGATCCCTTCAGCGGACTTGCCCGGAAAAGGGTACCGCATCCGGATGGGAAAAACACGTTCTACGGCACATTTCGGCGTAGAGGCCTTAGTCGTAACTGACCCCGAAGGTAACGACCTCAGGCGCCCGTTTCCATTCTACGTCAAACTCAATAAGCGCACCTGGCTCAATGGGCTGGTTTCTATATTTTTTCCCTCAGCTTATAACAAGAAAGACGAATCCGATTTAATTGCCACCCTCCATATGAACTTTGTTAATTACTATGATGGAAATGTTTCAGAGAGCGAAAGCCCTAAGTAAAGCCAACTGTTTTCCTACAATTTGTATAGGGAAAGAATTGATATCTAAAAAGAAAGTCCTAACTTCATTTCCATGAACCCATTTGCTTCACAAGACCGGGTATCCACAAGTCATAAGTCGCGAGAAGAAACTGAGCGCGAACTGCAACTTCGGGAAACACAACTCTCCAGCCTGTTGAATATTACTCAGGCTATTAATGAGAACGTTTCCTCACAAGGGCTCTTCGACATGTATCGGTACTTTCTCTCTTCTGATATGGATGTATCGAAAATGGCCCTTTTCACTAAAGAGGATGAAGAGTGGAAAAGTGTAATTTCTTTCAATGTGGATTTCTCTCTGGATCAGCCCGAGCTCATCGATAATATGCTGCAATACAAGCAGCAACATTACATCACTCAAAATGATACGCGCTTACTGCAGGAGTTTAACCTGATCATACCGGTTTTTCACAAAAACAGCGCCATCGCCTATACCCTCATCGGAGATTGGGTAGGCCCTCACGATCACGAAAGCAGATTGAAGTTTATTACGACCATCACCAATGTGATTGCAGTAGCGATCGAAAATAAACGGCTATTCAAGCAGCAAATTGAGCAGGAGCGCTTAGCCAAAGAGGTGGAACTGGCCGAAGAAGTGCAGCAAATGCTCATTCCCGATGCGCTCCCCAAAGAGCAACGGTTCAATATGGCCAGCATTTACCAGCCTCATTTTAATGTTGGCGGAGACTACTTTGATTACATCCCACTCACTGAGAATCGATTTATCGTTTGTATCGCGGATATCAGTGGAAAAGGGGTGGGCGCTGCCATACTCATGGCTAATTTTCACGCCGTGCTGCGCCTGGCCGTGCGCAAACTCAAGTCCCTGCGTGAGATCGTCATTGAGCTCAACAAAAACATATACGCCATAACCCAAAGCGATAAGTTTATCACTTTCTTTATTGGACTGGTCGATTTGGAACAACAAGAAATTCAATACGTCAATGCCGGCCACAATCCGCCCATGCTGTTTGAAGATAACCACATTCGGCGACTGGAAGTCGGCTCCACCGTTTTAGGAGCAGTACCTTACTTACCCATTGTCGAAACCGGACACCTGAGCTACCGGGGCAATGCCATGTTGCTGGCCTACACCGACGGACTCATTGACGTCACTAACGAAAAAGGCGAGCGCTTTGAGCACGAGCGCATCAAAGACTTTGTACTTCAGCACGGACATTGCCGGGCAGAAACCTTCAATCAGCGGCTCCAAAGAGCACTTGACGACTTTCGCGGAAATCAAGAATACCCCGATGATGTAGCGATTCTAAGTTGCCAAATCACGCCCGCCCGTACACTTCAACCTCGACCCGTTCCCATATGAATCAAAAACGGAACAAATGGATTGCCTTCTTGCTCGCCCTGATCTTTGGATATTTGGGGCTGCACCGGTTTTATCTGCGCCAAAATGGCCTGGGTATCTTGTATATCGCATTAGCCCTGACCGGAATTAGCTTTATTCTGGGATTCATTGACGCTATGGTATTTCTTTTTATGTCCTACGATCGCTTTAATCACAAATACAACAAACAGTGGAACGATAAAGACTATCGTCATCCCCGTCGCTTCCCCTTGCGTCGCAAACGAAAAAAGCAATCCTCCTCTGCCTCAAGTGGACGTCAGGTGACCCAGCTTAAGGAACGCGGTATTTTACATTTCAAAGCCTTCGAATTAGAGGATGCGGCAGAGAGTTTTCGCCGGGCTCTTGACCAGGCCCCCAAAGACGTCGCTTTACATTTCAATCTAGCATGTACCTACGCCCGGCTCGAAAAAGAGGATCCCGCCTGGATACACCTCGGCTCGGCAGTTCAGCTTGGATTTGACGAATTCGATAAGATTGATCACCATCCCGCTTTGGCCTATTTGCGGATACAGCCCCAGTGGATAGATCAGCGACGAGAGTTAGAGGAAGGTCAAAATCCTGACATGGACAAGGCTGAAAACCAACCCCTGTTTCAGCAGCTACACGCCCTTTCCAAAGCCCGAAAAGAGGGCATACTGTCGCAAGAAGAATTTCAGGAAAAAAAAGATAAGCTCTTCAAAAAAACGATCAAACCCTCTGCGGGAACGAAAAATTCCGACCCCAGCTAACCCTTTTCAGCGAAATCTTGTTTATCTTGTTAGAAATACACGAACAATTTGAACGCACGAGAACTCATATCGACAGCCGTCATGCCTCTAAAAACCTCCGACACCGGGGAGGAGGCACTGCAATACATGGCCGACTTTCACCTCCGGCATCTGCCCATCATCAATGACGAGCAGGTATTAGGTCTATTGTCAGAGGAGGACGTCTACGCCCACTCGGCGGAAGAACCCATTGGGAGTTATGAGCTCAGCATCAACCACCCCACCGTTCAGGAGGACACCCACATTTTTGAGCTCATGACCTACCTGGCCGAGTACCGACTCACCTCCGTCGCCGTCGTCGATGAAGAGGGCACCTACATCGGACTCATTACCATGGAGGACCTCATGCAGTATTACGCTCGATCTTATGCCTTTCGCGAGCCCGGCAGTATTTTAGTCCTTCGCCTGCATAAGCAAGATTACAGCCTGGTAGAGCTCGCGCACCATGTCGAAAGTGAGGGCGCCGTCATCCTCAGCAGTTTTGTCACTGAAATGCCGGAGAGTCCCCATATACTCGTCACATTGAAGATCAACAAAACCGAAATCGGCTCCATCGTTTCCGCCTTTGAGCGCCATGATTTCCACATCCAAGCCCTGCACGGTCCCGCCCGCTTCGAAAGTGACTTGAAAGACCGCTACGACATGCTATTGCACTATCTGAATATGTAAGAATGTTTAAGGTGAAAGGAAAAAGGAAAAAGGAAAAAGTAGCTCTCGTGGATGTGTCGCTATTCGCTACGGAATGAGCGCTTTGCGCCTCTGCGTCTTGGCGAGAAATAATTTCAAGGTTAAAGGAAAAAGTAGAAAGTCAAAAGTCGAAAGGCACTGCTGGTAGGTAGATCGGGAGCGAGATTGTCTAGATTTTTTATTTTAATTTTAGGGCGTCACCCCGTCCTCGAGAGCGCTTTGCGCTCGTCGGGCCGCGGTCGCTACGGTCGCCCGCTATCGGCTAACCGGCGGTGCCGGCATCTCCCCGCTACACGCCCGCCTCTGGGCGGCCGCGAATCGGGGCCGGGCTCTCATCGCTGACGCGGGGGAGGCAAAGAAGGATCAATTCGTGTGCATTATTTGCAATTTTTACTCCCATTATTTATAAACGTAACTACAAATAGAGATTGTCCAAAATAACGAAAGTTCGGAATGACCGCCAGGGCTATTCCCAAGAAAGAGTTTCTTAGGTACACTTGTCCCGAAAAATGCAAGCACTTTTCGCCCTTCGGGCCGAAGCTTTCCCGATTTGTAAGCCCCCCTTTGTCAAACGTCTGGAAAAGGAATGAATGATCCTGAAGATTCTTCAAAGCCAATCCGTTATTAACTATCATTTTCTTTTAATATTGAAACATATGACGCCCAGATTGACCTCTAATTCATCTAAGCTTTGAAGAATTTCGATGATTCCGCTCTGTTTTGCTTGACTAAAATTACACTTAAGAGTGAAAGTCAGAGCCTATAATTCATTTTGCGCTATTTTGAAAAATTGCTCAGATCCTAAGGTTAACCCTTTGATAAGCAATTGTGCACCCATTTAATATCTCAATAAACTAATCTATTTAATACTACTTTATGAATAATATGGAAAGATTTATTGAATATTGCAGGTTATCTTTCTTTTTGCCTGTATTCATCCACATTAAAAAATTTGAGAATCAATTCTTTCTTTTTCAAATGGCGCAAGTATAGATATGCGCTGCCATTGAAATAATCGAAGGAGTTCAAATATGTCTTCTGAATATTGAATTCAAATAGTGTATCAAATTCTTTAAAGTTTTCGTCGAGCAACACGATAAAACATTCGTTTATTGCCGCTCCAAGGTCATCAGCTAAATTCATTTTTACTGCAATATATTCATTGTTTCCTATGTGGCTAATGGATGAATACACTTGATTCTCTGAAAGACCTAAATCAATATTGAATTCACACATTTTCAAGCTGTCGCTAAAACAAAAGACGCTCCAACCATTGGTCGTACACAGGCGGCCGTCATTAAAAAAAAACGAATGGAATCTCGACGTGTATAGTTTTCTCTTACCTTGTTCAACACCATCTAAAAGACCTTTATATTTATAGTAATCTCCCGTATATTCAAACCTACTAAAATAACTCGGTGTATTTATATTGTTAATACTCGTATCTCGCACATTGGATTGAATAAATAATTCATCACCCAACGCATAATACCCGGCCAGACTTAAAGTGGAAACTCCATATTTACCCATATTTTCCAGTACCCTAATTCCTTCAACTTTTAGATCTTGATTTATCTCAAGGAAGACCGATATTACCCCAAAATTCTTAGTTGTTACTTGAACTTCACAGAGGTAGTTGTCAGCTTCATTTCGAAAAAGTCGCCAAAATTGAAAATAATATCCATTGCAGGTTGTAATTTTATCCCTGCTTTTTTCTGTGTAAAATTCGGCGGATTTGTAGATTTCCGTTGATTTTATTTCTGATTGCAAATTTTCATATAACAATATATTATCAAGCGTGTCGAGGAATTCGCCCGTTTTAAAATTCGCTTTGCATAAGACCGCGTCGCCAAAATTCACAAGAGCTGTGCTATCATCTATTATTACCAAATTACCTGTAAACGGATTATTTGACATTCCTGAAACATAATCTAAATCAAATTCAAATTTGCAGACGTTTTGCCCAGATAAGTTACTAGTTGCCCACAAAAGGGCAACTAGTAGTCCTGTTTTAATTAATCCTCTCATACCTCATCATTACATGGCATAAATGGACCTGGCCCGTCTCCCTTTTGATAGCAAATATTTGCGGGGTGCGTCCAATAATAAATGGTTCTTCCACCATATTCATGGTAAATTATCTCATAAACAGCTTCGTAGGTCTTTTAATCTCTCCCAGCGTATTCATATTCGGTTTTTTAAATCGGCAAACACTCAATATAAGCGAAATAAACGAAACGGTGTTTCAGAGAATGTCATATATTTTTTCATTCAAGGCCCTGCGCCGCTCTTCTCAACACCCCATATATCGATCCGAGCTAGATACATGGCGGTCATTTCGCTGCACCTCGCTGATAGTAGAAAGAGGACATGGACAATGACTGTGTATTCCGGTCGGTATGTCCCCACTTCGGAGGCTATTGTCCCACTTTAATGGTGGGGTCAGCATGCTCCGGAATGT
>Ga0209944_1001107_pt1 | contig 11326 bp, 10 predicted proteins | sample SalPonR1_C_D2_MG_FD_185701 | JGI IMG/M metagenome (GOLD analysis project Ga0209944, IMG submission 185701) | Salt pond soil microbial communities from South San Francisco under conditions of wetland restoration - Salt Pond MetaG R1_C_D2_MG... ...
AAGTTGCAGGCTAATAACATCCTCAATTTGGATCCCCGCGAACGGGTGCGCTCCAGTTTCAACATTAATATTTCTCAAATCCAACGCTACCAAATCTTCCCCGGCTTTATCATCGCAGGGGCGACCTGGCAGTTTTAATACCATCATCTAATCTTTTTTGGCCTACCCCTTCCCGATTTCACGGGAAGGGGTCGCTACGTTTCGCCGCTCGTTCAGATCACCTCCTCCATCCTCGAGAAGGTCTCCGGGGAGACCTTCTTCGGGATTCCGGAGCCTCACTCGGTCCTTCGGCCTGATCCCGCAAGCGGCACAGGCCTCGGACTTCCGGCCAGGGCCGGACCGGCTTCACATCGCTAGTCCGGGCATCCCGCCAGGCATACATGTGAAGGGTATCTTGGTTTGTAAAGACATATTATGAAAAATCCTGTTGGCATTCTTTTTGCCTTAGTATAGGATACAACCATAAACCAACCACATGAAAAAAGACCAGGCAGAGATATTCCGAGATGTACGGTTTTGGATGGCTTGTACATTTATGTTATTATTCCTATTGTTTTTAGTCGTTCGCTATCCGTAATGCTCTCTCTAAGCATCAATTCGAATAGAACGAAATACCAAAACTCCATTCCAAAAAGATGATCGGCAAACCCGGCTGCGATGCAATACTCGCTATGGGCATAACTAGGGAAAAGACATGAATTCATGTCTCTTTACACACTGTGCTGTTACCGGAAAAATCGAATATACAGTATCATCGACTCATCGGGTTTCACCTTTGATCGAAGGTTTCTGATCCCTCTTAGCAAGGACGGAAAAAGGCATCCGCTTTCTACTCAATAAAATTCAGACTCAAGTCCAGACTCCCCGCGGAATGTGTTAGTGCTCCAATCGAGATAAAGTCCACGCCGGCCAAAGCTACTTCTCGAACGTTGTGAAGAACGATTCCTCCGGAAGCTTCCGTCTCAAACTTCCCATTTATGGTTTTTACAGCTTCTTTAAGAATAGGTAGTTCAAAGTTGTCTAACATAATCCGGTCTACGCCGCCGCGCTCTAAAGTTTCATGGAGTTCGACCAGATTTCGAACCTCTACAGTGATGCCCAGATCGAGATCCTTGGTTTCTAGGTAGCTATTGACTCGATCGATAGCCTGAGTTATGCTTCCACAGGCTTCAATGTGGTTATCTTTGATCATGATCCAGTCGTACAGTCCATCTCGGTAGTTATATCCTCCCCCCTGTCGCACAGCACATTTATCGAGAAACCGGAGCAATGGGGTGGTTTTTCGCGTATCTAAAATTTTGACGGGAAGATCCTCGACTTCAGCTACAAAACGACTGGTGAGCGTTGCAATGCCGCTCATGCGCTGAATAGTGTTGAGTAATAGTCGTTCAGTGAGTAAAAGCGTTTGAGTATTCGCGCGCAATCGATAGGCAATTTGTCCCGGTTCCACATCTGTCCCATCCGAGATCAAAGATTCAAAATAGGAGTCGGGATCGAGTTTGTTCAGGCAATATTCTGCGATAAACGTGCCTGACAGCACTCCCACATCTTTGATCAGAAGTTCAGCCATCGTTTGACTATCATCATCGATGCACGCCAGTGAAGTGTGGTCCCCGCTGCCTTCATCTTCAGCGAGACCGCGTTGCAGAAACTCATCTAATAAATCGGAATCAACAGTATCCATAGCTTATAATTTCTCAATGATTAGAAAAGGACGCCCAATCGCAGCGTAATAATTCCAAAAGACCCTTTAGAGTCCTCTTCTTCACCGGTCCGCAGGGTCCCCTTATCTCTGGTAATATCAATCATACTTTGCTGATAATACAAACCAAATACCAAGCTCGTTTCCGGGCTCACACTGTATTCAGCTCCACCACCAAAGCCCCATGAAAAATTGAAGAATCGGGTGTCACGCGAAATATTTTCGTTCGTGGCTGAGGCATTGCTCGCCATGATATCACCGCGGGAGCGAGTGAGAATACTCAATGTAAAGACGGGTAAGTGCGCATAATAGCTTATGTATCCAAACTGTCGGGTTTTCATTTTTAGCCCGATAGGCAACTCTACAAATTGCATGCTGTATTTGATTTCAGCACCGTCGTCCAAAGTATTGAGATTGGGCATGGATAATTCTGATCGACCCAATAACTGGCCTCCAATATCGTGGTTCAAAGTGCCTCCTGTATTAAATGCCAGCCCCAATCCGCCCGTCAGAGCATAATTTTCAGTAAAATAGTATTCGCCCATTAGGCCAAGTTTGAGTCCGAAGTTGTTCCCGGCTGAGTTTATCTGGTTGTTGTTCGTATACATCCAGGAAATTTGAGGTGATACCTCAGGCCCGAAACGGATATTCTTAAAACTATCCTGCGCCATGAGGGGCCCTCCGGCGAAAATAAGACTGATGATGACAATAAAAAGTTGATGTTTCATAGTTTTGATGATTCTAAGCTCTTTTTTTTATGTAACGCCACAGCCCGTTTAAGGGTTGCATTTAAATATAGTACTTTTTACTCGCTTTGAGGGCGTGAAATTAGAAAACTAATCCCGTAGATATGCAAGAATGTTATAATTTCTATCAAAACCGGCTCTCATTTCGGCTCGGGTTTTTCATGATCATTTTTCTACTGTTAAGTGTGGGGTGTGATTCAGAAGATCCGGCCCCGGAGGTATCCCATATTGAGGTGAATACAGACTTTGTGCGTTTTGATAGTTTGTTGTTTTCTCTGGAATCCTCAGAACAGGTCAGTGACTACACTCATATAAAAAGGGATTATCCGGCCTTTTCAGATTTGTATCTCCACCGCATTTTGGGACTACCGCGGCAGAATGATACGCTCATGCATAGTAAGTTGGTAGACATAGCCCGTGCGCCTGCTATTCAATCTCTCAGCGATTCTATTTCCCGTAAATATGATAATTTGGGCGCCATTAAATCTGATTTTCGTCGGGCCTTCCAATTTTATCAGTATTACTTTCCGGAATTTCCTACTCCTGCCGTATATTTTTGTTTCACGGAGTTTGCCGTAGGCACGTTTTTATTTGAGTCAGCGGAGGGTAAGGATGCATTGGGCTTGAGTCTGGATATGTTTTTAGGCCCCACCTTTCCCTATGGCTTACTGGCTCAGAGAGAAACGAGTTTTTCTCAATATTTGATTCGGACATTCACATCTGAGCACATGGTGAGAAAGGCCCTCGAAGTCCTTATTGAAGATAAGGTAAAAAAGTCTGGAGATGAGCGGCTTTTGGATTATATGGTAGATCGGGGGCGTACCTTATACATTGTCAAGCAGTTGGTGCCTTCCATGCCCGATAGCATATTGTTTGAGTACTCCACAGAGCAGACGCAGTGGTGTCGAGACAATGAATTGGCTATGTGGGCTCACATTCTAGACAAAGAGCTACTTTATGAGCGGAAAATGAAGCTCATTAGCACGATGATTACCCCGGCGCCAACCACAATGGGGATGCCCCCCCAATCGCCGGGACGGACCTCCGATTTTATAGGATATCAGATTATTGATCAATTTGTAGAGAATACGGATATCTCGCTGGAAGAATTGCTGTCGCTTACCGATGCCCAGGAAGTCTTAAAGCGTTCCCGATACAAGGGGCAAAACATTCAATAAATACCTAAACGGGTTTAGCTCGTGCGCAATCGATCCCGATTTAGATCTGAAATCGACATGCAGCCAGACAAAAACATATTCTGTTCGAGTTCAGCCTGATAGTACCGAAGGAGAGACTGAACGCCTCGTTGTCCCGCCAGCGCCAGAGCAAACACATATGGTCGACCAATGCCTACGGCCGTTGCACCCAAACAGAGTGCTTTCATCGCATCTGCGCCCGATCGAACACCGCTATCAAAAAAGAGCGGGTAGCCGGGACCTGCGAGGGCTCGAATATCAGATAAGGCCTCAAGAGAGGCATGTGCACCATCGACCTGCCGACCCCCGTGATTAGAAATATACAGTCCGTCTATCCCCAAATCCAGTGCTTTTTTTGCATCAACCGTCGATTGAATGCCCTTTAAAATAATGGGTAAGTCGGTATATTCCCGCAAAAGAAGGATATCGTCCCAGGACAAATCAGACCGAGAAAAAATATCTATAAAGGTCTGCACAGCTAGAGTTGGTCGTTTGGAGAACCATTTTTTCCAGGAGCCGGGATAATTTTTCTTTTGCCGCCACAGGGTCTTTAAGGTGGAAAGTGTGAGTGTAGGACGGAAATCGGCGGATGACTTATCCGGCTTAATTTCATCCAATAGTTTTTGGAAAACGGGATCCGATGTATACTGAGCAATGCCCTGTCCACGCAGGAAAGGTAGAAACCCTAAGTCTAAATCTCGACGCCGCCATCCGAGTCTCGTTGTATCCAATGTAGCGACAATGGCAGAACAGCCACATTTCTCTGCGCGGTGGACCAGACTTTTCACAAGCTCCTGGGACTTACTGTAGTACAATTGAAACCAGCGGTCCGCATTTCCCATCTCATTTGCACACCGTTCCATGGGTTCGCTGGCTTGATTTGAAAACAGGAAAGGGACTTTTTCAGCTGCGGCTGCCCGCGATACCACCAGGTCACCTTTCGCATGCGCCATATCCAGCACGCCAATAGGCGCAAGAAAAAAAGGGGATTTGCGCTTTTGGCCAAAAAATTCCACAGAGAGGTCTACGGATTCCTTTCCGGTTAGCACAGTGGGTTTGATTTCCCATCGGGTAAATGCGCTTCGATTGGCTTTCATCGTTTCCTCGCGTCCCGCTCCGCCGGCTACATAGGTATAAGCTTCAGGGCTGAGTTTTTGGTGGGCCGCCGATTTCATGGCCTGATAAGAAAGGGGGATAGGTGGCCGGGCTCCGGATATTCCCTGGATATAAATACGTTTTTGCTCAATTCTAGATAGAGAAGTCATATATAAAATGTAATTTAAAAGTATGAAATAAAAATGAACTATGCATAGAAAGGTTGAATTCGATATCGTTCTAATTGAGCCCTAAAAATATCAATTATTTCTTGTATCTATGTATGGAAAGTCGAATAATGATACCTACGCGAATTCTGCGCCCCTTAAATTACCTATTTCTTCTACTGGCTTTAGGGGGAGGAATAAGTATTGTCGTCTTTGCGGGGGATTGGGGGTTATCGGGTATTGAGCAAATTCTGTACCTATCCTTTTTTATCTCTTTTTGCCTGACTTTCATATTGTTTAGTCGGGTTTTTCCCCTTCAAGGTCCTGCCGTGGGCCGGGAAAGAAAGTTCTGGTTTATGATAGCCAATGGTATTACCCTTCTTTTATTTTTGCTGTTTTTGGCATTCACTTATCAACAGTTGACGAGTGAAGATAGGATCATGTTGGACCCGAAAGTAGTTCATGCCCGAATTTATCGAGTGGACCCAGAGGGCTATCGGAAGAGTCGAAAGATCTACTACACTTTTGAGTTTGAGGGCAATCGGTACATGGGGATGCAGAGTCAGATTAATCCCATGCACCGCATTGGGGATTCTGTTCGGATCGTATTTTCAGAGGGGCACCCTAAAGAAAACCGCGTTTTGGATTGAGCAGCCCCTCAGGTTTTTCTATTTGTCTGGATATTTCTACTTATATTAGAAGAGTAGAATAATTGTTATGGAGGAAATTTTAGATATCACCATTATTCAGTGGTCATCAATAACCATCGCGTTGCGTGGTGTTTTTGCCATGGCATTTATCCTAATAGCATTATTTTCCTTTAGACAAATTGTTTTTAGCTATTTGCTTCCTCTGCTGTTTTATCATCAAGAGATTAAACAGCAAATGCGAAGGAAGATTCGTTTCATGCTTGCCTGGCTATTCATTTTGTTGGCAGTATACGGGGTTTTATGGAGTTTAAACCTCGACTACGATCTGATTCCCGGATCTATGTCTGACCTAAATATTACCACATTACTTCAGCTGATTCTCCTCATTCTTTTTGCCAGAATACTGGATAGCATTCTTTCTGAAGTTTTTGAAATGGCGTTTAATAAGGATCAGGATGTCAAAACCCTGGAAAACGTAAGCTATGACTCCGGTAGCAAACCAAACCGAACCATTCAAACAGCAGTGTATATCCTCGTTTTGATTTTCATCCTGCGTAACTTCAATTGGGATATTCGTTTATTCAGTTTCCAGGATGGCAACTTTCAATTTTTTCTCACCGATGTACTGTTCCTGGTATTAATCTTCATTTTCGCCCGCCTTTTCTCCTGGGTGGTTACGCGGATTATTATGGCCCCCTATTACAAAAACCGGTCGGTTGATGTAGGGACGCAGTATGCTATTAATCAACTTATCACCTATGTGACCTTTGTGGTTGCCTTTTTCTTCGCTATTGAAAGTATTGGTGTTCGTTTCGCTCTGATTTGGGGTAGCGCCGCTGCTTTATTAGTGGGTGTGGGACTGGGATTACAGCAGACGTTCAACGATTTGACTTCGGGGATCTTGTTGCTTTTCGAGCGCACTATTGAGGTAGGAAATGTAGTAGATCTGCACGGAACCATTGGGATTGTTCGAAAGATTGGACTCCGAACTTCCCAGGTGGAAACCCGGGATAATGTTATTATCCTGGTTCCCAACTCGAAATTTATTGTCGATGAGGTCACGAACTGGAGCACTTTTGATGACAAGGCTCGATTTCAAATGGATGTAGGGGTTGCTTATGGTTCAGACACAGAGAAAGTTCGGGATATTTTGATTTCAGTTGCTAAGCAGAATGCCTTTGTACTGGATCAACCCTCACCAACGGTGAATTTTGTTGATTTTGGAGACTCCTCTCTGGACTTTACCTTACATTTTTGGTCGAGAAACTTTATGTTCATCGAACGCATAAAAAGTGACTTGCGTTTTGAAGTCGATCGGCTCTTTCGTGAAAACGAAGTTACCATTCCATTCCCTCAGCGCGACCTGTGGGTGCAGTCTATTCCGGAATCCTCTTCTTCGAAGGAGAAGAAATAAAAGGAGTAAACCTTTTATTTCCGTTGTTTATTCCTCCCGCCTTTTCGGTGTGATTTTTTCCCTCCGTACTTGTTTTTACCTCTGTTGTTTCTTCCTCCACCGGAACGCCCGTACTTTTTGCCTCGGGAGGAGCCGCCGCGACCGCGACCGCGACCTCTTCCGCCACCGCCTCCGGATTGAAAATCGGTATTGAGATCTCTGTTGTTCTTACGATCCTTGATCTGGGCCATCTCGATAGCCAGGAGCTTAGCCGTGAGTTCTTCTTTCGTCAGCGATGCGAAGAGTGTATTGACATAATCCTGCCATTCTTCCGGTACAGTTTGTTTCGGTTTGGCTTCCAGAACATCTTGTGCCCACTGGGTAATACGCGACTTAATCACATGGTCAGCTCCGGGTATAGTCAGGGGAGAAAAGTTAATGTCCAGGGCTCTTTCCAATTGCAATAATCGATTTTTTTCTCGCTGCCCAACCAAAGCAATAGACATCCCTTCTTTTCCGGCCCGCGCTGTTCGCCCACTTCGATGAGTGTAATACGCAGACTCATCAGATAAACTGTGGTGGAACACGTGGCTGATATCATCCACATCGATTCCTCTGGCGGCAACATCAGTAGCCACTAAAGTATCTACTGTTTTTTTGCGAAAGCTATTCATCACGCGATCGCGTTGACTTTGAGACAAGTCGCCGTGGATGGCTTCTGCAGCATGCCCACGCTCGGTTAACTCCTCAGCTAATTGCTGAGTATCACGGCGGGTCCGGCAAAAAACCAGGGATCGCATATCTGGATAGGCATCCAAGAAGCGAGTCAGAGCTTCCGTTTTATCCCTTCGATCGACAATGATATATCGATGTTCTATATTCACATTTCCTTCCTGATCGGCATTCACTTGCACTTCCAGCGGATCGTGCATGTACTTTTTGACGATTTGTCGAATGTCTTTGGCCATGGTAGCTGAAAATAGCCAGGTGTGTTTTTCAGCAGGAGTGAAGCTCAGGATTTTATCCAGATCTTCCTTGAATCCCATGTTTAGCATTTCATCGGCTTCATCCAGAACGACCCATTGGATTTGATCTAAATGAATCGCTCGTCGTTTGATCAGGTCGAGCAATCGTCCGGGAGTGGCGATGATGATATGTACAGGTTTTTTTAGGGCCTGAATCTGTTTTCCTATAGGTGCTCCGCCATATACGGGTAGGACGCGAAGTCCTTTTTTGTATTTGCTGAATTGTTGCAATTGGTCTGCAATCTGCTTACCCAGTTCACGGGTGGGTGCCAGGATAAGTGCTTGCGTGTGTGGCAAGTTACTGTCCAGATGCTCAATAAGGGGAAGTCCAAAGGCAGCCGTTTTTCCGGTGCCGGTCTGAGCAAGTCCGATAAAATTGCGGGGGTGTGCAAGTAAGGCGGGAATGCTTTGTTCTTGAATTTCGGTAGCGGATTCAAAACCGAGCTCGGCCACCGCTTTAAGAATAGGTCCAGAAAGACCTAACTGTTTGAATGTTGTCAATACAATGGTATTTAAATGAGGGCACAAAGGTAGACAAATATAAATGAAGTAGGCTTTCCTTGTGACCGGCTTATATATTATTCGTATCTGAGAGCGTCAATGGGATCGAGGCGCGCCGCTTTTATGGCAGGGTATAAACCTGAAATGAGGCCCACGATGACACACACCATTAGGGACATCATGATCCATAGCCAGGGAATGATAAAAGGGGTGCCGAGAAAGAGGGTCACGATATTACCTGCTAAAACACCTAAAATAATACCTAGAACTCCCCCCAAAACGCAAATTACGATGGCCTCGGTTAGAAATTGGACTAAAATATGCTTCCGATTGGCCCCAATGGCTTTTGAAATTCCAATTTCTTTGGTCCGCTCTGTCACCGATACCAGCATGATATTCATGAGTCCGATGGCTGCGCCCAATATGGTCATAATTCCTATGGCTATGGTTCCCAGGCGAATCTTCACAGTGTTATCTCTGATGGCATTGATGAGGTCATCGCTCTGGCGAATTTCAAAATCATTGCTCTCGAAACTGCGCAGACCCCGGACATTACGCATAGTCCCAATCGCTTCGGAGATGAGGCCATCCCGAAGACCTGCCTGCGGAGCGGCTACAGCAATACTGTAATTGGTGCGTGAACTGCCATAGAGCTGACGGACACGGGGTAAGGGAACGTAAATACTGGCATCGGCATTGGAGCCGGGATTGAGTCCTCCGCCCTGAGCTTCTATGGTGCCTACCACTAAAAATTTATTTCCATCAGCCCGGATGTAGGATCCGATGGCTTTTTCGGCTTTCCCTTTAAATAGGACTCGAACTACACTTTCTCCAATTACGGCTACTGGCCGACCATCGTCGACTTCTATTGGGCTGAAGTATCGACCGCGCTCAATTTCCATTCCATACAGGAGAAGTTGATTTTCGTCGGCTCCAATGATGCGCAATGTGGGATTGCTTTCCTGATCTTTGTACCGAGCCACAATACCACTTCGTCCGGTAAATGAGAGGGCTACATGACCGTTCCCCTTAAATTCGTTTTTGAACCTCAGGGCTTCTCGGAAACTGATAGGCTCGGCTCGTTTGCTGACTTTGCCGCGGGATCGGGTCGTGATTTCGGTATTGCTGGGACGAATACTAAACGAATTTGCCCCCAGACTGGTAAAACTGTCGCCCATAGAGTACAAAATGGCATCAATGGCGGTGAGAATGCCGACCAAAGCCAGAATACCAAAGCTGATAATGAGCATGGTCAAACCTGCTCGCAGCATATTGCCACGCAGTGCACGGATAGCCATTTTGATATTTTCCAGGCTGTTCATAGTTCGCTTTTCGGACTGTATCTGCAAGTAACAACTTTTATCTGAGCTATAAAACGATAGGTGCTTCGGTTAGTCTATGATTCGGGCGGATTAATCGAAATTTGGCGGAATGGGGTGATCTTGACAGGCTTCAAAGACCTCCTCCGACAGTCTGAAACGGCTTGACATTATATCTTACTTGGCTACGATGTGCTGATCCTGGCCAGATTCGCCACGAAGTTTGATTTTGGCATCTAGGGCCTTTAGGATCGTCTTTATTCTAAAGTCATTGGTGTTATTTTATATTTCCAAGCCATCGTTCCTGTATTGTCTAATGTTACACCTAAAAAGTCTGGGTTAGATTATCAAAACTTGCAAAAAAAGCAAGTTTTGATGATTTGAGGTAGAAAACGGCTAAAAATATCCTGCTGGAGTATCTTTTAATATAAGGGGACGCCAGGAAAGGTCAAGAAAAGTACTTCAGAAGAGCCTTCCACTGCACCCCGCGCCAGGGGGCGGCAGGGCCGGAGCGGAGCGAACGGGTCCGGAGAATCGCCGCAGGCGATCTCGAGGACGGAACCCCGAAAGCACGCGGTGCCGGCTCTTTCGGAAGCGAAAGAGCCGGTAGGCGCCCAAAAACTCATTAAGAATAGAGCGAAAGAGTGGGGATATTATTTTCGGCTGCGTACCTTTGTGGGAAAGTGAATTCATGAAATATATTCTCCTGATCGCGATCGTGTACTTGGTGTATCGCTTTTACGTGCGGGCCAGCCCTGAAATCAAGTCCGGGCCCGATGATGGAACGACCTATATTGATTACGAAGAAATCGAAGATGATGAAGAGTGAGCCCGGAGCCCAAGAAGGCCCAATTACGGATTATATTCTACTGAATAATTCTCAGTTTTTAGTCATGAATAAGCCGGGTGGGATGCCTGTGCAGAACGACGGGACCAAAGATTCGTCTTTGCATCAATTGGCGGAAATCTACTGTAAGCATCCGGTAAAGGTGGTGCATCGCATCGATCGGCCGAGTTCGGGATTGGTGGTTTTTGCAAAGAATAAGAAGGCGGCTATTGATTTGAGTCGACAGTGGAAGGATCGTGAAATCTCAAAATTCTATCTCGCTGCGGTGGCGAATACGGGAAAGATCAAAACGGGTCGGTGGGAAGATCTGCTTTGGCATAATCGGAAAAATAATAAGTCGTACATCGTGGATCATATGGATGACGGGGCGCAACTGGCGCAGATGGATGTGGAGGTGCTGGGTGAGATCGACCGATATCGGCTTTTGAATATCCAACTGATCACGGGACGTCATCATCAAATTCGCGCGCAACTCAGTCATGCGGGATTTCCCATCAAGGGTGATGTGAAGTATGGAGCGCGACGTGGACATAAGGATCGGAGTATTCGTCTGCATGCGCGAACGCTTAAGCTGACGCATCCGGTGAGTGGTGAGTCGGTCGATGTTCGGGCTCCTTTGCCGGCTGATGGGGTGTGGCAGGCTTTTGATGAGTTGCTTCCAGATTTGGGACTGTTTAAATATTGA
>Ga0209944_1001123_pt1 | contig 11233 bp, 11 predicted proteins | sample SalPonR1_C_D2_MG_FD_185701 | JGI IMG/M metagenome (GOLD analysis project Ga0209944, IMG submission 185701) | Salt pond soil microbial communities from South San Francisco under conditions of wetland restoration - Salt Pond MetaG R1_C_D2_MG... ...
CGGTGGGCGGCGCAAGAAAATGCTGCTGGCCGATATGGACAGCACCATGATCGAACAAGAATGCATTGATGAGTTGGCCGACGTGGCGGGCGTGGGGGATCACGTCAAAGATATCACGGCGCGGGCCATGAATGGCGAGTTGGATTTCGAAGGGGCGCTGACCGAGCGGGTTGCGCTGCTGAAAGGCTTGGATGCATCGGTGATCGACACCGTGCTGGCCTCACGGATCACTTATATGCCCGGCGGTAGGACATTGCTGTCCACGATGAAGGCCAGTGGCGCGCATTGCGTTCTGGTCTCGGGCGGGTTTACCGCATTTACGGCGCAAGTGGCTGCGGATTTGGGGTTTGACGAGAACCGCGCCAACACCTTGTTGATCGAGGATGGTAAGCTGACCGGCGATGTTGCGCGCCCGATCCTTGGCCGCGCGGCAAAAGTTCAGGCGCTAGACGAGATCACTGCGCGTCTTGGCATCGCCGAAGCGGATGTGATTGCCGTGGGGGACGGGGCCAATGATCTGGGTATGTTGGGGCGCGCCGGATTTGGTGTGGCGCTGCATGCCAAGCCATCCGTGGCCGAGCAGTGCGATATCCGCATCAATCATGGTGATCTGACGGCGCTGCTGTTTCTACAGGGTTACTCTGGCGACAGTTTCGTCTTCAATTGATTGACATGGTTGCCTAAAACCGAAATTTCCGGCAATTTCAATATAGCATCACTTTGCAGCAAATCCTGGGGGGATAAGTTGCAAGGAGTATCGGCTTGGCCGAAGTGGAAATATTCGTGACCGGGGATGAGGTGGGTACCTTTTCCAGTGTTTCGACAACAGGCAATAACAACGGTATGAAAGTGACCCTTGACGGGGTGCAGGCCCTTGGCAGTGCGACCGACGTGTTTCGTGTCGTGATCCGTCAGGTCAACCCCGGTGATAACCTGTTTTCCAACGGGCAATTCGTGGACATTTACGCATGGCCCGAAAGTGACCCGCCCGCACCGCCGATTTATTCCAGTCTGAACCCGCAGGACGATCAATTTCAGGGGCGGGCGTCATCGGGTGATCATCAGATCATCACCAGCCCAACGAATATTGTTTTTGATGTGAATGGTCTGACGTCGGGCACAATGCGGTATGGACCCGGCCGCGAACCGGCCCGCGAAGAACAGTTGTCATTTGATACCTTTTCCCCTGATCCGCCGGTGTTCCCTTGCTTTGCCGCAGGCACCCTGATCGAGACGGATAGCGGCCCGTTGCCGATCGATGTGATCCAGCCCGGTGATCTAGTCCGCACTGTGGATAACGGGCTACAGCCTGTGCGGTGGGTTGGTCGCCGGACTGTTCCGGGGCGTGGCCCGATGGCCCCGGTCCGGATTGCGGCGGGTGCCTTGGGAAACTGGCGTGAACTGGTTGTCTCGCCGCAGCACCGCATGTTGCTGGAAGATTGGCGCGCCGAGATGTATTTTGGCCAGCCCCAAGTGTTGGTCGCGGCTGCGCATCTGATCAACGGCGATACAATCCGACAGGTGTCGCAGCGCCGTGTGACCTATGTACATCTGGCGTTTGACCGACACGAAGTGATTTTTGCGGAAGGCATCCCAAGCGAAAGCCTTTATCTTGGAGAGATGGCAACAGCCACGCTAAGCCCCGCAGAGCGCGCCGAGATCGCTGCCCTGTTTCCAGAACTCGCCGATGAGATCGGGGCCGACACGAATGCCGCAAGAAATGCTGCGCGCCGTTGTCTAAAACGTTGGGAAACGGCTTTGGTTGCTTGAAAAGCTGGGGTGCTAGAAAAACTGGCGCTTGGGCGTCCGTTTCGTCCATTAAGTGCGCCTGCGCTTGCACGCCGTGCAAAGCTGCCCCATATCAAGCCGCATGAGCGGACAGGTAGACATGAATTTATCGACAATGCGTGCCAAGGTGGCCTTGGCGGTTGACCATCGCGGGGTGCAAAATTTCATCCTTGGCGTCATTTTGTTCAATGCGATCATTTTGGGCTTGGAAACGTCCGATGTGGTGATGGACGCCGCCGGGCCGTTGATCCTTGCGCTTGATGTTATTTGCCTCAGCATCTTTGTTGTCGAGATTCTTGCCAAGCTCTATGCCCGTGGCTTGGTTGGCTTCTTTCGCAGCGGCTGGAATATTTTCGACTTTGTGATCGTGGGTATTTCACTGGTGCCCACGGCGCAGGGGCTCAGCGTCCTGCGCGCTCTTCGCATCCTTCGTTTGCTGCGTGTGCTGTCGGTCACGCCCTCCTTGCGCCGAGTGGTCGAAGGGTTGATGAGCGCGCTGCCCGGCATGGGCTCGGTGTTTTTGCTGATGGGGATCATCTTTTACATCGGGTCGGTCATGGCGACGAAACTTTTCGGTGCATCCTTTCCCGAGTGGTTCGGCTCGCTTGGTTTGTCGGCTTATTCCCTGTTCCAGATCATGACGCTGGAATCTTGGTCAATGGGGATCGTCCGTCCGGTGATGGAAATCTATCCCTTCGCATGGGCGTTTTTCGTGCCGTTCATCTTGGTCACGACATTTGCGGTGGTGAACCTTGTGGTTGGTTTGATCGTCAATTCGATGCAGGACGCCCACCATCAGGAAGATGCGGCGAAAACAGATACCTATCGCGATGATGTGTTGTCGCGGCTTGACCGGATCGAGGCGGCGCTTGGGGCGGTTGCCGACAGCGCCAAAAAAGATCGCGATTGACCCGACCGGGCTTTATCGCGACCGCGTCAATTCCAGAAAGACATCCTGCAAATCCGCCTGTTCGGTTTTGACGTCGCGAATGCGAATGCCCGCATTGCGGACCGCTTCCAACACCGCTTCGGCGGGCGTTTCATCGGAATGATACGTCAGGGCCAGTGACCCATCCGCGCGCGGCTCGACTTCGATACCCGGAGCGTCGGGCAAGGTTGTCACATCCTGATCAGGGTGGATGATCATGGTTTTGGTGTCCAGCCTTTCCAGCAGGTTGGACGTGCTGTCGCGCGCCACCACCTCGCCCGCGTTTATGATGGCGATTTCGTCGCACATCTCTTCGGCCTCTTCCAGATAATGCGTGGTCAGGATCACCGTCATGCCTTGTTGGTTCAGCTGGCGGACATTTTCCCACAACATTTGACGCAATTCGATATCGACCCCCGCCGTGGGTTCGTCCAGCACCAGAATATGCGGGTGATGCACCAGCGCCTTGGCCAGCAGAAGCCGCCGCCGCATCCCGCCCGACAGCGTGCGCGCGTATGCTTCGGCTTTGTCCTCAAGCCCGACCAGGCGCAGTATTTCATCGCTGCGGCGCTGTGATTTGGGGACGCCATACAGCCCAGCCTGCACCTCAAGCGCGGCGCGTGGCGCAAAGAACGGGTCAAGGTTCAACTCTTGTGGCATTACCCCGATCGAGGCGCGGCTTTGGCGTGGGTTCACATCCTGATCAAAGCCCCAGATCGTGACCTGACCCGCGGTTTTCACCACCAACCCGGCCAGAATATTGATCAGGGTCGATTTGCCCGCGCCATTGGGGCCAAGCAGGCCAAACACCGACCCCGCCGGAATATCCAGATCAACCCCGTTTAGCGCCTGTTTCGGCGCGGTCCCACGGCTGCCGGCATAGGTTTTCTTCAAACCTCGGATTTCGATGGCGTTCTGGCTCATTGGTCCCCTTGCCCCTGCCTTGCGGATCGCTCATATTCGGACCTAAGTGAATTGCAGGGAAAAGGAAACGCCCGATGGTGACGAAAGCCCCCGAAACCCGGATCGTTGACAGCTATCGCATCGCCTGCGACGGCGGCGAAGGGGCGCTTGGCCATCCGCGTGTCTGGCTGGCGATCCCCCCCGAAACGGGATATGTCGAATGCCCCTATTGCGACTGCAAATACATTCACCGCGATTTCGAAGGCAAAGTGCCCGCCGCCTAATCTCTTAACGGTGCGCGTCTTTTTGTGGCCAGCGTTGGATGCCTCCGGCGGGGCCGTAAAACACCGAACGATCAAAACCAATGGCGCTAAACGCCGTTCGGATCGAAATGGTCCAATCGCTGCTCGTCCCGCGACCCAGCTTGCCCACCCAATCAAGTCGCAGATTTTTTGGCGGATGACGTTCCACCGCTTTCGGCTAAATTATGACCGCCTGATGCGCACCCAAAAAATTGATCTTGTCATGTGCCTCCATTCTGTCCCTGCCGCGAAGTCTTAGTGGAAACCTCCAGCCTCAAGCGATCCGGATCTCAAGGATAAGATCAAAAGTCTACGCGAAAGTAACACCAACTATATTTCGATCACCTGTCTAATATCTAAAGAACACCGGCGGATCGTAAAAACTATAAAAACGAACAAAATATACCATTTCAAACCGTTTGCCCGACTGGTTCGAGAGACGCGCAGGAGTAAGGTGTTGGCAAGAAAAACCAGTGCCTTACAGGCAGTAGGGATACATCGAAGATCCCCAAAGTCAAAAGCGAGTTTCGGTTTAAAAATGGTGAGCTTCTTGTTCCATCAATTGCGAAAACGCCTTGGCGCCATGACCCCAAGGTTAGTTGCAGAAAATGCCGACAGGGCACCTGCGAGCCATGGTGGTCTGTCAGATAAATTGTTTACGGAATATGACCGCCGCGTAGCCGAAATAAAATCTACGTCGATTGACAGCACGGCGAATGATATCAAGCAACGCGGCGTCTTTGAGAACGCTACTGCAATCGTTTTTGCGGCGGCGTCTCACAATACCATGAACCTGCAAATATGGCTTGAGACTATTTTCGATCTTGATGTCATCATGGTTTACGAGCCGTCGCAGTTCTATGAATGGCTTTTCCGTTCCGCTGAGCAGGCCGATTTGGTTTTTGTGGAACGTGATGCTTTCCACGGTGAGGCCCCTGCCTTTGGGACGTTTATCCGCGCTGCATCTGAGGCTTACCCGCACTCTCCAATACTAGTCTTGTCGCAAGATTTTGAGACTGCCCCCTGCAAAGTGACACACGGCGATCAGATGTTTGATATTTCTCTAAAGTCGCCGCTCTCACAAACCTCGATATGGCTTGCGATGAAAGCTGCGGGAGACATTGCACTTAATGGCAAGCAACTGAAGCCGAATCCTGTCTTGTTAAGTGAACAAGTCGCGTAACATTCTCAATATGAGAATTTACCGAGTTGCCCGATCTGGTCAAACCCCCACCCCAAATATTCCGGATCGGGTAGACAGCAGCCAGGCGAAACTGGACCCCTATCTTGTTTCGCCTGGTACTGCGTTTAGTCCAATCAATGAATATGTAACACCGACAGCACCTTTGGACCTGTCGCGGTTTGGCGCTGCTCCTTTGATAGCATAATGTGCAGCAAGGGAAATGAACTATGGGTTCAGAAACAACGGATGAATTCCGTGAAGCCGGGGTGCGAATTGCGCTGATCAGCGGGCTGACATGGCGTCAGGTTGCCGATGGTCTTGGTGTTGGGCTTTTGACCCTGAACAAATGGGTGGACGCCTACCGCGACATGGATGCGGTGTCGTCCGAGGATCGCGACTTCCGTGCGATCGGGCAGAACGAAAACCGAAGGTGCGCGCAGCGAAATGAGCAGGCGACATAGGCTACATCTGGACAAGCGTGGGGGCTAGATCTGGCGCTCACCATTGTCCTTAGATCAATGGCGGACAACGGCTCGCTCCTCGACCTGCATTTCCGGCGTGCCATTGGGTTGGCCGTCAGCAACCGTATGAAGCGCGATCTGGCAATCCGGACCTTGAAGATGGCCATCGCCTTCCGAGCGCCACCCAAAGGCTGCATCTTCCACAGCGACAGGGGCAGCCAATACTGTTCGCACGACTATCAGAAGATCCTGCGCCAGCATGGCTTCCGGGTCTCGATGAGCGGCAAAGGTAATTGTTATGACAATGCGGCTGTCGAGACGTTCTTCAAAACCATCAAGGCCGAGCTGATCTGGCGGCGGTCATGGGAAAACACGGCGGCAAGCTAAGATGGCGATCTTCGAATACATCAACGGCTTCTACAATCCACGCCGACGGCACTCAGCACTGGGTTGGAAAAGCCCGGTCGCCTTCGAACGGAAGGTGGCTTAAACGAGCACCTGGGGCGGCACAAAAACGCGACAGGTCCAGATGGTCAGTGGCGTAACAAGGGTTGCAACCCACATAGGCTATGTATACGCATTTCGAACTTTTCTGTCATTTTCTGAATGACTATTACACAATCTTGTCGTCGGGCGGAGCTTTTTGGGAGAACACGGTGACAAAGTCAGGATTGCCGATAAAAACTAAGCTGACCGACATCATAGAAAGACACGACTGGTTTGACGTCGAAGACTTCTTATCAGAGACTGATCTTCTGACAAGTTTGTGGGCGGATGAAATCGCGAAGGCTGCTACCGAGCATATTGCAGACAATCGTTGGGAAGCTTTCGCTCTTTCTGGTATCCGGCAATATGCAAATGCCAACTCCTTGGCAGAGGTCAAGATTGCAAACCTCGCAAAACAAGCAGGCTATTCCAAATCCACGTTTTTTCGCATTTTTGACAATCTTACGAAATATCAGCTTCGTCTTTACCAACTGGTCTCTCAGCTTTCAGTCGAGGTCTATGAGCAGCGGCTTTTCGCAAAACCCCGATCGCCGCTGGACTTTGCCAATTTCACTATCAATCTATTTTACAGCGCGGATTGCACCATCCCAAATGAATGGGTGGCCATGCTTTGGGAAAAATACGGGCATCTCGGGCATGACAACTTCCATCCACAATTGTCGGATATTTCCAGAACAATCACCGAGTATACTCAGAAACATAGGTCTCTGGGCTATGCGAACCTTTCAGCATCAGACGTTCACGCAGTTGTTTGCTTATATGAAAGAGAAATTCTCGAAAGTCGTCTTGCGCCGCAGCCTTCGTTCCCGTCTCCGGGGCAATCATTGCGGTGGAAGCGGATGTTGTTTGGATTGGTTGCAGATCCAAAGATTCTGCGGCGAGCTTCATCGAGCGGGCTACAACATTCATTTCTCGATTTTTACGACTCATGAGCGCGCTGAAAGTATTTGAGGATGGTGTCCGGATGCCTCAGCTTTGTAAGCCGTGTCCTAGATTGTCGGCGGCAACGGCAACCGGATCTGTGTTAAACCTCTGATTTTGGAATTGTTTTGTTGGAACCGGCGGCCCAAGCCTGAATTACGGCCGAGCCAATATCGCGGTGAAGGCACCCAGGGTTGTTGTCAGTTGAGGTCTTGCATGGTCAGCGCCTTCCGGCAATCGCGGGAGGCTTTGTCGATCTTCTGGAACAGGCTGTGCAAACCGGCGATGTTGCCCCGCGTAGCAGCGCGTTCGGCCTCAAGCAGATGACCGGACAATGTGCTCAGGCCAACCATTGCGGTAGAACCGGCTGCTTTATGCAATTGCTCGATCAACCCTACGGGTATCTCGCCCAGCTTTTCGGTTTGGACAATGTCCTGCGGGATATCATCTAATGCGGCATTGATAAGCTTGCGCGCCTTGTTCGGGCCGAACATTGGCTCCAGCGCATTCAATACATTGACATAATGCGAAGCAGGCAAGTTGGGCAGATGCGGCTCGGGGGGTGCGCTGGTGCCTGCGACCACCGCCAGAAGATTGGCGATATCGGCGCGCTTGGTGGGTTTGATCAGAACCGCATCCACGCCCGCATCGTGGAGTTCCAAGGCGCGCTTTGGGTCAGAAACTGCTGTCACCGCCGCCATGAAGGCTTTACGCGAAAGGCCTTCTTGCCTGATCCTGCGGGTGGCTTCGTCGCCGCGCATTACTGGCATGCTGACATCCATCAGGATCGCGTCGAACGCGGTCTTGGCTGCGGCGTCTATGGCTTCCTGACCGTTGCGAGCCATTGCAGGCCGATGCCCAAGACGACGAATGATTTCGCACATCAGCCCCAAGTTCACGTCGGAATCGTCGACCACCAAAACGTCCAATTGTCGTGCCGGCGCGGGGTCATCATGTCTGATCGGGGTGTTGGGAATTCGGGCTTGATCTGGGGGCTGGTCCTCCGGGGCGGGGCACAGGGGGATCTGGAAGGAAAAAGTGCTGCCCTCTCCCGGCATACTTTTCAATGTAAGGCTGCCACCCATCTGCTGGACGGCGATCCGAACGATTGGCAAGCCCAGCCCGGTGCCCTGTGGCCCGAATAGCTCTCCTGGGCGGCCCGTTTCAAATTCGCGTAAGACTCTCTCGTGATCTTCGGGTGCGATACCCGGTCCATTGTCGATCACATAGACCGCCAAGGTCCGATCAACGGTGTCTGTATCTGCAAAGATAAGCTTCAGATCAACCCGGCCATCGCGGGTGAATTTCAGCGCATTACCGACAAGATTGTATAGCGCACGGGAAAATGCGCCGGGCGACCCGATATAACTTTCCTCTTGATCAGCATTGATGATCTGCAAATCTAAAAGATTGCCATTCTCTCGGGCGAGCGGTGACAATTCACTGGCGATTTCGCGTGCGATCACGGTTGGTTCGAAGGTTTCGTCCCGTTCCTCGAGTTCTCCTAGCCGGGTGATGTCCAGAACGTTGTTGATTTGCTCCAGTGCCCGGTCGCTGCAATCCAGCGCGGTGCGTAGCAATTCCCGATCTTCTGGGGGTAAGCGGTCAGCATCTATCAATTCCAGCGAGGCGGTTACGCCATGCAGCGGGGTGCGCATCTCGTGGCTCATGGTGGCTAGGAACATCGTCTTTGCTTCGGCATGGCGTTCTGCTTCGTCGCGGGCTTCGCGCAGCTTGTTTTCGGCCGCCACCACATCCGAGATATCGCGGATAAACCCGATCAGGATCGGGTTGCCATCAAGATCTGTGTCCGTGGCGATTGACAGTTCAGCCTGAAAACCCGACTCGTCCGCGCGCCGTGCATCCATCCGCACAGGCCCGGCGCCGACAATCTTCTTTTGTCCGGTGTGCCTAAAGCGTCGCATACCGGCATCGTGCTTTTCGCGCAGATGATCGGGCACCATCAGATCGGCGATGTTCTTGTCCAGCATGTCATCAACGGGAATTCGGAAAATGTCGCTTGCAGCTGCATTGGACAAAAGAATTCGTCCGTCGAGATCGGTGACAATCACCGCGTTCAATGTCGCCTGTATCACCTTCGAAATCGTGCCCGACGCGCGATGCATCCAGGCCATCTGCTTTTCAAGCTCGCGCCACAGCCGTAACGCCAGTAGTGAGGCGCTGATCATCAGCGCAAGAAGAAACAAACTCTGTAGCCAGAACCGTTGAAGATGCGACTTTTCAAGCGTGCGCGCGGTCTTGGTCTGCCCTACCTGATATTGCAGCGCCAGTGTCGTTACATCCCGGATCAGACCCGCGTGCTGTCGCAGGTCTTGGTAAAAAGCAAGCGCTTGTTCACTATCCGGTGTTTTGATGGCGTCGATTGTCTCGGTCAGGCTGCTTCGTGCCTCGCGTAGTTGCTGGAGTTTTGCCGCCAACTCTGCGGGAAGATCGTAGCGTGTCATCGCCGCCAGCACTGTGTCAACGCGGCTGTAGAAGATGTCGAATTTTAACCTAACGTCTTCAAATGCCGCTGTGCTTGCGATTTCCCGCAGATCTCGGCCCATTCTGCTAATGACGTAGCCATTTGTTGATAGCAGGATCGCATTGTAATCGACGTCGAGCTGCGAGACCAGCCAGCCCATGTTATCGGACTCGGCGCCTCTGACTGCATCGATCCGTTCACGCAGGGACTGCGCGCTGATTACCAAAGCAATGCATGTCATAACCAAAAACACCAGCAGCACGATGGCGAATGAGCGTTTAGGGCCGCGATATGGGGTGGTCAGGCCCTTTTGCATAAGGGCTGCCTCACTCCTTCAGGATTTCAATTTCGGTTAATTGCCAGATGCTATAGGCATAAATCAGTTCTGACTGGAAGGCCGGCTTGGAATCATAGGGGAAGACCACCCAAAGCGGGCCTTTGTCGCGGATCCCGAAAGGCTTGCCGTTGATCCTGTTGGCAATGATCGGGTATTGGTCTTCGATCACGTTCTTGGGTAGCGACACCTTGTAATCGTTCGCCGCTACCAGCCGCAGTTCGCCCGGACCGGCACCCGCCGCTTCAAGAACCGACCCGAGCGATGGACCGCTAAACGTTTTGATGCCTTCGGACCATATTGTTCCGGTCTCGAATGTTATTGTCGGCAAGGCCGCGAGATCCGCATCGGAAAACGAAATCGGCGCATCGCTATCGACGTCACCCGAAACTTTTAGAACCGTTTCTTCCGCCAGTGCATTTTTTGCTGCGCCAAATGCCAGAAGTGCGGCAAGGATGACACCGAGGGAAATATGTTTCGCAACCATGATGACTTCCTTTTTATTCTGATTTATTCGGCCCTGAAATTTCTTGAAGCGGTATAGCAGGCCATCAAAAGATGACGCAATAATATCATTAGATACTTAAATGTGTCTTTCGTGTTTTCGGGAATTTCGCTCTTGCGAAAAGACACTACAAACTAGTTATTCTCTCGCTTGGGTTTCTGCCCGGGGTCTTTGCAGAAATGCCGCCTCTGGCGGGCCCTGTAAAGTGGTTTTGTCAAGAGTATTAGGGGTGTTGGAAATCTATATACCAAGGGAATATAGCGTGGAGACTTCCATAACGTCAGACCTGTCGAATTCGGAAACAACCCGAATACTTCTTGCCGACGATCACACCCTAATAGCGCAGGCCGTCGCCAGCGTGCTTATGGAAAGTGGCTGCTTTTCAGTCGATACAGTCGAAAATCTGCCCGATGCGATTGCCGCCTTGACGGACGGCCCTCGTTATGACCTGCTGATGCTTGATTTACGGATGCCTGGCGTCAAGGGACTCGACAGCCTGAAGCGGGTGATCGAGTTAGGCAGCGGAGCGCGGATCACCCTGTTCACAGCCAATGCCGATCGCCACATCGTCAAGCGCGCGATTGCATTGGGTGTACATGGTGTCATCCAGAAAACGATGCCGCTCAATTCCCTAGAAAGCGTGCTGCACCTTATCCTGTCAGGGCAGACCTTCCTTCCCTCTTCAGTGATTGAAGAACCAGCTACCAATCCTGATGGCGACGGTCTTACCGAGATCGAGCTGATTACCCTCAAATTCGCCGCCGAAGGGATGACCAATAAAAGCATCGCCAGTCAGGTCGGTCTGAACGAAACAACTGTCAAGATGCATATGCGCGCCATATGCCGCAAACTCGAGGCCACCAACCGGGTGCAAGCTGTTGTGATTGCTCGAAACAACGCCTTGATCGACTTCTGA
>Ga0209944_1001136_pt1 | contig 11163 bp, 9 predicted proteins | sample SalPonR1_C_D2_MG_FD_185701 | JGI IMG/M metagenome (GOLD analysis project Ga0209944, IMG submission 185701) | Salt pond soil microbial communities from South San Francisco under conditions of wetland restoration - Salt Pond MetaG R1_C_D2_MG... ...
AGGCGCTGGATGCCGCGCATCACATGCATCCGTTCACCCATGGCGACGGCCTCAACGCCAAAGGTGCGCGGATCATCACCCGCGCGCGCGGCGTCACCCTGACCGACAGCGAAGGCAACGAAATCCTCGACGCGATGGGCGGGCTCTGGTGCGTCAATATCGGCTACGGACGCGAGGAACTGGCCGATGTGGCCGCCCGACAGATGCGTGAACTGCCCTATTACAACACCTTCTTCCAGACCAGCCATGTGCCCGCCATCGCCCTTTCGGCCAAGCTGGCGGAACTGGCGCCGGGCGATCTCAACCACATCTTCTACGCCGGGTCCGGCTCCGAGGCGAACGACACCAATATCCGCATGGTACGCACCTACTGGGCCCAGATGGGAGAGCCCGAGCGCAACGTGATCATCAGCCGCAAGAACGCCTATCACGGCTCCTCGGTCGGCAGCGGCAGCCTCGGTGGCATGTCGGGCATGCACGCGCAGGGCGGCATGCCGATCCCCGATATTCACCATATCGACCAGCCCAACTGGTATGCCGAAGGCGGCGACACCGACCCCGAAGAATTCGGTCTGGAACGCGCCCGCCAGCTTGAGGCCAGGATCGAGGAACTGGGCGCGCACCGCGTCGCCGCCTTTATCGCCGAGCCCGTACAGGGCGCAGGCGGCGTGATCGTGCCACCCGACAGCTACTGGCCGGAAATCCAGCGGATTTGCGATAAATACGGCATTTTGCTCATCGCCGATGAGGTGATCTGCGGATTCGGGCGCACCGGCAACTGGTTCGGCAGTCAGACCTATGACATCCGCCCCGATATCATGACCATCGCCAAGGGCCTCAGCTCCGGCTATGCCCCCATCGGCGGCTCGATCGTATCGGACAAGGTGGCGCAGGTGATGAACGCCTGCGAGTTCAACCACGGCTACACCTATTCCGGCCACCCCGTCTCCTGCGCCGTGGCACTGGAAAACCTGCGCATCCTCGAAGAGGAAAAGATCGTCGAGCGCGTGGCGCACGACACCGGTCCCTACCTGCAGGAAAAATGGCGCGGCCTTGCAGACCACCCCCTCGTGGGCGAGGCGAAGATCGTCGGCATGATGGGCTCCATCGCGCTCACCCCGCACAAGGCCAGCCGCGCCAAGTTCGCCTCGGACCCGGGCACCGCCGGGTATATCTGCCGCGAGCGCTGCTTTGCCAACAATCTGGTGATGCGCCATGTCGGCGACCGCATGATCATCTCACCGCCTCTGGTGATCTCCAAATCCGAGATCGACACCCTGATCGACCGGGCATGGATGTCGCTCGATCAGGCGGAAAAGGCGATTCGCGAGGATGGTCTGATGCAGGCTGCGGCGTGACTGAACACCCACCGACGCGATACCGACGTAATACCGACGTAAAACTGACGCAGCGTAACACGCATCATCAGCGCAAAGGTAAGGTTTTCCATACGGGACAAACACCCCGTTTTTCCCCATGACTGAGCCACTCACCAGAATATTGTAAGTGCGTGTAAACGAGTTCATGGGTACGTGGTTTCTCGTTCGGTGAGTTAGAACAGGCGCGCCATCACTCACGGCTTCGCGTGCCAGTGGCCCCGGTGGAAACACCGGGGCTTTTGTGTCCCGGGCAGCGTGATCAAACCCTGTCCGGGACCCTCAGACCGGCAGCGCCGTGGTCGAAAAAACCGTGCGTAATGCGAAACTTGACTGCATCTTGGCAACCCCCGGCAGCCGCGTCAGGTATTGCCGGTGAATGCGGGCAAAGTCCTCGGTATCCTCGGCCACGATCTTGAGAATGTAATCCGCTGCCCCCGCGGTCAGGTGACATTCCAGCACATCCGGCACCCGCGCCACCGCCTTCTCGAACGCCTCCAGAACCTCATCCGCCTGCGTGGTCAGCGTGATCTCGACGAATATGGTCGCCGGCACCCCCATTTTGCGCACATCCAGCAAGGCGACATAGCCCTTGATATACCCATCCACCTCCAGCCGCTGCACCCGCCTGTGACACGCCGAGGCCGACAGATTGACCTCCTCTGCCAGGTCAGCGTTGGAGATACGGCCGCGCCGCTGAAGCACCTGCAACAAGCGCCGATCTGTCTGATCCAGGGACATACGCACAAGACCTTTCGAACCAAATGCACTTCCTGCGAACATTATTCACAAAAAATCCTATTGGACGAGGGAAATTTCAATCGCCTTGCGCGCCATTTGCGGCATTCTCCCACCAAGTCAATCGGAGGAGAATCCAGACATGAAAATCGGCTGCCCCACGGAGATCAAAGCCCAGGAATTTCGCGTCGGCGTCACGCCGATCGCAGCAAAGGAGGCCGTTGGACATGGTCACGAGGTGATCATTCAGGCAGGCGCAGGCATCGGTGCGGGCTTTGACGACGCCGCCTATGAGGCAGCGGGTGCCACCATCATCGACACCGCAGCCGAAGTGTTTGCGACCGCCGACATGATCGTCAAGGTCAAGGAACCGCAAGCCGCCGAGCGCAAGATGCTGCGCGAGGGGCAACTGCTTTTCACCTACCTGCACCTCGCCCCCGACGAGGCACAGACCCGCGACCTGCTGGAATCGGGCTGCACAGCAATCGCCTATGAAACGGTGACGGACCGCTCGGGAGGCCTGCCGCTGCTGGCACCGATGTCCGAGGTCGCGGGCCGTCTTGCACCTCAAGTGGGCGCGTGGACCCTACAAAAGGCCAATGGCGGACGCGGTGTGTTGATGGGCGGCGTGCCCGGCGTGGGCCCGGCCCGCGTCATCGTGATCGGCGGAGGCGTGGTCGGCACCCACGCGGCCAAGATCGCGGCGGGCATGGGGGCGGATGTTACCGTGCTCGATCGCTCGCTGCCGCGCCTGCGTTATCTCGACGACGTGTTCGGAGGCACCTTCAAGACCGGTTATTCTTCTGCCGGCCTGCTGGAAGAATTGCTGCCGCAGGCCGATATGGTGATCGGTGCCGTCCTCATCCCCGGGGCTGCCGCACCCAAGCTGGTCCGCCGCGATCAATTCGGGATGATGAAACCGGGCGCTGTGCTCGTGGACGTGGCCATCGATCAAGGCGGGTGCTTCGAAACCTCGAAGGCAACCACGCATCAGGATCCGATCTACGAAGTGGACGGCATCATGCATTACTGCGTCGCCAACATGCCGGGCGCCGTGGCGCGCACCTCGACGCTGGCGCTTGGCAACGCGACGATGCCATTCATGCTGGCGCTCGCCGACAAGGGCTGGAAACGGGCCTGCGCCGAGGACCGGCACCTCCTGAACGGCCTCAACGTGCATGCCGGGCAGCTTACCTATGCCGCCGTGGGCGAGGCGCTCGGCATCGAAAGCGTACATCCCGAATCGCTGCTCTGAGCGTCATCCGCGTCACCGGCCCGTCCGGGCCGGTGACGCAAACTGACTATCCATGTCGCAAATGATGCTGGACCGGCCGCGCCCTGTAGACTAGCGTTTCTGGAAAAACGCCAACAGGGGGCGCTAAATGGCCATGTTCATCCTGCGCAGGCTCGGGGTTATGATCCTGACTGCGCTCTGTCTGACATTTGTCGTCTTCTTCCTGACGAACCTCTATCCCAATCTCGAAAAGCTGGCCAAGACGCAGGGCAATTTCCGCATGACGGATGAAGAAGTTGCGAGCTATCTCGGGCGAAACGGATATCTGGAACCTCTGCCGGTCAAATACGGCCAATGGATGGGCGTACTGCCGGGCTGGACCACGACAACCGCGGACGGAACCCTGCGCGGACGCTGCATCGCTCCCGACACACCCCCCGAGAGTGCGCCCCGCTTTTGCGGCATCCTGCAGGGCGATTGGGGCTATTCCACCGTGTTCAAGAAGGACGTGGGCGAGATCATTGGCGAAAAGCTGGCGCTGACCGGACGGCTGATGTTCTGGGTCATGCTGTTAATGGTACCGTCGGCGCTGATCCTCGGCGTCATGGCGGGGATGCGCGAAGGCTCGCGCACCGACCGGACGCTTTCGACCTTTGCGATCACCACCACTGCGACGCCGGAATACGTCTCGGGCGTGCTGTTCATCGCCGTCTTTGCCAGCACCGCCGTGGGCCTCAAATGGTTCAAGGGCACGGCCACAAGCGCGATGGAAAACCCGACCTTCGAAAATTTCTTTCTGCCGGTGCTGACCATCGCGCTCTACGGTATGGGCTATATCGCACGGATGACCCGCGCCTCCATGGCCGAAGTGATGACCGCGCAATATATCCGCACCGCCCGGCTCAAGGGGGTGAGTTTCCCCAATATCGTGCTCAAACACGCGCTCAGGAATGCGCTGATCGCGCCCTTCACGGTGATCATGCTGCAATTCCCGTGGCTGCTGAACGGCGTGGTGATCGTCGAGACGCTGTTCAACTACAAGGGCTTCGGCTGGACGCTGGTGCAGGCGGCGAGCAACAACGACATCGAACTGTTGCTCGCGGTGTCGGTGGTCTCGGTCATCGTCGTGCTGGTGACGCAGCTCATCTCGGATATAGGCTATGTCTATCTCAATCCGCGTATCAGCGTCAGCTAAGGGAAGGGTCGAACCATGGACGCACTAAGCTGGGGCGAGATCATCCTGCGGATCCTGACACAGTTCATACCTGTCTGGATCGCGCTCATCGCCACCTTCGCTCTGTCGATCACCTTAAAGCGGCGCCTCGGTCTTTATGGCAAGCTCTTTGACAGTCCTATCGGCATGGTGGGCTTTGCACTGGTGATGTTCTGGGTTTTCACAGGCATTTTCGGCGGCGCGTTCGATCTGATCACAACGCATGACGTGCTCGACCAATCCGCCACGATGAAGAACAAAGGGCCCGGCACGCCCTATACCAAGCTGATGGGCGAGGTCGCGCCGGATGCCTATCCCTTTTACCTGCTGGGCGGCGACAATCTGGGGCGCGACGTGTTCAGCCGCATGGTTGTTGGCGCATGGGAGGTGATCAAGATCGCGCCTTTCGCCAGCCTCTTCGCCTTCATGGTGGGCATCACGCTCGGCCTGCCGGCGGGGTATTACGGTGGCAAGCTCGACACGCTCCTGTCCTTCCTCGCGAACCTGATCCTCGCCTTCCCGGTGATCCTGCTCTTCTACCTGCTGGTCACGCCCGAGATCGTGCTGACCGGCATCCCGGTCTATATGGCGGCGGTCCTCTTCATCTTTCCCATCGTGTTCCTCGTGCTGTTGTGGAACTCGCGCTTTCACACGCAACCCGGGACGCGCAACCTCTATGTCGGCGTGACGCTTATCGTGGGGCTCTGGCTCTATTCCGGCATCGCCTGGAATGCCGACCCACTGGGCCTCGTGAGCTTTCCACCCAACCTGCTGGTGGTCTTCGTGGCGGTGGTCTTCGTCAACTCGCCCACCGTGTTTCGCATCGTGCGCGGCCTGACCATGGACATCAAGACCCGCGATTACGTCGCCGCCGCGCAAACCCGGGGCGAGGGGGCGTGGTACATCATGTTGTGGGAAATCTTGCCCAATGTGCGCGGGCCGCTCTTGGTCGATTTCTGCCTGCGCATTGGCTATACCACGATCCTCTTGGGAACGCTCGGGTTTTTCGGCCTTGGCCTCAGCCCCGAGAGTCCGGACTGGGGCAGCACGATCAACGAGGGACGCAAGCTCCTGTCGCTCTACTTGCACCCCGCCTTGCCCCCCGCATTTGCTCTTCTGAGCCTTGTTCTGGGGCTGAACCTGCTGGCCGACGGCCTGCGGGAAGAGAGCCTGCGGGATTGAGTATTTATGGAAAAATGAAGGAGATGGACATGACCACGCGGGATTGTGACGGACCGATCCTCGAGATCGAGAACCTGTCGATTTCCTTCTTCACCCGGTTGCGTGAAATCCCCGCCGTGATGGATTTCTCTGTGACGGTGCAGCCTGGTGAGGCCGTGGGACTTGTGGGCGAGTCCGGTTGCGGCAAGTCCACCGTGGCGCTTGGCGTGATGCAGGATCTCGGCGTCAACGGTCGTATCGTGGGCGGCTCGGTCCGCTTCAAGGGGCAGGACCTGAGCCAGATGAGCGCGGCGGAGTTGCGCCACATGCGCGGCAACGAGATCGCGATGATCTATCAGGAGCCGATGGCGTCGCTCAATCCGGCGATGAAAGTAGGCCACCAGTTGATCGAAGTGCCGATGATCCACGAAGGCATTTCCGAGAAGGACGCTTGGGCGCGCGCGCTCGAAGTGGTGAACGACGTCAAGCTGCCCGATCCCGAACGGATCATGAAAAGCTATCCGCATCAGCTCTCCGGCGGGCAGCAGCAGCGCATTGTGATTGCCATGGCGCTGATGTCGAAACCATCGCTGCTGATCCTCGATGAGCCTACCACCGCGCTCGACGTGACGGTCGAGGCAGCTGTGGTGGAGCTGGTCAAGGATCTGGGCCGGAAATACGGCACCTCGATGCTGTTCATCAGCCACAATTTAGGGCTGGTGTTGGAAACCTGCGACCGTATCTGCGTGATGTATTCCGGCGAGGCTGTGGAAACGGGCAGCATCAGGGACGTGTTCGACGAAATGCAGCACCCCTATACACAGGCACTCTTTCGCTCGATTCCGCTGCCGGGGGCCGACAAGAACAGTCGCCCGCTCAAGGCCATTCCCGGTAACTTTCCCTTGCCGCATGAACGCCCGCAGGGGTGCAACTTCGGACCGCGCTGCGACTATTTCCAGAGCGGCCACTGCGATGTCGGTGACATTCCGATGGCCGCAATCGAAGGAGATGACCGCCACTTCACCCGCTGCCTGCGTCACCACGAAATCGACTGGCATGCACCGATCGAAGCGATGGCGCAGCATGAGGCGGGTGAGCCGGGCCGCGTCGTGCTCAAGATGGACAAGCTCAAGAAATATTACGAGGTCGCGGCGAATGCGCTTTTCGGCGGTGGCGGGGCGACAAAGGTGGTGAAGGCCAACGAGACCCTCAGTTTCGAGGCCTGCGAGAGCGAAACGCTGGCCATTGTCGGCGAATCGGGCTGCGGAAAATCCACCTTCGCCAAGGTATTGATGGGGCTGGAGACGGCGACGGAGGGGCAGATCCTGCTCGACAACCGCAATATAGAAGACATTCCCATCGAAAAGCGCGACACTCAGACCGTGGCCGATGTGCAGATGGTTTTCCAGAACCCGTTCGACACGCTAAATCCGTCGATGACCGTGGGCCGCCAGATCATTCGCGCGCTGGAGATATTCGGGATCGGGGCGTCAGATCGGGAGCGCCGCGACGAAATGCTGCGCCTGCTCGATCTGGTCAAGTTGCCACGCGAGTTCGCAGACCGCATGCCCCGGCAACTCTCGGGTGGGCAGAAACAGCGTGTCGGCATCGCCCGCGCCTTTGCCGGTGGTGCGCGGATCGTGGTTGCCGATGAACCGGTGTCGGCGCTCGACGTGAGCGTCCAGGCTGCCGTCACTGATCTGCTGATGGAAATCCAGCGCAAGCAAAAGACGACGCTGCTCTTCATCTCTCACGACCTCAGCATCGTGCGCTATCTCAGCGACCGGGTCATGGTAATGTACCTGGGCCATGTGGTCGAAATGGGCACCACCGATCAGGTCTTCTCGCCCCCCTATCACCCCTATACCGAGGCGCTGCTCTCGGCGGTGCCGATTGCCGATACCAGCGTCGAAAAGCGCCATATCGTGCTTGAGGGGGACGTGCCTTCTGCGATGAACCCGCCGCCCGGCTGCCCGTTCCAGACGCGCTGCCGCTGGAAATCCGAGGTGCCGAACGGGCTGTGCGAGAGAGAGGTGCCCCCGGTGCGCGACCTCGCCCCCGGACATCAGGTCAAATGCCATCTATCGCAGGAGATGCTGGACCGGATGGAGCCGGTGATCAAGATCGCGGCGGAATAGTGCCTGCGCCCTGCGGAAGCTTATCGGGATTGCGCATCACGTAAATCCAGTTGATCCGCCCTTTCTCATCAATGGCCAGACTATAGAGTACATCGTCCTCGCCCCCTTCGAGAATAGCAAGCGCGGGCGCGCCGTTGGCCAGCACGATGCGTGGCGAGAACGATCCCCGCCGCGAGGCCACCGCGAGGATGACCTGTGCCACCTCGTCGGCTCCGTGCAGGGGGCGCAACGCCGCCCGCGCCTTGCCGCCGCCATCGCTGATCGCGGTGACATCGGGGGCCAGCAGCGCGAGCACAGCAGCGTGATCCTGTGCCATGGCGGCCTGCGCGAAACGGGTCAGAAGGTCACGCGCGCCTTCCGGGTCGGGCGCAAAGCGCGGGCGCGCCTCGCGCAGCCGCTGCGCGGCGCGGCTGACCATCTGGCGACAGGCGGCCTCGGACTTGGCCAAGGTGTCGGCGATCTCGGCATAATCGGCATCGAACACCCGCCGTAGGAGAAAGGCCGCGCGCTCTTCGGGCGAAAGCCGCTCCATCGCCCAGAGAAGGGCCAGATGACAGTCCTGCGCGAGACTCAGATGCGCCTCGCCATCTGCATGGTCATGCTCGCGGATCAATGGCTCCGGCAGCCAGGGGCCGACATAGGTCTCGCGGCGGTGGCGCGCGCTGCGCAGCGCATCGACCGAGAGCCGCGCCGTGACCTGCCTTAGCCAGGCACCTGGGTGCGCCACATCTTGCCCGGCCCGCGACCAGCGCAGCCAGACCTCCTGCACTACGTCCTCCGCCGCCGCGCGTTCGCCCAGCATACGATAAGCGAGGTTTATCAGATGCGGGCGCGCGGCCTCGAACGGGTTCAGGTCTGGATGGGTCATCGTCATGATCTTACGACCGGATGGTCGGTGCCGCCCAGTGTGATCTTCTGGCAAGCCCCGCCATGACCAAGCCCACGCTTGAGCACCGGGTAAACCCGGCCCGAGGCCGCGGCAAAAGCGGCGGCTATGGCGGCCCGCTCGCCATGGCACGCGCGAATCTCATCACGAAATGTGGCTGCATCCTGCGCACCCTCGATGGCCGCCTTGGCGAAAAGAAACCCCAGACCGACCGGGCCCGCGGCCTCGAAGTCGCGCCGCAGGCAGGCCGCGATGCGCTCGGGCGCAACCCCCATTCTGACAGCATCGTTGCAGACCAACTGCGCGCAGCTGCCACAGTCGCCATCAAGTACCGAAGCGAGAATCGCCCCCGCCCAGATATCTGGATTCGACCCGGTCAAACGAGTGATCGCGGGCAGGAAGAGATAGCGGAGCCCCGCCTTGGGCCAGACCAGCGTGGCCTCCTGCATGTAGGTCGTGTCATAGTCATGTTTCTGGGTAAAACGCTGAAAGCCCCGATTCAGAAGCCAGCCGATCATGGCGCGACCTGCCGCACTCTGGGCATCATCCAGACCGACATGAGCGCCAGAAGACCAGGCAGCACCGTCCCGACCAGGGCCTCTGCGCCACCATGCCCACCGTGATGCAACGCTTCGATTACGTGCAGCGCACCGTGTAGCGCCGGGAAACCGGCCCCGACCAGCGCGATACGCCAGTCCCGAAGATGCGCCCCGTAGGCCAATGCGACCGCGGAAACGGCAAAGGCTAGCCCGACATCCCGCGCGAAATGGACATTGAGCGGACCGCTCTCGGCGACACCGGGGATCGTAGTGTAGAAACCCGCCGGCGAAATCAGCAGCCAGAGCGCGGTAATCGCGAACCACGCGGCCAGGACGAAAAGTGGAAATCGTGTCATGCAGCACCTCCTTTGCCCCTAAGACGAGGCAGAGGCGCGCCTTGTGACAGTCGCTCATGAAAAAAACCGGCGCAGCCATGCCGCGCCGGGTCTCTTCTGGCCGCGCGGCGGTTATTGACCCGCGATCATTTCCGCCTGTTTCACGATCACCTCGGCTTGCTTGATCGACGCGATATCGACGAGACGGCCCTTGTAGGTTGTTGCTCCCTCTCCGCGCGCCTTGGCCTCTTCCATGGCTTTCAGGATTTCGCGCGCTTCCTCGACCGCCGCGTCGGACGGCGTGAAAATCTCATTGGCAAGGGCGATCTGCTTGGGGTGGATTGCCCATTTGCCGACCATCCCGAGCGTGGCAGACCGGCGCGCCTGTGCGCGAAAGCCCTCGTCATCCGAGAAATCGCCGAATGGCCCGTCCACCGGCAACAACCCGTGGGTGCGGCACGCCGCGACGATGGCGGTTTGCGCCCAATGCCACGGGTCGGACCAGTATTTCGCGCCCTCATGCAGCATGTAGTAATTCTCCTGCGTGCCGCCAATGCCGGTGGTGGACATACCCATCGAGGCCGCGAAATCGGCAGCACCGAGACTCATCGCCTGCATGCGGGGCGAGGCAGCGGCGACCTCCTCGACATGCGCGATGCCCGCGGCGGATTCGATGATCACCTCGAAACCGATGCGCTTTGTGCGTCCCTTGGCGGCCTCAATCGCGGTGACGAGCGCATCGACGGCGTAGATATCCCCGGCACAGCCGACCTTGGGGATCATGATCTGATCGAGTCGGTCACTGGCCTGTTCAAGAAGATCAACTACATCACGATACCAGAACGGTGAATCAAGGCTGTTGATGCGCACCGAAAGAGTTTTCTTGCCCCAGTCTACGCTGTTGATCGCCTCGATCGTATTCTTGCGCGCCACATCCTTGTCGGTGGGGGCCACAGAATCCTCGAGGTCGATATTGATCACGTCTGCAGCACTTGCCGCCATTTTCTCGAACAGCTTGGTGTTGGAGCCGGGGCCGAACAGCTGACAGCGGTTGGGGCGAGCGGGGGGCGGCGGTTGCAGGCGAAAGCTCATCTTTGGGTCGCTCCATTGGTTAAGGAAATTGCGTGAACATCGCGGCTTTGGGTATGAAATTGCGCATTACACTGCAAGCGGCTTTTCGGTCTCGGGTTAAATTGGCAATGGGTTAGCATGGATTGCAGAAAATTCGAGCCTTTACCGAATTCACGACAGGATCATGCTATATTTCTTCCTTTTGCATTGAAATACGTATGAAATCGCGTTTGACTCGTCGGAAATTCCCTTCAATTTGGAACGCTTGGAGCATCTACCATGATCGAGACCCCCTATCTGTTGTTCCTGGGCGATGCGCCCGACATGCTGGCCGCCAAGGTGGCCATCGGCATCCGCGACTGGCGCCCCGAGAACGCACTGGGCCAGGTCCGGCTGCCGGGCTGCGGGGCCGATCTGGGGCTGATCGATATGACGCTGGAGGAGGCCAAAGCCGCTGGCGTGCGCACTGTCG
>Ga0209944_1001138_pt1 | contig 11152 bp, 9 predicted proteins | sample SalPonR1_C_D2_MG_FD_185701 | JGI IMG/M metagenome (GOLD analysis project Ga0209944, IMG submission 185701) | Salt pond soil microbial communities from South San Francisco under conditions of wetland restoration - Salt Pond MetaG R1_C_D2_MG... ...
AATACTCTTTTTGCGGCTCTGCTTCGAACGTACCCGGAATCACAACGTCTCTTCCAAGATCATTTTGCTGAGTGGAAAAAGAACCGGATGGGATAATCCAGGTGGCAATAAGAGAGATACCCATCAGAAAAAACAGAAGGACTAGTGTATGAGGAACTTTGAATTTCAAGACGATCGGGGTTTGTTCAACGTTTTGGCTTAAGAATAATAAAAACGAAGCTAATCTGTTGCCAAATCAAAAAGAATGTTCTCTGTAAAATTCTGTTTGGCAATCAATCATCTTTTAAATTTGAACACCAAAATCAGTATCTTGAAACCGCTTCCAAATATTAAATATCAGATGTACCCATGCAGGATCAAACGACGTTAAAATCATCAAAACCGAACGAAAGGCAGGCTAAAACATCAAACGGTGCCGGTCCCGAAAAATATAAATCGAAGTATAAGGTAAGGTTTATTACTGCTGCAAGCCTCTTCGACGGACATGATGCAAGCATCAATATTATGCGGCGGATTTTACAGAGTACAGGCGCCGAAGTGATCCACCTGGGCCACAATCGATCGGTCCATGAAATAGTGAATTGCGCCATACAGGAAGACGCACAGGGAATTGCCATTAGTTCGTACCAGGGTGGACATGTAGAGTATTTTAAATATATGGTTGACCTGCTCAAAGAAAATAACGCTTCTCATATTCATGTTTATGGCGGAGGTGGCGGGGTTATTGTTGGTGATGAAATTGATGAGCTGCATGAATATGGCGTTTCCCGAATATTTTCGGTTGAGGATGGCAGTAAAATGGGGCTGCAGGGTATGATTAACTATATGATGGAGGAGTGCGATTTTGATACCAGTGAAGCTGCACCGGCAGATCCATCAGCGATTACAGATCGAGATACAAATGCGATTGCACGTACCATCTCAGCGCTGGAAAACGGAAATAAGAAAATCGTTAGTTATGAAGAGAATACCCTCTTTATAAAGGGAAACGAAGCTAAGCTGAACTCAGAAAAAACAATACCAATCCTTGGTATAACAGGAACAGGCGGGGCTGGAAAAAGTTCGTTGACGGACGAAATTATCCGAAGATTTCTTACAGAGTTTAGTGATTTGCAGATAGGAGTGATTTCAATTGACCCCTCAAAAATTACAACAGGTGGTTCACTGCTTGGAGATCGTATTCGCATGAACAGTATTGATACGCCGAATGTCTATATGAGAAGCATGGCTACCCGCGCTTCAAATAAAGCTATTAGTGATTCTGTAAAGGGCGCCATAGATATCTACAAATTAGCAGGTTTCGACTTGATTATTGTTGAAACCAGCGGAATCGGGCAAAGTGGTACTGAAATTGTTGATATTTGTGATATTCCCGTGTATGTGATGACGCATGAGTATGGAGCTGCCACACAGCTCGAAAAGATCAATATGCTCGATTTAGCTGATATTGTAGTGCTAAACAAGTTCGAGAAAAAGGGTTCACTGGATGCTCTGAGAGATGTTCGGAAGCAGATACAGCGAAACAGGGGAGAGTGGCACTCAAAACCTGAGACAATGCCCGTTTATCCTACCATTGCAGCACTTTTTAATGATGAGGGCGTGCACAGGTTGTTTGCGGCAATCGTAGCTAAAATAAATGAGAAATTTGGCATGGGTTGGGAGTCTACGATTTATACTGATCTGGCTCCGGCAGAAAATTTACAGACGCAGGCTATAATTCCCGGGAAAAGGCAGCGATACCTCTCTGAAATTTCAGAAACCATTGAAAACTATCATAGCTGGGCTGCTGACCAGGTTGAGATTGCTGCAAAACTTGGAGAGGTGCAGGGAACCATTAAGCAGATAGAAAACTGGAATCCCGAACAGAAAGAGCTCCTGATTCAAAACCTTCGGGAAATGAAAGAGCACTGGTCGGTGAAACTTGATCCGCTCCCTAGAAAAATTCTTGATGGATGGGATAAACTTTATAAAAAATACCGTCAGGATACATTTGATGTGCAGATTCGGGATAAAACAATTCAAAACAAGTTATACCGAAAGTCGCTAAGCGGCACGAAAATTCCACGAATTTCAATGCCTAAAACTAAAAATCCCGGAGACAGACTGAACTTTGCCCTCAAGGAGAACCTTCCGGGTTATTTTCCTTTTACAGCCGGGGTTTTTCCATTTAAACGTGAAGGGGAAGATCCTACGCGAATGTTTGCAGGAGAGGGAACACCGGAACGAACGAATAAACGATTTCACTATGTAAGCGAGGGAATGCCGGCTGCCAGGCTTTCGACCGCCTTCGATTCTGTAACGCTTTATGGTGAAGATCCCGCACACAGGCCCGATATTTATGGAAAAATCGGGAATTCAGGAGTAAGTATATGCACCCTGAACGATATGAAAAAGCTCTACTCGGGTTTTGAGCTCACAGCTCCAACAACTTCCGTCTCTATGACGATTAATGGTCCTGCACCAATGATTTTGGCGATGTTTATGAATACCGCGATTGATCAGGAAGTGGAGCGATACCTGAAGAAAAATGGGTTGTGGGAAGATGCTCAGAAGAAAATCAAATCAATTTATAAGCAAAAAGAGCAGCCTGTTCCGCAATACCAGCTGGATTTACCTCCAACCAACAAGGGCTTTGGACTTGGAACACTTGGCGTTTCCGGAGACCAGCTTGTAGACAAGGATACCTATGAAAATATTAAAGCGGAAACTCTGAGAGTGGTTCGGGGTACGGTACAGGCCGATATTCTGAAGGAAGACCAGGCACAGAATACCTGTATATTTTCTACTGAATTTGCACTGAAAATGATGGGAGATGTTCAGGCGTACTTTACGGAAAATAAAGTTCGAAACTACTACTCTGTTTCCATTTCGGGCTACCATATTGCAGAAGCCGGTGCCAATCCCATAACGCAGGCTGCATTTACCCTGGCTAATGGCTTTACGTATGTAGAGTACTATTTATCGAGAGGGCTCGACATTGATGATTTTGCACATAATCTTTCGTTCTTCTTTAGTAACGGACTCGATCCGGAGTACGCGGTAATCGGCCGGGTAGCACGAAGAATATGGGCCATTGCAATGAAGCATAAGTATACGGCTAATGAACGCTCACAAAAGCTCAAATATCACATACAGACGAGCGGACGGTCCCTGCACGCCCAGGAGATCCAGTTCAATGATATCCGTACAACCCTCCAGGCGCTCATGGCGATTTACGACAATTGTAATTCACTGCATACCAATGCGTATGATGAGGCGATTACCACTCCAACAGAGGCCTCTGTGCGGCGGGCACTGGCTATTCAGCTCATTATCAACAAAGAGATGGGCATGACCAAGAACGAAAACCCGCTGCAGGGCTCCTACATTATTGAAGAGTTAACGGATCTTGTTGAGGACGCCATCCTTAAAGAGTTCGATCGCATTACAGACCGGGGTGGGGTTTTGGGTGCGATGGAGAGCATGTACCAGCGTGGAAAAATTCAGGAGGAGAGTTTGCACTATGAATCTCTAAAGCATTCTGGTGAACTTCCCATTATTGGAGTAAATACGTTTAAATCAGACCAAAAGACAGAAGAAGATAACCGCGACGTGGAGCTCATTCGGTCAACTGATGATGAAAAACAGCAGCAGATCGAGAATCTGGAGGAGTTTCATAAGAAGAATAGAGATGTCTCTGCGAGAGCTTTGGAGGACCTGAAGAGGGTGGCAAGAAATAACGAAAATCTGTTCAAAGAGCTTATGGAAACTGTAAAAACAGCATCCCTGGGTCAAATATCCAAAGCACTGTACGAGGTGGGAGGGCAGTACAGGAGAAATATGTAGCCATTTATTTATTAGTTATTTAATCCCGTCCTGAATTTTCTGTCAAAGTATTGAGTCGAAAAAAAAAGGCAAAATCTTAACAGATTTCGCCTTAAACAATGGGTTAAAAAACCGGAGTTTTAGCTGGCTGCAATATTGCCAAGTGTTCTTTCTGCTCTGGGTGCCTGTGAGCTGTTAGGAAACTCATTTACGATTCTTTGAAGATGAGTTGTCGCCATTTGAATATTATCTGCGCGCTGATATGCCTGAGCAGCCTCAAACAGGTTAGCCGGTGTAGTCGCATTATTCTCGTCCCATTCAGCGGCTCGTTCATATTGTTCTGCTGCTTCAGTAAAGTTCTCCAGTTCCAGTAAGATGTTTGCATGAAGAGCTATGGCAGATACGCCAAGGATTCCTTTTGGTGGTGTGAAATCTTCAATGTAGCTAAGAGCGTCCTGATAATTCCCCAGCTCGAATTCTGAGACCGCTGCGTAGTAATGAGCAAGATTACCCGAATCGGTACCGCTATAATTATTTGCAATCTGAACGAAACCAAGCGTAAACTCTTCATCATTTCCATAAAGGGCTGTTTCGTAGTTACCCATCATTAACTCCTGCTCTGCCATTCCCAAAAGTACCGAAGCTTCCTGCTCTTGCTGGCCGGAATAAATCACGTAACCAATGATAAGGCCGATAACGAGAACAATACCAACACCTCCACCAATAACTGCTGCTTTATTGGTTTGATAGAAATGCATAAATCTTGAGGAGTATTCAATTAGAATATCCTGTTCAAGCTCTTCTTTCTTTAGTTTACTCATATATTATTTTTGTTCAATTCTTGCGACTGCATTCAATTCTTTAAAAGAAGGTCAAAGTTAAAATTAGTTTTGCTTTTAACCAAGAGAAAAAGGCTTTATTAAAGGCATAAAGAAGATTGTTAAGGCTCTAAGTGAATGATTCATCCTTAAGCGTCCCTCTTTGTAAGAGATACGTTTTGTCGCATCGTGCAGCTATCTCTTTTTCGTGTGTAATGAGAACAACTGACAGGCTTTCTATATCCCTAAGTCTAAATAACAGATCCAAAATGATTGTGGTATTCTCCTCGTCGAGATTCCCTGTTGGTTCATCGGCCAGGATGATGGATGGGTGATTGGTTAATGCTCTTGCCATAGATACCCGCTGCTGTTCGCCACCTGATAGTTGTGACGGCCTGTGCTGAAGACGATGCCCCATTCCAAACTCATTGAGCAGTTCTTCAGCACGAGAAAATGCATATTTCTGGCTTTCACCCTTAATGAGGGCGGGCATCATTACGTTTTCAATGGCAGTAAATTCAGGCATTAAATGATGAAACTGAAATACAAAACCCACATTTAAATTGCGTAAGTCGGCAAGTTTATCCGGACTGTAATCAAAAACGGACTGATTATTCCAGAACAGTTCGCCTGAATCGGGCCTGTCTAAACCACCAAGAATATGAAGCAGCGTGCTTTTCCCGCTTCCACTGGATCCCACAATAGAGATCAGATCGCCTTTCTGAAGCTCGAGGTTTACACCCTGCAGAACCTCAAGCCGTTCACTGCCCGACTCTGAATCAAAAGATTTTTTAATATTTCTGCAGCTCAAGACAGTAGAATCAGACATTTAATCAACTTTATTTTTAAACTCAGGGTAAATTACTGATTCAATAGATGTACATCTAGCATTTTCTGTATCAATATCTACCAATGCGCCACAGAGTCGGTTGTCGTTTTTGGCAATATTATACCGCTGCGGAGTTCCGAGCGTGAATCGTTTGATAGATGTTTTTTTACTCATCCCAATAACAGAGTCAAACGGTCCGGTCATCCCCGCATCTGTGAGGTACCCTGTACCGTTTGGAAGGATCCTGGCGTCGTTTGTAGGAACATGCGTATGCGTTCCTATAATCGCTGATACCTCTCCATCCACATGCCATGCATAAGCCATCTTTTCGGCAGTTGCTTCAGCGTGAAAATCAACAAAAACAAGATCTGTCTCTTCTTTAATGTTCTTCAAAGCCCAGTCGGAGGTTGAAAACGGGTCGTCAATTTGTGGCATAAAAGTTCTGCCCTGCAGATTCAGCACGCCAACTTTTACATTTGAGCCCGGTACGGTATATATGCCATACCCATAGCCTGCATTTCCTTTGGGGTAGTTAAGCGGACGCAGCAGGTTTGGGTCTGACTTCATGTAGGAAAAAATTTTCCATTTATCGAAAGAGTGGTTTCCACCGGTAATCACATGAACGCCAACGTCGTAAAGTCTCTTTACAATTTCTCGATTCAGCCCTCTGCCTTCGTGAGAGTTTTCTGCATTAGCTATTATAAAATCCGGTTTAAATTTATCGGAGAGAGAGGGAAGAATGGTTTCAATAAGCTGCAGCCCGGTTTCACCGACAATATCAGCTATAAAAAAAATACGAATGGATCTGGACATAATTAGAAAGTACTTATCATTGTTTGATGCCAAAGGTAGCTAATTCACAGCAGGAGAGACAACAATAATATTGAATTGAGATACCTTTATACGTATTGAACAATCGTTATAAAATGAGCAACACTACCCGCAAGTACAAAGAGGTGCCATATTCCATGAGCAAATCTGTGTCGGGAGTCGAGTACATAAAAGATGACGCCGGCCGTGTAAAATAAACCGCCCGTTATTAACCAGTAAAACCCTGATACACCGATTTTATCGAGAAGTGGCCCGGCCATAAAAATTGCCAACCAGCCCATGGAGAGATAAATAATGAGCTGTATGATCCTCTTGCTTTCACTCCGTTGGAGGATATCGATTGTAATTCCAATGAGTGCGAGCCCCCAGACAATACCAAAAACGATCCAGCCAATGTCACCTCGTAACGTTACCAGAGTAAAAGGTGTGTATGTTCCGGCTATTAACAGATAAATAGCGATATGATCCATTTTTTGGAAAATTCGCTTTGCTTTACCTTTAAAACTGTGGTAGAGAGTTGAAAATGCATATAGTGTTAGCATTGAAGCACCATAAACAGAGTAGCTGACAATTTTCCAAGGGTCTCCGTCAACAACAGCTACGTATACCAGGGCAATAAGCCCGATTAACGAACCTATGGCTCCGATGAGATGTGTGTAGCTGTTAAAACGTTCGCCAGGGTACATAATATTGATTAATCTGAAATTGTGTAAAATAGATGCGTTGTTTATTACGAAATTTCGTGAATAAACGTTTCGAGTTCTTTGTTTATTTGATCCATCAGTTCATCCCGAAGTTCATCCTTTTCGTTTAATTGCGCTCTGAGTTCGAAAAGTTCTTCCGTAATGCTCAAACAGGCAAGTATCATTAATGTTGAATCGGGTTGATTTGTATACTGTTTTCTGAACAGTTTCAGCTTTTCGTCAACAAAAGCGGCAATTCGTTTCGTGTTTTCAACTTCCGAATCTTTGACCTTAAGCGGGATTGGTTTCCCAAGAATGGATACTTTAATTGCCTGCATGTTCGTCATTCAGATATTTATCAATTTTCTCTATTAAGCCGTCTACCTGGTGTCGCATTGCTATGCGTTCAGATTCACTTATACTTGAAAATATATCAGTCTGGCTCTTATGAACATCTTTTAGCTTCGACCGCAGTTTTTCATTCTCTTTATTCAACTCACGGTTTGTTTTTCTCAACATCGTAATTTGCGTGCGGATTTGCTCCAGTAGCTTATGAAACGTTTCCTTTTGTACGCTATTCATCGACATAGTTTAAAACCGTATTCCATTACCTGCAATAAAACCTAAAATTACAGGTGATTAACTCTCAAAATTCAGTTCACAAGAAAATCAGGATCGTAATGATGCACCAAAATTTTTGTTAAGTGACTGAACAATTTTTTGAACCAATGGTTCTACATCACTGATTGTCAGTGTCTTATCAGAATCTAAAAAAGAGAGACGAAATGCAATACTTTTTTTGTCTTTACCAAGCTTTTCGTCCTCGTAAATGTCAAATACAGATACGGATTTCAGCTGCTCACCGGCACTGTTCTTGATCTCTTTCGTCAAATCACCGGCTCGTACATTTTTGTCTACAGTAAATGCAGCATCAAATTCAAATACCGGATATTTCACTATAGGCTTGTACCTCACATCAGCGCTGGCGATGCTGTTGTTCAAAAGAACAGTCAAATCAATTTCGGCAACAAACACATCCTGCTCTATATCAAATGCCTTCAGAACAGAACCTGAAACCATTTTGATAACACAAATCCTGGCATCTCCTGCAAAATATTCCAGTTCACGATCGTCATTTACAGCCGAAGAAACCGAATCCAATATGTTAAGCGAGCTGAATAATGACTCAACATCCGATTTCAGGTCAAAGGCTGAATACTCTTGCTGATTATTTTGCCAACCCAGCTGCTCGCGTTTTCCGGTAATTCCCAGCAGCAGATGATTATGCTCTTTAATACCGTCGATCCAGGTGCCGTTCTCATCATTCGAAAAGATGTGACCAATCTCAAAAAACCGCAGGTGATCTTCATTTCTCTTCACATTATAAGAGACAGCGTTTAAGAATCCAGCTGTTAACGTAGTACGCAGTGTAGTGTTCTCCTGTGATACTGGATTTAACGTATCAACGTGAATGGAGTCGTCAGAAAGAACAGAAGCCTGTTTTTTGGAGAGAAGGGAATTAGTTGATATCTCTTTGTATCGCAGGGATTTGGCGAGTGACTTTACACGCTGATAAAACACTTCGTTTTGCGAAAGGGGAGAGGGCGTTACAAATGGCGCAGATTTTGGCCTTGGTATATTGTTGTAGTCAAAAATCCGTCCCACTTCTTCAATCAGATCCACCTCCCGGGTTACATCGGGCCTGAAGTGAGGAACTGAACAGTGGATAGATTCTTCATCCTTTTTTAAAATTTCAAACTCGAGTGAGGTAAGTATGGCTGCCGCTTTTTCCGAAGACAGGCCTGTTCCCAGCAGCTGGTTCAGTCTTGAGATTCTGAGCGTTACTTCATCCTTTGTAGGTGCAGTGTCCTGTACATCTACAGAACCATTTACAATTTTACCGCCTGATAGTTCAGCAATAAGTTCTGCGGCACGCTGTGCGGCCTTCAGCTGAATCGTTGGGTCAATGCCCCGCTCAAAGCGATAAGAGCTGTCTGTTTGAAGAGCAAGATGTTTTGACGTTTTTCGGATTCCTGATGGCTGGAAATAGGCGCTTTCAATAAATACTTTTGTGGTCGAATTACGTACTTCACTGTTTTCGCCACCCATAATGCCTGCAATGGCTACGGGGCATTCACCATCACATATAAACAGTGATTTTGCCGGAACTACCCGTTCGATACTGTCCAGCGTGGTGAATTTTACTTCATTATCGAAAGTTTTTACTTCAATTTTGTTACCACGAATAAGATCATAGTCGAATGCGTGAAGAGGCTGGCCTATTTCATGAAGAATAAAGTTGGTTACATCCACTACATTGTTAATAGGACGTAAGCCAATAGAGCTCAGTCTTGTTTTTAGCCAATCCGGAGACTCTTTCACGGTAACGTTATCTACAACAATTCCGGCATACCGTGGACATTTTTCTGTATCCAGTACACTCACCGTTACCGGATCTTCAATTCTATTTTGGTCTGTCTCAATGCTGTTATATGGATTGTTTAGAGGCTGTTCAATTACGGCAGCTAAATCCCTGGCTACACCGATATGGCAGGCTGCATCCGGTCGATTCGGGGTAAGGCCAATGTCAAATACCGTATCTTTTGAACTGCCTATTACGGATGTTAACGGTGTCCCGGGCTCGTATTCTTCCTCAAGAACCATAATTCCGCTATGATCGCTGCCAATACCCAGTTCTGCCTCTGAGCAAATCATACCTTTGGAAGTTTCACCACGAAGCTTCATTTTCTTGATGGTTAGATAAGATCCGTCTTTCATGGGTACAGGAATGGTAGCACCTGTTTTTGCTACGGGTACGTACTGGCCGGCTGCTACGTTTGGGGCACCACAAACGATCTGAACATCTTCATCTCCGTTATCAACGTCGCAGATTTGAAGCTTATCGGCATTTGGGTGATTTCTGACATTTTTTACATATCCAACCACAAAATGCTCAAAATCGGATCCGGTGGTTTCAAGCTCTTCGACCTCCAGACCGGTGAGGGTCAGTTTATTTGCGGCTTCCGAATCTGTGAGACTGCAGTCTGTATACTCTTTTAACCAGTTGTAAGAAATTTTCATAGATAAATAAAGATATTCTGTTAATGCTTTATCAGTTTAGGTGACAGATATTACGACGGAAATTGCTTCAAAAAGCGGATGTCGTTGTCGTAGAGTAGACGAATATCATCAATGCCGTATCGAAGCATGGCAATTCTGTCTACACCCATACCAAATGCAAACCCGGTATACTTCTCTGAATCGATTCCGGATGCGTCAAATACATTTGGGTCGACCATTCCTGCACCTAAAATTTCAAGCCACTGACCTCCCTGCTCATTTTCCCACCAAACATCCATCTCTATACTAGGTTCTGTAAAAGGAAAATAGGAGGGACGAACCTGGTATTTTACATCACTTCCGTACATTAATTTGGCGAACATAACGAGCGTTTCAATCAGTTCGCCCATAGTGACGTTTTCGTCTACATAGAGGCCTTCGACCTGGTTAAACTGAAAATAAGATTTTGCAGTAACGGCTTCGTTCCGATACACTCTTCCTGGCATAATCGATCGAATGGGAAGCGCACCAGACTCCATCAGCCTAATTTGCACAGGAGAGGTATGGGTTCGCAATACATAATCCTGCTCTTTTACGTTGTCACTTTTTCGTACAAAGAATGTGTCCTGCATGTCTCTTGCAGGATGATCGGGCGGGAAGTTAAGTGCTGTGAAATTATGAAAATCGTCTTCCAGCTCCGGGCCATCGGCAACATTAAAGCCAAGCCTCATAAGAATCTGCTTGATATCGTCGAGTGCCTGTGTTAAGGGGTGAAAGGAACCCGAGTACGTTGGCTCTACCGGTAATGAAATATCATCCGTAGCGCCGAAGGTGCGTTCTTCTACTTTAGAAAGCTTTTTTTTGTACTCTTCGAATTTCTCATTAGCAAGAATCTTTACCTCATTCATGGCTTTACCAACCTGGGCCCGTTCCTCTTTCGGAACGCTGCCCATCTGGCCAAACATTGCCTGTACCTTTCCATTTCTTGATAAAAATTCTAAACGGAATGCTTCGAGGGTTTCTTCACTCTCTATGGGGTAATGTTGAATGTCTGTTTTCAGGTCTTCGATTTTGTCCTTCATAAAAGTGATTTACTGACGGCTAAATTAGTTAAAGCAGGTTAATCT
>Ga0209944_1001156_pt1 | contig 11051 bp, 12 predicted proteins | sample SalPonR1_C_D2_MG_FD_185701 | JGI IMG/M metagenome (GOLD analysis project Ga0209944, IMG submission 185701) | Salt pond soil microbial communities from South San Francisco under conditions of wetland restoration - Salt Pond MetaG R1_C_D2_MG... ...
TGAAGGTGTTGGCAGACATGAAGCTCCCCGGGGTGAAGTTATCCATTATGTAAAACTAGGTGAAGGAGAAAGCCCAGAAGTCTGGAAAGCCAGGGCTCCTACTTATAATAATCTAATGTCCTGGGTACCTATGCTGCAAAATCAGGAAGTTGCCGACATACCCATTGTCGTTGCTTCAATTGATCCCTGTATAGGATGTATGGATAGGGCTACTCTTGTTGATGCAAACACTTATCAGAAACAGGTATTAACAAGAGAAGAATTGAGAAAATTAAGTATTGAAAAAACCAGGAGGATGATGCAATGAGTGGAAGCGGTATGTTGATTTTTCTTCTTAAAATTGTTGGTGCCTTAGTTATAGCTGTCCTGGGAGTAATTATCGGGCTATTTTACAAGGGTGTTGACCGAAAATTGGCAGCATTTATGCAATCTCGAGTAGGGCCTCCCATCCGACAACCTTTTCTTGATTTTTTAAAACTAATGGTAAAGGAAAATATTGTCCCGGAGAATGCTGTGCCATGGGTTTTTAATGGTGCACCAGTTCTTGCCCTTGTTTCAACGGTTACTATTTTATATTATATTCCCTTTGCCTCCATTCCTGCTTTACTGGGAGACTCGGGTGATTTGATATTGATTGCTTATCTTTTAGCCTTACCTGCTATTGCTTTGGTAGCTGGAGGTTTTTCATCTGGATCAACTTATGCCAGCATCGGTGCTCAAAGAGAGATGGTCATGATGATGAGTTATGAACTACCTTTAGTAACGACCATTATTGCTTTAGGATGGCGATTGAGCCTGGCCTATCCCGGAATAAATGTGTTTTCTTTAGAAATATTGAGTGCTAATCCTATTTGGAATATAGTTGGACCATTAGGCTTTATAGGGGCTTTCTTTTTACTGTTTACCCTTGCCATTGTAACTCCGGCAGAATTATCTATTGTTCCTTTTGATATTCCAGAAGCGGAAACAGAGTTGGCGGGAGGTATACTGGTAGAATATTCCGGTCGTAATTTGGCCTTGTTTGAATTAGCCAATGCCGTTAAAATGGTTGTAATGGCTGCTTTGACAGTTGTTCTGTTTTTTCCTTATAATATTGCCCAGTTATTTTCCGTTAGTGGTTTTCTGGCAACAATTATCGATATACTATTCTTTTTTGTAAAATTGTTTGTTGTTATATTTTTTGAGGCAACATTTATTCGGGTTGCAGTAGCTCGTTTAAAAATAAATCAAGCCTCTGTAAGCTACTTGATATTTCTCTCTACAATTGGCTTGATGGGCTTATTGTTAATAGCTATTGATTATATAATATAGGTTGAGGTGAAAAAGTATGCCAACTCCAATGGGATTTGAATTAATAAAACAGTTATTTCATAAACCGGCAACGAATTGTTTTCCTGTAAAATATTATCCTGATAAAACTACAGTTACAGAACTAATGAAAAAGGTTCAAGATGGTGAAGTTCAAATTAATTCACCGGTAGCGATACCAGAAAAATTTAGAGGAAAAATTATCTATGAGCGAGAAAAATGCATTGGTTGTAAGCTTTGTGTCAGAGTTTGTCCTTCACGTGCAATACAATTTCTTCCTGAAGAGAAGAAAATAAAAATAAGAATTGATCGTTGCATCTTTTGTTCGCAATGTAATGATGTATGTCCGGTAAACTGTTTACATATGTCTGAAAACTTTCTTTTGGCAAATGAAGATCGTTTTGACTCAAAGATGATTGTTGAATAATAATTTTAATTTAAAATATAAAAATATTTTTTAAATCGATCAGTATTTTTGATGAATACCACGTTTAAAAACGTGGTATTCCCTTTTTAGCCATTAATTTGCTTAGAGTTGTTTGATTTGTTCTATGCGATTTTCTTTTAACAGGTTGATGATTATGTAACAACTTTTTAATACCGGTTTGCTCAAATTCTCACCTAGTTGAGTTGAAAGAGGTTGAATGCAGATCATGATAACTTTTTGGCAATATGGCCTTAGGTATTCTATTAGAAAATGAAGCGGCATTGAATGGGTGGATAGTTGAAGAGAAACAATTTTATCATAGGGAATTATTCGGATATTTCCCGCTTCAAGGTTCATCCAGGCAATATCGACTATGACAAGTAGTTGTGGATGAATTTTCTTAATTGATGAGGTAAAATTTTCAGGTGCAGATTTTCCGTCCAGGCTAATCCAAGAGCAGTGTTGAAAGTTTTGTGCAATAAAGGAACCTGCTCCATCATCGCTTCTTAAAGGGTTTCCTGTACCCAATAAAATATTTTTAGGTTGTTTTGCCATAAAAAAGTTTCCTCATTTAAGAATTATAAAATATCATAACATAAAAATGAATCTAAAAAATATAAAATATTTTTTATAAATTAGCATAAAAATTTGCAGGAAACAATAAAGAATTGTAATATTATAAAAGAATATTTAATTTAATTATTTTTTGAAAGAAAAAAACTAGCAATATTGTACGAATTGTTTTGAGCGATAACAGATCGATGTTAAACAAAATGGTTTTACCATAAAGAGATTAAGAGTAGCTAGATGACAATTTTTCATCTGAAGTCCAAAGTTGGAAGATATGAGCTAATTATATTATCTTACAGAATTGTTTTGAAAAATATATTGCTAAAAAAGGCTTAGCAGCATAATAGTTATGATAAATCATTGAGAATTATTATCATGATTTAAAGGGGGTATGCATTTTTGAGACGATCAAGACGGATTTATAAACGAAAGTCCAGGAGCAATTTGGAAACTTTAATTATTTTGGTTGGTGCAATCATTATCTTATCCGTTGCTTTTTATATGGCAAGGGAAAAAAGTTATTTACCTCCCGATGAAATAACAATTGAAGAACAAGATAATTTTGGAGAAGAAACGGTGCAAAAAAATGGAGCCGATCAAGAAACCATGGATGAATTCTCACCTCAAAGCACTCCAGCCCAGATAGGTTCAGATGAACAGATAGCGTTGAAGCAGCCCGAAGCAAGTTCTGCGCAAGAACAAGGAGGGGATGCTGAAGCAGAGGTGCCAGTTCAGTCAACGGAGCAGTCTTTAGAAAGAGACAGTGACATTTTAGAAAAAAAGGTGGTTGCCGAAGAAAAAGAACCAGAAAAAATCTTTACTGAAGAAACAGAATCAACAGAATCTACTATGGTATATACTGTTCAGGTAGGTTATTTTTCTGTTGAAGACAATGCCAGGAGTTTAGCAGAAGAAATCGAGAATTATGGTTTTCAAACATATGTGCTGAGACACAAGGGTGCACACAAGGTTCAGGTAGGTGCTTACCAACGAGAAGAACAGGCTGAGGAAGCAGCACAAGAATTAAAAAATCTTGGTTATGAAATTTGGGTGACCCAAAGATAATTGGAATAAATCATGAATGAAAAATTATAGTCATATTTTTATATCATCATGATTATTAATTGATTGGCTTAATTGTATTAATTTCGATTAAAATTAATTCAAATGAGAGGATATCATACAATTAATAATAACAAAAAAAACATTCCACAAGCTACTATTCATCGTTTATCCATTTGCCACAGATGTTTGGAAGTGTTTGCCGAAACAGCAAGAGGTAGAAAGTTAAAAACAATTTCATCATCTGAAATTTCAGAGATAACAGGTATTAATTCTCATCAAATCCGTAAAGATTTAGCATATTTTGGAAAATTCGGAAGAAGAGGAACTGGTTATCCTGTTCATGATTTAATTAATATTTTAAAATCGATATTAGGCTCAAGTCAAAAACGAGATATTGTTTTAGTGGGTGCAGGAAATATTGGTAAAGCATTGATTCGCTATAGGGGATTTCAGAAGCGAGGTTTTACAATAAAGGGTATTTTTGATAATAATCAGTCTAAAATTGGAAAAAAAATAGGTAATATTGAAATCAGTGATATTAAAATAATTGAATCTTTTATTAGAAGAAGAAATATAAAAATTGGTATTATTACGGTTCCCGCTGATGCGGCTCAAGAAGTTGCTAACCATATGATTGCCGGAGGAATTAAGTCTATTTTAAATTTTGCTCCAATTACTCTCAAATATCCCCATTATGTAAAGGTAAATACAATAGATATTTCGGTTGAACTGGAAAGATTGGTTTATTTTTTGTCCTCTGGACCTAGGGTTAATGATTAAAATATTGCACAAAGTACCCAGCTACATAGGTATTTAAGTTATAGTTGACATTGGAGTTTGGAATGTGTTAAACTTTTTTGGAACAGCTTGTGATATTTTTCACAATATCTAACTATCCTTTTAAAAAATTGATAATGGAATTAATGATTACTGCTTGCTAAGAATTATTTCAAATCAAGGCTTATCAGAGGTTTACGATGAAAATCCAAGACATAGTGGCGATTTTAGATGCTGAAGTGTTAACAGGAGAGGGTTATCTTAATCAGGAAATTGAAGAATTTGCAGCAAGTGATATGTTGAGTGATGTTTTAGCTTTAACCAAAGATAATTTTTTATTATTAACTGGTTTAACATCTCAGCAGGTAGTCAGAACTGCGGAAATCGCTGGAGGGATAGGAGTTGTTTTTGTGAGAGGGAAAACTCCTGAACCAGAGGCAATTGGTCTAGCTCGTTCACATCATATTCCCTTGCTAATGACTTCATTCTTAACATTTGAGGCATCTCGAGCGATCGTAGAAGCTATTAATAAAAAAGAGACGAAATGACAATCTTACATTCTAAAGAGAAGTTAACTTTAGCTAGCGAGCTAATATATGAAATAAAAGTAAAAGATGCAATGCACAGAGATGTTATCTCTTTTAGTCCGGATGCCACCTTTAGAGAAATACAATTATCGCTTAAAAAAAACAGAATATCAGGTGTTCCAATTCTCGATGGTAATAAAAATATTTTAGGCATCGTTAGCATAGATAATGTAATGACCGCACTGGATGAGGATTATGTGAATGATAAAGTAAAGAATTATATGACCAAAGAAGTCATAACAATACCCCAAAATTATTCACTGGTCTCAGCTATTAAAAAATTTGAACATTATAAGTTTGGACGATTACCGGTAGCAAAGAATGCCCGTTCTAATGAAATTATAGGTATATTAACAATGGGAGATATTTTAAATTATCTTTTAGTCAGCATACAGGCAATTGCGGAAAAAGCAGAAAAGAAAGAAGCTGATAATGATAATGTATCAACAGAAATGGCCAGACAGACCACCAAAAAGCGCATGCGTTTTGAAGTTAATAAAGCAGATTTCGATAATGCCGGGCGAGTGGCAAGTATTGTTAGAAATTATCTCCAGAAACTTAAAATAGAAAAACAGATTTTACGCAAGATAGCTATCGTCTGCTATGAAGTAGAAATGAATATTAGCATTCATTCATTAGGTGGGTCTATAACTGTAGAAACTGAACCATCTGAGGTTATTATAACCGCTGTGGATTATGGTCCGGGCATACCGGATATCGATGAAGCAATGAAGCCTGGGTTTACCACTGCATCAGAACAAATAAGAGCTTTAGGATTTGGTGCAGGCATGGGTTTACCAAATATAAAAAAATGTGCTGACTACCTTGAATTGGAATCGTCAATGGAAACAGGAACAATATTAAAAGCCACTATTCGTTTAGGGGGATGATTCAAGAATGAAATTAAGTGAGATTATTAAAAAATGTTCTTTGGAAAAAGTTGTTTTTTGTTCAGATGAAGAAATTAAAACTGGATATAGTGGAGATTTAATGTCAGATGTTATTGCCAATGCTAATAATAATAGCATTTGGATTACAGTACAAGCTCACAAAAACAGTATTGCTGTAGCATTAATTAAAGATATCCCGGCAATTATATTTACCAATAAGGTCTCTATAGGCCCAGAAGTAATTAGAAAAGCTAAAGAAGAAAGTATTTCTATATTCCATACGCCAAAAAATTCATTTACTATTTCTGGAGAAATACATTCATTGTTGGAGGGTAAAACTGAGCAGGGTTGATTTGCATATTCATTCCTCCTTATCTGCTTGTGGGGAAGACATTATGTCTCCTCAGCTAATATTAAAACAAGCAGAAAAAAAGAAAATTGATTTAATTGCAGTAACCGATCATAACACGGTTACTCATTCTGTGTTAATTCATCGGTTAAGCAAGAACAGTAACGTGCATACAGTTTTAGGAGTTGAGTTAACTAGTAAAGAAGAAGTGCATTTATTAGGCTATTTTCCTGATGAAAAAAGTATAAGCAAAATGGAGTTAAAAATCAAAGAGTACTTGCCTGTGCTGGAAAACAAGCCTTCTTTTTTTGGATATCAGTTGGTTTACGATTATCAGGGTAAAATAAAAGAAATTGACCATTTGTTGCGGCAGAATGCCTTACAAATGAGTTTGGATGATTTGGTTGAATTTATTCATTCTATTGATGGGGTTGCCGTACCGGCTCATATAGATCGAGATTATTGTAGTTTAATAAGCCAAATAGGGCTTTTAGATCCCCAAAGTGACTTTGATGCTGTTGAAATTTTAAGATTCCAATGGAAAAAAAAGAATTTCAAGTTCGGGGATAGGATCAAAGGATTTCCAGTAATTAGTGGTTCAGATAGCCATTTTTTAGAAGATATTGGAATATTTTATATGGAAACTAAAAATATGAAGGAATTGAAAGAAGTAACAGATTTTAATTCCTTAAAGAGATATCTGAGGAATATTAAATTTGAAAAACATAGCTGACCATCTTTTTGATATTTTTGAAAATTCAGTTAATGCAAATGCTGACATGGTTATTATAAAGATTTCTTTTTCGGAAAGAATCTTTCATTGCAGTATTACCGATAATGGAATTGGAATTACCGGTGAAGAGGTTTTGGATCCATTTGTCACATCCAGAAAAACAAGAAAAGTAGGACTGGGATTGCCGCTACTGAAAAAAGCTGCTGAAGATACTGGTGGTTACTTAAAAATAAAAAAAACAAACCAAATGGGAGGCACTAGTCTGGAATTTGAGATAGATATGTCTCATATTGATGCAAAGCCGTTTGGAGATTTACCACAAACATTTGCTGATATTTATTTTGCTTGGCCGAATATAGACTTAAAACTTTATATAATTAAAAATAGCAAGCAAGAAAAAGTTCTGGATTTTTATACGATGAGGGAAAAGGAGAATAGAGGTTTATCTAATTTTATTAAAACCAGGCGCAAAATAGTAAGTATTATGCATGAAGAAATGAAAAACCTGAATATTATTGAATAAAGCCCAGACTAGAGTAAAAAAAAGCATTTTTTAGAGTAGAAAATATTCTTTTTTGAAAAATAAAATAATAAAAATATAAATCTGGAAAGGAGGAACTATGAAAAATTTAGAAGAACTAAAAATGATGCGAGAGAAAGTTAAGAAAGATTTGCAGCTCAGAGCAGGCGGACATCGTGTAAAAATTGTTGTAGGAATGGGTAGTTGTGGAATTGCAGCTGGGGCCAGAGAAACAATGAACGAATTTTTAGACTTGATTGAAAAAAGTAAAAAGACGGATATTATTGTTACAGCTTCTGGATGTTTTGGTTTTTGTGCCCAAGAGCCTATGATACATGTATATGTAGAAGATAAAAAACCTGTTACTTACCGAAATGTAGACAAAGAAGCAGCACAAGAAATATTTAATAGTCATATATTGAATGGGAAAATTGTAGAAAAATACCTATTTTCAAAGGGGAAAAAATAATGATTGAAACAACCATAACAAAATCTGATGAATTATCAGAAAAGGAAAAATATAATCAACTTAAAGATTTTATAAGTAAAAATAAAGAGAAGCAAGGTTATTTAATACCAGTCTTGTATGAAGCACAATCTTTATTTGGATATTTGCCTGAAGAAGTCCAAAAATTCGTTGCCGAAGAGATGCAGATCTCGATAAGTGAAGTGTTTGGAGTTGTAACATTTTATTCTTATTTCAGAACACAGCCTGTAGGTCGGCATACAATCACTATTTGTATGGGAACTGCTTGTTATGTAAGAGGAGCCAAAAAGATTTTAGAGGCGTTGCAAGATAAATTAGGCATAAAAATGGGAGAAACAACGGAAGATATGAGATTTACTTTAGGAGAACAGCGCTGTTTCGGTTCATGTGGAATGGCACCGGTAATTATGATTGATGGTGAGGTGCATGGAAGGTTAACTCCCAACAAATTAGATCCAATTTTAGAGAAATACAAATAGGTTAATAAGGAGTAGATTAATTATGAATAATATTAGAACCCAACTTCTTCTGTGTCATGGAACCTCATGTATGTCTAATGGGGCAACAACGGTAAGAGAAGCTTTAGATGAGGCATTAAAAGAGGCTAATCTGGATAAGGAAGTTGAAATAATTACTACTGGTTGTATGGGAATATGTGAACTTGGACCAATCATGGTAGTTTACCCTGACGGGGTTTTTTATCAGCAGTTAAAACCAGAAGATGCCCGAGAGATTGTTCAAGAACATATTTTAAAAGGCAGAGTAGTTCAAAGACTTTTTTATAAAAAACCAAAGAGTGAAGAATTAGTAGCAATGATGGAAGACATTGATTTCTTCAAATTACAGAAAAAGATTGCACGTAGAAATTGTGGAATTATTGATGTGAATACTATTGATGATTATATTGGAGCTGATGGCTTTATGGCCCTTGGCAAGGCATTGACGGAGATGACTCCACAGGAAGTTATTGAAGAGGTCAAAAAATCAGGAATAAGAGGCAGAGGAGGCGCCGGTTTCCCCACAGGATTAAAATGGGATTTTGCTGCTAAAGCTTCCGGTGAACAAAAATATATTTTGTGTAATGCGGACGAAGGAGACCCAGGTGCATTCATGGACCGTAGTATGTTGGAGGGTGATTCCTACAGTGTTTTAGAAGCCATGATGATTGGTGGCTACGCTATTGGAGCTAATCAGGGTTATATTTATGTACGGGCTGAATATCCGTTAGCAATTGAAAGATTGAAAATTGCTATAAAAGAACTTAGGAAGCACGGTCTTATAGGGAAAAATATTTTGGGAACTGGTTTTGATTTCGATGTAGAAATCAGAATGGGGGCTGGAGCATTTGTCTGTGGTGAAGAGACAGCTTTGATGCGCTCCATTGAAGGGAAAAGAGGAGAACCCCGACCTAGACCACCTTTCCCAGCAAATAAAGGGCTGTTTGAAGTACCTACTGTATTAAATAATGTAGAAACACTTGCAAATATCCCTTATATAATTCTCCATGGGGCTGATGAATTTGCTTCAGTGGGTACTGAAAAAAGCAAAGGAACAAAGATTTTTGCACTTGCCGGAAATATAAACAATACTGGTTTGATTGAAGTCCCTATTGGAATAACGTTGGGAGAAATTGTATATAATATCGGAGGAGGAATACCCGGTAATAAAAAATTTAAGGCAGTTCAGATTGGAGGACCTTCTGGAGGATGTATTCCTGCACAGCATCTTAATGCCATAGTTGATTATGAGTCTTTAAAAGAACTTGGAGCAATTATGGGTTCTGGTGGCTTAATTGTAATGGATGAGGATACCTGTATGGTTGATATAGCTCGCTATTTTATGGAATTTATACAGGATGAATCGTGTGGGAAATGTACTCCCTGCAGGGAAGGCACCAGGGTGATGCTAGAAATATTAACCAGGATCTGTGAAGGAAAAGGCAAGATGGAAGACCTGGATACCCTGGAAGAATTGGCTTACCGTATTAAAGATACTGCTCTTTGCGGATTAGGACAAACTGCCCCAAATCCGGTTTTATCTACACTTAAATATTTTAGGCATGAATATATTGAGCATATTAGAGATAAAAAATGTAGAGCAGGTGTATGTGCAGAATTAGTCTATGCTCCATGCACTAACTCATGTCCTGCTGCGGTAAATGTCCCGGCATACTTAGCTTATACCAGGGTAGGTCAGTATGACAAAGCCATGCAAGCACATTTGAGAACAAATCCGTTCCCTGCTGTCTGTGGTAGAATTTGCCCCGCTTTCTGCGAATCTAGATGTAGAAGAAAAGATATTGATGATGCAATTAATATTCGCGCTGTTAAACGCTTTATGGCCGATCAGGATGTTAACTATCTTGATTGTTACCCGGATAAAAAGAATAAAAATGGTAAGAAGGTTGCAGTCATAGGTGCAGGGCCTTCAGGTCTTTCTAATGCCTACTTCCTTACAATGCTTGGATATGAAGTGACGGTGTTCGAAGCTCAGCCAAAAGCCGGTGGAATGTTAACTTATGCTATTCCCTCTTATCGTTTGCCGAAAGATATTGTAGAAAAAGAAATAAATGCTCTGGTAGATTATGGTGTCCAGATTAAAACAAATACAAAAATTGGGGAAGGTATTACCCTGGAAGAGCTTAGAAAAGATGGCTATAAAGCCTTTTATGTTTCAGCTGGGGCATGGGATTGCATTATGCCTGATATGGATAATTTAGATGATCCTAGAATTTTTAGTGGATTGGAATTTTTATCTAGATTTAATAAAAAAGAAAAATTAGAAATTGGTAAGGAAGTATTAGTCGTAGGTGGAGGTAATTCTGCTATTGACGCTGCAAGGACTGCGAAGAGATTAGGGGCAGATGTAACGATAGTTTACCGAAGAACCAGGGAAGAAATGCCTGCGGATGAAGCTGAGATTAACGAAGCTGAAAAAGAAGGGTTAAAGATTTCCCTCTTACAAAATATAAGGTCAGTAAAATCACAAAAAGATTATCTAGAAATAGAATTGATAAATATGAGGTTAGGCGATTATGATACTTCAGGTAGACGCAGACCTATTGAGATAAAAGGTTCAACTTTTACTAAAAATATTAATTGTCTAATTTTGTCTATTGGACAAAAACCAGCTATAGTCGATTTATTCAAAAATGAAGATATTGAGTTAAATCGAAATCAGACTATTCCTACCCAAAAAGGAATAACTAAAGTAAAGGATATTTTTGCAGGTGGCGATGTAGTGCTAGGACCTGCTACTGTGGTAGAGGCAATTGGAGAAGCCCAGAATGCTGCAGAAGCTATTGACTTTTATTTAACCGGAAAGAAAAAGAATTATCC
>Ga0209944_1001166_pt1 | contig 10997 bp, 13 predicted proteins | sample SalPonR1_C_D2_MG_FD_185701 | JGI IMG/M metagenome (GOLD analysis project Ga0209944, IMG submission 185701) | Salt pond soil microbial communities from South San Francisco under conditions of wetland restoration - Salt Pond MetaG R1_C_D2_MG... ...
CCGGCCGCACGGGCCATCTCGATGGCCTTTTCCGGGTCGGGCGCGATCTTGGGCAGTTCGGCATATTCCGGGTGGAAGGGGGCCACGTGGTGGTTCTCCGCCGGAATACCCTCGTTGTTGATCGAGATGGCCAGCAGCACCTCGTTGTCGCAGGCAAGCTGAACCGCGTTGCGCAGCTCCTTGCTGTCATAGGGCGGCGTGTCCATGCGCATCCGCGCAACGATGGTATTGGCGGTGGGCTTGGATTGCTTGACGAGGCCCAGCGCATCGTAGGACTCGATCATGTCGGCGGTTGATTCGTCGTTTATGTCGATCTCTCCACCGTCGAAGGCCGCCACGATCGAGGCGTTGTCGGTGCCGAAATCGATGAAGCGCACGCCGTCGAGATAGGGCTCGCCGCCCCACCATTTGCCGTCCTCGCGGCGCTTCATCTCGGCCATGGTGCCGATCTCGATCGAGACGAGCTCGAACGGGCCGGTGCCGATGGGGGCCTTGGCGAGGTCGCTGTCGTCGCCGTGGCTGCGGTGCACACAGAGCGCGGGATAATCGGACATGCCGGCGATGAGGGTGATGTCGGGGCGCGGCAGGTTGAGCTGCACGGTGAAGTCATCCACCTTCTCGATCGCGCCCTCGCGGGCCATGTTCGTATCCGGATCGATCAGGGTGGCCATGCGCGCGGCCATCGAGTTGCCCTCGACACCCTTGTCGCACCAGCGGTTGAGGTTGTGGATCACGTCATCGGCGTTGAACTGGTCGCCATTGTTCCACACGGCATTGCGCCGCACGTTGAGAATGTAGGTCTGCGCGTCGTCACTGACCTCCCAGCCCTCGAGCAACATAGGCTGAAAGCTGTAATCCGGGGCCCAGCGCACCATCGGTTCGCAGAACTGGCGGCTGATATTGCCCGGCTCGGTCCAGGCGAACTTGCGCGGATCGGCGATTTCGAGCACGCGGCTTGCCACGCGCAGCACGCCGCCTTTCTTGCCTTCCTGCGCCTGCGCGGGCGTGGGCGCGGCCATCCCGAGAAGGCCGTAGGCGGCCGCCGAGGAGGCCCCGAATGTCGAGGCCAGCGCGACGAACTCGCGGCGGTCCATGCGGCCGGCGCGGGTTTCCTCGGCCAGCTTGCGTACGACGGGGCGCACGTTGTCCTGTGGTTTAGAGTGAGTCATTTCTTTCCTCCGTGTTGGCGTCTGGCCGGATCGACCGGTGTCGTTTTCTGACTGGTCCGATCATAGTGTTAGCAGGGTTTGCCCCCTGCACCAGTGATTTTCTCGGCGCGGCGCGATGTCGTTTTTTGACCTTTTCGCATCCGTCCCGCCGTGCAGCCTAGCGCGATTTCCCGGTCCGGATCGCCTGTTTGCGACAAATACCCGCCAAATCGGCTTGAGGCGGATGCCGCGCGCGGCTAGATCAGCCCGAAAGGAGCCCTGCCATGAGCGTCAACACCTTCGGTCACTTGTATCGCTTCACCACCTGGGGCGAGAGCCACGGCCCCGCGCTCGGGGCCACGGTGGATGGCTGCCCGCCCGGCGTTGCGCTCGACGAGGCCAAGCTGCAGCACTGGCTCGACAAGCGCCGGCCCGGCCAGAACAAGAACACCACCCAGCGGCAGGAGGCGGACGCGGTCCGCATCCTCTCGGGCGTCTACGAGGGGCAGACCACCGGCACGCCCATTCAGTTGATGATCGAGAACACCGATCAGCGCTCGCGTGATTACGGCGAGATCGCGCGTACCTTTCGCCCCGGCCATGCCGATATCACCTATCATCTGAAATACGGTCTGCGCGATCCGCGCGGCGGCGGACGGTCCTCGGCGCGCGAGACGGCGGCGCGGGTGGCGGCGGGCGGCGTGGCGCGCGCGGCGCTGGCCACGCTCGCACCGGGGCTCGAGATCAAGGGTTACATGGTGGCGATGGGCGAGATGGAGCTTGACCGCGCCCGCTTCGACCGGGACGCCATCGACGGCAACGATTTCTGGCTGCCCGATGCCGCCGCCGCGTCCGAGTGGGAAGCCTACCTGCAGGACCTGCGCAAGAGCCACGATTCGGTGGGTGCCGTGATCGAGGTCGCGGCCTCGGGCGTGCCTGCGGGCCTCGGTGCACCGGTCTATGCCAAGCTCGACACCGACCTTGCCGCCGCGATGATGTCGATCAACGCCGTCAAGGGTGTCGAAATCGGCGAGGGCATGGAGGCGGCCCGGCTGCGCGGCTCGCAGAACGCCGACGAGATTTTCATGGGCGAGAACCGGCCCGAATTCGCCTCGAACCACGCCGGCGGCATCCTCGGCGGCATCTCGACCGGGCAGGACGTCGTGGTGCGCTTCGCGGTCAAGCCCACCTCCTCGATCCTCACGCCGCGCCGCTCGATCACCGTCGAGGGCGCGCCCACCGAGGTCGTCACCAAGGGGCGGCACGACCCCTGCGTCGGCATTCGTGCCGTACCTGTGGGCGAGGCGATGATGGCCTGCGTGATCCTCGATCACCTGCTGCTGCATCGCGGGCAGGTGGGCGACGGGCCACGCGGCACCATCGGCTGACGCCGTTTTCCTGACAGGAAAACGATCCGGAATTTTTTCAAAATTCCGGTCGCTTACACCCGGCGTTGCCGCGACAGCTGCACCGCCAGGATGCCGCCCATGATCACCGCCACCCCGAGCAGGTCCTGCGCGCCGAGCGTCTCGCTCAGGATCACGGCGGCGATCGCCACGCCGAGAAACGGATTGAGAAAGTGGAAGGTCGCGGCCTTGGTCGCGCCGATGCGGTTCACCAGCCAGAACCACGCCAGCGTCGCCGCAAGCCCCGGCACCAGCGTGGTATAGGCAAAGGCCGCCACCAGCGTCCAGGACCAGTCGATCTCGACCGTCTCGAGCGCCGCCGCCGCCACGCCGAGCGCGGCGCTGCCCACCAGCATCTGCAGCCCCACGATCATCAGGAAATTTCCCCCGGAGGTCGCCCCCCGCACCGCCAGCGTGGCGAATGTGAGCGCGATCACGCCCACCACGCACAGGCTCACCCCGTAGAGATCGACCCCGCCCTGCAGCCGCGCGCCCATGATGATCGTCACGCCGATCACGCCCGCGACAAGGCCGATCTGACCCAGAACGCCGATCCGCTCGCCGAAGATCATCCATCCCGCCAGCCCGACGAGGAGCGGCATGGTCGAGGCGATGATCGCGGCGAGCCCCGCTTCGACCGTCTGCATCGCGACGAAATTGAGCCCGAGATAAAGCGCGTTCTGGCAGATGCCGAAGATGATCGTCGCCCGCCATTGGGCGGGTGTCAGATGCCAGGTCTGCCCCAGGGCGCGGGCGATCAGCACGCCGAGCACGCCGGAGATGAGAAACCGCAGGCTGAGCGCGGTGAGCGGCGGGGCCGAAGCCACGATGATCCGCGCAGAGGTAAAGGCCGAGGACCACATCACCGCGAATGCCAGCCCCATGCCAAGCGCGCGCAGATCCATTCGGTAGCCCCTCCCCGTCCTGCTCAGTCGCCCCAGGCGTAGTTGAAACTCACGCTGATGCGGTCATCCTCGCTCATGTTCATCGGGACCTCGTGGCGCAGCCACGATTCCCACAAGAGCACATCGCCCACCTTCGGATGCAGGTAGACGAAGCCGCGCATCTCCTCTCGCGCGTCTGGGACGCGGGGCGGCGCGGCCATCATGCGGGCCGAGCGCGGATCCTCAAGCTTGAGCGCCGAGGCCCCGCCGGGCATGGCCACGTAGGTGGTCCCGGAAATCACCGAATGCGGGTGGATGTGGCTGGAGTGGGTGCCGCCTTCGGGCAGGATGTTGATCCAGATATCCTCGAGCCGGAGACGCTTCTCGCCAAGGTCGAATTCGAGGTCGCGGGCAAACGCCTCTACATGCGCGTCGAGCGCTGCGACGAGGTCGGCGAAGATCGGAAAGCGCCACGGCAGGTCGGTAAGCGAGGCATAGGACGTATAGCCGGGATAGCCCTCGCGCTCGCACCAGTCCTGCCCGGCCTCGTCATCCTCGGCGATGGAATAGCATGACGCCTCCATCTCGGCGGGGTCGATGGCGGGGCCATGCTCGGCGAGGCGCGCATGGTAAAGGCGGGTCACGAAGAGGGAGCGGATATCGGCCATCCTCGCGTCTTACCGCAGTCAGGGGCGCGCGCAAGGGTTTCTCAAGGCTTTCCTGACAGCGTATGGCCATGTTGAAGGCTGCTCACAAAATCGCGATTCGCTTTACGGGCCTGCTTTGGCTGGCCTGCGCCCTCGCCATGGCGATGCCCGGGCCGGGCCTCGCCGACCGGTTCTCCGACCGCGCACCGTTCTTCGGCGAGCGCGGCCCGCCTCTCCTGGCGCGGAGTACCGGGCCACCGGCACCGGGTGGCAGCCTGTTCGCCGGCACCGAGGCGGGCCTCGCCACGATCCCGGGCCGCAACCACCTCGGGCCGGTGCCGCAAGGTGCAACGATGGGCGCGCGGCTGCGCGATCTGATCGCGCGCGCCGAGGCGGGGCCTGCAGGCTATGACGCGGTGCAGTCCGGCGCGCACCGTCCGCCGCCGCGTCCGCCGACACTCCTGACCCTGCAGGAGATCTTCGAGTGGATCGACGCCACACCGGGCCAGCATCACGCCATCGGGCGCTACCAGATCATCCCCGCCACCCTCCGGCGGCTGGTGGCACGCGCGGGGCTCGCCCCGGACACACGGTTCGGCCCCGCCGTTCAGGACAGGCTGGCAAACATGCTTCTCGATGATGCCGGGTTCGACGCGGTGCAGCGGGGCGCGATGACGCGCGCGGCGTTCCGGCTCAACCTTGCCAAGGTCTGGGCCGGGCTACCCACCGCGACAGGCCGGAGCTATTATCACGGGCTGGCAGGGAACCGCGCGGTCATCGGTTATGACAGCTACAGGCAGGCTCTGGACGGCATCCTCGGCGGCTGAGGCGCTGGGGGCCGTGCCGCCCTGCCGAAGAAAGAAGCCCCGCGCGATTGCTCGCACGGGGCAAAATCACTGACGGGGTATCACCCGACGGTCTTACCAGTCCTCGCGAACGACGACACGGGTCTTGACCGGCAGTTTCATGGCGGCGAGGCGCAGCGCCTCGACGGCCACGCCTTCGCTGACGCCGTCGATCTCGAACATCACGCGCCCGGGCTTGACCTTGCAGACCCAGCGATCGACCGAGCCCTTGCCCTTGCCCATACGGACTTCGATGGGTTTGGCGGTCACCGGCACATCCGGGAAGATCCGGATCCAGACCCGGCCCTGGCGCTTCATGTGGCGCGTCATGGCACGGCGCGCGGCCTCGATCTGGCGCGCAGTCACGCGCTCCGGCTCCGTCGCCTTGAGCCCGTAGGAGCCAAAGTTGAGATCCGAGCCGCCCTTGGCCTCGCCCTTGATGCGGCCTTTGAACTGCTTGCGGAATTTCGTGCGCTTAGGTTGAAGCATCTGTCATTCCTCCTCAGCGACGGCCGCCGGCGCCACGGGGGGCGGGGCCATCCTGCAGTTCCTGGGCCTTGCGATCGCGGGCACTCGGGTCGTGCTCCATGATCTCGCCCTTGAATATCCACACCTTGATGCCGATGATACCGTACGGCGTTTGCGCCTCGATATTGGCATAGTCGATATCGGCACGCAGGGTGTGAAGCGGCACGGAACCTTCGTGGTAATACTCGGTTCGCGCGATTTCGGCGCCGCCGAGGCGGCCCGCGACATTCACCCGGATGCCGAGCGCGCCCATGCGCATGGCGTTCTGCACCGCGCGCTTCATCGCGCGGCGGAACGACACGCGGCGCTCGAGCTGCTGGGCGATGCTGTCGCCGACGAGAGCGGCATCGAGCTCGGGCTTGCGGACCTCGACGATGTTGAGATGCAGCTCGCTGTCGGTCATCTTCGCAAGCTTGCGGCGAAGCGTCTCGATGTCCGCACCCTTCTTGCCGATGATGACACCGGGACGCGCGGTGTGGATCGTCACCCGGCACTTCTTGTGCGGACGCTCGATGATCACACGGCTTACGCCCGCCTGCTTGCATTCCTTCTTGATGAACTCGCGGATCTTCAGATCCTCGAGCAGAAGGTCACCATAGTCCTTGGTGTCGGCATACCAGCGGCTGTCCCAGGTGCGGTTGACCTGCAGGCGCATACCGATCGGATTGACTTTGTTACCCATCAGGCTTGCTCCTCGATTTCACGCACCTTGATCGTCAGTTCCGAAAACGGCTTGCGCAGCGCGCCGAAGCGGCCGCGCGCCCGCGGACGCCCGCGCTTGAGCACGAGGTTCTTGCCGACCCAGGCTTCGGCGACGATCAGCTCGTCCACGTCCAGCCCGTGGTTGTTCTCGGCGTTGGCGATCGCCGATTGCAGGCACTTGCGCACGTCCTGCGCGATCCGCTTGTTGGAGAAGGTGAGATCGGTCAGCGCCTTCTCGACCTTCTTGCCGCGGATCATGGCCGCCACGAGGTTGAGCTTCTGCGGGCTGGTGCGCAGCATCCGCAGCTTGGCCATTGCCTCGTTATCCGCCACGCGGCGGGGATTCTTATCCTTGCCCATGGCTTATTTCCTCTTCGCTTTCTTGTCCGCCGTGTGCCCGTAATAGGTGCGCGTCGGAGAGTACTCGCCGAATTTCTGACCGATCATGTCCTCGCTGACATTCACCGGCACGTGCTTGCGTCCGTTATAGACGCCAAACGTGAGACCCACGAACTGCGGCAGAATGGTCGAGCGGCGCGACCATATCTTGATGACTTCGTTGCGCCCCGATTCGCGCGCTGCCTCGGCCTTTTTCAGGACGTAGGCATCGACGAAGGGGCCTTTCCATACAGAGCGGCTCATGTGTTAACGGCCCTTCTTCTTGGCATGGCGCGAGCGCAGGATGAGCTTTTGCGACGCCTTGTTCTTGTTGCGGGTGCGCATCCCCTTGGTGGGCTTGCCCCAGGGCGTGACCGGGTGACGGCCGCCCGAGGTGCGGCCTTCGCCGCCGCCGTGGGGGTGGTCGATCGGGTTCATGACCACGCCGCGCACCGAGGGGCGCTTGCCGTAGTGGCGCATCCGGCCCGCCTTGCCGTAATTCTGGTTCGAGTTGTCGGGGTTCGACACGGCTCCGACGGTGGCCATGCATTCCTGGCGCACCATGCGCAGCTCGCCCGAGCTCAACCTAATCTGGGCATAGCCGCCATCGCGGCCCACGAATTGCGCATAGGTGCCCGCGGCACGCGCGATCTGCCCGCCCTTGCCCGGCTTCAGCTCGATGTTGTGGACGATCGTGCCGATCGGCATGCCGGAGAACGGCATCGCGTTCCCGGGCTTGATATCCGCCTTGGCCGAGGCCACGACCCTGTCACCCACGGCCATGCGCTGCGGGGCGAGGATATAGGCCTGCTCGCCATCCTCGTACCGCAGGAGCGCGATGAAGGCGGTCCGGTTCGGATCGTATTCGATCCGCTCGACGGTGGCCGCCACATCGAGCTTGGTGCGTTTGAAATCGACGATGCGGTAGAGGCGTTTCGCCCCGCCCCCGCGACGCCGCGTCGTGATCCGCCCGGTGTTGTTGCGGCCGCCCGATTTCGTCAGACCCTCGGTGAGGGATTTGACGGGGCGGCCCTTGAACAGGTCCGAACGGTCGATCAGCACCAGCCCGCGCTGGCCCGGCGTCGTCGGCTTGTACGACTTGAGTGCCATGCTTTCTGTCTTCCGTTTGCAAACGCGACCCATGACAGGCCGCTATGTAATGCGGGGTGTAACCCCGCGGATCATGTAGGGCCCCTGAGGTCCCCGGCTCACGGAAACGGGCCGCTCGCGCCACGCGTTTCCGGAATGAACGCAGCCCCGGACAATCCCGGGGCTGCGCGGATGAGGCCTCTTATTAGAGGCCAGTCGTCACGTCAATGGTGTTGCCCTCTTCGAGCGTCACATAGGCTTTCTTGACGTCCTTGCGCGTGCCCTTGATGCCGCGAAAGCGCTTCTGCTTGCCCTTGGTGATCGACGTGTTCACCGCCTTCACCTTGACCCCGAACAGCGCCTCGACGGCGTCCTTGATCTGCGGCTTGTTGGCGTCGATGGCCACCTCGAAAACGACGGCGCCGGTCTCGCTGGCCATCGTCGCCTTTTCGGTGATGACCGGCTTGCGGATCACGTCGTAATGTTCTGCCTTGGCACTCATTTCAGTCGAGCCTCCAGTGCTTCGACACCCGCCCTGGTGATCACGAGCGTGTCACGCTTGAGGATGTCATAGACGTTCGCGCCGACGCTGGGCAGCACATCGAGGCCCTCGATGTTGCGCGCTGCGCGGGCAAAGTCCTCGTTGACCTGTGCGCCGTCGATGACAAGCGCGCGCTTCCAGCCGAGATCCTTGACCTGGCGCGCCAGGGTCCGGGTCTTGCCGTCGCTGGCCGCGTCCTCGATCACCACGAGTTCACCGGCCTGCGCCTTGGCCGAGAGCGCGTGCCTGAGGCCAAGCTTGCGCACCTTCTTGGGCAGCTCATGCGCATGGCTGCGCGGGGTCGGGCCCTTGTAGATGCCCCCCTTGCGGAAGATCGGCGCATTGCGGTCGCCGTGGCGTGCGCCGCCGGTGCCCTTCTGGCGATATATCTTCTTGCTGGAATAGCTGGTTTCCGACCGGGTCTTGACCTTGTGCGTGCCGGCCATCGCCTTGTTGCGCTGCCAGCGGACGACGCGGTGCAGGATATCGGAACGGGGCTCCAGGCCGAAGATGTCTTCGCCCAGATCGACCGATCCGGCGGTACCGCCGTCCAGTTTGATCACGTCGAGTTTCATTCTTCGCTGTCCTTCTTCTCGGCCTCGATGTCGGCCTCGGCCTCCTCGAGCGCGGCCGCTTCTGCAGCGGCTTGCTCCTCGGCGAGGCGCTTGGCTTCGGCCTCTTCCTCGGCAGCGGCCTGGGCGGCGGCCTCTTCAGCGGCACGGCGCGCCTCTTCCGCGGCCGATTTCAGCGCCGCGGGCAGGATGGCGGTCTCGGGGAACGGCTTTTTCACCGCATCCTTGATCGTCACCCAGCCGCCTTTCGAGCCGGGAACCGCACCCTTGATCATGATCAGGCCGCGCTCGGCATCGGTGCGCACCACCTGCAGGTTCTGCGTGGTGACGCGCGCGGCCCCCATGTGGCCGGCCATCTTCTTGCCCTTGAACACCTTGCCGGGGTCCTGGCACTGACCGGTGGAGCCGTGGCTGCGGTGGCTGATCGAGACGCCGTGCGTGGCCTCGAGCCCGCGGAAATTGTGCCGCTTCATGCCACCGGCGAAACCCTTGCCGATCGAGGTGCCCGATACATCGACGAACTGGCCCTCGAAATAATGGTCGGCGGTGATCTCCTCGCCCACGTCGATCAGGTTCTCGGGCGCGACGCGGAATTCCGCGACGCGGCGCTTGGGCTCGACCTTGGCGGCGGCGAAATGGCCGCGCATGGCCTGGCTCGTGCGTTTGGCCTTGGCCGTGCCGGCGCCGAGTTGCACGGCCGAATAGCCGTGTTTCTCAGGGGTGCGCTGGGCCACCACCTGAAGCTTGTCGAGTTGCAGGACGGTCACCGGCACCTGCCGTCCGTCCTCCATGAAAAGCCGGGTCATCCCGACCTTCTTCGCGATCACACCAGAGCGCAACATCACCTTGCCCTCCTCAAACCGAAATCTGCACGTCCACGCCCGCCGCGAGATCGAGCTTCATCAGCGCGTCCACGGTCTGCGGGGTGGGGTCGACAATATCGAGAAGCCGCTTGTGAGTGCGGATCTCGAACTGGTCACGGGATTTCTTGTTCACGTGGGGACCACGCAGAACGGTGTATTTCTCGATCTTGTTCGGCAGGGGGATCGGCCCGCGCACCTGCGCGCCGGTCCGCTTGGCAGTATTGACGATTTCCTGCGTGCTGGCATCCAGCACGCGGTAATCGAACGCCTTGAGCCGAATGCGAATGTTCTGGCCTTGCATTGGTTGAGCCTTTCGCGGCTTTGGAGTTGATAGGAGGGAGGCCGGGCCGCCCGGCCTCCCTCGTCGAACCCTGGGGTAGATTACTCGATGATCTTTGCCACGACGCCGGCGCCGACGGTGCGGCCGCCTTCGCGGATGGCGAAGCGCAGGCCGTCTTCCATGGCGATCGGCGCGATCAGTTCGACGGCGAATTTCAGGTTGTCGCCGGGCATCACCATCTCGGTCCCCTCGGGGAGCTCCACCGTGCCGGTCACGTCCGTCGTGCGGAAGTAGAACTGCGGCCGGTAGTTGGCGAAGAACGGCGTGTGACGCCCGCCCTCCTCCTTGGTCAGGATATAGGCCTCGGCCTCGAACTTGGTGTGCGGCGTCACCGATTTCGGCTTGCACAGCACCTGCCCGCGCTCCACGTCGTCACGGCTCACGCCGCGCAGCAGCGCGCCGATGTTGTCGCCCGCCTCGCCACGGTCGAGCAGCTTGCGGAACATCTCGACGCCCGTGCAGGTCGTCTTGCGCGTGTCCTTCAGCCCCACGATCTCGATCTCGTCGCCCACGTTGATCACGCCGCGCTCGACGCGCCCCGTCACCACCGTGCCGCGCCCGGAAATCGAGAACACGTCCTCGATCGGCATCAGGAACGGCTGGTCCACCGCGCGCTCGGGCGTCGGGATGTAGTCGTCCACAGCCGCCATCAGCTCGCGGATCTTCTGCTCGCCGATCTCCGGGTCGCGCCCTTCCATCGCCGCCAGCGCGCTGCCCGCGATGATCGGGATGTCGTCGCCGGGGAAGTCGTAATCCGACAGAAGCTCGCGCACCTCCATCTCCACGAGCTCCAGAAGCTCGGGATCGTCCACCTGGTCCACCTTGTTGAGAAACACCACAAGCGCCGGAACGCCAACCTGGCGCGCCAGAAGGATGTGCTCGCGGGTCTGCGGCATCGGGCCGTCGGCGGCGTTCACCACGATGATCGCGCCGTCCATCTGCGCCGCGCCCGTGATCATGTTCTTCACGTAGTCCGCGTGCCCGGGGCAATCCACGTGCGCGTAGTGACGGTTCTCCGTCTCGTATTCAACATGCGCCGTCGAGATCGTGATCC
>Ga0209944_1001172_pt1 | contig 10985 bp, 7 predicted proteins | sample SalPonR1_C_D2_MG_FD_185701 | JGI IMG/M metagenome (GOLD analysis project Ga0209944, IMG submission 185701) | Salt pond soil microbial communities from South San Francisco under conditions of wetland restoration - Salt Pond MetaG R1_C_D2_MG... ...
GTGTGTTCAGCCCGACGATACTGCGCAAAAGCACGGTTTTGCCGGTTCCTGACCCGCCAACCACACCCAGTATTTCGCCCCGCAGCAGGTCCAGGTCGAGGTCCTCGTGCACAACGTGCTCGCCAAAGCGGTTGCAAAGATCCCGCACGGAAATCACCGGCTCGTTTCTTGTTTCAGGGTTCGGGGATGCCGCCATAACCGCCATGATTACCAGCCCATTTCCATAAAGAATAGTGCAGCAATGGAATCGAGCAGAATTACCATAAAGATGGACTGAACCACGCTGGAGGTGGTGTGCTCGCCCACTGATTGTGCACTGCCAGCCACTTTGAACCCTTCCAGGCAGCCAATCACGGCAATCAGGAATGCAAAGATCGGTGCCTTGACGATGCCCACAACGAAGTGCTGAAGGGCAATGTCCCGCTCAACGATGGCCATGAACTGTGTCGGCGAGATGTCCAGCACCAGGGCGCAGACCATGGCGCCGCCAACCATGCCCGAAATCATGCCCACAAAGGTGAGAATGGGCAGGCTCACCATCATTGCCATTACCCGGGGCAGAACAAGCAGTTCAATGGGATTCAGGCCCAGGGTGCGGATGGCATCAAGCTCTTCGTTGACCTTCATGGCGCCAATGTGGGCGGTAAACGCGCTGGCCGTTCGGCCGGCGAGCAGGATTGCGGCCAACAGCACCCCGAATTCCCGCAGGAAGGAGAATGCCACCAGGTTGACGGTGTAAATGGTGGCGCCAAAATCCTCCAGCACGGTTGCCCCCAGAAACGCCACCACGGCACCCACAAGAAATGTGAGCAATGCCACAATGGGCAGGGCATTCAGGCCGGTGTCATGAACGGCTGCGACGAAGGGCGTCATACGCCAGCGCCAGGGTCTCGGAAGGTTCCAGGCCAGGGTGCCCAGGGTCTGGCCGATAAAACCGATTAACACCCAGAGCAGGAGAGCGATTGATTCCACTTTCTGGCCGGTGTTGCCGAGAGATCGGCGTATTAGCGAGCCCTTGGGTCTGTCGGGGTTTGCCACGCTGTTCAGAGAATCAGCCACAGCCAAAAGCAGAGCAGCCTTTTCCCGGGAGAGACTGTCATCCGCGGCCACATGGCGTTTCAGGGTATCAGACCCCAGGAAAGCGCCGATCAGCGACGCGCCTGCGGTATCAATCTTTTGAAGATCCGTTAGGTCCAGGCTTTCCGGTGCACGGGCATCGCCAGTGAGCGCGGCCAATTGCTTTTTCAGGGAATAAAAGCCCGCAAGTGTCCAATCACCCTGAATGGTCAGACGGCCCGAATGGAATCGGACCTTGCCGGTTGGCGAACCGGTCAGGCCAGATGCCTGGGACTGGGAAGGGGGTGGTGCCATCTGCAGATGCGTCCGGGGCTCGGGAAGTTATTGAATATCAAGCTAACGACAGCTTAGAGATTCAGCTGCTTATCCGCCAGTATCTTTCTGTCTTCCGCGTCGTGGCTGGCAAGTATCAGCACTTTGCCTTCCGCCTTATGGTTCTGCAGCAAATTACGCAGTTGGCTTCGTGCCTCGGCGTCCAGCCCGGTGAGAGGTTCGTCGAGCAGAAGAATGGGCTGATCTCGAAGAAGTGCGCGTAACAAGGCGACTCGCTGGCGCTGACCGCCGGAGAGATCGCCTGGCATCCGCCTTTCAAATCCCGCCAGGCCAACGCTGGCAAGCCCCCGGGAGATTGCCCTTTTTTGATCCGTGCTGAGTTTTAATCCGGGGTGGATACCCAGGCCGATATTGGTTTGAACATCCAGGTGCTCGAACAGATTGTGTTCCTGAAACAGACTGGTGACGGGGCGATCCCATGGGGGCAGATCTGTCAGACATTCACCGTTCCATCGAACAGAGCCTGATTCAGGCGTCAGAAACCCCGCCAGCAGGTTCAGAAGCGTGGATTTGCCAGAACCGCTGGGACCTTGAATGGCAATACATTCGCAAGGGCGGACCTGGAACGTAAAGTGCCAGGCGGTATTCGTGCCGGGATAGCGGAAGGTCAGATCCTTTACCTCAAGCATGACGGGCCTCCGCGAGAGTCTCGATGGTGCTTTCCGAACGTTTACGTTGTCCTCGCTCATGGCTGGCAAGATTGAAAGCGGCAAAAACCAGCAACAACATCGTAATCAGCCAGAGGGCAGTGCCAGCCGCCAATTCCATACGGTAGCTGCCAAGTTGCTGGTAGAGCAGGACCGGGAGGGTAGGCTGGCCCGGCGTTCCAAACAAGGCGATGACGCCGAAATCCCCGAGAGAGAGTGCGGTTCCGTAGGCCATAGCCAGGGCCATCGGGCGCCTCAGCCGCGGCCAGTGCAACCAGCGCCAGCGATACCAGCCAAGCAATCCCAGCTGGTCTGCCTGGCGCACGGTGTTCTCATCCAGGGCGGTCAGAGGGCCCTTCAGTAACTGCGTTACAAAGGGCAGGGCCATTAGCCCGTTTATCAGGGCCACCAGTGCCAACCCCTCGGAGGGTTGCCCAAGGGCTGGGCGAAGCAGCAGAAACAGCCCCGTCCCCAGAACAATGGGTGGCACCATTAAAGGCAACGCCGAAGCGATAGACGAGATTTTCGAAAGCGCTTTGCCTCGGCTGGCAAGCGTCAGAATCAAGAGGCCGGACATCACAGAAAAGGCACCAGCAGGCAGGGCAATGGCAAAGCTGCGCAGCGTTGCATTCGCCAGGTCGAATAGCGGGTTGCCAGCTTCAAAGGCGACAGTAGCCAACCCAGGCAGGCCACGAAGCAGGATGGCGCCCAGTGGCAGCAGTAAAAACAGGGAAAAAGCTAACAGTAAAGCGCTGTCCTTGAACCGGGTCGCACCCCGGCAATCGGGGCGGCGGATGATTTCCGCTAACCTTCGATTTGGTGCGAAATCATGCGCCACGCCTCGTCGCACGACGAATAACCAAAGTGCCCCACATATTCCCAACTGCACCATGGCGAGCAGGGCGGCACGGCCAAAATCGAACTCGAAACGGAGTGATTGGTATATGGCCACTTCAAGTGTGGTGGATGCCGGCCCACCCCCGAGCGTCATAACTATGGCGAAGCTGGTAAAACACAGGGTAAACACAAGGGCACAAAGTGCTGGTAACACGCTCCGTAGCGCGGGCCAGTCCAGTGTTCGCCAGAGCCACCAGCCCCGAAGACCCAGCTGGCTGGCCACGCGCCGGCGAGGCGACGGCACCGATTCCAGCGCCTGAAGCAGAATGCGGCCGGCCAGCGGCGCATTAAAAAAGACGTGTGCGAGCAAGATCCCGTTGAGCCCGTAAAGATTCCAGCTAGCGGACGTCCAGTCGCCCACCAGAGTGGTTAGCCAGCCCTGTCGGCCATAAATGCCAATCAGACCCGATACGGCCAGGATTGTTGGCAATACCAGGCTCAGTTCCATGATACGCAACAGCAGGCTGCGGCCCGGAAACCGAGGTTGCCTGACCAGAGCAAGCGCGATTGCCAGTCCCAGGCTCAGGCTTATGACGGTCGAAAGCGCGGCCTGCCAGACTGTGAATCGAATAACATTTGCCAGGTAGCGGTTTTCCCAGAGCTCGGACACCGCCGGCAAGGGTGCACGCCACACCAGCGCCGCCAGACCGGCCAGGGTCAGTGCCAGCAGAACAAACGCGATAATCAGGCCTGGTAGAACCTGCCAGGCCGGGCGACTGAGTGGCGCCGGGAAGGAGCCCGATAAGGATCGTTGCATCAGGGAATCATGGCGTTCAGCCATTCATCGAGCCAGGCCTGCCGTTGCTGGGCCACTTCGGCCGGATCAATGAACAGAGTTGCCTCTGGCTGAATCAATCGATCAAACACCTCCGGCAACTCATCGCCGAGATCAATAGCCGGGTACATCACATTCTTGAGCGGAATATGACGCTGGAAGTCCGGCGTCAGGATAAACTGAAGGAACTCCCGCGCGAGCGCTTTCTGATCAGAAGGCTCCACCAGCGCCGCCACTTCCACCTGCAGATAATGTCCTTCCTTGAATTGCGCCGCCTGATACCGGTCGGTTTTATCAATGGCCATGTGGTAGGCGGGCGAAGTTGAGTAGGAGAGAATCATGGGGGCCTCCCCGTTCATAAACAGCGAAAAGTATCCGTCACTCCAGCTCTTGGTAGTCGTCAGGATGTTGTCGCTCAGCGCCCGCCATTTCTCGCCGGCCTGGTCGCCGTAGAACGCTTTCATCCAGAGCAACAAGCCGAGACCCGGCGTGCTTGTGCGCGGATCCTGGATAATGATCTGGAGGTCGTCCGGCGAATTGACCAGCTCTTCCAGGCTTTCCGGCGGGTTGGGCAGCTGTTCGGTATCGTAGACGAAGGCAAAGTAGCCCCAATCATATGGAACGAAAAGCGAGTCATTCCAGTCCACCGGCAGATCGAGCGCATCAAGGCCGATGTTGTGTGGGGTGAGCAAGCCGGTCTGGCGAGCCGTCTCCATGGTGCCTGTATCCAGCCCTAGAACAACGTCCGCCCCGGTAGAACTGCCTTCCAGACGGAGCCTCTGAAGTATGTCACCCCCGCTTTCCAGTACCACATAGTCAAGGGTGCAATCACACTGCTGCTCGAAGGCCTCCTTAACGCCCGGACCAGGCCCCCATTCGGCTGCAAAGGATGGATGGGTATATACGGTAAGCGTCTCGGTGTCCTGGGCATTCACCAGGAGGGGCAGGGCAACGCCCGCCAGCAGGAAAGGGATAAGCTTTGGCATGGTTCGAATCCTTGTGTCGGTCGGGGAACCATGCCGCGGCGTCACCAGAACGGTGAGCACTCAATCCCTTCGCCGGTACGAGCCGGATCAGGTTCCGCGGGTATGGTCTCAGCCCTTTATGAACAAACCGGGCACCCCGTTGAGTTACGTGCATTATACCGACTCGAACATTATTTAACCAACAAATCCCTATAAAACATAAACTTGAAAAAAAGTATTGACGGCAGAACCGTAATCCGTAGAATACGCAGCCGTTGACGAGGCAATGCCTCTGAAGCAAAGAGCGGGAATAGCTCAGTTGGTAGAGCACAACCTTGCCAAGGTTGGGGTCGCGAGTTCGAATCTCGTTTCCCGCTCCAATATCAAGTCTCTCAATGCCCACCTGAGAGCACAAAGATCCGATCCCTTCGATCTTTTCCGGCGCGGTGGCAGAGTGGTTATGCAGCGGACTGCAACTCCGTGTACGCCGGTTCGATTCCGACCCGCGCCTCCATTTTTACCCTTTAAAATCAACAAATTAATTCACCCGAATTTAGTTGATTTTCTCACCCAAAAAATATCCAAATTAAACCCAAAATATTATCGGCCTCGTAGAGCTGCGTCTGGGCGAGTGACTGATCGCCTCACCATTTTATTCGGCCGTCGTTTGACACGACAGTCTTCATGTCTCTGCCCCAACTTCCTTGCTATCGCCATAAAGGGGATATCACAGAGCAGCCACATAAAAGCATTCATATCTGGCTCAGCATTATCGTAGTTGTTGGATCTGTTGAGGAGTGTATGCGGAGCAAGTTCCATTGTCGTTTACAAAATCATGCTGGGATTTACATTTGAAAATCGACAAATCCGAGGCGAGATGGTGAAGTCGGTAAAAATTTCGGACGAGACCTTTCAAATGCATATTTCCAAATTTATTCTCTTTATCGGTTGGTGCTTTTTGATTTCCGCTTGTGGAGGCGGCGGTGGTGACTCTGGCTCACAGGGTGGAGACGAGCTGGCTCAAGATGACGCCAAAGAGTCAGATTCTGTAAAGGAAGAGTTTGTCGTCCAAGCTCACAGTTCTGAAAATGGAACCATATCACCATTATCAGTAACCGTCCCTGAGGGTGAATCGGCCTCTTTTGAATTGCGCCCTGAAGAATTTCATGAGATTGGCTCTGTCAGCGGCTGCAATGGGGAGCTTGACGGCTCAACGTATACCACGGGGCAGGTGGAGTCAGAGTGCGAAATTACGTCCGAATTCAATCATATAGCGGTCGCGGATACCTGGATTATCGCAGATCCAGTTGATGCTTACATCGCAGAGTGTGAAACCGCAGTACTATTTTTGACGATTCCAACCGATCTCAACCGGGATTCTCATCAAGATCTGTTGATCCATTATTGGTGCGGGCTTGATAATTTCGGAACTGCTATTAAAACGCCTACAAGAGATGCTCTCGCTGCTTTGATCAATGATGGTTCTGGCAACTTCACGTTAAATAACACCGAAGTCTTTGGTGCATCTTTTGCTCAGCTTGGCGGCGCTGCCCGAAAATATTCCAGTGGTGATTTGAACGGCGATGGAATTGAAGATTTTTCCTTTGCGATGAATTGGGAAGATGGGCGTTCTTCAAGTGACGTCACTGACATCGCCGCACAGCCCGCAGCAATCCTCTCTCAGGCGGACGGTACGTACTCAGTTGAGCAATTTGGGACGCCAGACTGGGGTCACGCTACCGAAATCATTACCAATTCCGATGGCACAAGCGATGCACTATTTGCAGGCTTTGTAGACGGCATTGACCTTCAATCATGGGCTTGGGATCAGAGCGACTGGGTCGATTCTTCTGTCGATTACCCGGCGACAAGCTATGCAACCGCGCTTGGGAGCTCAAAAGATACCTCAGGAAACACCGATCACATATTTGGCTCTGGAGGAACCTTATCACCAAACATGGATATGTTAACGAAGGCTGATGGTACGTGGGAGCTTTCGAGCCGTTATGTGATCGAGCGTCTCTTCGAAACACAATGGTACAGCTGGAATGGGGCTTTGGGGCCCGTTAACGTGGTTGAGGTCAATGGTAAACGGTATTTCGGTGGAGCCTATTTCCAGACGTGCACGGCATCGAATGTATTCGGCAACAACGACCGATACCTGATTGGGAAAGTCTCGTCTGCAGCAATTGATGAAGAAATTGTCGCCGGGCAAATCTACGATGAGAGAAATGCCCGGCCCGTCAATGTCCTTCAGTTCTTCAGAATTGATGAGAACCAGTTAGTTCCCGTTGAATCTCCCATCGTGAATGAGGAGATCAATATCAACGCTAATTTTTTCGATTGCTCAGACATAAATAACGACGGTTTGGCTGACGTGGTAGTTTATGCCTATACCCAGCCATGGGCTGGCTCGCGTGAAAACGCAGGCGGCAAGCCAATTGTCTATATCAATGATGGGGCCGGAAGCCTTGTTAAGAAAAGTCTCGAAGCAATTCCAGAACACAGCACAGCTGGGAAAAATGGCGTGGGACCTTCATTGCAAAGTCTCGTCCGCGATATGAATGGCGACGGCGTAAAAGACATTATTCTCATGGGCGAGCAAACAGGTGGCGTCGGTTCAAGCGTGGGGAATTTTGAAATCCACATCATGCGTGAAGCGTTTTGGAATGATTAAAGCTGAAAAAAATTTGGCGCCAGACATTGATTTCTCAGCGTTTTGGTAAGTCCTTCTGAAAGACGTTAATAATTGGCGATAGAGCTAGTCTCCCTTGGGGGCTTGCGTTTCGCGCACCTTTTTACCTCCATATGGATACTGCCCGCTCCCGCCCCGGTTGCAGGTGTAGTAGGCATGGGCCCGAAGATCTGTTTTTCGTTGTCGGGCATCTGATAAAAAAAGCCTCGCCCTGATCGGTCGAGGCTTCAAAGCGGCCTAATCGGCTTTAAAAATACGAGTTAAGTCCACACCCTTTTCACCCAAGTCCATCAGTCGCGGACAACTAAGGTGTGGTTTTAAATGCTACAAGCATCTCCGACTGGCCGACTCTGAGGAACTGGAGCCGAGTGGCGGCATGTCCCGCACCTCGATGCTGGCTATACAATGCAATAAAATCTAGGCTCAAGGTAAGATCGCAGATAACAAAACAAAGGTCATTGCATGGACGAGAGCGAACTGGACGAATCCCAGAGGTTGTCCATATACCAGATCCAGCGAAAGGTTTTAGAGAGAGCTATTCGTGGCGATGGTCTGGTTTCCAGCATGGAATTGCTTTGCCGCGAGATAGAGCAAACCCTAAAGGATGACCGCGCCATTTGCTCCATTTTGTTACTTGATAATCAACGACTCAAACATTGCGCCGCTCCCAGCCTGCCGGAGGCCTACTGCGAGGCTATCGATGGAGTGACCATAGGTGAAGGCATAGGTTCTTGTGGCACAGCGCTTTTTCGGCAAGAGCAGGTGGTGGTAACCGATATCGCTACCGATCCGCTTTGGCAGGACTTTAGGGACCTGGCCATGTCAAACGGACTGGGCGCCTGTTGGTCAAATCCTATCATTGCTTCAGACGGTACTGTCCTCGCCAGTTTTGCCATTTACTATCCCGACCAGCGCTCCCCCTCACGATTGCATTTGTACCTGATCCAGGCTTTTTCGGCCCTCGCACTGCTTGTCATTGATCATTACAGGCTGGCTGAACAACAGTCCCGGCTCACTGCAGCTTTGGGAAAGATAAACGCCAGGCTTACTGCTGTGATGCAGGTAATCCCGGATGTGGCTATCGTGCTCGATCAGTCAGGTCACTACATTGATTTTTGCGGCGCCACCTTCGAGCTGATGACACCACCGGAGACACTGTGGGGCAAGTCAATAGAAAACCTGTTCGAGCCCGAACTCGCAGCACAGGTGATGAAGGTAGCGCGCGAGACACTCGCGACCGGAGAGATGCAGATTTTCGAGTACGAAGTTGTGACTGATGGCGAGCGTCGGGTTTTCGAGGGAAGAACCGCGATCGTCGATGATTTCGATACCGATGGTCGTGATGACTCCTACGTCCTGTGGATGGCCCGTGAAGTCACGAGCCGTAAGTGCGCAGAAGAAAACGCCGCCCGCTTGGCGTTGTTCGATGCGCTTACCGGCTTGCCCAATCGCCGCCATGCTGAAGAACAGCTGGAGCAGCTACTTGAAGAGGTGAATCGCGGCCACGCCAGCGGGGCAGTGATGTTCCTCGATCTTAATGACTTTAAACGTATTAACGACAGCCTGGGACACCAACAGGGTGACTTGCTGCTCCAGCAGGTTGCTCGGCGGCTTGAGGATCAGACGCGCCGTTCGGAAATGGTCGCGCGTCTGGGTGGAGATGAGTTCATTGTGTTATTGCGGGAGTCTTTAACCGGCAAGGATGAACTGGCCGAATCCACTGGAGCAGTGGCGCGTAGAATACTCGATTGCTTCAATGCGCCCCTGGAAAGTCAGGGCCATGCCTACAGCGTCAGCGTTAGTGTCGGGATAGCCCTGGCCGACAGGCCCGGATTGAAAACAGAGGACCTGCTACGTAACGCAGACGCAGCAATGTATGCGGCCAAGCGTCTTGGAGGAAATCGAATCGCGTTCTTTGAAGAATCGCTGCAACGGGAGGCTGACCGGCGTCTGGATCTGGAGCGTCGGATGGTTCACGCCATTCGGAACATGCATTTTTTGGCGTACTTCCAGCCTCAGTTGACTCCGGGCGGGGCGCTCTTCGGCGCAGAGGCGTTGTTGCGCTGGTTTGATCCTGAAGAAGGCGCCATTTCCCCGGATGCGTTTATCCCGGTGGCGGAACGGGCAGGATTGATCTATCAGCTTCAGGATATCGTTTTCGAACAGAGCTGCCAGATGCTTGCAGAATTGCGCAAGAAAGATCGATTGCCGGCAGCTTTTCGGCTTGCCATCAATATCAGCCCGCTCCAACTCCAAAACTACAGGCTCACCGAACGTCTCGATTTTTTCCTGGCAGAGTATGACCTGACTGCAGACCGCTTTACCCTGGAAATCACTGAAAATCTCTTGATGGGCCAACAACAGGAAACCTATCAGCAGATGCAAGCCTTGCGGCAGCGGGGATTTCGGTTCGCAATTGATGATTTTGGCACCGGCTATTCATCTCTAGCGTATCTGCATCGTCTGGACGTGGACCAGTTAAAAATCGACAAAAGTTTTATCCGCGAACTGGGTGAAACAGTTGCCGGAGAAGCCATCGTCGATTCCGTGGCTGCACTATCAAGAAGCCTCAACTTCGAAGTTATTGCCGAGGGTGTAGAAACTGAGCTCCAGGCTCGCATACTTCACGACAAGCCTTTGACTGGTCTGCAGGGATATCTGTATGCCCGCCCCATGAACAGCGCCGATTTGATGGACTACGTGGCCTCGCTACCACGAAACCCTGGCTCAGCATAACACCTACTGAGAGGCCAGGGGGGTGAGCCGGCCCGATCAGCAAGTCGTTGATTAGTGTCTTGTTTACAAGGGGTGAAATGCGCTTTGGAAAAGGTCTGCTTCCAAATGAATGCTGAACGTTTTCGTGAATGATGCTTCCCTCTGTCATCTCAAAATGCCGCCTCCGATCTATCAATCAGTTGGCCAACATAAAACAGCCCTTTCAGAAGCGGACCGTACTGTAAGTATGTGTCGCTAGCTGATCAGGGTGGCCGTTATGTCCTTATGGCCTTTGAGGAAGGTCTGATTAACACCCAGTTTTCCATCGGCAAGGCGCCTCGCATGCTGCGACTGCGCCTCCGAAAAAGCTGAAAAGGCTTTAGGTAGGGACCTCAAAACGGAAAAAGCAGCGGCGTAAGCCAGATTACCACGCCCATGGCAAGCAGCTGCAGGGGCACCCCTACCTTGGCAAAATCGATGAAACGGTAGTTTCCCGGCGCAAGCACCAGGGTGTTGACCGGCGAGGCAATGGGGGTGGCAAAGGCGGTGGACGCCGCCAGGGCCACGGTCATCAGTACCGGTTCGGAACTGACCTCCATTTGCTGCGCAGTGGCAATGGCAATGGGGGCCACCAACACGGTGGTAGCAGTATTGGAGATAAACTGGCTGAACACGGATGTCAGCAAAAACAGGCTGACGCAGAGTGCACGGGGACCAGCATCGCCAAGGCCCGCCACAAGCTGGTCGACAATCAGTGCCAGGGCACCGCTTCGCTCCATCGCCAGCGCCAGCGGTAACAGTCCGGCAATCAGGACCAGGCTGGTGGCATTGAGGGATCGATAGGCTTCCGGCAAGGTCAGGCAGCCACTGCCGATCATCGC
>Ga0209944_1001178_pt1 | contig 10956 bp, 10 predicted proteins | sample SalPonR1_C_D2_MG_FD_185701 | JGI IMG/M metagenome (GOLD analysis project Ga0209944, IMG submission 185701) | Salt pond soil microbial communities from South San Francisco under conditions of wetland restoration - Salt Pond MetaG R1_C_D2_MG... ...
ATCTGCGCACACAGGTCAGGGAATTGATGAGCTCCTCGAAAAAGTATTGATCGAAGCCGAATTGATGGAGCTTAAAGCTAATCCGAATCGTCTCGCTCAGGGAATTGTGCTTGAATCCAGGGTAGATAAAGGGAAAGGTACCGTTGCCAATATACTTGTTCAGAACGGAACGCTTAAAATTGGTGACCCTTTTGTAGCAGGTTCTGTCTTTGGCCGCGTACGTGCCATGGAAAATGAACACGGAACCCGACTGAAAGAAGCTGGTCCGTCAGTTCCTGTACAGCTTACAGGTTTTGGAGATACACCACAGGCCGGCGACCGGCTCATTGTTGCCAGCGATGATAAAACAGCTAAGGATGTAGCCAATCAACGACAGCAAATTCGGCGGGAACAGTCACTCAGAAATGTAAAACACCTTACGCTTGACGATCTATCAAGACGAATGGCTCTGGGAGAAGTATCTGAGCTTAATATTATTATTAAAGCCGACGTTGATGGTTCAATCGAAGCACTATCCGGCGCTTTACAAAAACTAAGCACGGAAGAAGTTTCTGTGAACATTATTCATACAGGCTCTGGTGCTATAACAGAATCTGATGTGCTCCTTGCCTCTGCGTCTAATGCAATAATTATTGGCTTCCAGGTTCGTCCATCAGCAGGTGCAAGGAAACTTGCAGAAAACGAAAGTATTGATGTTCGGCTCTTTAGTGTTATTTATGATGCGGTTGATGCCGTGCATGATGCACTTGAAGGAATGTTAAGTCCTGAAATAAAAGAAGAGATGAAAGGGCTGGTAACCGTTCGGGAAGTCTTTAAGATTTCTAAGGTCGGTACCATTGCCGGATGCTACGTTACCGAGGGCAAAATTAATAGAAACAATCCAATCAGGATTATTCGTGATGGAGTTGTGATTTATGATGGCGAAATCGACTCACTCAAACGCTTCAAAGATGATGTTAAAGAAGTTCAGGCCGGCTATGAATGCGGTATCAGTATTGTGAACTTTAACGATATCAAAGAAGGCGATGAGTTTGAAAGTTACGAGATCACTGAACAGAAGCGAAAACTTGAAGACGCTCAATAGATAACCCCAGACAGGCAATCGGTTTGTTTGGCTTACGCTTTTTTTAAAAACTAAGGAGGTAAAATGAGTATTCGCACGAAGAAACTGGCATCCGTGATAAAAAAAGATGTTGGAGAGATTCTCCAAAAAGATTACCAGGTAGCGAATACTTTTATCACGGTTACGCAGGTTCGGGTTACTGATGATCTCTCCATTGCCAAGATTTACCTAAGTGTATTTTCACCTGGCAGAGACGTAAAACCCATCTTCGAGGCGATTGATCAGAGCCAGGATGAAATACGCTACAAACTGGCTTCCAAAATCAGAAATCAGGTACGACGAATCCCCGAGCTCCTTTTTTATCATGATGATACAGCTGAATATGTTAATAAAATTGAGGGCCTTTTTTCAAAAGTCCGTGATGATCGTGAAGATTCTGATGACGTTCACGATAGCAACCCATCATAACATGATAGCGTAAGGTTCAATTAATTCTTTCCTGTCTATGGCTGCCGGTAAATATTTGATCGAAGATTTCCCTGTAATTGGTAAGAATAATGATCAACAAACGGGAAATCATCTATTCAATCCGGGTGCCATAATATTAATGGATAAACCTATAAGCTGGAGCAGCTTTGACGTTGTTAAATATGTAAGAAGCAGGGTTCCTGTTAAAAAGGTTGGTCATGCCGGTACTCTCGATCCACTTGCTACCGGACTATTAATCTGCTGTTGTGGAAAGGCAACAAAAACCATATCTCAGTTTCACCAGCTACAAAAAGTGTACTCTGCAACGATCAGATTCGGAGCTTCAACTCCAAGTTATGATGCAGCAACAGAAGCAGATGAAAAAGCAGAGTGGAAGCATATTAATGAAAATGAAATGCGAGAGATTCTGGAGAGTCAATTTACCGGTAACATTATGCAAAAACCTCCAATCTATTCTGCTCTTCGGGTAAACGGTAAAAGGCTATATAAATATGCTAGAAAAGGACAGAAGGTTGAAATTGCAGAACGTCCCGTAACTATTTACGATATTCAGATTGATTCTTTTAATTTACCAGAAGTGAAATTGACAATAACATGCGGTAAAGGAACATACATTCGCTCTCTTGCTCATGATCTCGGACTGGCAATGGATAGCCGGGCACATTTGTCTGATCTGCGACGGACAAAAACCGGAACCTATGGCGTTGAGAATGCTTTTACCCCGGAAGAAATAGATGATTATTTGAGTGAGGATAACAGATGACAAAAAAAGTTTTGCTTGACGATGTAAAGCGTGACGATAACACTGTTTTGACGGTAGGTACTTTTGATGGTGTTCACGCAGGTCATAAAGTTTTGATAAATCGGGTGCTTTCTATTGCCGATAAGAAAAAAGCCAGGAGTGTTATTGTGACATTCGATCCACATCCAAGGGAAATTATAAACCCCGGTGATTCCGGAATAAAACTTCTCAGTACATTGGATGAACGAAGAGAACTATTGGAAGATATTGGTATTGATGAGATGATCGTTGTTCCTTTTGACAGAGATTTCTCCCTGTTAACATCCGAAGAATTTGTACATAACATCATCTGGAAGAAAGTAGGGGTTTCTCATTTTGTAATCGGTTACGATCATCAATTTGGAAGAAACAGAGAAGGAACAATTGAAACTGTACAGCGCCTGGGAAGAGAGCTTGGTTTTACGGCCGAGATAGTATCAAAGCAAGAAGTTGGTAATAAAACTGTTAGCAGTACAGCTATTCGCAATGCGATACAGCGGGATGGAGATATGAAACAGGCCGCTTCATTTCTTGAGCGATATTATATTTTGAATGGTACAGTTGTACACGGAGATAAAAGAGGACACAAAATAGGGTATCCAACTGCAAACATTCAGACAGATCATAAAAATAAGATCGTGCCCAAAAATGGAGTTTATGCCGTTTGGGTTCGCGTGGAAGGAGAGTATCATGGCGCTATGCTGAATATAGGGGTTCGCCCCACATTCAAAGGGGAGGAAACACGTATTGAAGCCTTTATTTTTGATTTTGATGGGGACCTATATGGAAAGCCTATTCAGGTTCAGTTCGCTGAGAGGATCCGTGATGAAATTGCGTTTTCATCTGTAGAGCAGTTAAAACGGCAGCTTGGAGAAGATCAGACAGAAGCGAAAAGGATCTTAAAGAAGCACACACCAAACATTGCAAAACAATCTAATTAAGTGTATTTTTAAAAGCTATAATCGACAAATTGAATCACGTACAATAGAAAATGAGTGTAACACAAGAAAAAAAGAAAGAATTAATTGAACAATATGGCGGCGACAGCGAAAATACAGGGTCTGTAGAGGCCCAGATCGCCATTTTAACGGCAAGGATTAATGATCTTACAAATCACCTGGGTGAAAATAAACAAGATCACTCTTCCCGACGTGGCCTACTGAAAATGGTAGGTAAAAGAAGAAGATTACTCAATTACTACAAAGAGAATGATATTGTAAAATATCGCGAGCTTATTAAAGATCTCGGTATTCGAAAATAAGCAATTCATTGGGCACGTATTAGCGTGCCTTTTTTTTATCTGTAAATATTTATTAGCATATCCCTTGCAGATAGTAATACTAGACGACTTACGACGAAATAATAAGACAGAAATATATTTATGAAAGCAGAATTTAAAAGCGTAGAATTTGCGCCCGGAAAAACAATTTCCGTTGAAACAGGACGAATTGCTAAACAAGCTGACGGAGCCGTAATGGTTCGCATGGGCGATACCATGGTACTTTGTACAGTAGTGAGTGCAAAGGAAGCGAAACCGGGACAGGACTTTTTTCCCCTGGTTGTTGATTTGAGAGAAAGTTTTACCGCCGGTGGTAAATTTCCAGGTGGATTTCTAAAACGTGAGGGTCGACCCTCTGATGGTGAAACACTTGCCAGCAGATTAATTGACAGAAGCCTGCGTCCCCTGTTTCCCAAAGGGTATTACAACGATACACAGGTTATTTGCCAGGTATATTCATCAGACGGGCAGCATGAGGCAGACGTACTGGGGGCTGTAGGAGCATCAGCAGCAATCCATGTTTCCGACATTCCTTATGATGGCCCAATGGCACAGGTTAAAGTTGGCCGTGTAAATGGTGAATTTGTAATTAATCCAACCATTGATGAGCTGAAAGAGAGCGACATGGATTTGATTGTTGCAGGTACTGCCGAGAGCGTTATTATGATTGAAGGCGAAATGAAAGAGGCTAGCGAGGCTGAAATGCTCGAAGCCATAAAAGAAGGCCATAAATCTATTGTAAAGCTTTGCGAATTTCAGGAAGAGCTAAGAAAAGAGTACGGCGTTGAAAAACGTGAATTTACTCCTGAAGAGAAAAATGAAGATCTCGAAAATCTCGTTGCAGAAAAAGTTGGAAACAGGCTTAAAGAGATTGTTGGCACCGGTCTTGGAAAAGAAGAGTACAACGGCCAGCTTAAAGAGCTGAAAAATGAGATTGTTGAAGAAATTACCTCAGTAGAAGAGTACGAGGAAGCAGGTTCTGAAGTATCATCCATTTTTGGCAACATGGAAAAAGATGAGCTTCGGTCAATGATCCTTGAGAAGAAGCGACGCATTGACGGACGTTCTCCTGAGGACATCCGGGATATATGGACTGAAGTTGGTTATTTGCCCAGAGCTCATGGTTCATCTGTCTTTACAAGAGGCGAAACACAGGCAATCGTTTCAGTTACCCTTGGAACAAAAAGAGACGCTCAGTCTGTGGATACTCTCTTTTATGAAGAAGATAAAACATTTATGCTGCACTACAATTTCCCACCATACTGTGTAGGTGAGGCAGGGTTTATGAGAGGTCCCGGTCGACGCGAAATCGGACATGGGCATCTTGCAGAAAGAGCCCTTAAAATGGTTCTGCCAAAATTTGAAGATTTTGGATATGTGGTACGAGTTCGCTCCGATATTACCGAATCTAACGGCTCTTCCTCGATGGCTTCTGTTTGTGGTGGTTCTATGGCGATGATGGATGCCGGTGTGCCGGTTCCCAAACCCGTAGCAGGTATTGCGATGGGAATGATTGTTGGTGAAAACAACACTGTGGTTCTTTCAGATATCCGTGGTGAAGAAGATTTCATGGGCGACATGGATTTCAAAACTGCCGGAACAGCAGATGGCATTACCGCAACTCAAATGGATATGAAAGTTCAGGGAATCAGCTTCGAAATCATCGAGGAAGCCCTTAAGCAGGCTCACTCGGGAAGAATGCATATTCTTGAAAAAATGGCAGAGACTATCTCCAAGCCAAAAGAAAATATTTCAGAGTTTGCTCCACAGTTCATAAACATGACGATTGATGGTGACAGTATTGGCGCCGTGATTGGCCCTGGTGGTAAAGTGATTCAAACTCTTCAAAAAGAAACAGATACTGAAATCTGGATCGAAGAAGATGAAGAGGGTAAAGGTCAGATTACAATTAGTGCCGACAGCCTTGACAAGGCAGAGGCGGCTAAGAAACGTATTCAAGCTGTTGCTGGTCAGCTCGACGAAGGAGCAACCTACAAAGGCACCGTTAAGGCTGTGAAAGAGTATGGAGCATTTGTTGAAATTGTACCCGGCAAAGAGGGTCTCCTTCATATCTCTGAGCTTGAGCACGGACATGTGAAAAAAGTGGAAGACGTACTCAATGTCGGAGACGAAGTGGAAGTGAAACTTTTGAAGGTTGAGCACGGCGGCAAACTTCGCCTTTCAAGAAAGGCTCTGCTTCCAAAAGAAGACTAAAGAAAACAACGTGCAATATTTTTATGAAAGCAGTCTCATTTTTTGGGGCTGCTTTTTTTATTTCACATTGAAAATGAGCGCAACATGTGTGTAAAGAATTTTATTTATTGAATTATACCTTTACCTATGACTTTCAGTTAAAGAGGAGCTGATTTGGAACAGGTGTGCCTGAAACATCGTAATTTTGTTTTATGAACAGCAGATACATTGTTTTTTTCATCATTTCGGCGATTGTTGCGTTTTTGTTTTCCGGTAGCGTTTATGCTCAAAAAAATCCGGATCCACGAGGTGCTTTTCTCCGCTCACTGGCTCTGCCTGGCTGGGGACACTTCTATGCAGACCAAGACAACTGGGGGAGGGGAGCGGTTCATCTAGGGGCAGATGTGGCTCTTTTAGTAAGTTATACAGGACTTAGAATACGTTCTGTGAATCTAAAAGAGCAGTATACCACTCTGGCTTCTCTGCGTGCAGGCGTTGATATAGCCAATCGGAACAGATCATTTCAGCTTGCAATTACTGATTTTAATACACTTGCCGATTACAATAATTTTCAGCTTCGAAGCCGAAACTGGAACGAGTTAATTACAGATTCACCAGAAAACAGATGGAGCTGGGCAACTGCTGAGGACAGGGAACGATATAATGAGCTACGGAGCAACAGGGAGACAGTAAATAATCAGATACCGGCTGTGGCAGCATTTCTGGTTTTAAACCGCGTTATCAGCGCTGTAAACGCATATTCTAGAGCCAGAAAAATATCGGGTGTTCCTGAGATAGCCATATCACCCTATTCGGTTTCGGGTGATTCTGGTTTTATCGCCACTCTACGATTCAGATACTAAAATTTAGAATTAATAAGAGTGAGATGAATCGTTATAAACTAATATTTGAATATGATGGAACCGACTTTTGCGGCTGGCAGAAACAACCGGTAGGCAGAACTGTTGAGGGAGAGATAGAAAAAGGTTTTAGCCAGCTTTTTCAGCTTGATGTTGATATTATTGGCCAGGGAAGGACAGACGCTGGTGTACATGCGCAAGCTCAGGTCGCACACGTTGATCTGCCACCTGCTTTTACGTGTGAGAAAATTGTTCATGCGATGAAGGGGCTGCTACCAGATGATATTGCGCTGCATTCCATCATACCGGTATCGAGTGATTTCCATTCTCGTTTTGATGCTGTAGCACGTCGTTACCAATACAACATATCGTTGCGAAAATCTCCTCTTGAGAGGCGATCCAGCTGGAGTGTATCGAGACAACCGGATTTAAAATTGCTTAAAAAGCTTGCTCAGATAATCGTGGGTTCTCACAATTTCGTGAATTTTTGTGTTCCTTCAGAAGATAGTTATCAAACAACAATCTGTAGAGTTTCAGAAAGCAAATGGGAGGTAAGTGAAAACCGGCTATTCTATTATATTGAAGGAAATCGATTCCTGCGGCATATGGTGAGGCGGCTGGTTGGAGGTATGATGCATGCTGCAACGGGAAAATCAGATCAGGAAGAGTTTCTAAGTCTGCTTAAAGCTGAAGAGTGCAGTAAAAAAGCATTTTCGGCTCCATCACAAGGACTAATTTTAACAAAAGTTATTTACTAACCTGATGAAGATGTTTTCATCACAATTGATCTGGATGAAATGCTAATTCAAATGGTTCATTAAGCATTTCTTGCATCTTAAATAAATAGATTAAAGCCTGATTATTTTTCTTTTAATGATTATATATTTGCAGAAGGTTAAATATTAAAATATTTTCACAAGTCAACTATTATTAAACGTGAAATACAGAGTCTTTCAGTTAAAGAATGAACGATAAAATACTGAATAGAGATGTTTTACTGTCCGGAAAAACTTCATTTAAAATAGAAGTTCCATATTTACTTGTTGAAACCGGAAAAAAAAACAGTAAAAAGCCTTTAATTATCTATCTGCATGGGTATGGAGAAAATCTGAAAATAAGTCGTGAAATATTTTCTGAATGTTTAAAATTTTCAGCATATCACCTTTTTATAGAAGGCCCATACCCAATAATGGAAAATAATGGCAATAAACGAGTTGAAGACTGGGGCCGATCATGGTATCTGTTTGATGGCCGGCAGGCGCAGTTTATAAAGTCGATGGAGTTGGCGTCGGAGTTTATTCAGGAAATTGTAGACAGGTTGGCTGAACTAATCACTTTTAACAGAACATGTATGATTGGCTACTCAATGGGGGGGTATCTTGCCGGATATTTTGCATTAACCAGGACCCGCCATCTGCAGGATCTGGTTGCGATAGGATGCAGAATTAAAACAGAGATTTTGGATTCTGAACGAACAGACTGGGGTCAATATCAACATTTGAGGGTGCTTGCCATCCACGGAATCAATGATTCTATAGTTTCGCCTGAACCTCAGAAAAAAGAAATAGAATTTCTAAAATCGAAAAATATCAATGCATCTTTGAAATTAACCGAAAGTCATCATAAAATGAACGAGGCAAGTATCTCCGAAATAATTAAATGGCTTTCCGAGAATGGATATTAAAAATCGTTAAATGATTGCTATTCAAAATTATAAAGAGAATTAATAAGTATTAGCTATGGCAAAATTAGATAACATGAATATTTTGGTAGTTGAAGACGATCCTACCATTCGTTTGTTAATAAAAAAAGCTCTTCAACATCACGGATGCACGGTTACTGAAGCTGGGAATGCGAAAGATGGATCAGAATTTGCTCGCAAAAAAGATCACGATATGGTTATTCTTGATCTCAGGCTTCCCGACGGAAATGGATATGATGTGTGTGCCGGAATGAGAAAGGCAGGTATAAATACACCTGTATTGATCCTGTCTGCCGAGACAGAGACGGATGTTAAAGTGAAAAACCTGAATGCAGGTGCAGATGATTATTTAACCAAACCATTCTCTATAGAGGAGTTGCTGGCTAGAATTGAAGCAATTATTCGCAGAACAGCTCAGTCTGAGCAAACCGAATACCATTGCAATGAATTGGTAATCAACATGATAGAGAGGACAGTTCATGTTGGAGGTGCAAACATTGATCTTACAAATAGTGAGTTTAACTTGCTATCATACCTGGTGAAGAATAAGGGTAAAACTATATCGCAAGATGATCTTGCCGAAAATGTATGGGGTATCGGTTTTAATACAAAAACCAATTACATCAACGTTTATATCAGCTACCTGAGGAAGAAAATTGGTGAACACAGTGACTTTAAATATATACGAACGATTCGTAAAAAAGGCTTTAAAGTAGTTTGTGAGAATAGTAAAAAAGGAAAAGACGAGGAAGAGTGAAATAATCCAACAAAAGTCTTATATAAGTCTGTTTGTTAAAAATAAGACTAAGCTTTGCCAGAAGTTATATACAGAAATTGATCTGAGAGAGAAACTAAAAAAATTAATCTAAAAATGAGATTGAGAACTCATTCTCCTGATTTTCTCTTGAACTCTTAAACATCAGATACTCCTCTGGAGATATATCTGCAATCAGGTAGGTTAGCGGATCGATAGGTTTTCCGTCAAAAAGCACTTCATAATGTAGATGAGGTCCCTCTGTAAGTCCTGTGTTTCCGGTATAAGCCACTAGCTCCCCTCTTTGAACTCGTTTACCAGGTCTTATACCTTTAACAAATGAGGAGAGGTGTGCGTATCGGGTAACCATTCCAAACCCGTGATCAATTTCCAGAAGATTGCCATATGTACCGTTGCGGGAAGAAAACCTTACAACCCCGTCACCCGTTGCAAAAACTTCTGTGTTTACATCTGCCCTGAAGTCTACGCCCTCGTGCATTCGTTTGTACCTCAGTACGGGATGTAGCCTCATTCCATAGCCGCTTAAAAGGATTCCATTTACTGGTTTTATTGCCGGAATATTTCTTAACCGGTCCTGATTGGAATTGTAGTAGCCTTTAATCTCTTCGAAAGAGAGAATCTGAACACTCATTTTACGCTCAAGCTGATCAAGTTTCGACGCAGTGCTGCGTAAAATGTCTGATGCGTCTTGACTGTGATAATCATATTCTGAGTAAATGTCTGCTCCTCCGGTTCCCGCCAGTCTTCGGTCTTCTGTTACAGGATCCATGCCAACAATGGTTCGGTACATCTCATTATCCATCTGGGCAATGAAGTCGAGTTGTTCTTTCATATTGCTGAGGGTTTCATCCGTCTCTTTCAGATGATTAACTAAGGCGCGATTCTCATCTTTAAGTGCAATTTCTGCAGGAGTACCAATAGTTTTGGTCAGTATGGAAAGGGCAAATATGGCAAATACAAATCCATTAATGAGCCAAAAAGAGATTGAGTGGATTAATTTTTTTGAGCGGTTATATTTTACCGGTACGAATTCGCAACGTTCTTCGTCGAAGTAAAAGTGGTTATTCTCAGCCATGCAATAGGTTAGCAGTGTGTAATTTTTATCCTTAAGAAGTTAATTGATTTAAACTAAAATTAAAAAGGATTTACATGCTCAAATCATTCAAAGTCTCCCTCAAAATATTCAATAGCTCGTTTGGGCATATCACTGATAGATTTTTTATTGGCAATATGGTCTTTAATCCGCTTTTGAAAAGCTTCGGCCGCGTCGTATCCATAATGTTTTAGCAGATAATTCATTGCGATAACTTCTGCAATAACGGTAATATTTTTCCCGGGTGTAATAGGCAGATGGATCAGTGGAATTTTTGTACCCAGAATTTTTACAGTGTCATGGTTAAGACCCGTTCGATTTATTTTCTCTGCATCTTCCCAAAGTGAAAGCTCAAGTACCACTTCCAGGCGCTTTTGGTAGCGCACAGACCGAATGCCGAACATCGACATAACATCTACCACTCCGAGACCACGAATTTCCATAAAATGCTTATTCATTTCGGTAGCTGACGCAAGAAGAACGTTACTTTTTTTTGTTAACATCACCACATCGTCCGAAACCAGCCTGTGTCCGCGTTCTACAAGGTCGAGAGCAACTTCACTTTTTCCGAGGCCAGACTTTCCGCTTATCATTATACCAATTCCGTATACGTCGACCATAGTGCCGTGGAGCATGGTTTGTACGGCAAAGAAATCTTCCAGAAAATCACGAAGCAGATACATAAACTTGGTGGTTTCCATCTCAGTCCTATAGATTGGAA
>Ga0209944_1001182_pt1 | contig 10927 bp, 6 predicted proteins | sample SalPonR1_C_D2_MG_FD_185701 | JGI IMG/M metagenome (GOLD analysis project Ga0209944, IMG submission 185701) | Salt pond soil microbial communities from South San Francisco under conditions of wetland restoration - Salt Pond MetaG R1_C_D2_MG... ...
TTCAAGTACCGATTCATTTAAAGTGTTTCCAATTCCAATTCAACCCCTTCAGGGTTGGAATTCGATTGGGTATGCTAACCCCGAGCTTGCGCTCGGGGCTACTCATATTCAAGCCCTTCGGGCTTGTGCGGCATCTTTATTTCTATTGGCTAGCAGGAAGATCAAGAAAAACCGAATCTCAACCGCGTAGCGGTGATATGATTATAGAAAGGCTCAAACCAAACGAATATGAACCCTGTAGGGGTGGTATGTTGATGCCATGATTTTGCAAGGCGGTCTATCACTGCGCTCTTTTAGGGCAGGCGCGCAAGTCACGCCCACATTTTTTATCACCCTTTTTGAACGGCCAAAAAGGGTGGATGAGCGAATGACGCTCGCAGAGGCTGATCGATGGCAATCGATCAAATGAGCGAACCGCGGCAGCGGGCGGGATGGAGGGCTGTAAGGCCTTTCCAATCGCTCTAAGACGTTGCACGCAACGTCTCTACATAGAACGTCAACGGATGCTGCGGAGGCCCGGAATTAAAATATGCTTTCGCGCTGGGTACTCCTCTTCTGTAAATTTAATCTGTGTAATCTTTTAAAATACCGCTAAAGCGGCACCAAGGTCTGTGTAATCCTCCTACGCCTCCGGCTTCGACCCTCCTGCGCCAAGGCTTCGGAGAGGCAAGGAAGGACAAAGTCTGTGATTCAGAAACCCAACAGAAACAACATACCACCAATAATCAATCAAAAACCGAGGTTCTCAAGAACGCTGTCTCTAATCAAAGCCATCATTTTCATCACACAAACACCTCCTGCGCTCTTCCTTCGTTAGAGCTACGGAGGGCAATGTCAGCGGTTCAGACCATAGAAAAAGAACAATTTTATCCCATCCTTTCATCTCTGCCCCTGCTCACCGCGATGTGGTGCGTTGCGGTGAGCGAAGCCGAACCGAGCGCAGCCGAAGGATAACAACGAGATATGCGTGGCTAGCGTGAATGCCTCGGAAGAGTGAGCCAGACAGTAACTTAAAAAGCCCCGTAAACGCTACTGCAGATAAGCACTATGAAACCAAGAAGAAATACCCTTTCCTCATATCGCAAAATCTTTCATACCTTTGTCCCTTCACGAATAAACGACGAAAAACCATGATAACAATTCGTTTTCCCGATGGGCGCGAACAAGAATACGAGGCAGGAGCGAGCGCTATGGAAGTGGCGGAATCGATCAGCGCCGGCCTGGCCCGAAATGTGCTGTCAGCTAAGGTCAATGGCGAGGTGCGCGATGCGAACCGACCGATTACGGAAGATGCCGAGCTGGAACTATTGACGTGGAAGGAGCAGGAAGGGAAAGAGACCTTCTGGCACTCCTCAGCCCACCTGCTGGCTGAGGCGCTGGAGGCGTTGTATCCCGGCATTCAGTTGGGTATCGGTCCCCCCATCGAAAATGGATTTTATTACGACATTGATTTTGGCGAACACGAGATCTCTGCCCATGACTTCCCGAAGATCGAGGAGAAAATGAAGGAACTCGCGCGCCAGAAAAACGCTTTTGAGCGCAAAGAAATCTCCAAAGCAGATGCCCAGGCGTACTATAAAGAAAAGGGAGACCCGTATAAACTAGAGCTCATTGAGGAGCTCGCTGATGGGACCATCACCTTTTATGAGCAGGGAAACTTTACAGATCTCTGTCGCGGACCGCATATTCCCAACACGGGTAAGATCAAAGCCGTAAAACTCATGAAGTTGGCCGGTGCCTACTGGCGAGGGGATGAGTCGCGCAAGCAACTGACGCGCATCTACGGGATTACCTTTCCCAAACAAAAGGAACTCAAGCAATATTTACAGCGATTAGAGGAGGCGAAGAAGCGCGATCATCGAAAACTGGGGGCAGAACTCGAGCTGTTTATGTTTTCGGAGAAGGTGGGCGCCGGCCTGCCCATTTGGTTGCCCAAAGGGAATGCCGTACGCGAGCGCTTGATGAATTTTCTACGGAAGGAACAGGAAAGGCGCGGCTATCAAATGGTGACGACGCCTCATATCGGTCACAAACATTTGTACGAAACCTCCGGGCACTACGAGAAATATGGCGAAGACTCTTTTCAGCCGATTCAAACGCCACGCGAGGGCGAGGCCTTCTTATTGAAACCCATGAATTGCCCGCATCACTGCGAAATTTATGGTCACCGACCGCATTCCTATAAAGAACTCCCGCTCAAAATCGCAGAATTTGGTACGGTCTATCGTTACGAGCAAAGTGGCGAGTTGCACGGGCTCTCGCGGGTTCGAGGATTTACACAGGATGATGCCCATATTTTCTGTACGACAGAACAATTGAAAGATGAGTTTTTGGATGTGCTCGACTTGACCACTCTCGTACTGAATAAAATGGGCTTTTCTGACTTTACGGCGCAAATTTCACTGCGCGACCCCGAAAAGCCAGAAAAGTATATCGGAACTGATGAAAATTGGGATGCGGCAGAGCGCGCGATCATAGAAGCTACGGAAGAAGTGCAGATGAAAACGACAACGGTAAAGGGCGAGGCCGCCTTTTACGGGCCTAAACTGGACTTTATGATCCGGGATGCCATCGGACGGGAGTGGCAGCTGGGAACCATTCAGGTCGATTACAATTTACCGGACCGCTTTGAACTCGAATATGTGGGAGCTGACAATGAAGCCCACCGTCCGGTGATGATCCACCGAGCTCCCTTTGGGAGTATGGAGCGCTTTTTGTCGATCTTTATCGAGCATACAGGGGGTCAATTTCCCTTATGGTTGACGCCCGATCAATTTGGATTGCTTCCAATCAGTGATCGCTTCAATGACTATGCACGGGAAGTGAAACAGCAATTGGCGGAGGCGGATATTCGAGGATTTGTAGATGACCGCTCCGAAAAGGTCGGTCGAAAAATCCGCGATGCCGAAGTCGGAAAGATTCCTGTCATGCTCATCATTGGCGAGCAGGAAGTGGAAGACGGCACGGTTTCCGTCCGCGTGCGTGGCGAAGGCGATCTGGGCAGTATGTCTATCGAAACATTCATAGAAACCTTTCGAGGCTGGGCGAATACCGAACAAGAAACGGGAGTAGCTTTTGGAAGTGTTACTTCGGAAGAAGATTCGAATGCTTAGCCCCATGAATGCTTAAGGTATGACGGACTCCACTATCACTCCATGGAATGAATGGGTCTTGCCTTATTACGAGCAGATCCGAACCGATTGGTCTGTACCGAAAGGTATTGAGGTTCTGGATCCCTATGGCGTAGATGCCGTCCGTCAATTGCGCACCGAATTTTACGATACCTATTACAACGACCAGCGGCCGCGTCAGATCTGGTTGGGCATCAATCCCGGACGCATTGGTGCCGGACGAACGGGGATCCCATTTAGCGATGCTGTGCAATTGGAGAACTATTGTGGACTACAAGCACCCGGCCCGAAGACGGAGGAGTTGTCAGCCGCTTTTATTTTTGAGGTGATTGCAGCAGCCGGTGGCCCTGAAACCTTTTATCAACAAGTTTTCATTGACTCGGTTTCGCCGATGGGCTATATACAGAAAGGTGTAAATTGTAACTACTACGATGAGAAAGAGTTGTTTGACCATTTGCGACCCCGTTTAGAACATCATTTAACGGAATTGGAGCAACGCCCAAGTACCGGTCCTTTAGTGTTGCTGGGCAAGGGAAAGAACCTCAAGTATTTTCAGAAGCTATACACGGGCGACCGCGAAATCGTGGCGCTACCCCATCCGCGTTGGGTGATGCAGTACCGCCGAAAGGAAAAGCAAAAATGGATCGATCGATATGTATCGGTCTTAACCCCCTAGACTCTTATAATTAAGGAGAGCATGGGCCCGACTATGGCTGCCGGGTGGCGTGCGGAAAATAGGCGCGGGTAACGCGCCTACGCGTGAGGTGCCTGGAGGGCTTGGTACCCACTCGGCTTGTCGAGTGGGTACGGAATGAATAATGAACCCCGGAAGGGACCGACCCACGCTCTAGCGTGGGGCACGCCCAAATCCCCTAAAACTGAGCTGATTTCGGGTTTGTGAAAATAAAATCGCAGGAATAATTTAAATCAGTTACCTTTGCGGCCTGAAAATTACCACTATGGCTGAATTACGAAATATTGCTATTATCGCTCACGTCGATCACGGAAAGACGACTTTGGTCGATAAAATTTTACAACAAACACAAACGCTGGAGCCGAGTGCTGGTGGCGAAGATCTTATTTTGGACAGCAACGAGCAGGAGCGCGAACGGGGAATTACTATTTTTTCGAAGAATGTATCCATCAATTATAAGGGCACCAAAATCAATATCATTGACACGCCGGGTCACGCCGACTTTGGAGGTGAAGTAGAGCGGGTGCTGAACATGGCTGATGGCGTATTGCTATTGGTCGACGCCTTTGAGGGGCCGATGCCACAGACGCGTTACGTATTGCAAAAAGCGCTTTCTATGGGTAAGAAGCCGATTGTGGTGATCAATAAGGTGGATAAAGACAATTGTCGACCGGAGGAGGTGCATGAAGAGGTGTTCGACCTTATGTTCAATTTGGATGCGACGGAGGAGCAATTGGACTTCCCCACGGCCTATGGATCGGCTAAGAACGGATGGATGAGTGAGGATGCGGACGAGCCGACGGAAGATATTTTCACCTTATTGGATATGGTGATTGAGCACGTACCCAAACCTAAGGAAAAGGTTGACGGTACTTTGCAGTTGCAAATCACGACCATTGACTATTCGAATTATGTGGGTCGGATTGCGATCGGTCGAGTCAATCGCGGGCGCATCAAAAAAGGCATGCGTGTCGCGGTGGTGAAACGCGATGGGACGGTAAAAAAATCTTCCGTAAAAGATTTATTTGTATTTGAAGGCCTGGGCCGGAAAAAGGTGGATGAAGTGGAAGCGGGTGATTTGTGTGCCTTGACGGGAATTGAAACTTTCGATATCGGCGATACGATTACAGATGCGGAGCAGCCCGAGGGCATGCCGACTATTGCGATCGATGAGCCTACCATGAATATGTTATTTACGATTAATGACTCTCCTTTCTTTGGTAAAGAAGGGAAGTTTGTGACCTCGCGACAGGTTCGCGAGCGTTTAGAGAAGGAAACGGAGCGTAATCTGGCTTTAAGGCTTGAGGATACCGAGTCGCCGGATCAGATTTTGGTTTACGGACGGGGTGTAATGCACTTGTCTGTTTTGATCGAGACGATGCGACGGGAAGGATTCGAATTGCAAGTGGGGAATCCCCGGGTGATTGTTAAAGAAATAGATGGGCAGAAGCACGAGCCGATGGAGTCCTTGATCATTGACGTGCCCGAAGAAAAGAGTGGAAAGATGATCGAAGTGGTTAATCAGCGCAAAGGCGAGATGAAGGTGATGGAGCCTCGCGGTGATATGATGCATTTAGAATTTGAGATTCCGTCTCGCGGTATCATTGGCTTGCGAACGCAGGTGTTGAACTTGTCTGGCGGGCAAGCTATTATGGCTCACCGTTTCTCTGAATTTGCCCCCTGGAAAGGAGATATACCTTCGCGAAGCAAAGGCGCTTTAGTTGTGCATGAGACGGGAACTGTTCTTTCTTACGCCCTGGATAAATTGCAAGACCGAGGAACATTTTTTGTGGGCCCTCAGGAAGAGGTATACGAAGGTCAGGTCGTTGGTGAGCATATTCGGGAGAACGATTTAGTGGTGAATGTGACCAAGGCGAAAAAGCTGACGAATATGCGGTCTTCAGGTGCGGATGATAAGGCGCGCCTGGCACCCCCGCGACGCATGTCGTTGGAAGAGCATATGGAGTACCTGAACGACGATGAGTATCTGGAAGTGACGCCGGATAGTTTACGTTTGCGTAAAATGTTATTGACCGAGTCCCAGCGGAAGAAGAATGCGAATCCAGCCTTGCGTAACGTAAAAATGTAAATATGAGGGTTGGCAACAACCTCTATTTCCTTTATTTTTTCTGAATTCAATAAATTCTATTGCTTATCAGCCGGGAGGCTGACACAGCCTTCGGAACTTGATTCTATTGGGTTGGTTTGTTTCTATCGGGGCTGACGCGCTATGCCCGCCTATGCAATTGTTTCGGCAGGGCAAAGTCAACGGGTTAGACTGTTGCGCAAGAGACAGAATAAAATCAAACCGAATCTCAACCGCGTAGCGGTGATATGATTATAGAAAGGCTCAAACTAAACGAATCTGAACCCTGTAGGGGTGGCATGATTAATAACCATACATCTCCTCGCTCAGAGGTGGTGGGCTTTCCACGCACACAATCTTTCATCTCCCTTTTTGAGCGGCCAAAAAGGGAGGATGAGCGAATGACGCCTCGCAGAGGCTGATCGATGGCAATCGATCAAATGAGCGAACCGCGGCAGCGGGCGGGATGGAGGGCTGTAAGGCCTTTCCAATCGCTCTAAGACGTTGCACGCAACGTCTCTACATAGAACGTCAACGGATGCTGCGGAGGCCCGGAACTATAATATGCATGGCCGCCTACCACTCCTCTTCTCTGAATTTAATGCGTGAAATTTTTTAAAATACCGCTAAAGCGGCACTATCGTCTGTGTATTCTCACCCTAAAGCGTGACAGGTCGTGATTCAGAAACTTAACAGAAACAACACACCACCAATTATCAACCAAAAACCGAGGTTCTCAAGAACGCTGTCTCTAATCAAAGCCATCATTTTCATCAATCAAACACCTCCTGCGCTCTTCCTTCGTTAGAGCTACGGAGGGCAATGTCAGCGGTTCAGACCATAGAAAGAGAACAATTTTATGTCATTCTTACATCTCTGCCCCTGCTCAGTGCGATGTGGTGAGCGAAGTCGAACCGAGCGAAGTCGAACCAAGCGGAGCAGAGGTGAGCCAGCTTCAACCCACTTAAGAAGAAACCAAAAGTATACATCTGGAATAGGAGCTATGCCGTTACTGTGAGCTTTCCGTCTTCGTCAGTACCATCTTCTCTCGTATCCCGGAGTTATTCATGTAAAAACTAAGGGTGTCAGACTGAAGCTGAATGACCTCCACCTTAATTTTTAGTTTTTCATTAGGATCAAAGGCAATGAATCGATTATCAACCCAATATGTACCGGTATCAATTTGTCCTCCGATGTTAGAGTGGTAGGTCTTATCGCGTTCAAAATGAAAAAATACATTATTGTTACATTGATTTCCCGATCGAGCTTCGCTGGTCCAGGAAACACAAGTCCAATCCCCGCTCAGGGTTTCGTATCGCTCGGATTCGGTGCAGCCCCAGGCGAAAATAAGAGTGAGCCATAAGATATATTTCATAATAGAGCATTTTAGCTTACCTACAAGTTCTATAATTCTTCGGACAATTTGTATGTTTAGGTAAAAAGAAATGCGTATAACCTTCATATTTCTCTGTGTGATTTCCCTTGTGGCTAGCTTGCAGGGGCAAAATAAATCCATTCCACTAGACACTCAGATTCTGAGCATACATGAAATTACGGTCGGGGGTGAATCGGTTCAGTATGAAGCCGAAACGGGGACCCAACCCGTTTGGAATGCAGACGGTGATCCCGAAGCCGCTGTTCACTATACCTATTATCGGCGAACGAATGCCGGACCTTCTGCTGAACGGCCCCTGCTGATCTCTTTCAATGGCGGACCCGGTGCCGGTTCGGTATGGATGCACCTGGGTTACACCGGCCCGTATGTGTTGAAAGTTGATGACGAAGGCTATCCTGTTCAACCTTACGGTGTGCGGCCCAACGAGCAAAGCGTGCTCGATGTAACCGACATCTTATACATTAATCCCGTGGGGACAGGGTATTCCAGAGTTATTGCCGAAGAGTACGATCGCGACAAGTATTTTGGCGTCAATGCCGATATCAATTATTTAGCTTCCTGGATTCAGGCCTTTGTAACGCGACACGATCGCTGGTTATCGCCCAAGTTTTTGATTGGAGAGAGTTATGGAACGACGCGGGTATCCGGCTTGGCTCTCCGATTGCAGAATGCCGAGTGGATGTATTTGAACGGAGTAATCCTCGTTTCTCCGACGGGCTTGGGCATCGATCGAGATGGCCCCGTTGCGGCTGCGAATCGCTTGCCGTACTTTGCGGCTACCGCCTGGTATCACCAGCAATTGGAGGATGACCTACAAAACCAACCACTTTCGGATCTGCTGCAAGAGGTAGAGGCGTATACTTTAGATGAATTGTTACCGCTGATGAGTCGTGGCGGGTTTATGGCGCCGGAGGAGCGCAAAGAAGCTGCAGCGAAAATGGCTCGGTACTCGGGGCTCTCCCAAAAAGAAATATTGCAGCACAACCTCAATCTATCGTATATGACCTTTTGGAAATCACTCTTGCGCGACGAAGGTTATACCGTAGGTCGCTTAGATTCGCGTTATTTGGGTATCGATCGGATGGATGGGGGCAGCAGGCCGGACTATTTTGCCGAGTTGACGAGTTGGTTGCATGCCTTTACGCCTCCGTTGAATCACTATTTTCGGAATGTCCTCGGCTTTCATACTGATGTGAAATATCAAATGCTCGGGTACGTGGGCCCCTGGGATCGCGACGGCGATCGAACAGGAGAAAATTTACGGCAGGCTATGGCTCAAAACCCCTTTTTGAAGGTGATGATGCAATCCGGTTATTTTGATGGTGCCACGACCTATTTTAATGCCAAGTATACCTTGTGGCATATTGATCCCTCCGGCCGTATGCAAGATCGTTTGCGCTTTGAAGGTTATGAGTCGGGGCATATGATGTATTTGCGAAAACCCGACTTGCGCGACGCCAATGCACATCTTCGTTCTTTTATTGCGGATGCGCTGCCGGATGAGGGTGAACCCGCCGAATATAAACGCAATAGTAAAAATTAAGGCTAACAGTGATGAGTAGAACATATTCTAAGAGCTACATTCTGGTTTTTCGCTTTCTTTTAATTGGAAGCTGGATAGCAGCGGCTAGCATGCTTAGGGCTCAAGTTCCGGAAATCGAGAACGAGATTCGCGCCCATCGCTCAGAGAAAGAGTTGCTTATTCAAGGACGGTATATGTTGTTGGATAGTTTAAAGGCCGGTAATATCGAAAAGGTTGTCGAAGTTCGGAATTACTTAATGACTTTGAGCGATGATTTATTGGCTTTCTTGCCGAGCGAATATTTCCTGATTTTGTATTTGACCGGAGAATTTGAGCTCCTGGAAGAAGAGCTTCGAATTTGGATTCTCGATGATGATTCGAAAGTCGAAGGCGTATGGCAAATTAAAGGAGAAGATTACATTCTACCCCAACTGAAGCTATTTGCCCAAAAAAGAGAAATTGAAATCCGTCAATCCATAAATGATGAGGTCTACTTTGGGATGCAGAATGAGTTTCTCCAGTTATATCTTACCTATTTGCTGAAAGAAACCTATTCGGGCTTTGACTCACCGGATCAGCAAGAGGTGAATGAGGAAGCCAGCCACTATCTGGAGCGGTATCCAAATTCAGAGTGGAATTCATATATTCGGGAGTATATTCGTATTGTATACGGGCCCTCCTCCTGGTTTGGTGGCCTTGCCATAGGAGGAGGCTTTATGGGCCTCACGCAGGACTTAAAGAGGAGATACGGGAATACAGGTAGTTTCGATTTCGAAATCTATGGAGGATATAAACAATATGGGATGGCCATGGACCTTCTGTTTGGAATTACTGAGAATCAGATCGAACAGACTTACACCTTTTCGAACGGGGACGAAATTATTTGGCGGGCCGGAGAGGCAGCGACTGTTTTCAGGGGCACTTTAAATTTTTTCACCTACTTAAAAATAACCGATAAGTTTACTCTGGTTCCGATCGCTGGTATTGGCCTGAGTAGTATTAACCCCAGCCAGGACGAGGAGGATCGGAATCAGGATTTAGAGGTGTTTGAGACTGGCGAGTTTGAAACTTACAGCATCGGCGGGGCATTGCAATGGCGTTTTAGCAGGTCTTCAGGAACTAACAATTTGTTTTTTGGCCGTAACCCTGAGGAAAGTCGCTGGTATCTGCAGTTGCGGTACATGTATAGTGAGCCTCGCTTTCAACGGAAGTTGACGGGCTTTGCTGGGGTCTATCATAATCTCACCTTATCCATTGGTGGTTTTGGACGCCCGTATCGCCGGAAGTTGTAAGATGGCGATATTTATTGTCCAGATATACAGCATGGCCCTGTGATGCAAATCGCGATATTGAACCTAAGCTCAACCGCCTACCGGTGATATAATTATAGAATATTTCAAGGAGAGAGGATTTGGATCCTGTCGGGGTGACATAATTAATACCCAGGTATCTGCGCTTGCAGGGCTTTCGTGCTTGGCCGTCCTACGCCTTCGGCTTCGGCGGGGCCAAAGTCAGCGGTTCAGACCATGAGGCATTTCGCGTTTGTCATTGTAGAGTTACGTCTCTACCCAACAAAACCAACAACCCCGACACCAAACACTAAAGAAACCGTCCGTTTCAAGAACCCCGAAAGAAATCTGAGTCCTTCCGTTCAATCCGCATTAATACCGCTAAAGCGCCACTAAAGTCTCACGCTAAAGCGTGACGGGCTGTGATTCAGATACCCAAAGTAGACAGAACCAATGGAAACGGATATCGAGTGCTGTAGGCACGACATCTTTTATTGGTTAATTTTTTACACACTTCCCTGCTGCCTTCGACTCCGCTTAGGCAGCAGGATGGTGCCAAGTTCAATTATACAGTTACAAATAAGTTCTAAGTAGGGCCGAGCCTAGCCCGATAGTCGAAGACAGCAATTCCCCCTCAATACATAGACTTCATACTTCCTTTTTATTCAGCTTTTTTCTACATTCCCCCTCAATACATATCCTCCGGCATGCGGAATGCAATGAGGTTGCCTTCGTGTCGGGTGTAAAACAGCAGTCGCTCCTCATCGATGAGTACCGGTCCGTTAAAGTCACCAGTAGTTACAAAATCC
>Ga0209944_1001193_pt1 | contig 10853 bp, 18 predicted proteins | sample SalPonR1_C_D2_MG_FD_185701 | JGI IMG/M metagenome (GOLD analysis project Ga0209944, IMG submission 185701) | Salt pond soil microbial communities from South San Francisco under conditions of wetland restoration - Salt Pond MetaG R1_C_D2_MG... ...
AATGATGTAGGTAAAGATTTAAATTTTAATGGTAATGTAGTTAATATTGGTAAAATTGGTAACAATTCTCGCTATACTGGTCAGTTGGCAGAATTAAGAATCTACGATAGAGCTTTATCTGATATGGAAATCAACTCTTTATATACTAATTCAAACCTTTACAACGTAACAGTTTCTTCTACTAATTATACTGATAATGTTACTTTAAATCATAACTTGCTTACTCCTTTGAGTGTTATATTAGAACCATTTACTTTGGAAGCTTTCAATTTAATTACTCCTAGTAACACTTTAACAACAGATAATTTCTTTAACATAACTTGGACTGAAGCAGTTTCACCTACAGGAAAACCAGTTTCGTACTTTTTAAACGTAACTTATCCGAACGGAACAGTAGTTTTCAACACTACTACAACTGACTTATACCATAACTTAAACATAACTGATTACGAAGCAAACGATTATAATGTAAAAGTAACAGCAAGTGAGTTATACACAACTGTTTCTTATGACAGAGAATCAACTTTAAGTGTTGACAGAACTAATTATGTTTATTTCTTTGATGAAAAGACAAGCGACGCTTTAACTAATAAATTAGTGACAATTAAATACCCTAGTACCACTGAACTAAGTTTAACAACTGATTCAGAGGGTAAGGTAAACTTTTCCAGTTACGATAGTACTTCTTTACAAAACGGAACTTACACCTTTACTTATTTAGGAGATTTAGGTTATGTTTCACCTATCACTTTCAATTACACTCCTGACTCTTTACCTTTTAACGAATCTTATAATATAAGCAGGGCTAACTTACAGATTTACATAAGAGATGGAGAAACTTCTGATTTTGTTACTGATAATATGACTGTTTCCATTACAGGCATAGGTACTTTTACAACTACCAACGGAAGTTTACTTTTAGAAAACACATCTTTCGTTTCAGGTGAATACACAGTTTTCACTTCAAGCGAGAATTATACATACGTTCAAAGAACTTTTACTTATACTAATCAGGAGGAACTAACTGTTACTTTGTTTCCTTTTAATAAAAATACTGCAACTACTGGAACTGTTTTAATAAGAACATACGATTCTTTTTCAGATGTTTTAGGTGGTGTTGATATTAGAGTACAAGAGTTTGACGCATCCACTAGTTCATTTGTAGAAGTAGGTCAATTAACAACTAATTCAAACGGAGAAGCTACTTTTGAACTTTTATTGAAGACTAGGATTTACAGATTTCTAGCAACAGCAGAAATAGACGGAGTTACTTATCAAGAGTATTCTAGTACTTCAGGGGAGATTCTTTTCTTGGACGAATACGTGATAAACATATTTTTCGACACCCTTACAAATTGGGCAGAGGAGTATGACGAAAACGGATTAAGTGTAACTGTTACTAACACTACTTTAATAAATAATGTTTCATATCATCAAGCGACCTTTATTGATGCTAACGGATTAGATAGAAAAGTTTGTATATCTTATTACTATATGGATGGTGTAAGAGAAGTAGAATATACAGGAGGAACTGATTGTTTAACTGCTTCCTCCGGAACTATTCAATATGCAGGGGGCAAGTCACTAGATACAAACTTAACTAACATAGTAAAGGTTTACGAGGAAATAGGCGATAGAAAAGTATTTTATTACGTTGAAAGATATTCAGGAGAAAACTCTTTTGCAGTTTTATTCGCAGATATAATTAAACCCTTAATTATGGTAATATTGCTTTCTGCTTTAGGTTTAGCACTTTATATTAAAAGAGTAGAGATTTTTGTTTATCTAACTGTTGCTTCTAGTGTAATCTGGGGTTTAGTTACTCCTAGTTACCAATCAGGGGGGGCAGTTGCACTTACTATTGTAATGGGTGCAATGATTTTATATTTAGCGAAAGCTAGAAGAGGGGTGGTTCAATAATGGCACAAACTAATATGACTGACGGAGTAACTTATATTATAATAGGTTTTGTTACAGTTCTTTTTGTGTTATTAATAAGCCAAATGGCAAATATTGTATCAAACAGTGAACATAATAACTTAACAAGTGATTCAGAAGAATATATGTCAGGTATTTCAACTGATCCTGATAATTTAGGGTTTAATACTTCAGTTTATGATGAAGATATAGATGATCCTTTGGGTGAAGGTGGTTCTGATAATAAAAACGAGTTTAGTTTAGACTTTACTTTCGGACTTAAATCTGCTAATAAGCTAACAAGATTTGTTTATGCAGTCTTAAGCTTACCCGAGTTTGTAATTGTAGGACTATTCCAGTTTCAACTTAACGATTTCAGTTGGATTATTGGACTTTTTAATTGGTTATGGAGAACTTTAATGTTCGTAGCAATAATATATTTTATACGAGGTAGATAAATGGGATTTGAAAAAATAGGATTGAATTTAACAGTGTTGGAAGATATACCTACTCTTAACATTAGTGACTTTGGAATAAGTACTGATCCTAGTTTAATTGCTAACCAAATACCTGCAAAAGCAAACGAAGTAACAAGTAACTATTTAGGTTTGGGAATAATGACTGCTTTATTTTTCTATTTAATCTATAAACTAGGTGATAGACTAGAATTTGAAGGTCAAGAGTTTTCAACTTTACGAACTGTTGGTATTTCTGCAGGTATTGTTTCAATAATAGGCTTCCAAATGCTTTTAATAGGTTATTTTACGGAATTTTATCATGTGGTGATCTTTATAGGCATCTTTATGATTTCAACGATTTGGGTAGCTATTGAAGATAGAAGGTCAATGTAATGGGAAGTTATGTAATTGGGGGTTTTGTTTATACGATAAAACTTTTAGCAAAAGGTGTAGGTTTTATTCTTAAAGGTAGTGCTTGGTACGTTAAGAATTTAATAGATATTCTAGGTAAGAAAGACAAAGACGTTAAAAAAGTAACAATAGAGGGGGAAATTTTATAAATACATAAAATAGTAATTAATTATGGCACTTAAATATGGTTATTCTCGTAAAAGGGATTCTTCAGGTAAAACTACTTACTCTAAAGGTGGGAAAACTGTTTCTAAATCACAAGCTACAAGTTCAGGGGGCAGAAAAACATCATCAAGTTCTAAATCCTCAAGTTCAAGTTCTAAATCAACTAAAAAATACGTTGACAAGTTTGGAGTAGTTAGAAAAGAGGGTCAGACAGGTTTTAAAGAAACTGCCTATAAACAAGCACAGAAATCAGGAAAAGTGGGAAAGTCAGGATTGCCAAGCATAAGAAAAGCGACTTTTTCAGGTACTATTACAGATCCAAAGACTGGGAAAAAAAAGTTCTATTCAGGTTTAACACAAAAGGAGTTAGAGAAAAACAAGTTAGCTTTTAATACTTTGGCGAAAGAAGATAAGTTTAGAACAGGGGCAGTTCGGGGTAAAAAGAAAACTTCTAGAGAACTGTTCGATTATCTAGCAAAGGGTAAAAAAGAATTAGATTTGGGACGTAAAGGTGTTGCAGAAGCAGTTGGTCAAATATCAAGGGCTAATCGTTCAGCAAAAGTAAGAACTAAGAAAGTTAGAGAAGAACAGCTTAAAAATAAACCTAGTCTTTCGTGGGGTAAACTTCTAAGTATGGCAGGGGCAACTCCTGAAGGCAAAGCAGATTATACCGTTTATACGAATAGTAAAGGTCAGGTTATTGGTATTAGTGATCCTTTCAGAAGGCAAACTTATCGAATAACTCCTACAAGTAAAGCGAAAGTTAAACAATTTATGAAAGAAAGACAGTTGGAAATAGATGAATCTGAAAGAAAGAAAGGATTTATTAGAAGGGCAGTTGAGAAATTACCGACTAAACTGGGGGATTTAAGAAAACTAATAAAAGAAGAAAAGGATGCTTTAAGGAAAGCTAAAACTGGAAAATATGGTAATAAGTTTACTTACAAGCCATTTAGTAAACTTTCAAGATTACAAGCTAAAAAGAATTTTTATATTATAGCTGGACAAGTTATTAAAAATATTGATTCGTTTATTAGTTTACCTACCACAATTTCTTTTTTAGCAAAGAATCCCTCTTATCTTAAAAAAATCCCTTCTGAATTGGTAAAATCTAGTAAAAGGGGTATTAAGCTTGTAAAAACTAATCCTGATGAAGCTTTACTAATTCTAGGTACAGAAATCTTACTAATGAAAGGAACAGGTGCTTTTATTGAAAGAGCAGGAAAAGTTATTAATGCTGGTTTGGTAAGATTATCTCCTAAGTTTGTTGGTTCTTTAAAAAAGGGTAACGTTTTAAATATAAAACTGGGTGGTGGTAAAAATGCTAAATTGCAAGTTGCAGGTAAAATACCTAAACAAAAATTATCTGAACAAGTTAAATTAGCAGGTAAGAAAGTAAACGCCATATCTTCCCAAGCAGATGAATTATTGACTTTAACTAAAAGAAATAAAGTAATTAGAAAACCAATTACTGCTAGAAAAGGAAGTAAAGTTATACCTGAATCTGATTTTGCACCAAAGACAAAGAGATTATTGGCTAAATTTGATGCAGGTAAGATTAAAAGAAACGAATTAATAGAATTAGATGAATTAATTAAGAAAGAGGGTGCTAAAGGTATTTTAGAAAGGCAGTTTTTCGCAGATCCTAGTGGTATAATAAGACCTTCAAGATTAGGTGTTTTAGCGAAAAGAGATGCAGGTATTTATGATGTATTAAAGGGGAATTTCACATTAAAACGTAATAGACCACAGATTTTATTTTTTAATGATGTGCCAGTTGAAAAATTCCCAAAAAATTTAAAAAAGGTTTCTTTTAAAATAAAAAAAGGTTTGCCTTTAACAAGAAAGGAAACGAAAGAATTATTAAAATTCCAAAATAAAGTTTCAGGGAAATTTAAACCAGTTGGTTTCTTAACTAAGGAAAGCGAGGTTACTTTAGCACCAAATGAATTAATAAGAAGGGTTAAGGTTATTGGGATTAGTATTATTGATGGTAAGAAAGTTCCTATTGTTCAAGTAGAAATAATTAAACCTAAAGGCAAGTTAGCTGAATTAATTAAAAAGTTAAGAAAAACACCTGATATTAAGGATGATATTGATAAGATATTTTCAAAATTAAAAAGAAACAAGAAAGTAATAGATAAAATTGAAAAAAGACGCATTTCTTCCAATAAAAAAATAGAATTAGTTAGAAAAAGAAATTTGAAAAAAGAGGTAGCGAAGTTAGAACAACAATTAAAAAAGAAAAAGAAAGAAATAATAAAAAAGAATGAAATTTCTGAATTAAATAGAAAATTAAAGAAGAAAACTGGTTTGGATTATAATTTATCAAGTTATTCTAATTCAAAGCCTTATTTAAATCTAAATAAATTATATTTAAGAGTTTTAAAATATGCTTTAAGTTTAAGTAGAAAGTTATCTAGGTATAAGTTATCAAAATTATCTAAAGCGCCTAGTAGATTATCTAGGGCTAGAAAAACTAGTAGGGCTTCAAAGACAAGTAAAGTTTCACGCCCTAAGAAAACCAGCAAGGCTTCAAGGCCTAGTAAGGTATCACGTGCATCCAAAACTTCTAAGGTAAGTAAACCTTCTAAAGTATCAAAGACAAGTAAAGTTTCACGCCCTAAGAAAACCAGCAAGGCTTCAAGGCCTAGTAAGGTATCACGTGCGTCCAAAACTTCTAAGGTAAATAAAATAATTAAAATACCTATTAAACTTCCAGAGTTTAGTTGGGATAAGAAACCTCCTAAGGGTATGACTTACGTTGTTAATGCTATTATCCGAGTTAAGGGTAAGAATAGAACTATTCCTTTAAAGACTACTCCTAATAGGGCTTTAAAGTTGATAGGTAAGAGAGTTGATACTAGTACTGCGAGGTCATTTAAACTAAAGATAATTGGTTTGACTAAAAAGAAAGATATTAAGAAACCTTCTGTTGTTAGCAAGTTTAGGAAAAAGAAATCAAAAGGGACTCCTGTTTTAGGTGTCGTTGAAAAGACTAAACACGCAATAGATACGAGAGGAGAAAAGAAATCTTTAAAGACAGCTAGAAAGGTTAAACGGAGGAAAAAACGTGCCAAAAAGACTAAGAGTTCCAGTTTACGCAAAGCTAGAAGCAAAAAAAGGACTTCAAGAAAGAAAAAGAAATAGTGCAGGTCTTACTCTAAAACAAGCTAAGAAGTTTAAAGTCTTCTCAGGTGTTGAACGTGCTAAACAGATAATCCGTAATAAGTATTTAGATGAATCTGATTTGAAAAGTATTGCTAGGTTCTATTTAAGGTTTAGGAATTGTAAAACCCCACGATGTGAAACTGCTTTAAAATTATGGGGTGGTAGAAGGTTCGGTAAACTTCTAGCTAAAATCTACTATTCATAAAAGTTATAAACCTTTCTATTAATCTATATTCTATGGTAACTTTAACACAAACTAATGGGGAAACTTTAGAATTTAAGTTTTGGAGTTTCTTTGGTGCTTGGTTTATTTGTTATTTAACTATGGTTGGTTTAGCTTTCGCGATCGGTTTCTCAATCGGTTGGTTCTTAGTATAATTAACAAAAGTTATAAATGCAAATACTCAAAATACCTTTATGAAAGCAATTTACTTAAGAGTTTCAACTAAAGAACTGGATGAAGCAACGCAGTTACCTGAAATCTTAAGGACTTTTGGTTTAAATGAATCTGAGTGTTTAGTTTTATGTGAACGAATTTCTGCTTATGATGAGAAGAAACAATTAGACCGAAGTAAGTTTATTGAATTAAAAGAAATGATTGAAAAGGGAGAGGTAACTGATGTTTATGTTTATTCTTTGGAAAGGTTTGAAAGAAATATTCAAAGGATGTTGGAGTTCTTTTTCTTCTGCGAAGCTAGAGGGTGTAAAATGCACAGTTCTTTACAACCTTACCTTAATAATATGTTTCCTAAGTCCATTGATAAAGCTTTATCTAAAAATCCTATTTATTTGTTTATTAAGTATATGATGGCTTTAATTTACGGATTTGTTGCACAGAACGAAAGTTTCTTCATTTCTCAAAGAACAAGTAAAGCAGTAGTTAAAGGTAAAGTCACCACTTCTTACAAAGGCAACAAATGGGGTGATAAGTATAGAGATTTAGAAGGAAATCGAATCGATTTACCTATTAAGACTATTGAATCATTAAGACGCAGGGTTAAGTTTTTATCAAAAGAAAAGAAATTAAGGGCAAAAGAAATAGTTAAAGATGTTGAAAAGAATTTCAAAGTACGCATATCTGTTATGACTGTTTCTCGAATAAAAAATGGCAAAATTGAATAAAAGGGAAAGGGAAAGATTAACTTATCTAGTTAGAGAGTTAGTTTTAAAAGGTTATAATGAGAAAGAAATAAAAACAGAGATAGAAAACATATTTGGAGTAGTTTATAGTTACCGAAGCATAACTTATTATAAACAGAAAGCTTTTCACGAAGAATGGCTAAAAGAATTACGGAAACAGAACGAAATCGTAAACAGATGGAACGAAAATTTAAATACTAAGACTGATCCTACTGAACTGTTAGCCGAATCAATTTATTTAGCAGTAAGTAAAGGTGATTGTGAGAAACATAAGGAGTTACAAGAAAATGAAATTATTAAACAAATTATTTAAGAAAAAGACTGAAAAACCTGAAACAGAAGTGGTAAAGACAGATAAATACTCAAATTTTAAACATTCTAGGTTCTATGGTGGCAGAATACATAAGAAATGGGTTTATAAGAGAGATATTTAGTTTTGCTAGTACTATATTAGCAAATTCGGAATAATACCTTACTACTAGAAACCTTTAAATACTTGTATATCAAATAATTCTTATGAACGGAGATTTACTACAACTACTGGCTTTAATTTTGGTTGCTTGTTTATATCTGTTCTGGGTTTGGTTTATCAGACTATTGCAGGGAAAATGACAGGGTATGAGCCGATTGAGTTAAGAAAGTTAATGCGAGAAAGACTTTATTACTTTAATCGTGCAAGAAACACTAAAGGATCAGTTAAAAAGAAATGGAAAGGTGTTTTGAAGGATAAGGAAGAAGTTATTAAAGAGTATGTCACTAATCCTTACATCCCTGTTAAACAGAAATGGCGAGATAAAGCTTTAGAACAACTAGATAAGACGGAGGAAATATGAACGGAAAACAATTTAGGGGTGACTTTAATCTTTTGTTAAGGTCAAGAAAGGATAAGAACGGAATGTTATCAGCACAAGACATTATAAATCAAGCAATTGCTATGGAAGAAGGTAAAGAATGAAATACGGTGAATTTATTGCCTTGTTTATTTTGATCCTAGTTACTGGAACAATGTTGCTGTATGCAGTTGAGAATAATAATAAAACTTATGTTTATGAGAACACTGAGATATACAATTCCAATAAAACAGTTCAAGAGGTAGTTAGATGTTCATTTAATACTACAATCCAATACTATCATCAAAATGTATTTCCTAGTAAACAATGTGAAGGTGTTGATGTTGATGATATGAAAGTTTATATAAATCCTTATTCCACAGGAAGTATGCGACCATATATATTCAAAAACGATTTTCTTTATATAGTAGAATATGATCCCGATAAAGATTTGGTTTTAGGTGATGTTATTAGTAATGGTAAACATTTGCATAGAATAATTGCTATCAATGAGAAAGAAGGGCACTATTACACTAAAGGGGATAATGTAGCTAAAAGAGATTTGTTAGCTACTGATTTCGAAGATACTGAATATATTGTTTGTGGTGTTTTTAGAGGTGCTGAAGAATGAAAAAGTTTTTATGGAAGTTAGGTTTATTAAATGAATCTAAATGCCCTTATTGTAAAAAGGAACTGATTAAAAGAGGTTTTGAAGGGCACAATGAAAGATTTGAGTGTAACACTGAAGGGTGCAGATTCAATGAATAAACTAATAAAGGTTTTACTATGATAGAAAAGCTATTGATAAAGGATGCTAAAACTCAAGACAGGGATGTTGTTTCTCAGTGTTGTGTTTGCAAAGAATTTGCAACTACTGATATAAGTGATAAGTATTATAAGTTTAAAGATGAACAAGTTGATTTTATTTACACTAAATACTTAGTATTACATGGTTATTGTCCTAGTTGCTACAAAGACGCATTAAATTAATTTTTATTTACTTTTTTTATATCATCTAAATTTCTAAAATACCTTATTCGGAATAATCCCTTACATCTAGAAAACTATTTAAATGTTTAGTCAAAAGAAGTAAAAAGAGGTAAAAAAATTGAGAAAAAATAATTTTTACTTGTACGTTTATGAGTACATAAGGAAGAGCGGAAAACTACCCACAAAAGACGTTTCTAAACAAAAACTAAATTACTACGTAAAGAAGCTTAAACGCCAAGATTTAATATATAAGGTTGGCTATGGTGTGTGGAAAATCAACGAAAGAAAACGATTTGAAGAAGTAAAAAAAGTAAACGATGATACTATGCAAACACATCACAAAACAAGAGGGCACGGTTTCGTTTTCAAAGTAATGATTCCTGCTTTTGATTTGTGGGATCAAAGAGATATTTTTTTAAGGGATAACTACGTACCTTTCAAACGTATTAAACAAGGCCAAAGCATAGTTTTAAGAGGTCACACTATTTGGCTATGTAATTCTTCAATAGTTATTTATTTCAGTCCTAAATCTAGCTTCTATGCAACTTCTAGTTATGAATCTAGTGGTAGGGCTTTAATAGAATGTAAAGAAACCATTAGGGCAGTTGAAAGGTTAATTGGCAAATCTTTGAAGTTAGGTAAGGGTTGGCTAGTAAGTGAAGCTAAATCCCATTATGCAGATATACGGAATGTTTTAAGTAAATATTATCATTCTAAAGGTATTTCAAGGTTTGAAGTTACTCAAAGTGGTAAGGCTTGGGCTATGGTTGACAATTCGTTTAATTTGTTTGAATTGGAAACTATTGCAGGTGGTGGTAAGAGTAAAGAAGATTTACCTAAGTTGCAGATGTTTTTGAATGATTTAAGGGATAATCCTGAAACTTTATCTAATATTAAAGCCAAGACTACCGATGAACTTAAAGATGTTTATAATGTAATTAGAGAGCAAAACAAAATAATCGCAAGTATGGAAGCACAGATTATAAGACTAACTAACTTAATCGAAAACAAATAAAATTCGGAATAATCCCTTAAAGTAAAAAATAATCTCTGAATACAAAACAAAACATTTATATACTACTAATACAATTAAACATATATGAACGGAAATATATATTCATTAAAACCTAAGCTTGAAGCTTATGGTGAAGTTAGGAAATACAGACTTAAATTAAGTAGTCTGTTATTGATAATGCTGATCGTTACTCCTTTCACTAATTGGTTGATCCCTATGGTCAGATTGGTAAAAGGTAGCTTAGAGGTGCGACTATGAAAGTACATTTTATAGATGGAACTAGTTTGGTTCTTAAGAACGGAAGTGCTTTTCTTGATATTAAGATGATCGTGGGTGATTTTAATAATAAGAAGGTAACTATTCCGTTCACTTCTTGTAAATACTGGGAGGAAGGATGAGAAGAACTGATTTAATGAATAAGTTAAACGAAATGTTAAACACTAATTACAACTGGTCCAGACTTAATAAGTTAGACTTAGAACGATTAGTTAGTGCAATAGAATTGAGGATAGAATTAAAATGAATGAACTAGAACAAGTAAACGAACAACCTAATAGTGTTGAAATCTCTGTTAATGCTAAAGGTAAGTATGGTGGTAAAGTAAAAGTGTATGGTAAAACAATTGAACAGGCTTTCGAAGAAAGTGTTATTTATTCTGAAAAGCTAAATAGTTTAATCAAACTAAAGAATGAGGAAAAATGAACGGAAAGATAACTAAAATAAGTCCTTACGGATTTCAAATGGATAACCAAGATA
>Ga0209944_1001194_pt1 | contig 10849 bp, 7 predicted proteins | sample SalPonR1_C_D2_MG_FD_185701 | JGI IMG/M metagenome (GOLD analysis project Ga0209944, IMG submission 185701) | Salt pond soil microbial communities from South San Francisco under conditions of wetland restoration - Salt Pond MetaG R1_C_D2_MG... ...
CCAGGGGTGTTTTTTATTGGAGAAACAATTGTCAATTTTTCATCTCTAACTGTTATTACGATTCCAATTCCCCCGAATTCTCCTTCCATATCAATCTGCATTTCTTCATACTCTTCTGGACTTAAATAATAGGAATAAGGATCTAATTCATTCAGCATACCGTCAATGGCTGCATCTATAAGTTCATCTAAATTTTTATCTTCAACATAATAATTTTCTATGAGATATATAACATTCTGTAAGTTTTGCAGAGGACTTAGTTCATCTGCAAGTATTTTATAACCACCCGCTGTTAATAATACTATTATAAATATTATTACAAAAATTTGCTTTTTATTTTTGAACATATATACTCTTCCTTCCTATATATTGATTCTCTTCATACATTATATTTTTCTTTGAGATTTAAAAATATAAAGCGAGGCAAACGGAACATTCTTTTAAACCTTTTTGGCTCCTGTAACAAACGGTAAAACCATTCAAGATAGATCTTCTGCATCCATAATGGTGCTCTTTTTATTTTGCCGGCCAGAACATCGAAACTTCCTCCAACCGTTAATCCTATTTTTATATTTAAAGAATCAATATTATGATCCAAAAACTCCTCCTGACGAGGAACTCCCATACCAACTAACAAAATATCAGGTTCTTTTTGATTAATTTCTTTAATTATTTTAACTTTCTTATTCTGATCAAAATAACCGTGATGGTATCCTGCAATATTAATATCTTCCATTTCTCGTCTGATATTTTTTACGGCTAACTCTATTACATCCGCTCTACCACCCAAAAAATAAATCGAGCCCTCTCTGCCATTAATAATGTTAAGTAAATTTTTCATCAAATCATAACCTGCTACCCTTTCTTTTAAGTTTCGGTTAAGTATCCTTGCTGCTAAAAGCAGGCCCGCTCCATCTGGAATGAGATAATCCGCACGATTTAACATATGGGAAAAATCACTGTCATCAAAGGCGAGAACAGCTATTTCTGAATTCGGTGTAAAAATAATCTTTTTTTTATTTTTGGAATCTAAAACCACCTGCAGTTCTTGTAGTAGATCCTGCATATTTATGTTATTAATATTGAGTGTAAGTATCCTAATCTTATCCTTCAAACTATTCACCTTTCAATTCTTTAATTATTTGTCTTAATAGATCTGAAAGTCCATTGCTTTTATCATTTACTTTATCTTTAATTTGTTGAATAATCTCATCTTTATCATCTTTTATTCTATAATAACTCTCTTTTAATTTTGCTAAACTGATATTTTCTGTAGTAATTTCTTTTTGATAGCCCATCTCTTTAATTAAACTATTTACTTTTGGATCATAACTTATCCCTATAAAGGGAATATGGTTAACTGCTGCAAAAATAAGGGAATGTAGTCTTAGTCCTATAAACATATCAAAAGAACTGTAAAGATCATTGATCTGTTTTGCATTATCTGTATATTCAATAATTTTTACCTTAGTCTCTAATAATCCTAGAAGTTTTCTACTGATTTTTATGTCTTTACCCTCATGAAATGGAATTATAGTAACAGAAAGATCTTCATTTTTATTCAATGAATTTAAAAATTCAGCTAAAATTTTTAGATAATGATTACTGCCCCAGTCCCGTACTGAAACACCAATATTTTTTGTATCTAAATTTTTTCTTTTCTTTATAATATCCGGTTTAATAGCATATACAGGATCTTCTATAACTTCAATATTTTTTTCATTTATACCTATACTAATTAAAAACTTTTTTGAGTTTTCATCTCTAACGGAAATATGATCGACATTTTTTAGTACTTTTTTTATCAGATATCTATAAAACTTATTTTTAACAGGACCGACTCCCTGAGCAAAAAATATCGTTTTCATCTTAAAAAGCTGAGCTAAAAATATTAACCCTAGATAATAAGGCACAGTCTTAAAACTGGTTTTATCCTGAAGTAAGCTGCCCCCACCACTAATAAAAATATTACTACTTTTCATTCTAGATAAGATGTTAAATAGATTATAGCGGTATATGGAATCAGTTTTATGCTTTTTGGCTGTCATTTCTGGATTTTGTGAAAGTATTATTATTTCTTCCTCTTGATCTGCTCTTTTAATCATATCAACCATGCTGGTCAAGATAGCTTCATCACCTAGATTATTGAACCCAAAATAACCGGAGAGCATTATTTTATACATCTATTTTATCCTTCTTTTTTATAAAATATATAAAAATAAACCTAATTATAAAAACAACAACAAGCCCAATCAACAGACCAAGCCAGAGCCCATGTATAGTTCTTAATAAAGAAATAAGTACCGGGGTATGTATATGAGCAAATGAATTTGTGATATTAAGTTGCCCAACTACAGCAAGTAGGCTTAAAAAATACAGTACATAATTATTTTTTAGATCTTTAAAATAATACAGTGCAATAATAAAAGCAGGATGACCTATCAAAAATTCTTTAAAGCGAGGCCTTACATATAACAATTTTTCTAGTATTACTCTAATTTTTTCTTCTATGGAAGAAACAGCAAGTATGGGGAAATTCCCGGTCCTCAGGATATAATATATGCCGGTTAAAGCAATAAAAACTAGTATCAAAAGGTGTTTAGCTTTTAAATTCATATCAAAAATTTGCATCAATTTATCTCTGGTACTGAGCTCATCCTGTCGTACAATATATTCCACGAAATAATAAATTGTTATAATCACAAGAGGCATTAAAAAAGCTAATTTGACGCCCCTAAATTGTTGAATTTTGGTTAAATAACTTATATCTGCTAAAGCTGATATTAGAAAAATAGCTCCAGTTAAAGTAATTAAGGCTCCGATAATATAATTTAAAACTGTTTTTTTCTTATCCTTCTTTAAAAGCTGAGTAATAACAGCCAGGCTGGGAAAAATAATACTGCTGCCCAAGGCAAGACCAGTTCTAAATATATATATATCAAAAAAAGTATATATGAAAAGTATAGCTATTATACCAAGTATAAATAAAATATAAAGTATAATTTCTTTATGAAATTTGAAAAATTCATTTAAAAGCAGTATCCCACCAACCAATATCCCTAAAGCACTTATTAATAAAAAGAAACTGCTGTTGGAAAAGGTTTGATAATAAACAGCTTTATCTGCAAGATTATATCCCTCTGTTTTAAGCTGATTGCTTAAAGATTCTATATAATTTTTATTCATATTTTTTACAAAATCAAAGTTTTGGTTTTCTTTTATGATCGGCCTCAAATATAAAAAGCGAATGTCTCTCTCCCTTACAGCTCTTAAATATCTATCTATTATTTTAGTTTGGCTATATTTGTTCATTTCTTCCTGAGTAACACTATGAACTCTTATTAGATTATAATTAAGATTTTGAGCGAGTTTATCTTCACCTTTCTGCACACTAATTATTGCTTCGATAAAACCGAAAATATTTTTGTTCTCCTTCATAATCTGTTGGGTCTCTTTTAGTTCATTCGGATAACCTAAAATTTCCTCACCGGCAAAAATAATGGTACTTTGATCTTTGACTTTTTCTAAAAGTTGAAAATTGATACTGTTATTATACCAGTTTTCAAATCTATAGACTATATTCAGATCTTGCGCTTTAATTTCACTGATTAATTCTTCGGAAAACCCAAGATCTATAGAAAGGTAGTCCTCAGTCCAGAAAGGAAAAAAAACAATGTTTTTACCCTCTATTTTTTTAAAACTTAGATTAAAATCATCTTTTAAATATTTTAAATTATTATAGAACTGATCTTCTTGACTAAAAATTAAAAAAACACTCTCTTCTCGATCAGGAAAACTGTGCCAAAAACCATCTCTTCCCTCTGATAATAATTCAATTTTATTGATTTCACTTTTGGTAAATTTAATAACCCGGTCAATTTTAATCAATTTTTCTATATCATAGGGTGTTAAAGCTATTGAGTTCACACCATAATTTTTTAACTGGTTTAAAGTAAGCTTTTGATTATTATACTGCAAACCCATCTCCGCAAGAGAATTATAATCAAAGGCTAACTCCACATTGTGGTTTGTTTGTTCAATAGAAACCCGCTCTTTTATACCAAAAATGGCAATTAAAAGAGTCAAAATTATTAAACTATAAAAAATTTTTTTGCTCATAGCTGCCTCCCGGGTTTAAATTATATATTTACATTTCCTTTGTTATTCTGCTTTAAATAAGCTTCAATAAATTCATCTAGATAACCATCCATTACTTTATCTGTATTTCCTTCTTCCATACCTGTTCTGTGGTCCTTAATCATATTATAGGGGTGAAATACATAGGAACGTATTTGACTGCCCCAAGCAATTTCCTTATGTTCTCCCCTTAATTCATCTATCTTATCAGCTTGAGCCTCTTCTTTTAATTCGTAAAGCCTTGTTTTCAATATTTTAAAAGCCATTTGTTTATTTTTATGCTGTGATCTTTCATTCTGACACTGAACAACTACACCAGTAGGTTGATGGGTGACCCTGACAGCTGAATCCGTTTTATTTACATGCTGGCCACCTGCACCACTGGCCCGATAGGTTTCTATTTTTAAATCCTGGTCATCAATATCAACTTCGATATTTTCTTCAATTTCTGGCAACACATCTACTGAGGCAAAAGAAGTATGTCTCCTGCTTGATGAGTCAAAAGGAGAAATTCTCACCAATCTATGAACTCCGCTTTCTCCTTTTAAGTAACCATATGCATACTCACCTTCCATAAGTATTGTTACACTTTTTATACCTGCTTCATCTCCACTTTGGAAATCAAGCGTTTTTACGAAAAAATTATGTTCCTGAGCCCAACGGTCATACATTCTAAGCAGCATAGCCGCCCAGTCTTGTGATTCAGTACCACCAGCACCGGGATGTATCGAAAGTATAGCATTATTTTTGTCATGTTGACCGCTCAATCTTGTTTTGAGCTCAAGTTTATCAAGCCTATCAGAAAGTATTTTAATCTTTTTGTCAACTTCATTTAATAAACCTTTGTCTTCATTTTCACTAATTAACTCTAAATATATTTCTATTTCTTCTATATCTTCTTTTAGTTCAGCAAGTAAGGAAAGTTTATTTTTTATACTGTCTACTTTTTTACTAATCCGGGTCGCTCGTTGATTATCATCCCAGAATTTAGGAGCTAACATTTCCTCTTCCAGTTTATCCTTTTGATCATTTAAGGTTCTTGGGTCAAAGGAGATCCCTCAGATCACGGTATCTCTTTTCAATTTCAGTAATTTTTTCCTGATAATTATTATTCATCACATTATCACTCCTTGCTTATCTTCCACAGCATTTTTTATACTTTTTACCACTACCACATGGACACGGGTCATTGCGGCCTGGTTCATCAGGCTTGACAACTGTTTTTACTTTCTGCTGTTTATTATTATTTGTATTTGTTTTCTTTTGTCCTTGCAACTTGCTTTTGGCAGCATCCATAGCACTTATAGAACCACTCGCACTATAATTTAAACCTTGACGATTTTTGTTTTTGTCCAGCTTGCCGCTTTTATGAACTTCAATCCTAAAGATATTTTTTATAATTTCTTCTCTAATAGAAGCTGTCATCTCATTAAACATATCAAAAGATTCAAATTTATACTCTGTTAAAGGATCTTTTTGTCCATAAGCCCTTAATCCTATTCCCTGTCTAAGTTCATCCATGTTATCTAAATGGGACATCCAATTTCTATCAATAACCCGTAAGGCAATGTGTTTAGCAATTTTTTCCATGTTTTCTTCTTTAAATTTCTCTTCTTTATCTCTGTATATACTCTTGCCAAAGTTAATCAAATATTGCTTGATATCTAGTTTTTCTTTATCCACTAACTGCTCAGAATCAATCTTTTCTGTAAAATAAAATTTATTTAAATAGTCAACCAAACCCTCTAAATCCCATTCACTGGGATGTATGTCTTCTGAGAGAAAACTTCCCGTAATATCCTCTACGAGTTTTTCTAAAAGACCAAATATTACCTCATCCATTTCATCAGAAAAAAGCACCTTTGTTCTCTGTTCATAGATAATCTCACGCTGCTTATTTAAGATGTCATCATACTCTAAAATAGCTTTTCTGAGATCAAAGTTACGACCTTCCACTTTCATTTGAGCTTTTTCTATAGCATTTGTGATTAATTTATGCTGAATTGGTTGGCCTTCTTCCATGCCTATTTTATCCATGATATTGGATATATTTTCTGAACCAAAAAGCCTTAAAAGATCATCTTCCAATGATACAAAAAACTGAGAAGAACCAGGATCACCCTGTCGGCCGGCGCGCCCTCTCAATTGATTATCTATCCTGCGGCTTTCATGCCTTTCGGTGCCCAGAACATGGAGACCTCCCAGCTTAACTACCCCATCTCCCAGAACAATATCGGTACCCCTACCTGCCATATTGGTTGCAATTGTTACACTATTTTTTTGACCTGCATCCTTAATTATAGCAGCTTCTTTTCTGTGGTTTTTAGCATTTAAGACATTATGCTTGATTCCCTTTCGTTTTAACATCCTACTTAATTTCTCTGATTTGTCTATATCGACAGTACCAACTAATAAAGGCTGCCCCTTTTGATTTCTTTTAGAAATTTCCTGGACAACTGCACTAAATTTGTCTTTTTCATCTTTGAAAACTAAATCAGGTTTGTTATCTCTAACAAGGGGTTTATTGGTGGGAATTACTATTACTTCCATTCCATATATCTTTATAAATTCTTCTTCTTCAGTTTTAGCTGTTCCTGTCATTCCTGATAATTTATCATACATCCTAAAATAATTCTGCAGGGTTATACGGGCAAAAGTTTGACTCCCCTTATTTACAGAAACGCCTTCTTTTGCTTCTATAGCCTGATGCAAGCCCTCACTATATCTCCTGCCTTCCATGACACGCCCGGTAAATTCATCTACTATTTTTACCTTGCCTTCTTCAACAATGTAATCTTTATCCTTTTTCATCAATGTATGGGCTCTGAGTGCCTGGTTTACCTGATGGTGTAATCTAAAGTTATCCTCATCAAAAAGATTATCGACTTTAAGATAATTTTCAACGGCGTGTACCCCTTTTTCAGTCAAAGTAACATTGTTGTTCTTTTCATCTAATTCATAATCCTCTTTTTTTAATCTAGGAATAATCCTGTTAAATTTACGATAATCCTGAGATGTCTCCTGCACAGGACCTGAAATAATTAAAGGGGTTCTCGCTTCATCAATTAATATACTGTCAACCTCATCCAGAATTGCAAAATGAAAATCATGCTCAATAACATTATCCGGATCTGTTGCCATATTTGCTCTTAAATAATCGAAACCAAATTCATTATTAGTTCCATAAGTAACATCCGCATCATATGCCTTTTTTCTTTCTTCAGGTGTCATCCCACTGAGGACAACTCCAACCTCCATTCCTAAAAATTTATAAATCTGACCCATCCATTCACTATCCCTTTTGGCCAGATAATCATTAACTGTTACAACATGCACTCCTTTACCTGTTAAGGCATTCAGATAAACCGGTAGTGTTGCTACCAGTGTCTTGCCTTCTCCTGTTTTCATCTCAGCTATTTTTCCTTCATGTAAGGCTATACCACCCATTAACTGCACATCAAAGTGTCTAAATTCTTCTTCAGTGGAACGTTGAGAGGCCTCTCTGACCACCGCAAAAGCCTCTGGCAGCAGATCATCTAAGCTTTCCCCTTTATTATATCTTTCTTTGAACTCAGGAGTTTTTGCTTTCAATTCTGAATCATTCAACTTCTGCAGCTTGCTTTCCAATTGATTTATATCATCAACAACAATCTGAAGCTTTTCCAACTCTTTTTCATTTGGATCTTTAAATATTTTTTTTAAAAAATCAAACATTTTAAATACCACCTGTGTTTTATTAGTTTAAAAATAATGATTCAATAGATTTATAAATTACATTTTATTATAACACTTATTACCTCAAATCTCAATTTTATCAGAGTATGCTAAATTCACTAAACCGAACAATAATTACTGACTTTTAAAAAATAATTATCTTTGTGAAATGCCTTAAATTTGTTTTATTAAAAAGATGTCTGTAGTTAAATTCATTTTATTTACACTTGAACAGTTTTTTTATTTCAATGTTAATTATTTAATGTTTTAAAACATTCTATAATTATTATTCAAAAGTACATTTCAGTATACATATTTTCTAAAATATTAATAAATATGAACAGTTTTCTCAGCTAAAACTTAATATTAAAATTTTTATGCAGCACTCATTTTTTTCGCAATACTAATCTTAAACAATTTGATTCTATGAGTTATCACTCTTCATCTAAATCCTTTCTTTGATTTAGGTGGAGAGGAATTGCTATAATCTTCACCCCTTTTTCCATTTTTTTGCTATTATTTCTTTATACTTCTAATTATATAATATATAATTAATATAGAGTTGACATACAAGTCAAAAACACACAATCTACTTACAAATGAATGATTGAATTAATTGGCATCAATACTATAATCAAATATAGGTGATTAACTTATCTGATAAATACTATATTACCATACACCATTTAAAGCTATATAAACCAAGTAAAACTAAACAAAAAAAGTTGAACTGCTTATTTAAAAATTAAAATTATGCTCTTCGGTCAGCTCTCAAAATCTTGAAACACTGGAGGTTTACCAACTACATTAAATCCCATGATCATACTTATTACGTCGCAAGGAACAACTTTATAATAGCTGACGAGTATAATGTCATAATTATGTTAGAAAATCTAAAAAATATCAGAAAGAATATAACAAATGATTATACACTTAATAATTATGAAAAATAGGCCTGAGCTTTCTATCAATTAAAGCAGTTTATTAAGCATAAAGCTGATTTAAAAGGTATTTTCTATCAAAAAGTTAATCCTAAAGATACCTCACACATTTGGGCTGTTTGTAGTAAAAAGGACTATAGATTTAGTCAAAATAAATTTGTCTGTGATAAAAAAGCTGATTATAATGCAAGTCTCAATATTGCCCAGAGAACTATCTAATGATAACATACAGAATAATCTGTAGCCCCTATTGGCTTTAAAGTAGGGATGGTTTTTTTACTCAACTGCCCTTCAACTGGCTCTATTCTTGAATCACCTACTTGTGAGATAGAGCCGGTGTAAATTGTTCACGACTGTACTGAGTGCAGTTTTTAATTTAACAAGGTCTTTTTTAATCTTGTTTCTGATTAGGTGGGAGAGGTTGACCTATTAGGTTGTTATCATTGATTACCTCCTAGTATTTTTCTTTCAACCCTTTAGATGCTATCTTATAGCAAACAGGCTTTCCTTCAGCCAACTGCTTCTTTGAATTCATAGTACAGGACTTAATCCCGCTAATTATTTAAACTGCCAGATATATAGAGGGCCACCTTTTTAAAGGCGGCCTAACATTTTTAAATAACAATATATTATTAAAAAGTTGGTTCAATCAAACCATAATTGCCATCTTTTCTTTTATACACCACATTTACTTCACTTGTATCTGCATTGGAAAATACAAAAAAGTCATGACCAATTAAATCCATCTGCATAACCGCTTCCTGGACATCCATCGGTTTCACAGCAAAAGTCTTTGTCTTTACAATTTGAGGTTCGAACTCATCTGCCTCAGGTTCCCTCTTGCTTTGAACCATCTTTTCTCTTTCTTCCATATAATCTTCTTTAAATTCTTGTTTACGTTCTATCATTTTATTGTGAATTCTTGTTTTATATTTATGAATTTGTCTTTCGACTTTTTCAATAACACCATCAAGTGAAGCATACATATCAGTAGTTTCTTCCTCCCCACGAAGGATTAGACCTTTTACATAGGCTGTGACTTCTACAATATGTCTTTCTTTTTCCACCTCCATTGTAATATGAACCTCCATTGATTCACCCTGAAAGTATTTTCTCAACTTTTCCATTTTTTCGTAGGCATACTCTTTTAGTGAAGGTGTAACGTCAATATTTTTCCCATAAACCGTTATATTCATTATCTCCACTCCCTTCTAAACTACTAAAATAGATAGTATTGTTATTATAATAATTCAATATTTAAAACTAAAAACCTCTTTTTATAATAGAGTAAGACCAGCATTTCTGCTGGGACCCCTCGTCAAACTGCACGTACGGTTCTCCCGTATACGGCTTTCCATACACCATTGCCCCATCTCAAGGAGTAAGTTATCGTTACTATGTCAACATAATTGTATATTTTACTCCTCTAGGACAATATAGTAATTAATGATTTGAGTCCCTTCTGCTTGAAAAAGGCATTAGAAATTCTTTTGTTTTGATTATATATTACTTTCTTGTTCTCTATATAAGACCTCAATCTCATACGTATCCATTCATCTAATCTGCGGAAAAGACCTTTCACATTACCATAACTAAAAATAATTACCCCAACCCCTTATCTTAGGATTTAACTCTCCTATGATAAATTCTATATCCCAGGCTTGGTTTCTTTTGGTAACTTTTCTTACTTTATCTTTAAAAGCTTTAAGAGCTTTCTTTCTTGGCCTTTTGTATCTCCAGTTTATAAATTCAAATCCTAAAAATACAAATCCATTTCCGAAGTTAGTAATTACCATTTTATCTGGGTGTAATGTTAAATCAAGTTTATTATCTATAATTTCTTTTACAACTTCATAGGTTCTTTTAGCCTTCCTTTTTGACTTTGCCATTACTACAAGTAGGGTCGAATACTGGTGTGCTAACTTAGTTTGACGTTTGTGTTATCCGTTTACTCACCCATTTCGTCTATGAGTACCACCATATCTCAACCATATTTTCCATACTTCCAGCACAGATAGAATTTTCATCTACTATTGGTATAGACTAAGAGACACACC
>Ga0209944_1001200_pt1 | contig 10825 bp, 8 predicted proteins | sample SalPonR1_C_D2_MG_FD_185701 | JGI IMG/M metagenome (GOLD analysis project Ga0209944, IMG submission 185701) | Salt pond soil microbial communities from South San Francisco under conditions of wetland restoration - Salt Pond MetaG R1_C_D2_MG... ...
ACCGCAGCAATTGCAATCAGCAGCGTACCGCCGAGCAGCCCTATCGTATGGGCCGACAGGGCCAGCCCCGGGAGCGTCGCCGAGGGCACCAGGATGCCGGTCAGAAGGGCCAGAAGGATCAGGATGAAGCCGTGGCGCATCATTGCTCGGTTCATGTCAGCGAGGTCTCTACGGCATCGCGGCCGTTCGATTCGAATGCGGACTGTAATATTATTCGCCGTTCTTGCGTCAATGCAACTCATACCATAGTGGCTACGCGAGCGTTTTCGCGCAGCCCATCGGGTTACCATCCACGCCCGGCCTGTCAAACCAACCAACCAGCAAACCAACATGTCACTTGTCTCTCTGATCGATCTCGAATTCTCCATTGGCGGCCCGCTGCTGCTCGACGGCGTGAATTTCAATATCGAGACCGGCGAGCGGGTGGCGCTTATCGGTCGCAACGGCGCCGGCAAGTCGACGTTGCTCAAGCTGATCGACGGCACGATCACCGCCGACGGCGGTGAGATTCGATACCAGTCCGGTGTGCGGGTCGCACGGGTGGCGCAGGAAGTACCCGAGGGCGAGACCGGCACCGTGTTCGACGTGATCGCACGCGGGCTGGGTGAATTGGGTGACTTGATCCGCGAATACCATGCGGCGGCCGAGCAGGCCTTCGACGCCGAGCGTCTGGGGGCGTTGCAGGAACGCATCGAGGCATCCGGTGGATGGGACGCCGATCGGTTGATAGAAACCGTGGTCGAGCGTCTGGCGCTGGACGCAGATGCCGAATTCTCGCAGCTGTCCGGCGGCCTCAAGCGCCGCGTGCTGCTGGGCCAGGCCCTGGTCACGCACCCCGAGGTGCTGCTGCTGGACGAGCCCACCAACCACCTGGACATCGAATCCATCGAGTGGCTGGAGCAGTTCCTGATCGACTACAGCGGCGCCATCGTGTTCATTACCCACGATCGCCGGTTTCTGCGCCGGCTGGCCACGCGTATCGTCGAGATCGACCGCGGCAAGCTCACCTCGTGGCCGGGCGACTGGAGCAATTACCTCAGAAGGCGAGAAGAACGGCTGCACGCAGAGGAACTCGACCATAAGCATTTCGACCGCAAGCTGGCCGAGGAAGAGGTCTGGATCCGTCAGGGCATCAAGGCGCGCCGCACGCGCAACGAAGGCCGGGTGCGCGCGCTGGAAGCCATGCGCCGCGAACGCGCCCAAAGGCGCGAGCAGGCCGGCCAGGTGCGCATGGCGGTCAGCGATGCGGGGCAATCCGGGAAAAAGGTCATCGACGCCGAAGACGTCTCGTTCGGCTACGACGGCCAACCCATCGTGCGCGATTTTTCGACCACGATATTCCGCGGCGACCGGATCGGCCTCATCGGTCCGAACGGCAGCGGCAAGTCGACGCTGCTGAAACTCCTGCTGGGCCAACTGGAGCCTGACTCGGGCGAGGTCAAACTCGGGACCCGGCTGGAAGTCGTTTACTTCGACCAGCACCGGTCGATACTACGCGACGACTGGACCGCGGCCGAAAACGTCGGCGAAGGACGCGATTTCGTGACCGTTGCCGGCAAGCAGAAGCACGTGATCGGCTACCTGGGCGATTTCCTGTTCACGCCGGATCGTGCCCGGGCGCCGATCGCCAAGTTCTCGGGTGGCGAGCGCAACCGCCTGCTGCTGGCCAAGCTGTTCGCCAAGCCCTCGAACCTGCTTGTGATGGACGAACCCACCAACGACCTCGACGCAGAAACCCTGGAACTGCTGGAATCGCTTCTGGCCGATTATCCGGGCACGTTGCTGCTGGTCAGCCACGACCGCGATTTCCTGGACAACGTGATCACCGCCTCGTTCGTGATGGAAGGGGGTGGCCGGGTGGGCGAGTACGTGGGCGGCTACAGTGATTGGAAACGTCAGGCGCAGACTGCCGAGATGCGCAGCAACGCGCCGAAATCCGAGAAGAAGAAGGGCGATGCCGCGCCCGCCCCCGAGAAGACGCGCGCCGACAAGCCGAAGAAGCTCAGCTACAAGCTCGCCCGAGAGCTTGAACAGCTGCCGGCGAAGGTCGAAGCGCTGGAATCAAGCATGGCCGAATTGACCGAGCGGCTGAACGATCCGGCGCTGTACCGCACCGACGCCGAAGAGATCGAGCGGGTAAATGCCGCAGTGGCATCGACTCAGGCTCAAATCGACGCCGCCTACGCGCGTTGGGATGAGCTGGAAAGCGGCTGAAATCAGCGATTGGTGCTCATGCCGAGCAGCAGGGCGACACCGGCGGCATAGAGCACCAGCAGCACCACGCTTTCGACCCCGACACCGGCCGGCCCTTCCTTTTCGCGCCGGATAAGGCCCAGCAGCAGCACCGCGGCCATCAGTAGCGTAAGCGCGGTCCAGAACACCACCGACTGAGGCATTGCATGGTAGATCGATCCGTCGCGGTACGCGATGTCGGACGCGGCGGTGAATAGCGTATCGAATGCATTTCCGCCGATGATGCCGCCCACGGCCAGCGTCAGCGCCCCGCGCCGCACGGCGGCCACCGAAGTCACCAGTTCGGGCAGCGACGTGGCGGTGGCGGTGAACAGCACGCCCACCGCGGTGAAGCTGAACCATGTGGTCTGGGCGATATTGGAAGCGGCGTGCTCCATGGTGTAACCGGCCGCGCCCAGCACCAGCATCAGCAATACAAACCGGATAGCAAGCGGCGTCAGCGCCGGCACCTTGTCCAGATCTTCCGGTTCGTCCTCGCGTGTCTCGATCGTGCGCCTTGGCAGCCACATCGGCTGGTTGTGGGCGGTGCGGATCATCCGCAGTCCATAGCCGTAGACCATCAGCATGATCGGGGTAATCGGGTGGATGCCCCACAACGTGATGTCGGGCAGCGTCGGCGCGATCAGAATCAGGCCCAACAATGCGATCAGGAGTCCGCTCTGCATCAGGTTTTCGGCCGACGCGGCGGCATGCTCCAGGTTGGCTCTCCGGTAGGCGAAGTCGGCAATCGCCAGCGCGGCAAACTGGACCGCGATGCCGCCCAGCGCGTTGCCCAGCGCGAGGTCGGCGTTGCCGTTCCAGGCTGCGACCACCGAGAGCACCGATCCGCCCAGCGATGTCGACGCTCCCAGCAGAACTGCGCCCGCAAGCGCCTCGCCGATGCCGGTGCGATCGGCAAGTTGGTCGACCACGCCGGTAATCAGGGTGCCGAACACGCCTATGGCCAGCGTGCACGCCAGGAATGCCAGAATGCTCTGGGAAAGCGTCCAGCTGGCCGGATCGATCATGCTCGGGTTTCCTCCGATTGCCGATGTGCCGTGTGCGTCTGACTAAGGAACCTGAGGTACCCGGAATCAGGCACTCGACCTTTGGCTGAATTTACGGGAAAACTCTGAATGATATTGCGCGGAATCGTCAGCCACCCGGGTTCGCGTCTCAGTTTCCCTAGCGCGTGACCGGCATCAGCGTCAGCTCGACCCGCCTGTTCTGATCTCGTCCCGCGGACGTATTATTTGTAGCGACCGGATACTGCTCCCCATAGCCATAGGATTCGACGCGCACCGGCGCAACACCCTGGTTGATGATGTAACGGGCGACGGTTTCCGCCCGACGCCGGGACAGTTCGTGGTTGTATTCCGCGCTACCGGTCGAATCGGTGTGGCCGTCGACGATCAGCACCGTGCGGTCGAATTCCTGGACCACCAGCGCGACCGAATCCAGCACTTCGAAGAACTGCGGTTTCAGGCCGGCGGAATCGACATCGAAGGTCACGTTGCCGGGCATGTTCAGGATGATTTCGTCGCCCCGTCGGGTTACGCTGACGCCGGTGCCGCGAAGCTGTTCGCGCAGCGCCGCTTCCTGGCGGTCCATGTAATTGCCGACCGCGGCGCCCGCCAGCGCGCCCACGCCGGCGCCGATAGCCGCGCGTTTGAGCCGGTCGCCGCCGGAAACCGCGCCTATCACGGCGCCGACGCCGGCGCCGATCCCTGCGCCCGCCCCGGTGCGTGAAGTGCGCGGCTCACCGGTCCACGGGTCGGTGCTTGTCGCACATGCCGACAGCAACGCTGCCAGCAGCAGGGCGAGGGCAGTCTTTGCTGCGATTGGGTTTGGATGGTTCATGGTAGACCTCCGTTTGGATTTCGAACTCGTCGAATGTGGCGTGCTGCGCTGATGTTCGGCAACCGGCGCTGTACGTCGCCTGAATCGCCGGGTGCTCAGGCGATCAGGTCCTGGTAGTCGGCGTGACGCTTGATCCAGGCCGCAACATAGGGACATCGCGGCTTGACTCTCCAGCCCTGCTCGCGGCTGTAGTCAAGTGCGTGCCGGGTGATGGCGCCCGCGATGCCACGCCCTTCGACCGGCGGCGGGACGTAGACGCGGTTCATTGAAATGACGTCGTCGTCCAGCGTGTAGTCGAGCACGCACTCGTGGCCGTCTACCGTGGTCTCGAAGCGCCTGCGCTCGGGATTGTGATGTATGTCGTAGGTCATGGTAAATCGTCCTCGAGAATACTGGCCGCAATTCGAATTCAAAAGCATTGCAAGAAGGCACGAAGGCACGAAGAAAATGCTATTTCATTCTCATTGAGGCCACGGTCTGGAAGCATTGCTGTCTTGGCTTCGTATCTTTCGTGCCAGGCTTTCAGGCTTTTCGGTCTGATCACTGTCCACCTGTCGCCTGATTGCAGAGGACACGAATACAGGTTCCCAGGTTATCGCAAATAGCGGGTGCGAATGGTCGCCGGGATGTCGTTGAGGCCGCGCAGCACTGGCCCGGCGTCCTCGGTCTCCACGTCCATGACCACGTAGCCCACGTCGGGCATTGTCTGCAGATACTGTCCGGCGATGTTGATGCCGCCCTCCGAGAACACGTTGTTGATGGCTTGCAGGACGCCGGGTTCGTTCTTGTGGATGTGCATGATGCGTCGGGCCGTGGCGTGATCGGGCAGCGTGACTTCGGGGAAATTGACCGCCCCGGCCGTAGAGCCGTTGTCCGAATAAAGCGCCAGCTTGGTGGCAACATCGATCGCGATGTTCTGCTGGGCCTCGAAGGTCGAGCCTCCGATATGCGGGGTGAGCAGCACGTTGTCGAACTCGCGCAGCTCGGAAATGAATTCTTCGTCCTTGGACGCAGGTTCCGATGGAAACACGTCGATTGCGGTGCCGCCGAGCTTGCCGTTTTCGATCGCGCTGGCGAGTGCCGGTATCGAGACGACTTTGCCGCGCGAAGCGTTGATCAGGTGGGCGCCGTCTTTCATTCGTGAAATCTGTGCGGCGTCGATCATGCCGCGGGTGTCTTCTGTATCGGGCACGTGAAGCGAGATCACGTCGGATCTGCCGAGCACTTCATTCATGCTGTCGGCCGGCTCGGCATTCCCCAGCGGCAGCTTGCGCACGATGTCGTAGTAAATCACGCGCATGCCCAGCCCCTCGGCGAGAATTCCCAGCTGCGAACCAATGTGACCGTAGCCGATGATGCCCAGCGTCTTTCCGCGGACTTCGTACGAGCCCTTGGCGGTCTTCTGCCATTCACCGCGGTGCGCGGCTGCATTCTTGGCGGGGATGCCGCGCATCAGCATCACGGCTTCGGCCAGCACCAGCTCCGCGACGGATCGGGTGTTAGCATAGGGGGCGTTGAATACCGGTATGCCCAGGTGCCGGGCGGTGGTGAGATCGACCTGGTCGGTGCCGATGCAGAAGCACCCGACCGCGGTCAGTTTTCCGGCCTTCTCCAGCATCGACGGCGTCAAGCGGGTGCGCGAACGTATTCCGAGGAAATGGCAGTCGCCGATTTTTTCGGCCAGCTGGTCTTGCGGCAGGGCCGAAGGCACGCTTTCGACCTGATCGTAACCGGCCTTTCGAAAGCTTTCGACGGCACTGTCCTGAATGCCTTCGAGAAGAAGAATCTTGATTTTTTCCTTGGCGAGCGAATAATTTCGCTGGTTCATGGGGTTCTTGATTCTTTTTAGGGATCCTTAATGATAGTCGAGCCGGAAGCCTCGGTATTCAACTGCTGATTCGAAATTGATGGAGAGCAATGAGCGATTTTCCCGAGATTGAAAGACTCACCGACGTCGAATCCCTGGCCCATTACGGCTGCGACTGGACCCGGTTCTGGTCGCCCGCGCCGGAAGCCGTCGTGTTTCCGCGTTCGACCGACGACGTAGTGAAGCTTGTTCAGTGGGCGCGTTCCGAGGGCGCGGCGCTTGTGCCGTCCGGTGGCCGAACCGGCCTTTCCGGCGGCGCAGTTGCACCCGCGGGCGAGGTGGTCGTGTCATTCGAGAAGATGCGGGCCGTCAAAGAGTTCGATGACGTGGAGCCGTCGATCACGGTAGAGGCCGGCGCCACCATTGGCGAAGTCCAGCGGCGCGCCGCGGAAAACGATCTGTATTACCCGGTCGACTGGGCGGCGGCCGAATCCTCGCAGGCCGGTGGTTCGGTCGCGACCAACGCCGGTGGCATTCGCGTATTGCGCTACGGGATGACGCGTGACTGGGTCCGGGGCCTGACCGTGGTGACCGGCGCCGGCGAGGTGATTGAACTCAACCGCGGGCTGGTCAAGAACAACGCCGGCCTCGACCTGCGCCACCTGATGGTCGGCAGCGAGGGCACGCTGGGGCTGATCACCGAGGTCACTTTCGGCCTGATTGACCGGCCACCCCAGCGCTCGGTGCTGCTGCTTGCGTTTGCCGGACTGGATTCGATCATGCCGGCGTTCCGGGCCCTGCGCGCTGGCCTGGAGTTATCGGCATTCGAGTTTTTCGATGCCGCCAGCATCAAGCACGTTGCAAGGGGATCGGGAACGCAATTCCCGTTGGAAGCACAGGCGCCTTTCTACGCGGTAGTCGAATTCGACGACGATGATGCAAGCCGCCAGGAATCAGCGCTGGAAGTTTTCGAAAAGCTTGCCGAAGACGGCCACGTGGTCGACGGCCTGATCAGCCAAAGCCAGGCCCAGGCCGATGAACTCTGGCACTGGCGCGAGGCGATCAGCGAGGCGATTGCACCGTCGACGCCCTACAAGAACGACCTTTCGGTAAGGATTTCCGCCGTGCCCGAGTTCCTGACCGCCCTGGATGAGCTGGTTGGCGAGCGCTATCCCGATTTCCAGGTGGTCTGGTTCGGGCATATCGGGGACGGCAACCTGCACATGAACGTGCTGAAGCCGGACGACTGGTCTATCGACGACTTTCGCTCGGCTTGCGACAAACTCAGTCCCGAGGTCTTCAGGCTGGTCGGCCAATACGGCGGAAGCCTGTCGGCCGAGCACGGTGTGGGACTGCTCAAGCGCGATTACCTGCACCTGATCAAGTCGGCCGGCGAGATCGAATTGATGCGCGCAGTGAAGCGCGCGTTCGATCCCGACGGGGTGCTCAATCCCGGCAAGCTTTTCACGGATCAGAGACGCGTTGATTGAGGGATCTCTGGACAGCCCTGCGCGCCGCTTGTTTCTTGTCGCCGTGCGGGTACAATCCGGCGTTTTCAGCCGAGCCTGTTCCATGAGCTGCTCTGTTCGTATGGCGGTGCTTGCATCCGGCGCAGCGCTCGGCTTCGTGACGGGTGCCGCTGCCGATATTGCGGTCCAGCTCTCGATTCCCGATCCGGCGCACGCATGGCAGGCTCGCGACCTTTCACCTGTAGAGGACTGGCTGGTGTCGGAGGCGGGCATTGCAGCCGAGCATGCCGGCGACAACGCCGGCAAGACTGTACCCGTTTTGCGGGCGCAAGCCTGGCTGGCCAGGCGCGAAGGCGCAGGCGACCGTGCGCTTGAGCTGATCGACCGCGCAATCGAACTGGCCCCGGATCGGCCCGAGCTGCGCGTGGACCGGGCCGCGTTTCGCTCCGATCGAATCGAGGAATCCGGACCGCTGAAGTCCTTGCGGATCGCGCGGGATGTGCGCCGGGACCTCGAACATGCTCTGGCGGTAGCGCCGGAACACACGGATGCGGTGGCGGCGCTGGCCGCATTTCATCTGCGGGCGCCGGGTATTGCCGGTGGCGACGACCAGGATGCGGCGGCGTTGCTCGCACGCCTGGGCGAACTTGCACCGTCGCGTCGTTCCTTCCGGGAAGCGATTGAGCTGGCTGACCAAGAACGCTTCGCCGAAGCGGTGGACCGGGTCGCCCTGGCGCTATCGCAGGCAGATCGGCCCAGGCCGAATTGGCGGGTCCGGATGGGCGACTGGCTGCGCCGCGTCGGTCGTGATGACGACGCGCTCGAGGCCTATCGAGAAGCGCTTTCCGAAGCGCCGCAACATGCCGGAGCCATGTACGAACTTGGACGAACGGCGGCCGAGTCCGGGCTTGCCGTCGATGCCGGAATCGACGCCCTGCAGCGCTTTCTTGCGCTGCCGCGCTGGCCGCAGGATCCCGAACCCAAGCTCGCCTGGTGGCAACTGGGCCGAATCCACGCGCGTGCCGGGTGCGCCGACAGGGCGGAGGCGGCCTTCCGTCGCGCAGTGGCGCTCGATCCGGACTGGCGCGAGCCGAGGCGATCGCTGGAACGGCTGGGCAATGACGAAAGCCCGGCCCGGTCATGCGACGGCGGGGCGGAACAGCCATCGGAACAACGTTCCCAAGGGCAGCCGCCGGCGGGTTAGCCTGGCCCTTGCCGAGCCGCTATTTCCGTTCTAGAGCGCCACCGTCGGGCGCTGATCCAAGCACCATGATCAAGAGCTTGGCCTGTGCAATCAAGAGGTCGCGTTGGTCGACAATCCTGATCTGCCACAAGTGCGTCGAGCGACCGAGGTGGAGGGCTTCGGCGCGGGCCTTGATCTCTCCACTTGTGACGCTTCGGATGTGATTGATGCTCAGATCCAGCCCCACAGGCCTGCGGTCCGTGCCGGTCAGAGCCAGCCCGGAAGCTGCGCTCGCCACGCTTTCCGCCAGCGCAGCGGTCGCGCCGCCGTGCAGTATGCTCATCGGCTGGTGGTGGCGGGAATCCACCGGCATGGTGGCTTCCAGGAACCCGTCGCCGACGTCGGTATACCGGATGCCCAGCATTTCCATGAGCGTGCCCGGCACGAGACCATTGACGATTGCCAGCGCCTGTTCCTTGTTCATGTTGCCCCCGGCGGTCGGCATTCGTTCAGTCTTCCGCGTCGCCTTGCCTGCGGTTCTGCTCGATGAGCTGTTGCTGCACTTGCGGCGGTACGGCCTCGTAGTGCGATAATTCGACGACGAACCGTCCCTCGCCGCCGGTCATGCTCTTGAGTTCGGTGGGAAACTCGCTGATCGAGGAAAGTGGTATCGCCGCCGTCACCTGGGTCACGCCACCCTTGATGCTGTCCGTTCCCTGGATGCGCGCGCGCTTGGATGCCAGCAGGCCGGTGACGTCGCCCATGACCGAATCGGCCACCGTGACTTCCAGGTTGACGATGGGCTCGAGAATCTGCGGTCCTGCCTGGTCGATCGCCTCAAGCAGCGCTTTGCGTCCTGCAATCACGAAAGCGATTTCCTTGGAATCGACGCTATGATGCTTGCCGTCGTAAACCGTGACCTCGAGATCCTGTAGCGGAAAGCCGGCCACGGCCCCTTCCTCGAGTACTTGCCGAACGCCTTTTTCCACGGCCGGAATCAGGCTGCCGGGGATAACCCCACCGACGACTTCGCTTTTGAAATTGAAGCCTTCACCGCGACCCAGCGGCTTGACCCGCAGGAATACTTCGCCGAACTGACCGGCGCCGCCGGTCTGCTTCTTGTGTCGGCAGTGACCCTCGGCCGGGCGCGTGATGGTTTCGCGGTAGGCTATACGCGGAGGTCTTGTTTCGACCTCCACGCCGAAACGCTGTTGCATGCGTTCCAGCAAAACGCGCAGATGCATCTCGCCGAGCCCGCGGATGATGGTTTCGTTGAGTTCCTGGTTGTGCTCGACCTTGAAGCACGGATCTTCCTGGGCAATTTTTTCGAGCGTGCTGGCAAGTTTCTGCTCCTGTCCGTGCGCCTTCGGTTCTATTGCCAGGCCGAACATGGGTTGGGGGAAATCGATCGGCTTGAGGTAGTAGTGATCCTCATCGTGATTGTCGTGGAGGATGGCGTCATAGTGAATCTCGTCGACCTTGCCCAGGGCGCAGATGTCGCCCGGGATTCCCTGGTCGGTCTCCACGTGCTCGCCACCTTGCATGCGATACAGGTGCGCCACCTTGATCGGCTTGCGCGCATCGTTGACGTATAGCTGCATGCCGGGCTTGATCGTGCCCTGAAAGATTCGGAAGATTGCCAGTTTTCCGGCGTAGGGGTCGTTGACAATCTTGAAAACGTGGGCCAGAACGTGTGCGTCCGGATCGGGCAGGGCGGTGACCCTTTCGTCTTCGCCGCCGGCGCGGAGGCGCGGCCGGTTGCCTTCTTCGGGACTCGGCAGCAGTTTCTCGATGAATCGAAGCAGTTCGCCGCAGCCGGCGCCCGTGCTCGCCGAGGTGAAGCAGATCGGCACCAGGTGGCCTTCGCGCAACGCCTTCTCGAACGCGTCGTGCAACTCTTCGGTCGAGATCTTTTCGCCGTCGAGGTACTTCGCCATCAGCTCGTCGTCGACCTCGACGACCTGGTCCAGGATCTCCGAATGGGCATCGGCAAGCGAAAAGATGTCGGTTTCGCCGTCTTCGTGGAAGAAGCAGTCGCGCACGGTCGTGAAATTCTCGGCCGGCAGGTTGACCGGCAGGCATTCCGGGCCGAACTCTTCGCGAATCTCGCGCACCAGAGCCTCCAGGTCGATGTCGTCTGCGTCGATCCGGTTGATGATCATCATTCGGCACAGCCGGCGTTGACGTGCACGCCGCATCAGGCGGCGGGTGGACATCTCGATGCCGGCGGTGGCGTTGATTACGATCGCCGCGGTTTCGACCGCGCTCATGGCC
>Ga0209944_1001209_pt1 | contig 10791 bp, 12 predicted proteins | sample SalPonR1_C_D2_MG_FD_185701 | JGI IMG/M metagenome (GOLD analysis project Ga0209944, IMG submission 185701) | Salt pond soil microbial communities from South San Francisco under conditions of wetland restoration - Salt Pond MetaG R1_C_D2_MG... ...
GCTTATTTTTAATGCTTCAAACAATCGCCAACCAGGGATTTGAAAAAAATCGACGGCTTTTCCCGGTCCCCACAAGCGAATGGTTATAACGCCAGCTCAATATGATTTTTATTTTTGTTGACATTATATGTTTTTATATATACAATATGTACAAAAAGAACATTTTATACTTTTGAGGTGCTTATTATGATTAACAAAATAACAACTGCGGACGCCAGAAAAAAACTTTCAAATATTATCAATAGAGTCGCTTTTGGCGAGGAATCCTTTGTTTTAACCCGGAGAGGAGAGCCGGTTGCCGCTCTTGTTTCTTTGAAGGAGCTCAAACTTCTGCAAGAGATGGAGGACCAGATTGACATTGAGGATGCGTGGAAGGCAAAAAAAGAGCCTGGAGACCCAATACCCTGGGATGAGTTGAAAAAGGAACTCGAGCTTTGAATTATCATGTTGAGGTCAAGAGGTCGGCGGCGAAAGCGCTGAAGAAAATACCCAAAGCTGACCAAAAGCGCATAGCCGATAAAATCGACAGCTTGGCGGAAGACCTGCCAAATCCTGACACAACCAAAATGAAAGGCAATAATCCTTTTCACAGAATCCGTGTTGGAGAGTATCGAATAATCTATGAAATTCAAGAAGATGTCCTTTTAATCCTGGTTGTAAAAATCGGCCACCGCAAAGATATATATCGTAATCTCCCCTGATCTTTCTTTTTTGCTTTATAATCGGGATAGGGAGGGGTCTCACGACCTCCCCCCTCCCACACCACCAGGCATACGGATCACGTACCATGGCGGTTCGGTTGACTAAGATTGCTTCACATACAGTCGGGGTAATCCCAGGCCTGCAAAGTATTTGGCCGGTAGTGCGAATGCAAGCCCAGGGCTACGGCTAAGACGCCATGGGCCGTGGGCTGATTTTGCGGTATTCCATGCAAGATCCCTACTCACACCTCGATTGACCAACTCCCGGTATCCGCGTCGCCCCCATTGCTTCCATAGGTAGCTTCGAAGGCGTCGCCTGATCCATGAGTCGAGTTCCTTCGTGATTGAACGCGCTTCGGCAAAATTGAAGTAGGCCTGCCAGCCCAATAGGTAACGGCGGAGCCCCGCCACTATCTTTCCGATACGCACACCTCGGGTACGAAAGGTCATCTCTCTTACCTTTGCCTTAAACTTCTTAATCGAATTTGGGCCGATGCGCCGTTTGAGTCTCGCGGTGAATGAAAACCCCAGAAACTCAGATCTCCAGGGCAGAACGACACCGCTTTTTGACTCATTGACGTTCAGCTTCATTCGATTGCTCAGCTAATTGCTGACACTCTTTAAGACCCGTTTCCCCGCACGTCTGCTTCTGACGTAAATATTCAGGTCATCGGCATAACGCACGAACCGATGCCCCCGACGCTCCAGTTCTTTGTCCAATTGATCTAGCATCAGGTTCGCCAGAAGTGGGGACAGCGGTCCCCCTTGCGGGGTTCCTTCCACCGTCTCAACTATATGGTCGTGATCCTTGATGCCGGATTTCAAGAATCCGGCAATCAGTCTGATGACTCTGTCATCACTGACTCGCTCCCGAACCTTGGACAACAGCTTGTCGTGGTTCACTCGGTCAAAGAACTTCTCAAGATCGATGTCGACAATCCATCGACGCCCTTGCTTCAAATGCTCCTGGGCCTTTTGGACTGCCATGTGGGCACTCCTCTTCGGTCTAAAGCCGTAGCTTGCCTCCGAAAAGGTTGCGTCCCACTGCCGCTGCAACTCTTGCATGACGGCCTGTTGGATGAAGCGATCCACCGCTGTGGGAATGCCCAGCTGTCGTATTCCTTCACCGGGCTTTGGTATCCTCACCCGCTTCACAGGTTTCGGGGAGTATTCCCCCTTTAGTAGCTGCCTGCATATCCGGGGCCACTTCCGCTTCAGGTATTCTGGCAATTCCTTTGCCGTCATCCCATCAATCCCGGGGCTCCCGTCGTTACGCACTACTTGTTTGAGAGCGGCGTGCAGGTTCCCCCGCTCCACCACCGCCTCCATTAACTGCATGCTTCTGTCCGGAAATACGGATTCCGCCTTCGACGCAAACAATTCGCCCTTCACATGAAAAGGCAACCACAATTGTCTTGCCGGTTTAATGTTTGATCGATGTACGGTTCGCTTCCCTGTCATTTAATTCCTCTCGGAAACCGTTCAGGCCTTCAGTGGGGTGAGCCCTCCCCGATTCTCGGGGCTCGTTTCCAGTCCCGGCAGTTGAGACGTCCTTCACCTACTATGCCTTCTGCTGACTTCTCCCATGCGGTCAGGGCCGATTGCTCCGCCCTCAGCCAATTTCTGTCGCACGCGACGTCCCGGGGCACATGGGAGACCTCCCAGGGTAAGACACGTAACTTTCGATGCATAAACGCCGGATTTATAAAGCACACCCCGATTGCAGATGGAGGACTTCGAAGTCACGTGCCCGCTCGTCCCGGGTGTACCACACCTCATATCCGGTTCCTGTTCGTCGCCCTGCATCTTTGGATTGGACTTCCTCCAGACCTCACCTCGCGATGACGCCCTTGTCCTTCTCCTAACCTTCGGCTCTGCGTTTACCTGGTGTGGGGACTTGCACCCCACTAGCTACGTGCCATGCCTGGCACACACGTCAAAGGTAACCGGCGCCGTAGGCGTCCGGTTGACCGACTTGTTAGGCCCCCCATTGCAGCCCTGGAACCTGGAATGTAGAAAGATATGGAATCGCATTTAGCCATTTGCCTTCAATGTTCGCCGTCGCTCCCTGTAGAATAAGAAAAAGGAGCAGAAGGTTGCCAGAATTTGTATCTGATAATATCCATTTCATTGATGGATTCGCTTGACGCATTTGATCATCGGCGAATCCAAATGGCAGATTATCGAAATACATAAAACCTTTCCCAAGAACAAATACAGCATCAATTGCATCGGCACACTTGCCTATGCGATCCTTGCCGCTTTGGGGTAGTGTTGCCTGTGGGATTGACTCTGAAGAATAGACAGGGCTTACCCAGCCATGAACTGAACGGTTTTCATGCTGGCAGGCCCATCATAGGCCACGATGAGATTTATAATGCCGGGGGGAATGTAGCCGGTGTGAAAACTGCTCACTACATTTGGAGTTAACTGTTTTGAGTTGTATGCTGCCTTGGCAGCATTTGTGAATTCACTCTTATCCAGGGAGGACTTAACTTCGATTGTAGCAATAACCGATTCGACCAAGAATCCAGATATGCCGCCACCAAAATCGAGCTTAGGGTAAGAGCGCTTGTATATTACAATGTCGTACTGATTTCTTTGCTGACCAGGCTTTGAATTGGCATCAATAATCTCACCCGTTCCGATTGCCACATTTGAGGGCAAGTGGCTTTCCAGATAAGCTTTGATAAAGGCCTCTCTCGGCGTTCCCTTATGCAAAGAGTGTCCTGAATTGGCTGGAACTTGGCTAATCGACAATAAATGCTGCTCACATGCATCCATATGGCTTTTTAACATCCGGTGCTCCTTTGGGGCCTAACGCAGCCTTCACCGGCAGGAACGAAGCGCAGCGGAGTTCCTGTCCGAGTGTAAGGCATGGTTCGCTGCATTTAAGCGACTTTCAGATGAAGCTTTTTACCAAGTGCTCTTGCGTAATTTTCAAGCGTCGAAAGCTTGATATCTTCCGCGTGATTCTCAATTCTTGAAATGGCAGATTTTTTTGTATGTAATTTTTCAGCAAGTTGTTCTTGCGTTAATCCTGCCTCTTCGCGGGCCTGTTTAAGCATCACTCCTATCTTAAATTGTTCGTATCCTGTATCAAAGCCCTCGGCAAATTCAGGATCACGTAACTTCCTTTTGTTTATATATTTTTGAAGATCACTCATTTTATTTTTCTCCTGAAATATTCATTTTTCCGCTGTTCAGCTTTTTTGATATCTGCCTTGGGTGTTTTTTGAGTCTTTTTTTGAAATGCATGAGTCAATACCGGTCAATCAGGGCAATCAGTTGACTGAACAGGCTTGCATGTTTTACCATAAGGCATCCCCCTTGTTTTTGGGTGTTTGTTTTTTGTGATGAATCAACAATACCCGCAAGGAGGATATTTTTTCAAGCCCCCGAAACATTAGATTTACTATTTAAAAACCGTTTTTGGACAAGAGTGCTTGAAAGGAGTGAAATGGGATTCAAAGAGTCAGTAGCAAAACACGTGCGGAAAAAGGCTGACAGCGTATACGATGTTATTGTCGTTGGATCCGGCTCCGGCATGGCGATTGTTGAAAATGCCATCCAGGCAGGGCTTCGGGTGGCGCTGGTGGATAAGGGGCCGGCCGGCGGGACCTGCTTGAATGTGGGATGCATTCCGTCAAAAATGCTGTTGGCGGTGGCCGATCGAATCATGGAAATACGGAAGGCGGATCGTTTCGGCATCCGGGCGCATATCCAATCCGTGGATTTCGGGCAGGTGATGAAGGACATGCGGGAGGCCGTCATTCCGGAGCATCAACAGATCCATAAGGCCCTGCAGGCGTCGGAGCAGATCGACTATTACGAAGGCACAGGCTTTTTCGTGGGGCCAAAGGAACTGGTTGTCAATGATTACCGGATTCAGGCGGAGAAAATATTTATCGTATCCGGCAGCCGGCCGGCAATTCCTGAAATAGACGGGCTTGACCGGATTTCGTATTTAACCAGTGACACCCTGCTTGAGCTGGAAAAGCTGCCCAAATCCATGGTGATTATCGGCGGCGGTTATATCGCGGCAGAATATGGGCATTTTTTTTCAGCCCTGGGAACCGAGGTTACCATTGTGCAGAACCGGGATCGGCTGCTGCCGGCAGAGGAACCCGAAATTTCAGAAATCCTGGCGTTTGATCTCGCCAAACGAATGACCATCCATACCAGCGCCCAGGTGGCATCGGTCCGGCAGGGAGAAGGGGCTCTGGAGCTGTCGGTTGCACTGGATGCCGAAAGTGAGAGGCGCACGCTTTCCGCCGAGCAGATCCTGGTTGCCGCCGGCAGACAGTCCAATGCCGATCTGCTGCAGGTTGAAAATGCAAATATTGAAACCCATGCCAATGGCTTCATCCGGACGGATGAATATCTTCAGACCAGCCGGAAAGGCATCTGGGCTTTCGGAGATGCCAACGGCCGGCAGATGTTTACCCATACAGCCAATGCCGAGGCCGATATCGTCTGGGACAATGCCATGAACGGCGCGCAGGAAACGATCAATTATGCGGCCGTGCCCCGGGCGGTATTTACCTGGTCGCCTGTCGGGGCAGTAGGCGCGACGGCTGAGCAGGCCGGGAAAACCTATGAAATACTGGTGGGAACCGCCCGCTACAGTGATGTCGCCAAGGGCATGGCCTTAAGGGAGGACCGCGGAATGGCCAAGGTGGTGCTTGAAAAGGAGAGCCTGAAACTCCTCGGTTTTCACATTATCGGGCCTCACGCGCCCATATTGATCCAGGAGGTGGCAAATGCCATGGCCATCGGCGGGCAGCTGGGCGCCTTGTTTTCCGGTCAGCATATCCATCCGGCCCTGACTGAGCTGATCCCGAAAACTTTCAGTAATTTAAGCGAGTCCGAGTAGGCTGGTATCAGATGCCAAAGCAGAAACAAATAAGGGGGATACGGGTTTGAAATACAGGATCTCCGGTATTGATCAGCGGGTTGTAACCTTTTATCAACATGAATAAAATTATATTTACTGGAGTCGGTTGGTTAAATACCCATTTAAATGATGGATCCTTTGAAAGGAGGCAAATTATGACAAGTATTGGTGAATTATTTCAATCCGGAGATTGGAAAAACGAGAAGCATGTCCCTGTTATTGAATGTCCGGAAGGGGTGAAGGCAGAGGAAGTTTTTGAAGTTAAGCTTTCCATTGGCAAGGAAATCGCACATCCCAATACAACCGAGCACCATATCCGGTGGATGCGGCTTTACTTTAAGCCGGAAAATGACAAGTTTACTTATGAAGTGGGCAGCTTTGAATTCACGGCCCACGGGGAAGCAGTTGCCGGTGCCAACCAGGGGCCGGTCTATACCGATCATGCGGTAACGACACGGCTTAAGGTCAATCAGTCAGGCACCCTTGTGGCGGCATCCTACTGCAATATACACGGACTCTGGGAGAGCTCCAAGGAAATCGCTGTCGGATAATAAGAAGGAGGCTACCTGTATGAAACAAATGACAGAGCAGAACATGATCAATGCATTCGGCGGAGAGAGCATGGCCAATATGCGGTATCGGCATTTTGCCATCCAGGCGGAAAAGGAAAATTTTCCGAATGTGGCGCGGCTTTTCAACGCAATTGCACATGCGGAATTTATTCATGCCGGAGACCATTACCGCGAACTCAAACACCTTGAAGGCGGTTTTTTGGCCAATAGTATGGGCGCCTTCGGCCCTGGGGATACGTCAAAGAATCTGGGCTTAGCCATTGACGGGGAAAATTTCGAGGTCACGGAAATGTATCCGACTTATATGGAAGTGGCCGATTTTCAGGGTGAAAAGAGCGCTTATCGAAGTTTTGACTGGTCATACAAAACCGAAAAGCAGCACCTGGCATTGTATCAGAAAGCAAAAGAAGCCGTGGACGGGGGAAAAGATGTAGAACTGGATACCATTCAGGTCTGCAGTGTGTGCGGCTACACCCTTGAAGGTGAAGCCCCGGATAACTGTCCGGTGTGTCAGGCGAAAAAGGATAAATTCGTCGCCTACGAATAATCGCTTTTCCAATCGGCAGTGAGGAATCTTGAACAATCAAGATTCCTCGTTGCTTTTGTTCTTCGGAATAACCGTGAAGGATGCCTGGGATGTTTACATCAAAGCCAAGCGGGGGAAGTGGAGCGAAAGGCATCTTTGGCGCTTCAGGAGGCGCAAGAAATGATGGATTTGTTCGCCTTTTACACCGTCTTTTTAGCGATATACATCCCGTAACTGATGTGTGCCTTATACCTCTCGTAGAGGTCAATTTCCTTTTGCTCAGCGGTCACTATTTCGAGTGCTTCCTCGGTGTTCCCGTTTCGATTCAAGAAGTCCTCGAACTTGGCCTGTATAGGCCGATAATATTCTTCCAGCCAGCAATGTTCTGGTAATACGAAGTACCCGACTGGCGAAAATCCGTGTTTCTCCAGAACCCTGATCTTCGCTGAAGCCACATTGATTTCGGGATACTCGCGATCCCAATGTTTTTGGAGTTCCGCTGGTCTGGAGTCCGTGAGCCATGTGATCTCGGAAGCAACCAATAGACCACCCGATTTCAGAAATCGTCGCCAATCAGCTACGCCCTTTTCAAATCCAATGTTGTAGATTGCTCCCTCGGACCAGATGATATCCAATTCCTCGTCGGCAAAAGGCAGGTCGTCCATGGACCGGGCAAGGGACGATATCTTGTTCGCCACCCCGGCGCTCTCGGCCCTTTGAACCAGCACATCCAGAAAATCCTGAAGGAAGTCTACCGCTGTGATCCGTGCATTCAAGAGTCGAGCAAGCAGAATGGTGGATGCTCCCGTGCCGCACCCGATATCGGCAACCTTTAGCGGTGCTTCCCGGTCTATCATGGTCAGATTTAGAGCAAGTTCTGTCTCGGCATCCCCGCCCGGTCCCTGCCGATGGCCTCCTTTGTGTAGGTCTATCAAGAGTTTGTAATCATCCATAGTCTTATCCTTCCCTGGTGGGTGGTCTGCTTAATCCTGATGGCCTATTGGGTGATATGGAAGATTGTTGTCGGGCCGGAGTCATGATGATGTAACCGATTTTAAAAGAATTGAGAAAAAGAAAACCGGATGATTTTTTTCACCCGGTTTTTCATTTTTGGTTACATAGGGGTTGCACTGGCCCAAAAATTAACAAAGGGCCTACAGAAAACAGCCTATAAGCCCTTGATTTTATTGGCGCGCCCGGCAGGATTCGAACCTGCGACCTACGGATTCGTAGTCCGGCACTCTATCCAGCTGAGCTACGGGCGCTTCGTGTTTGTTGACATACGTGAATATGTCGTTTTTGTCAATATGAAGTTTTCTCCGGATTACTTTGCCATCCCAAAACCGACTTTTTACGAGATTGTCAAGCTTGACGCCGGATAAAAAGTGTTATATGTCGCTTTTCGGCCTTAATAATAAATATCTGCCGGTGTATTGTAAAGATTATAAATGTCCCATGAAGCCTATATGCAGCAAGCCATTGCCGAGGCCAGGAAGGCCTTTGAGGAAGACGAAGTCCCTGTCGGCGCCATACTGATTGACGCCGACGGCGGGATCGTCGCTGCGGCCCACAACCAGGTCATCCGGCTTTGCGATATAAGCGCTCATGCGGAGGTACTGGCTTTGCGAAAAGCCGGTCAGGCCGTTAAAAATTATCGATTGCCCCACACGAGCCTCTATGTCACTATTGAACCCTGCGTCATGTGTATGGGCGCTTTGGTCCATGCCCGGGTCCAACGAATCGTATACGGGGCATCCGATCCCAAATGGGGGGCGGCGGGGTCACTGTATCGCATCGGTGAGGATAACCGTATGAATCATCAGCCGGAGATTATTGCGGGGGTTTGTGAAGAGACATGTAAACAACTGATGCTGGATTTTTTTAGAGTCAGACGGAACATGCCGTCATCGCCCGGCGTACCCGACGAATTCTAGGTTGAAAGGAGAGCACATTGGCAAACATCGTCATTGTTGGAACCCAGTGGGGGGATGAAGGAAAGGGAAAGATCGTTGATTTGCTGGCCGAGTATGCCGATATCGTTGTCCGCTTTCAGGGGGGCAATAATGCCGGCCATACCATGGTTGTGGACGGCGAGGAGTTTATCAGCCATTTGGTGCCATCCGGTATTTTACAGGGAAAAACCTGTGTGATTGGAAACGGCATGGTGGTGGATCCCGAGGTGCTTATCTCAGAGATTGACTATTTAATTGAAAAGGGGATTGATGTCAGTCCCGAAAGATTAAAGATCAGCGAGAAGGCCCATCTTATTATGCCGTATCATAAAAAGTTGGATGCGGCCAAAGAAGAAGCCAGCCGAAAGCAAAGGATCGGCACGACCGGCAGAGGGATTGGACCATGCTATGAGGACAAGGCGTCGCGACGGGGGATACGTTTTATCGGGCTGCTCGATGCCGGGGGATTTGCCGAAAAGGTAAGAACCGCAGCCGAGGAAAAAAATTTTTTTCTCACACAGTTTTATTCTTCCGATGCGGTATCCGCTGATGAGATCATATCGTCATATGGTGGGTATAGGGATCGTCTGGCGCCTTATGTGACGGATATATCCGTATTTATCGACAGGGGCGTCAGGGAGGGCCGGCAGGTACTTTTCGAAGGCGCCCAGGGGACCCATTTAGACATTGACCATGGGACCTATCCTTACGTAACCTCGTCCAATACGGTTTCCGGCAATGCCTGCTGCGGCACAGGGATGGGACCGAAACAGATTACTGACGTAACGGGAATTGCCAAGGCCTATACGACGCGAGTCGGGCAGGGGCCGTTTCCGACTGAACTATTCGATGAAACGGGTGAGCAGATACAGAAGAAGGGGGCGGAATTTGGTGCGACAACCGGCCGTAGGCGGCGATGCGGCTGGATTGATACCGTCATTTTGCGCAATGCCGTACGGTTAAACAGCCTGACCGGCTTTGCGATTACAAAGCTTGATGTATTAGGCGGTCTTGAGGAGATTAAAATTTGTACCGCCTATAAGTATCAGGGAAAACCGATTTCGGAGTTTCCGGCCGACTTGAATGTATTGAGTCGATGCGAACCGGTATATGAAAGCCTTCCCGGATGGCGCGAGGACATTTCAAATATTCGAAGATTCGAGGATTTACCGGAAAACACGAAGAACTTTCTCAAACGGATCGAGGCGTTAACCGAAACGCCGGTGGATATCGTTTCAGTGGGGCCGGGGAGAAATGAGACGATTGTGATGAAGAATCCATTTGCCGGCTAATTCCTGTCGAATTCTTTGAATTTAGATTTTGACAACCTTGAAAAGTACAGTTATCATTTAATTTTTAATTGACAGGCGGCATTTTATGCCATAAAAATGGCTACCAAATGTCGGGACGTGGCTCAGTCTGGAAGAGCACAGCGTTCGGGACGCTGGGGTCGCAGGTTCAAATCCTGCCGTCCCGACCATTATTTTATTTAGTGCCCGAATGAAAATCAGGATTTTTTGTCAAAACCAAGGAAGGCAAGAGAGACGGTTTTCGTTGAGGCACTAAATAATTATCCTGTTTTTTCATTCTATAGTCCACCATTATGTTTTTTTGAATCCATAATGCCAAAAAAGGGCTGTAGGTCACACAGGCGATGGTATGGATTCGGATAGTTTGATACTTACCCGAAAATACGGCCGCACCCAAGACTATCAAATCATCAATCAATAATTCAAGGAGGATTCATTTTATGCGGATTATAGCCAATACCCTAGTCGTTTTGAGCCTTGTTTTTCTGATGGCTTCGCCCTCGTGCACGGCGGATGAGAAAAAGGCCCAAAAAGAAGACCAGGCCGGCGATTATGTGGCAATCGTCGATGGGGAAAAAATCCCTCAGAAGGAGCTTGACCAGAAACTGACGTTGATCAAACAACGGGCGGCCAGTGCAGGCCAGCAGCTGGATGCAAACAGGCTGGCGAGCATCAAAAAAGATATGGTCGATAAGATGGTCGAGAATGAACTGCTTTACCAGAAGAGCCAAGAGCTCGGCATTGCCGTCGATACTGAAACAATAGACAGCCAGATGGAGCAGTTCAAGGGTCAATTCCCTGATGAGGACCAATACAAGAAGCAGCTTTCCGCT
>Ga0209944_1001227_pt1 | contig 10711 bp, 12 predicted proteins | sample SalPonR1_C_D2_MG_FD_185701 | JGI IMG/M metagenome (GOLD analysis project Ga0209944, IMG submission 185701) | Salt pond soil microbial communities from South San Francisco under conditions of wetland restoration - Salt Pond MetaG R1_C_D2_MG... ...
CGACCACATCCCAGCGTTCGGTGCCGAATTCGAGCGTATTGCCCACTTCAAGTCCCGCGAACTGGTCCGCGGCGCCGCGGCCGGCGACCAGCTCCTTGCGCCCGGGCTCGAACATGCGGCCCGCGAGAATCCGGAAATCAGTGCGGATCCCGACCGCGTCCGCCCCAACGCCGCGCATCGGCACGTTGGCCTGGGTGTCGGACGATTTCTTTTCGAGGTCGACAATGACGTAGACCTCGGGCGAGACCATGGTCAACTGGGGCGCCTGCGAAATGATCCGCGCCTGGTCACCCTGAAAGCCCGAATCCAGTTCGGAACTCGATCCCGAGCGCAGCACGATGACATTGTCGGGCGAGGTGCCCGATTCCAGCGTATTTTCGAAGCCTCGCGCCATCGAAAGCACGGCGACCAGCACTGCAACAACCCCGGCGACGCCGATAACGGCAACGAGGGATGTGCCCAGTCGGCCGGGAATGCTTTTCAGGTTTTGCGCCGTAATGGCAAGAATCTGTCCCATGTTCAGCGCCTCCCCATGGCGTCGATGACGCTTAGCCTGGCCGCTCGCCATGCCGGCCAGGCGCCGGTGACCAGACCGAGGCCCACGGCCAGCACCAGGCCCCATGCCAGCGTCCCGGTGCTCATCGCCAGGCCGGGGAAGAACTGCGCCAGCGCCGAGGCCGCACCGTGTACGAACAATGCGCCGAGCAGCAGCCCGATGACCCCGCCGATGACTGCGACCAGCAGGCTTTCGGCCAGAACCATGCCCGTGACCCGGGCGTCGCTGAAGCCGATCGTCTTGAGCACGGCCAGCTCACTGGTCCGCTCGCGCACGGCTTGCGCCATGGTGTTGCCGGAAATCAGCAGCAGGGTGAAGAAGACGCAGGCGAGGATCATCTGGACGATCAGCCCGATGTTGCCGAACTGGGCGGCGAAGCCGGCGGCAAAACCGGCCTCGGTCGAGGTTTTGGTTTCGGTCGGCGAATTGGCGAAGCGCGCGTCTATCGCATCCGAAACCGGATCGGCCAGTTCGGGATCCGCGATGCGCGTCACGATCCAGCCAATCGTGTCCTGGGCGAACTGCCGGGCCTCGTTGAAGTAGTCGTAGTGCATGAATGCCTGCATTTCGTCGGCGGTATTGCCCGTGCCGGTAAAGATCGCGGCGATTTCGAATTCCCAGGCGAACGATCCGTCGAGCTTCGGATAGATGGTGGAAAAGATCGGCACCTGGTCGCCCAGTTCCCAGCCATAAAGATCGGCCATGGCCCGACCCACCATCAGCCCGGTACGGGTCTGCAGCAGCCGCTCGCGCTGTTCCGGCGGCATCTCGTACTCCGGATAGATCTCCGGGAGCTTTTCCAGATTGGTCGGAAACAGACCGAACTGCTGCTTCGGATCCTGAAAATAACCGCCGAACCAGGTGTAGTGGGTGGCCGCGCGAACCCCGTCGATCCCCTCGACGCGGGCGACATACGATATCGGCATGAGCTGTATGAACGAGACCTTGTGCGTCGTGATCAGCCGGTCCGCGCCGGCCAGTTCGACGCCTGCGGTAAATGCCCGGTTCAGGCCGCCGAGCAACGCGAACAGGATGAACGCGATAATCACCGAGAGCAGCGTGAACAGGGTCCGCAGCTTCTTGCGGCCCAGGTTCTTGCGCACCAGGTGGAACGTGCCGCCCATCACACGGCCTCCTCGCCGAGCTTGATCGAGCCCTTGTCCAGGTGCACGGTTCGGCTCGCGTGCTCGGCGGCGACCGGATCGTGAGTCACCATCAGTATGGTCTTGCCGTGGCGTGTGTTCAGCGTGCCCAGCAGTTCGAGAATTTCGTTGGCGGTATCGCGATCGAGGTCGCCGGTCGGCTCGTCGGCCAGCAGCAGATCGGGATCGCTGACGATGGCCCGGGCGATTGCGACGCGCTGCTCCTGGCCGCCCGACAGCTCACGCGGCAGGTGCTTCGCCCGATCAGCCAGGCCGACGATTTCCAGCGCGGTCAGGGCGCGCCCGCGTCGCTCTTTCGCCGACATCTTCTTCAACAATAATGGGAGTTCCACGTTGCGCTGCGCGCTGAGCACCGGCATCAGGTTGTAGAACTGAAAGATGAACCCTACGTGGTTCGAGCGCCAGCGCGCCAGCGCCCTGGAACCCAGCCGGTCGATACGCTCACCACTGACCTCGACCTCGCCGGACGTCGGCCGATCGAGACCACCGATCAGGTTGAGCAAGGTGGTCTTTCCGGAGCCCGACGGGCCCATCAGCGCGGAAAATTCGCCCTGGGCTATTTCGAGGTCCAGGCCGTGCAGCACTTCCACCGCCTCGCGTCCCTTGCGGTAGCTCTTGACGACGTTTCTGACCGTCACGATTGGTTTGCTCATCTGCTTTTCCTGCACTTGTTCAAATCAGGGATCGACGACGCGCACGCGCACCCCGTCCGACAGGTTGCCGGCGGCAACGTCGGCCACCAGCCGTTCGCCGGGGCTCAGGCCGGCCGCGATCAGGATCGCATCGCCGCGTTGCGCGCCCAGGCGCACCGCGCGGCGTTCCAGGCGCGGTCTGCCCGATCGATCGTCGATGACGAATACGTAGCTTCGCCCGCCGGCTTCGAACACTGCACGCTCGGGCACACGCGGCAACTGCCGGACGCTCCCGGTATCGGCATTGTCTGGACGATCTTCGAGAAAGCGCACGCTGATGCCCATCTCGGGCAGAATTCTCGGATCGTGGTCGACAAATTCGACCCGCACCCGCACGGTGGCCTTCTGTCGATCGGCGGCCGGCACCACGGCCTTGACCCGTGCCGGTATTTCCCAGTCCGGATAGGCGTCCAGGCGCGCGACCACCGGCTGCCCGGCCTCGACCCGGTCGATATAGGCTTCGTTGACGTCGACCTCGATCTCCAGTGAATCCATGTCGACGATGGTGCAGATGCCGGTGCGCGTGAAGCCGCCGCCGGCCGAGATTGGCGAGACCATTTCCCCGGCCTGGGCGGCGCGGGCGATCACGATGCCGGAAAACGGCGCGCGTATCGTCAGCTCCCCGATCCGCTGTTGCTGCAGTTCAACTTCGCGCAGCGCCACCTTGATCTGCTCACGCTGGCTGCCCAGTCTGGCCTCGAACGCATCCACCTCGGTTTCGGCCTGGTCGAGAACGGCCTGGCTGCTCAGCTCGCGCTGTTTCAATTCGCGCTGGCGAGCGAGGGTGCGGCGGGCATTGGCCAACTGGGCCTCGATCTCTGCCAGCGTGCTGCGCGCCGCTGAAAGCCGCGCCCGGGCGAGTTCCAGCTGGGCCTGCTCGGTGGCATCGTCCATGCGCGCCAGCACCTGCCCCTGCTCGACCGCCAGGCCCTCTTCCACCAGCACTTCCACCAGCTTGCCGGTCACCTCGGCGGCCACCGTGGCCTGGCGACGGGCGACCACGTAGCCGGAGGCATCGAGCACGCTGGCGCGCGAGCCGGCGGCGCCGACCTCGACCGTTTCGGGCACCGTCACGCGCACTTCGGGCAGCGCGGCGCGCGAATACCAGGCCCAGCCGGCCGCGGCCGTGCACAGCAGCAGAAGTGCCGCAACAAGAAGTGGCCACCCCGGGCGCCAACGTTCGTCGGACACAGCCGGCTCGATGCGCAGCCGATCGATCAGGTCATCCTTGCTCATCAGGCCGCGGCGGTCTCTGCAAAAGTTGTGGAGGCATCGACTATACGAAGTCGGGCCATCGTTTGCCAGTGACGATTGTCACGTACTCGTCCGACGGGACGGCTGTCCCGGCCCACCGGATTGCCAATGTGCCCGGCTGGTAATGGCCTGGCGATTTTTCGAGTCCGCCGGCCACCTGCCTGGCTCAGCGCTTGGTCAGGACGCAGGTCTGCAACGCCGCGCCGTCAGTTTCCGAGTATTTCGGCAAACGCCGCGTCGAGGCGTCGAAACTCAAACTCGAATCCAGCGTCCAGTAACCGCTTCGGCAACATCTTCGCCCCCGTCAGCAACAGGCGTGACATTTCGCCGAACGCCAGTTTCAGCGCGACTGCCGGTGCCGGCAGCACGGCGGGGCGGTTGAGCTGGCTGGCCAGCGCCCGGGTGAATTCCGCATTGGTCACCGGGTTGGGCGCCGAGGCGTTGAACGGGCCCGACAGTTCGTCGTTGTCGAGCAGGAAGATCAGGATGCGCACCATATCTTCGCGGTGAATCCAGGGCATGTACTGGCTGCCGTCGCCCAGCCGGCCGCCGACACCCAGCTTGAACGGGGTCAGCGTCTTCGCAAGCATGCCGCCGCCGGTATCGAGCACCAGGCCGATGCGTGCGACGGCAACCCGCACAGCATGGGTTTCGGCCTTGCGCGCTTCGGTTTCCCAACGATCGCAGATCTCGTGGACGAATTCATGGTTGGGCGGCGTGTCCTCGGTGACGTCGCGATCACCCTGATCGCCGTAATAGCCCATGGCCGACGCCGAGACCAGGACCTTCGGCGGGGTTTCTGCATCGCCGCACAATTCGACGATCGCGCGCGTGGCCTCCACCCGGGACTCGACGATCCGGCGCTTCTTTTCGTCGGTCCAGCGCCCCTCGGCGATCGGTTCGCCGGCCAGGTTGATCACGGCCTCGGGCGCGGCTTCGACGAAATCGGAGACCTCGGCCCGGATTTCCGCGCCTTCGGGCAGCTTTTCCCGTGCCTTGTCCGGGCTGCGCGAAACCGCCAGAAGCTCATGGCCCTTTTGCGCCAATTGGCGGCACAGCGGCTGGCCAATGAAACCGGTGGCCCCCGTGATCAATATTCTCATTGTGTCGTCTCCGTTGTTCTGCGCTTCATCTCACGGCAGCTGCTCGTCGATCGATCGGGTTTTTTCCGTCGTCACGTCACCGGTGTGGCGGGTCGTCTTGCGTTCGAACAGCATGACCAGGCACTCCTCCTCGGCGACGGGGTTGTGCTGCACGCCGCGCGGTACCACGAACATCTCGCCGGGCCCGAGGTGAACAGTGCGATCCGCCATTTGCATCTCGAGGCGCCCGGAGAGGATGTAGAACATCTCGTCATCGTCGGCGTGATCGTGCCAGGCCAGCGTGCCCTCGAGCTTTGCAACCTTGACGTAGTGATCGTCGACTTCGCCGATGACCCTCGGCGACCAGTGCTCGCTGAGCGATGCGGCAATATCGAGCGGGGATTTCTTCTCGTTCATCGGCACTGCATGGCTTGGTACCAGGCGCCAATGTAGCACTGTGGAGACGGCAGGGCGCGAACCTGAAGGCGTCACTCCTTGATCGCGGGCTCTTCCTTTTCCGGTGGTCTGGCGCTGTCCGGATAGGGCATCTTAAGGTGTCCGTAGCGCACCACGATGACCGCGAGCGCAAGAATCAGGATGCCGCCCGACACCGCCAGCACCTGCGCGCTGCCCAGATGTGCAGCCTCGAGAATGAGATAGCGCGCGAGGGCCACCATCGCGATATACAAGGGCATGCGAACCGGCAGCTTGCCCGACTGCCAGTACACGTTCACCATCGTGATGACCTCGAGATAGATGAACAGCAGCAGAAGGTCGGTGAGCTTGACCTCGCGCGCCTGGATCATCACCCAGATTTCCTGTAATCCGGCAACCACGGTGGCGAGCAGGACCACCCACAAGCCCAGGTTCTGAATCAGCGTTGCCGCGTCGTTTCCGGTCTTCGTAAGCGTCTTGGTCACGATTGCCTTCCGTTTTTTGATTGTGGCGCCGATCTCGTTGCGATGGATTGGAGCCTTAATGATAAACGCAGACCCTACGTGCGGCGCGCAACAACCGGGTGAATGACCGGGCCTGCGAGGCTCGGTGCAGCATTTGATGTAAAGTCTACTTGACATAGTGTAAAGTTTGCTTTACATTAGTCCGCAACATCAAGATACGGAACTCAACCCAATGACCAATCTCTCGTTTCACGAAAAGAGCGCGATCGGTACGCTGATCGCCACATGGATAATCGGAATCTTCTATTTTCATTCGGCCTGGGAACTGTGGCAGGCCGGTCAGCTTCATCCCGCATCGAATTTCGGGCTGGCGGCAGGTTTGACGGTCCTGCTGGTGATCGTGCTGGTCGCCTATCACATACTGATCGCGGTGACGGGCAAGCCCGAGGAAGAGGACGAGCGGGACCGACTGATCGCTTGGCGTGCCGGCCGTATCGGCGGTTTTGTCCTTGGCTTCGGCGTCGTCGGAATCGTTGTTCAGATCCTCATCGGCGGCATGTTGGATGACCCGCTGGCCGGGTCACCGGTATTGATCGCCAATGCTCTGATGGCCCTGGTGTTCATCGCCACCATCGTGGAGCTGGTGCTGACGCTCGTGTTCTACCGGCGGGGAATCTGAGGTGGGCGGCAGCAATCTGGACAACGGCGTGCGCGCCCTGCGCGACCAACGCGACCATATGACGCAGCAGGCGCTGGCCGAAGCGGTCGGCGTCTCGCGCCAGACGATCATCGCCATCGAGCAGGGCCGCTACTCGCCGTCGCTGGAAGTGGCGCTGAAAATCGCCCGGGCTTTCGGCGAACCGGTCGAGCGGGTATTCTGGTTTTCGGAATGATGTTGATGACCGAAACGCTGTTCTCGGAAGCCGCGCCTGCCGGTTTCGTCGAACCCGACAAGCAGCCGATTCAAATCGGTGATGCCATTCAAGGCTGCGACCCGGGGCCCTCGTAGCCCTTGCTGCCGATCCGTACCGCCAGAGCGCTGCGGTAATCAGCGCCGCTGTCCAGATCGGCCAGAGCGCGCTGGAAATCCCGGGCTGGCGACCAGTTCAGGCGCGCCCGGGCTCGCGCGTTGACGTACACCCGCTCGATCTGGTCGAGCATTCGCCAGTCCCGGCGCTCGAAAGCGGCGCGCCAGCCCGGGACTCGAAGATCAAGAACGCCGGCCGGATCGCTGCGCAGCCGATCGAGATCGTCGCGTCGAAAAGGCGTGGTCGCGCTGATGATGAACTTGTCGAAACCGAGCTCGGCTGCGCGACCCATTGCAAGCAAATGCGCGTCCACGACGTCGGCGATGTCGACCCTTCGATTCAGCAGCTCGCAAACCTGCAGGTTGTCGCGACCGAAGGAATCGCGGCGTGCCGGTTCGTCGTCGTCCTCCGGGAAAAACCGGGAGGTTCGCAGCACCACGCAGGGCAGGCCGTGGTTGCGATGAAAGAGCCGGCACAGGTCTTCGGCGGCGGTCTTGGTCGCGCCGTAGATGTTCTTGGCGATCGGGGTGACGTCTTCGGTGATCCACGCCGCGGGCTGGTCGGACGGTGGGCGCAGCGCGTCGCCGAAAGTGCTGGTGGTCGATGTGAAGACGAACGACTTGACGCCGGCCACGACGGCCTCTTCGAGCAGGTTCAGCGTGCCGGTGATGTTGGTATCGACAAATTCCTGGCGGCTGTGCGTGGCCACGTGCGGCTTGTGCAGCGTCGCGGTGTGCAGCACCGCATCGGCGCCGGCCATGCACGCGCGCACGAAATCCCGATCGACGATCGAGCCGACGCTGTCGGTGAATTCCGAGGCCTTGATGTCGATGCCGCGCACGTCATGGTCTTGCTGACGCAATACGCGCATCAGCGCCTCGCCCAGGTGGCCGGCACTGCCGGTAACGAGAATCGTCATTGTTCGAACCCGTCAGCGAAGATCGTGTCGTCGGCCGGGTTGGTTTCGAATGCGCCCAGGTCGGGCCGGTCGCCGCGCAATTGTCCAAGGATGTCGTCGATCGCACTCGCCAGCGGGTCGCCAGCATCGATCACCAGGCTGCCGGCGGCCGGCACGGCCCGGTCTGCAACCAGGCGCAGGAAGGCCTCGCGGATGGTGGTCGATCCATCGGCGAAGTTGCTGCCGTCCCATTCCGGCGCGATCAATCCGGCCGGGTCGGGCAGCAGCGGGTCGCCGATCAGCGCGTTGGCGTCGTCAGCGAAACTCAGAAACTGACCTGCGTCGATCGGGATCTGATTTCCACCGTTGAAGTACAGGTTGTTGTCCAGCAGCGCCGATTCGGTCTGATCCGGCGGGGCATCGAACAGGTCCACGCCGGTTAACGCCTCGGCGCCCATGGTGCCGGTCGGGTCGCTGTAGACGTTGTTGGCAAATTCCAGGTCCTGGTTGCGCGGATTGGCCGGGCCGGCGATCAGTCGACCCGCGAAACTGCGGCTGGGCATGTCGCCCGACAGGGTGTTGTTCCGGAACACCACGTCGCGCGAGCCCTGCACCGTGAATGGCGTGCGCATCAGGTCGCCGGAGTTGCCCAGCATCAGGTTGTTCTCGACCAGGACATCGATGGCTTCGAAGTTGGCCGTGCCGTCCTCGCCGAGCCGTACGAAGCTTTGCCCGGAAGAGCCGTACCAGCTCAGGAACACGTTGCGTCGGACCACGACCTGCCGAGCCCCCAACACGGTGTCGCTGTCGCCGTTGGAATCCTTGATGACCAAGAACGAACTGGTATCGGGGCGTTCGGCGGTGTTCATGAAAATGTTGTCCTGCACCGTCACGCCCACGACGCTGTTGATGTCGATATGTTCGTCGGAGCCGCCCTGGTTGAAGAACAGGTTGCCCTCGATCAGCACATCCTCGGCGCCGTTGTTGATCTTGAGCAGGTCGTTGTTGGTGCTGGAGTGGATGATGTTGTTGCGAAAGACGATTCCGGAAACGACCGGGTCGCTGCCGTCGGCGCTTCCGTTGAACGCCCCGAGCAGATCCTGCACCTGGATCAACAGCGCGCCGGTATTGTCGGGCGCATGCGCAATGTCGAACCCTTCGATGAAGATATTGCGCGCGGTAAACGCAATCAGCGCCGCGCCGGCATCGTGGCGCAGCTTCGCGGCGTAAGGCACCTCGGAGCGCACCGTCACGGGCAGGTCGAACTCGCGCCGCAACCGCTGTCGGCCGCTGTACAGGCCGGGCCGGACAATCACCTCGTCGCCGCCGACCGCGTTGTCGACGGCATGCGTAATGGTCGCCCATGGGTTGGCAAGACTACCGTCGCCTGTGGTGTCGCTGCCGTCCGGTGCAACGTACCAGGTGGCGGCATTCACGTTGACGGCAGCAAGCAACACCAAGATCATAAGCGTGGTCGGAAGTATTTTCATGTCATCTCCGGTGTTGCGCGGCATGACCGATGCGGGGCGCTCCGGCTGGATCATGATGGCTGGTCCGACACCCGAATTTGCACTCTGCATATATTTCGATTAATGTCAGAGTTGATCGCCCGGCCGACGGTCGGGGGTGATTCAAAGCGAAACACGAGGAGAGCGTCATGGAAGGCATCCTGATCTGGCTCATCGTCGGCGGCATCGCTGGCTGGCTCGCAGGACTGATCGTCAAGGGCGGCGGCCAGGGCATTCTGATCAACATTGTCGTCGGCATTGTCGGCGCCGTGATCGGCGGCTGGCTGTTCGGCCAGCTCGGCATCGCCATCGGTTCAGGGCTGGTCAACAGCATCATTACCGCCGTCGTCGGCGCGGTGATCCTGCTGCTGATCGTGGGGGCGATACGCGGCAGAGCATAACGAGACCGGGGCTTGGGCCCGGGACCTCCGGCGATATCCATTTGCGGCAAGAACGCATCTATCGTTCGACAATTGTCTATCTTCGCGCCGCGGTCCGCGGCGCGTCGGCAGGCCGCGTCACCAGTGAGACCCCAACGAACAGCAACAGCGAGACCAGCGCGCCCGCTACGATGATCGGCAATCCGCCGACCAGGGGCAGCGCCGCCGGGGCGAACCAGCCCAGTTCGCCGGCAAGACCATACGCCGAGCCGCCGACAATCGCGGCTACGGCACCGGCGCCGGTGGCTCGCTTCCAGTACAGCCCGCCGACGACCGGGATGAACACGCCGGCCGCGTACAGCGTGTAGGACATCAGCAGCATGCCGATAATGGCCTTGAAGTTCAGCGCCATCCATAGCGCGAGCAGGCCGAGCACGACGGTGACGACACGTGAGATCAGCAACAGCCGCTTCGAGTCTTCCTCGGCGCCAGGGTCAATCAGCTTGACGTAGATGTCGTGGGTGACGTGCGAGGTACCGGCCATCAGCAATGAATCGGCGGTGGACATGATGGCGCCCAGGATCGCCGCAATGACAATCGCAGCGGCCCATGCCGGCAGCACCTCGTCGATCAGCATCGGGATCGCGCGCGCGGCCTCGATCTCGGCGCCGAAAAGCGCCCGCGCCGCCATGCCGGTGACCACCGGAAAAATGGCAAAGGCAATCAGCAGCGCGCCGGCGGCGATCGCTGCCCGGAAGGCGGTGTTTTCATCGCGCGCTGCGAACAGGCGCTGGTAGAAGTCCTGCCCGATCAGCGTGTACATCATGGTCGGCACGATCGCCGCCAGCACCAGACCGAGCCCGGCGCCGAACGGCGAAAAGTAGCGATCGGTTCCGATTTCCATCGATTGCGCGGCTATCGCGATCCTAATGCCGTCGAAACCGCCGGCATCGTTTACCGCCAGCACGGCCGCGATCGGCACGCCGACGAAGATGATCGCCAGCTGCACCGCGTCGGTCAGCGTCACGCCCCACAGCCCCGACATCGCGGTGTAGACGATGAACATCAGCGTCGCGGCCACCGCCGCCCAGATCGGATCGACGCCCAGGATGGAAAGCGCGCCCTGCGCGGCCCAGACCTGTGCGCCGATGATGCCGATGATCGCGACCAGCGACAGCAGCGTACCCAGCAGCCGGGCGAGCTTGCTGTTGTAGCGCAGTTCCAGGTAGTCGGGCACCGTGAACATCGCCA
>Ga0209944_1001234_pt1 | contig 10696 bp, 5 predicted proteins | sample SalPonR1_C_D2_MG_FD_185701 | JGI IMG/M metagenome (GOLD analysis project Ga0209944, IMG submission 185701) | Salt pond soil microbial communities from South San Francisco under conditions of wetland restoration - Salt Pond MetaG R1_C_D2_MG... ...
GAACGCGTGGCCTTGCCGCGCCGCCCGGCGGGCCTGCACGTTGAGCAGTTCGGCGGCCACGTCGCGCACCTTCTCGGCCGCCTTGCGCCGGGTTTTCTTCCACTTGTCCGAGCTCAGCCGGTTGAGCATGACCGCATCGGGATCGGCGCCGGTGTAACGGCTGACCAGGTGCAGATCGGTGACCGGTACATAGAGCTTGTCGCCATCGGCATATCCCAGGGTCAGGAATTCGCCGTGCGTGTCGCCGACATCGAGCACTTCCAGGCCCAGGTAGCGCCCGATGCCGTGTTCCAGGTGCACCACCAGCGCGCCGGGCTGCAGGTCGGCCAGGCTGCGCACGATGCTCTCCGGATCCTGGCCGCTTTTCCGGTCGCGCCGGCGCGTGCGGGTATGGCCGGGAAACAGTTCCGACTCGGTCAGGATGGTGACGCCTTCGTCGGGCAGGCTGCAGCCGCCCGAAAACGGCAGCACCGCCAGCGCCAGCCGGTCGTCGCCGCTGGTGAAAGCGGCCCATGATTCCACCGGCCGCGGCGTGACGCCGTAGCGTTTCAGATTAGCCGCAATCAGTTCGCGCCGCCCGGCGGTATCGGCGGCCAGCAGAATCCTGCCGGAAGCTTCGCGCAACCTTTCGGCGGCCTGCTCCGGCGCGTGGTCCAGGTCCAGCGCCTCGGGCGGCCGGAACGTCGCGCCTGCCGGCTGGCGACGGGTGACGCGCACCGCCGCGGCTTCTTTGAGCGTGTTCAGTAGATCGTCCGAATCCAGGTAGAGCTCTTCGGGTTTGAGCGGCGGCCGCTCACGATCGCCCGCGCGCTGGTCGAATCGTTGCCGAACCTGCTCGGCGAATTCAACGGCGGCCTCGTCGCAGCCGGTGAGAATCACCAGTCGATGCTCGCGCGGAAGGTAATCGAGCAGGCTCGCAGTCTGGTCGAAAAACAACGGCAGATACTGCTCAAGCCCCTGTCCATGCCGGCCTTCGCCGACTTCCTGGTAGGGCAGGGCGCGCCTGAGGTCGACCTCGAAGCGGTTGCGGAAGCGGCGCCGGAATTCGTTGCGCGCGTTGTCGTCGAATGGATATTCGCGGCCCGGCAGCAGTTCGACGTGATCCAGCTTGTCGATGGAGCGCTGGGTCTCCGGGTCGAACGAGCGAATCGATTCGATATCGGTATCGAAAAGCTCGATGCGATACGGCACCGGCATGCCCATGGGCCAGAGGTCGAATACCGAACCGCGCACTGCGAACTGGCCGGGCTGCCAGACCTGGTCGCAGCCTTCGTAGCCGGCGTCGAACAAGCGTTCCCTGAAGCGCCCGAGGTCCAGCGCCTCGCCCACCTTGAAATCCACGCTGCGCCCGGCGATGAAACCGGTCGGCGCCAGCCGCTGCATCAGTGCGTTGACAGGCGCGATGATGACCCCGGCCGTTCGACCCGGCAGGCCGGCGAGAACCTCCAGACGGCGGGAAACAAGATCCGGATGAGGAGAATACAGATCGTAAGGCAGGATTTCCAGGTCCGGGAACAGGTCTGCCCGCGGCCCGCCCAGGTGGTTGATGTCGTCCCGAAGCCGGCGCGCCGAATAGCCGTCGGCAGCTGCGACCAGCACCGGCCCGCCGCGTCGCCGCGCGTATCCGCTGATCGCCAGCGCAAGCGCCAGGTCTTCCAGCAGCGGCCATTGCTGGCCCTCGCCGGATTCGGCGCGCGGCGGGTTGAGTACGGAAAAAGACTGGGACATCGGGTCGTTCGCTGCGGTCAGAGCCCGCTATTTTACCGGGGGCAAGGAACCTCTGAACAACTCTGCGCGGAGCGCGTTTCAGTCGGAAATGCCGCAGATCGTGTGGTGCGAACCGAGTGACAGTAGCCATAGCTACGGCTGAGGATCGCAACGCGCGAGATGCGGCTTTTCCGGCGAAACCCTAACGGGACGAGCCTTTGCGGGGCATCCAGCTTGCTTGTCATGACAATCGGGCTCGCTTATTTGGAACAACCAAACCGCGCTCGCCCAAGCCATGCCGGAGCCTCCCGCAAAGGCGCCGTCGCGCCCGCACAGAGTTGTTCAGAGGTTCCTTAAAGAACCGGGTTCATTGTGGATCGATTATGCTGGCCGCTGATTTTCCGGGAAGCTTGCCCATGCAACCAGACAGCACTCCAGTCGCCTTGATCACCGGCGCCGGTTCCGGCCTGGGTGCCGCCATGGCGAACCGTTTCGCCCAGGCAGGCTGGCGCGTGATCGTGACCGACCAGCACGCCGACCGGGCTGAAACCGTCGCAGCGGGCCTGGCCGGCTCCGGCCATGCCGCGCGGCCGCTGGACGTGACCGAATCGTCTCAGTGGGAAACACTGGCGGAGCTCGTCGACGATGAATACGGTCGTATCGATCTGCTGGTCAACAACGCCGGCGTCGCGACCGGGGGCATGCTGGGCGAGACGCCGCTGGCTGACTGGGAATGGGTGCTCGAGATCAATCTGATGGGCGTCGTGCGCGGTTGCCACCATTTCGTCACCCGGTTCCGCAAGCAGGGTTTCGGCCATATTGTCAACGTCGCCTCATGGGCAGGCCTGGCCGCCGCACCCGGAATTGCTTCCTACGGCACCGCCAAGGCCGCCGTGGTGTCGATGTCCGAGATGCTGCGCGCCGAACTCAGGCCCTACGGCGTCGAAGTCTCGGTGCTTTGTCCGGCGTTCGTCAAGACGGCCCTGACCGATTCGATGCGTGCGCCCGACGACACATATGCCAAGCGCGTCCAGCGCTGGATGGAGCACTCCGGCGTTTCGGCCGAAGACGTTGCTGAAACCGTCTACCGGGTCACGCAAAAGCCGAAGTTCCTGCTGCTGACCCATTCCGAGACGCGCTGGCAATATCGCCTCAAGCGCTGGTTCCCTTCACTTTATTTCCGCATCCTGATGCGCACCATGCAGAAATTGATGCCGAAACCGGAGAAAAAAGAATGAAGAACGTGATCCTGTCCGCTGCGCTTTTCGCGTTACTTTGCGCCCCCGTGCTTGCCCAGCAGGAAGAGGTCGCCGAGCGTCCTTTCCTGCAGTCGGTGCGCGCGGCCATGGAATCCGACGCCAGAAGCGAGGAGGAGCGCGAGCGCGACGCCAACCGCCTGCCGGTGGAGACGCTTGATTTCTTCGGCCTGGACCAGACCATGACGGTCGTCGAACTGATTCCCGGCGGGGGTTGGTACACCAAACTCCTGGCGCCGGCGCTGCGCGATGAGGGCAGGCTTTACATTTCCATAGGCGCCGGGAGGGCGGCCGGCGCCGATTTTTTCGGCACCGCGCCGTTCGACCGAATCGAGGTTCTGGAACCCGAACTCGAAATCGTGCGCGATGAAGATTCGGGCCTGACGGCGATCAAGCCGTTCGACCTCGGCGTCGCGAACGTCGATGCGGTACTCACCTTTCGCAACCTGCACAACCTCAGTGCCGAAGGCCGAGACAGCATGAACCGGGCCGCTTTCGCCGCGCTCAGGCCGGGCGGCATCTACGGCGTGGTCGACCACACCCGTCGCCACATGCAGCCCGACGAACCTGAAAACCGCCGGCGCATTGATCCTGTTCTGATGATCAAGGAAATTCAGGCCGCCGGTTTCGATTTCGAGGATTTTTCCGATTTGCATTACAGGCTGGACGACGAGCTTCGCTACGAGGTTGGTCGCAAGACCGTTACCGGGAATACCGATCGGTTTACGTTTCTGTTTCGCAAGCCAGGCAACTGAGTCGGCCGTCCGCGGCCTGGCCGGTGATTAGGGCAACGGGCCGGGTGCGGGCGGTTTTGTAAGTTCAAAGACGGCCTCGAACCCATTACTTCAGACCCATTTCGCCACGCGCTTCGCGCTTGCTGGCGACCTACTTTTCACAAGCGCCTGAAAAGTAGGCAAAAGCGCTTCTTACAGGCGGCAGAGGATTGCGGTGCGGGTCCACGGGGTGAGTGGTTAGGTGTTTGATCGCGGCGCTAGTTTGAGATTTTCTTGTCCGTGCGGCGTGTTCGTCATCGGCTTACGGGTGACGAGGAGATTGCCCGGGAGCCAAAGCCGAACACTGTGCTCGGACCGAAAGATTCGCAATCGAAACCCCATGCCTGACACCAAACCTCCAGACGCCTCCGACCCACACCGCCAACAGCTGCCGCCTGTAAAGCGCACTTTTGGTTACTTTTGTTGCAACCGACAAAAGTCACTCGCATCAGCCAGCGAACCTGGCGGCGAAACGGCTTTTGAAGTTGAAGTCGAATTTGATTAAAAAAGCCGCGCACCCGGCACAGTGCCCTCGTCACGGCGAGCCGAACTGGTCGCAGGACCAGAAGTCGAATTTTTAAGCCGCCGCCCCCGGCCAGGGACCACTCCCGACTGCAAGACCGCCAGGAAACGAATAAGCTACACCCATGAACCAACACAGCCACCACAGCCACGACCATTCGGGCGGTCGGGCGCTCCGGCGGGCGCTGCTCCTCACGCTGAGCTTCGCCGCGGTCGAATTCGTGGTCGGCTGGTGGGGCGGTTCTCTGGCGCTGATGGCCGATGCCGGTCACATGCTGACCGATTCGACCGCGCTCGGCCTTGCCGCACTGGCGGCCTGGATCGCCACCCGCCCGGCCGACCGGAACCATAGCTGGGGCCACGGTCGGGCCGAGATCATTGCGGCGATGGTCAACGGCGGAGCCATGCTGGTGCTGGTAGGCGTGATCGTCTACAACGCGATCGATCGCTTCCAGAACCCGGTCGAAATTCGCGGCGCAGCGGTTCTCATCGTGGCTGCGATCGGGCTGGTCATCAACCTGGCGGTGCTCAAGGTACTGCACGGCGGACAGGGCAATCTGAACGTCAAGGGCGCAATCCTTCACGTGATGGGCGATCTGCTGGGTTCGGTCGCGGCCCTGGCGTCCGGCGCGGTGATCGTGCTGACAGGCTGGACCCCCATCGACCCGATACTTTCGCTGTTGATCTGCACCCTCATCATGATCGCGGCGCTGAGCCTGCTCAGGACAGCGCTCGGCGTGGTCATGGAGCGCGTGCCGGCCCGGATCGATCTGGAAGACGTGCGCTCTGCCATGAACGAAGTAGACGGCGTGGTCGAGATTCACGATCTGCACATCTGGCAGATCAGCAGCGACCGCATAGCTCTTTCGGCGCACGTTGTGATGGAGGACCTCGATATTTGGCCGGAGCTGCTTGCCCGCGTCAACGCGATGCTGCTGGATCGCTTCAACATCGACCACCCGACCCTGCAGCCCGAGTTGGCTATGGTCGGCGAGTGCGCACACACGAACGCGCAATGTCATGGTTGACGCCGCCCCGGAACCCTGCGCGCAATGAAACTGCTGGCCGTCGGCGACATGCACCTGGGCCGCGTGCCGGTCGCCCTCCCCCCGGGCCTGGCCGACGCGGCGAGATCGCTGGGACCGGAGACCGCCTGGCAGCGCTGCATCGATAAAGCCATCTCGCTGAAGGTCGAAGCGGTCTTGCTGGCCGGCGACGTAGTCGACCGAGAGCGGGACTTCTTCGCCGGCTATGCATCGCTCAAGTCCGGCATCGAGAGCCTGCTCGAACACGATATCCGGGTGATCGCGGTGGCCGGCAATCACGACACCGAGGTGCTGCCGCGCCTGGCAGATGCACTGCCGGGCCTGGAACTCTTGGGGCGCGGCGGAGAATGGGAAAGTATCGAGCTGAGCGCGGGCAGCGTCATCGGCTGGTCTTTTCCAGGACGCCGCGTGACCCGCTCGCCGCTGGAGACATTTCCCCGGCATCAGCCGACCCGGCCCAGCCTCGGCCTCCTGCACTGCGACCGCGACCAGACCGACAGCGCCTATGCGCCGGTGCGCTCGGCCGAACTGGAAGCCGCCGAAGTCGATGCCTGGCTGCTGGGCCACGTACACCAGCCCGACCTCATGGCAGATTTGCTGGACGGTCCGGGCGGGACGGCCCCCCAGGACCGGCGTCATGTCGTCGATACGGGTGGCTACCTGGGTTCCGTCAGTGCGCTGCGGGCCAGCGAAACCGGCGCCCGAGGACCATGGTTGATAGAAGTGGAGCATCAGGCAGTGACCGCCCGCCAGCTGGCGCTGGCCCCGCTGGCCTACGATGCACTGGACCTGGAGGTAAGTACCCTCGAACAGGCCGGCGACCTCGATGGCGCCATGCTGGCCGCAGGCAAGCAACGGATCGTCCAACGCATCGATTGCGACGCCCTGCCCGACGCGCTGGGTCTGAGGTTCCGGCTGACCGGCCTCCACCCGGCAGCTCGGGAGATCGCCGAAGCAGCTCGCAGAACTCTTGAGCAACAGCCGGTGTTCGAGGAATCCGGCTGCCAGGTCTTCATCGACAAGATCGAGAGCGCGATCAGCGTTCCGCTGGACCTCGAAGCGCTCGCCGGGCAGCCCGACCCGGCCGGCGTGATCGCGCGCGATCTGCTGCTGCTCGCAGGCCCGGATTGCGAGGATCGGCGACGGCTGATCGCGGATGCGCGATCACGCATGCAGGCCGCCGCGGTAATTCCGGAATTGCAGCCCGTCGCAACCGAGATTTCCGCCGAGCAGGCCGGCGAGCGGCTGCTTCGGGTCGGCCGGGCGGTGCTGGCCAGACTGCTGGAAACAAGACGATGAAGCTTTCGCGTCTCGTCATCGCCCGCCTGCCCGGCATCGAAGGCCGGCTGGAACTTGTGCCCGCGGATGAGCGGGTCACCGTGGTCGTGGGACCGAACGCTTCGGGCAAGACCAGCTTGATCCGCGCGCTTGCGATCCTGTTGCAACGACGCCCCGACGCCCAACCGGTAGACATTACCGCCGAATTCGCCGACGGCATTCACCGCATCAAGGGCACCGCTCTCGGCCAGTCGCGCACCTGGCAGGTGGACGGGGCCGAAGCCGAGCGTCCGCCGTGGCCCGATGCCGACGGACTTGCCGCCTACCTCATCAGGGCCGAGGAACTCGAAGGCGCCGGCGCGACCGAGAAGCAGTTCTCGGACACGCTCAGACAGGTCATGGCCGGAGGCTATGACCTCGACGCGCTGGCCCGCGCGACGCCCTTTGAACGACCCGGCCGCCCGCAAAAGCTTGCGCGCCAGTACGAGCAGGCAGTGCGTCAGCTGCAGGCGCTGGAGTCGCGCCATGCCGAACTCGCCCGAGAAATCGACGGTCTCGAGTCGCTTCGAGAACAGCGCCGCGAAAGTATCGAAGCCCAGCGCCGCCTGCAGGCCCAGCAACGTGCCCTGGAGTTGCTCGGACTCGAGCATCAATTGGCCGCAATACACCAATCCCTGGCGCAGTTTTCACGCGACATGGACCGACTCGACGGCGGTGAAGGCGAGCGCCTTCAGCGGCTGGACGACGAACTGGTACAACGCCGCCAGCGCCGGGAGCAAACGCGCCGCAAGCGGACCGAGGCCGAGCAATCCCTGGCCGACAGCGGCATCAGGGAAATCGGCGCACTGGAAGCCTTCGCCACCGATCTCGGCGAACAGCGCCAGCAGCTTCAAGCACAGGAACGCGAGCTTGCCGATCTTCAGCAGCAGCGCCGGGACCTGGAGCGCGCCCGAGAGACCGCTGCGCGACGAGCCGGACATGTCGACCCGGGTGCCGAAAGCACGCTCACGCGGGAGGCGCTTGACGGGCTGGAAAAGCTCGCCGAGCGCGTCCGCGGCACCCAAGCCGAAGTCGATGCGCTGGACCGGGAAACAAGCTGGCGCGGCCGATACCAACCCGATCCCGAGGAACTCGCCGACCTGGATTCCGGCATCGCCGCGCTGCGCAACTGGCTGGCATGCCCACCGACCGGCTGGACCGGCTGGACCGGCTGGGGTGTAATGTTCGCGGCCGCATCGGGCGCCGCCGGCTGGGCCTGGTTCGAACTCGCTCTACCGTTCATCGCAGCGATAGCGGCTGCCTCGGCGCTGATACCGTTGAGCCACCTTGCAGTGCTGACAGGCCGCACATGGCGAATGTCGCAGCACCGCAAGCGGTTCGAAGCCGGCGCACTGGAACCGCCGGCGCAGTGGCGGCGCGCCGAAGTGACGCACCGACTGCGCCAGCTCGAAGCGCGACTGGCCGAGCGCCTGAGAGACAAGAGCGAAACCGAGCGCACCGAAGAACTCGATGCGGAACTCGAGCGCGCCCGCGCGAGGCTCACATCCGAGCAACGCCAGCTCGAAATGGCGGCCGACCGACTGCAAGTGCGCACCGCCGACCTGCTGGACGTCAGCGGCCGCCTGAAGCTGAACGCGGTAACCGAACTCAACGACGTCGCAGACCGCCTGGGGCGAGTGCGTAACGCGATCTCGGATCTCGAACGCCGTCGCGGCACGCTGGTCGATCGGATACGCGACGCGTTCACAGCGGCATCGCGGCCGGCGCCGGACCCCCTGGATGCCGAAGCGCTCGGCAGTCTTTTAAATCGACTCAATCCCGACATCATGCAGGCGCGCAGCGACCGCGAAGCGGTGCGGTCAGCCGACGACCGGTTGGCCGAACTGCAAGACGAGATCGAATCGCTCTCGGCCGAGCGCCGCGCGCTGTTCGAGGCCGCGCGACTGGCCGACGACGACCGAAACGGATTGCGCGAACGTCTGCGCAAGCTCGACGAATGGCGACGGCTCCGCGATGAATTGCGCGGCCTCGAGCACGGACGACGGGTGGCGCTTGAGGCGCTAGGCGAAGACCAGGACCTGCTTGACATGGCGCGGGCGCGCGACGAGGCCGCGCTGATCCAGCTTGGTGAACGCCTGACGAGTTCGGCCCGGAAGCGCGACGAATTGGCCGAGCAAATCGCCACCATAGAGAATGAACGTAAATCGGCGCTGGAACAGCGCGAGCTGGAGCGTCTCAACGCCGAGCGCGAGCGTCTTCGCAACCAACTCGAGTCGGCGATGGAGGCGCACTGCGACGCCGAAGCTGCGCAGTTGCTTATCGAACGCGGCCGCTCCGGCTACAGCCAGGCGCACCAGCCCGCGCTGTTCACCCGGGCCCGAAAACTGTTCGGCCGTATGACCCGCACGCGTTTCGAGCTGACTTTCGACGACGGGCGCTTCGGTGCGTTCGACCAGGCCATGGGCGAGCAACGCAGTATCGGTGAGCTTTCCACGGCCACCCGTATCCAGCTTCTGCTGGCGCTGCGCCTGGCATGGATAGAGGAAACCGAAAGCGAAGGGTCCGGCCTGCCGGTATTCCTGGACGAAGTGCTGGCCACGACCGACCCGGAGCGCTACCGCGCGGTGGTGGAAGCCGTGCAGGAAATCGTCGCCGGCGGACGCCAGGTGATCTATCTTTCGTCTCAGCCCGCCGACGCCCAGGCCTGGCAGCGCTTTGCCGGCCAGCCGACACCGGAGATCATAGAGCTTGCGCCGGTCGCCGAGACGTCTTTCGGCTTCGAACTCCCGGCCTCGCCGCAGTGCCCGGACGCGAAGCTGGATCCCGACCAGTGGGCGACCCAGGCCGGCGTGGTCGCGCTCGACCCATGGCGGGACGCGGGGTCGATCCAGCTTTTCCACCTGCTGCGCGACCGGCTGGACGCGCTCAACGCGCTTAGAAGGTTCGGCATCATCACGCTGGGTCAGTTCGAGCACGCCCGCGAACTGGCGCTGGATTTGCCGATCGAAGATGAAGCCGCGCACGCGCTGGACCTGCGCGTCGCCGCCGCGCGCGCCTGGCTGGGGCGCTGGAAGCGCGGACATGTCGCGCCGGTCAGCCCGCGCACCCTCGACGAATCGGACGCCATTTCCGAGACCTTTATCGAACCGGTCGCGCGCCTGAATCAGGTGCTTGGCGGCGATGCGCGTGCGTTGATCGACGCGCTGCGCGACGGCCGCGTTTCCCGGTTCAGGAGCGACAAGACCGATCAACTCGAATCGTTTCTCGCCGCCGGCGGCTACCTGGATGATAAACGCGCCCCCGCCGACGCCGAACTGATCGACGCGCTCGCACGCGCGGGCGGTTTGGCCGCCGACGACGCTGCCCGGCTGCATCGCTGGCTTCAGGCCGCGCTTGGAACGCCCAGCGACGAATAACCGAGCGACTCTCCGCCGGCTTCAAGCATCGTCTCGAGTTCGTCGGCCAGCTTCAGCTCGAAATCATCCGGGTGTATGCCCAGCCGCAGGGGGCGTCCGCTGGCTTGCGCCACGCTGCGATTGAGGCGATTGAAGCTGCGCACCGTTACGGCCCGGAACGTCGTATCGGCCTCGAAACCGGCCAGCGGCAGCCTGAGGAAGCGCCGGCTGCGGGCATCATAAACGCCGGCCAGTGTTTCGAACTGGTCGAACGGCAGGCGATCGAGCAGATTCCGCGGCACCGCGCCCATCGCCCAGGCGGGCGGCACGTAAAGCCCCGGCTCGGGCAGCCCGTGATCACGGAACCAGCGATGGTTGCTGAGCATCAGGCGCAGGATTTCCTTTCGTGAAAGCGCCAGGTGTTCCGCGGCCCTGCGCGAAATCAGCGCGCTGTGCAGCCTGTGCTTCAAACCCCGGACATGGCGCACCTCGTGGCGCCAGCCGTGCCCGGCCGGCTGCGCGCCGGCGTCCAGCATCGCGCCCAGGCGATCCAGATCCTCGCGGCGCCAGCCGACGCCCGGAACCACTAGCAGCATGACCGGCAGCAGCCGGGCGGCGACCAGGCGGTCGAAAATGCGCTCGACCCGATCCAGCGTCGTCGGCATCACGTCGTGAATGGAGACCAGCAGCTTCATGACTCGGGTTCGAGCAACTGACGC
>Ga0209944_1001236_pt1 | contig 10692 bp, 13 predicted proteins | sample SalPonR1_C_D2_MG_FD_185701 | JGI IMG/M metagenome (GOLD analysis project Ga0209944, IMG submission 185701) | Salt pond soil microbial communities from South San Francisco under conditions of wetland restoration - Salt Pond MetaG R1_C_D2_MG... ...
CAGATTCTATCTCGCGATAGACACCCTGTCACTGTCGGGTTCACATACCGATACGACGAAAACAGCATGGGTAGGATTCTAATTCCACCTACTATCTTTTGAATTTATGAGGCACACCAGGAAAATCCCGATTACATTTCTGCAATCGGGATTTTGTAACATCTTTAAGAATATATGCTTTCTATTCAGTCATCACAACTTGTTCGGCCTGAGGTCCTCTGTCACCTTCAACAATTTCAAATTCTACTTTTTCTCCATCTTCAAGAGTTTTAAACCCTTCATCTTGAATAGCTGAAAAATGAACAAAAACATCATCGCCTTCTTCTCTCTCAATAAAACCATAACCTTTTTTAGCATCAAACCACTTTACTGTTCCAGTATAAATCATAAATTATATTCCTCCTGTAAATTCTTTCATGGGACTCTAAATCCCATTTGTCTTAATATAACACAGTAAATTATTATTGTCAACAATTCCCCTAAAAAGCTATTTTCTATCTTGTTTTAGTCTATTATAATCATTAAATTACAAGGTCTTCCAAATTATTATCAGATTTTATATCCTCAATCTTTTTGCGTGCTCTCTGTAATGCATTATCAACAGTTTTTATATTGATATCTAGTTTTTCAGATATTTCCTTATAGCTCCTGTCTTCCAGATATTCATAAAATACTTTTTTCTCAAGTTGGGTTAACTCTTTTTCTATTTCTGCAAAAACGAGGTTGATAATTTCTTTATAAACAAACTGATCTTCAAGTTTCTTCTTCTTGTCAGGTAAGATTTCACTGAAACTACGGCCTGATTCATTATCATAATCATACGTTTTGTTGATAGAAGTAGAATTATTTAATGGTTGATGTTTTTGTCTATTAGCTCTTTTAATTGCTGATATTAACTGCCTATGTACGCATAACTGTGAAAACCCCCTAAAAGAAGCTTCTCTCTCCTCCTGATAATCTCTTATAGCCTTAAATAAACCCAACATACCTTCTTGAATAACATCGTCTTTATCCAGACCTTTGATGAAAAAATATTTGGCTTTTGCATATACTATATCCATATTGTGATTTATCAAATATTCTATTGCAAGCTCGTTGCCGTTCTTGGCCTTCTCTATAATGATTTCTTCTCTCTGCTCATGGCTAAACATCCAATCCCCCCTGTTTGAAAATGCCTTAACCAAATAGTGCTACTAAAATTTGTTCTAAAGATATATTCAAATCAATAATGGTAGTTAGTATTAGCAAAAATATAAGTATCAATACAACATCATAATACTTTCTGTTTTTACTTTCATTTTTGCTCATCTGTAATAACTCCTTACAATATAAGTTAAAATTGCACTTTAAAACCTGCTTCCAATAAAAGTGGTTCAGACTCCCAATAAGAATTACCAATGCTTAATATCAAGTAATTATTTTTTACAATAGGTGTTAAATAACCCACCCTATACTCCAGAGTTTGTCCGGAAATAATATATTTAAGTTCATATAAAACTTCTCTATCTCGATTGAGAAATCTACTCCCTTCTATTCCTATGCTAGCCGTAAACCCCTTATCAGGTGATTTAGATAATATGCTTAGAGCAGCTTCTGTCTGATAATCCTTACTTTCCTGCGCTTTAATTAACCACGTTCCTCCCAGCTTGAATTCATTACCATTATAATTAAGATCTAAACTTAACCTGTTTAGATCATTTCTGAAGTTAAAAATTGGATTTATGTTCAGTGATGTCGCTCCACTCTTTAATAATACAGAATAATTCATCTCTTTAAAATCAAATTCTTGAGCTTCTGCTAAAGGTGTTATAGAAAAGAATATCACCAAAAGTATTAATATAATTTTTTTATGCAAAACTACCCCCTCCAATTTTATTTTTTCTTAATAAGAATACCCGTACCAATATCTCTATACCCAGATGGGTTATTAAAAACATGACCCCTAATTACTAATTGAGAAGAATTACCTCCATCTAAATTCATGGCTTCTTTTACACCAAGATCTTTTAAATATTGGGCCAATTCTTTCAACTTCATTCCTATGCTAGTTTCAGGCTGTCGCCCATCTACATTAATGAATAATAAGTGCTGATCAACTGTGAGGGCTACTGCTGTACGGGGTGCCATACCCTCAGTAATATCTTTTTTGAATTCTTCTTCTACGCTAGTAATTGAAATTTCTCCATCTGAGATTAGTTTCGGTCCACCTCCCATTATATTTGTAATCTCTTTTTGATACCATACCTGGCTGAATACATCTGTATATTCTACATGACGGTCTTTTTGAAAAGCTTCATAACTATATGATTCATTGAATATTTTTATGATAAATCCCTCTTTAGGTATTATATTTTGAATCAATCCGCCTTCTTCTACTGTTTTGATTTTTCCAGTTTCAACCACAATCTCCTTAGAATATTGATTAAAAACAGGGGTTTTTGTTCCATAATATTGATTATAGAGAATAATTTCACTTTTATCATTCGGCTTCCTATTAAGAGCATCAATAATAATCATGCTATTATCTTTGGTTTTTAATACTCCCCTCCATTCAATATTATCTATTAAACATTCTCCTGTTTTAGTAATACCAAAGGCTGCTCTTTTATAGAGTGGTTCAGTAACCATAGTCCCATCAATCATAACAACACCCAGCGGCTTCCCCTGGTAATTAAAAAAACCCCCATTTACTCCCACTAAAGCGTCCTTGGCCCTTACTACCTCGCATAGTGGTGCCAACCCTTCAATTTTATCATTACTAATAAAGGGAAGAATTTGATATCTATCCATTGTTATATCCAAATCTACAATATTTAGTATACGGGGGCCACTCCAGGTCAACTGTCTGATCTCTTTGTATTTTAATCCAATATCAATTTTTGCATCTATCAACTGGTTTTCAATCAAAGTTGTATTTAAATCCTTAATCTCTATGTCACTTAGATTATCATAAATCAATGCTTCTGCTGAAGAATACATCTGATCTGTATTTTTAATATCCATGTACTGATAGTAAGGAGCACCATTTTTGTATATGACCTTGGCCTGAGTTTGATCTACAGCCGATTTGATATTATCGTTTAGTTTTGATATCCCCCGATATTCATCAATGACATAAGGCGACTCCTTTTTTAATATAATATTTAAAGCCCTCGATCTATTTAAGATTGCTCCTACTTTAAGATCTGTCATATTACTAACATCTTCAAAAGCTTCTAAAAGTAAACCATATTCTAAAGTTAAAAAATTTATTTTGTTATATACATCTATTTTATTATCTTTTAATAAAAAATGAAAATTACCATTGTATAAATGATTTTTAAATCTTATAACACCTTCGCAATGAAGCATATAATCTTCAAAAACTATATTACCAACTTCATTCTCGATTACTAACCACATATCATTACTACTTTGGACTTTGTCCTCAATTATCCAGGTCTGCCAGCCAGCTTCTTTTATATTTGCAGCAAATGATTCAGCTTCATTTTTTTTAGAAAAGTTACCCACTATTACTTTATATAAACCTTCTTCTCTTATAATTTGAACATCTTGCTCATCAAATTCTGCTAAAAAATCTTTTTTAAGATTATTTGCTTTATCTTCAGCCTTTGAAGCAAATATTTGGATAAACCAGCGGGCTTCTTCTTGTTGATACGGTCTCACTGTATATTCTTTATCATTTACCAAATACGCTTTTTGGGATCCATCAATACTTTTAATAACCACATTTGTACCTGGAATAATTTTTAACTTATCTAAATTTTCATACAACTTGAGTTGTACATTTTTCCCATCCAATATAAAATCTTCTAATTTATTTGAATAAGCACCTGTCTGCAAGGAATTAAATATCATTAAAAGAAATAATAATATGAGAATAAAAGTCAACTTATTCTTTTCCAAATCAACCACTCCGTTCTAACTTAAGGCACTATAAATCTGCCCTATCCAATCCAACATAATCAAAAAAGATTATAAATATAACTACCTAATAGATTGAATGAATTATTCCTGCATTGCTCGGCTAAATTCGACTGCTTTCTCAACTTCCATAATTTCCAAAATAGCAGCAGCTTTTTTATCATTTAAACCTCTTAATATCTTAATAGCAAATTCTTTATTAAGGCTATTTAGTATATTAGCAGCTGATTCCGGCTGCAGGTTTTCATAAATTTTAATTAACTTCTCAAAATTTTGTTGTTTAACTGATTCTTCTTGTGCAGTATCATCTAATTGCAAATTGAGCGCTTCATTAGCATTTTGAATTTCTTTTGCTTTTTCTTCAAGTTTAACAATTCTTGCTTGACAGTTTTCGAGCTTTTCTTTTAGTAAATCTCTTTCCCTTATCAATTCTTCATTTTTTGCCGTCACTTCATTATACTTCTCCGCTTTATTTACATACTCTCTCCCAAATGATGTACTACTTATAATAGCTTTTCCCCACTCTCGAAAAGAAATAATTCCCAAATTGTTAATTAACAATAGTGAAGCAACTATAATTATAATTATTAAAAATGTATAAATATATTTTTTCAAAATATCTCCCCCCCATTTCTGACATGAATTGACAAATAATCTTATTGTTGATAAGAGGCTTTAAAAGAAATAATCTTGAGAAAATTATTCTGTTCAAATATTATTCATATCTTTATTAATCAATTATTTTCAACCTTCTAAATCAAATAAATTAAGCTTATCTTTTTTAAAAAAAGGAGTTGTTTCTCACTTTATAAATTTAGATATATATTTTTATATAATATTTTATGTGCTTTTCACCTTTTTAAATTTAAACAAAAAATACTAAGTTAATTTAACTTTCATTATTTAACAATATTCTACAAAGAAAGTGCAATTCCTCCCTATTAAAACAGTAAAATGGGAGGTCGATGAAAAAAATCATCAACCTCCCTCTGAATTATTTGTCCGGCCATTCTAGAAATTCAACACGTCTTGCTTTAATCCTATACTTTTTAAGCTTATTACCTTCTTTTTCTGAAAAATATGTAGTTATCATTCCTTCCACACCAGCTAAGTTACCTTTTTTTAAATATTCACTACAACGCTCTGAACCAGCTCCCCAATTTATCACATCCACAAAATCTGTTTCAATCTCTCCCTCTTTGCCTCGATAATTCCTCTGAACCGCCAGGGTAAAAACACAATAATGCACTTCATTATCTGTCTTTTTTAACAGCGGCTCTCTAACTAACCGACCTGTAAGGATAACATTATTTATCATCTGACCACTCCTTTTCCAAATTTTAACATATTTTGATGTAATTAACAAGAATTTATGGAAAATTATACCATTGAAGAGTGGGCTTACTTATTAGGTTACGTTAGTATATTGAAATTTTATGCTTGAAAAGTTTTTTATGCCAAACATAAATAAACAAACCTCAACTTAGTTAGGTTTTTAAAAATAATTGTTCATTTATAACCAAACATTTTCTATGTATACATCAATATCTCCTCCACAAACCCAGCCTATTTGAGCTGCTTCTTTTCGTGTTAAATTAAAACTAATTCTGCCTGATTTGCCTTCTTTTAGTAATTTTAATGCCTTATTTATAATATCTTTTTCCTGGCTTCCCCCACCAATCGTACTGTATGTTTTTCCATCCGGGAATATCAACATACTTGTGCCGGTATCTCTCGGGCTGGAGGACTTAGCATCAACAATAGTTGCAACTGCCAAATTATCATACTCATCTTTTGTTTTAATAATTTTTTCGATTATTCTCTTATTCATCTTTTTCCCTCCTTACCTTAACAATCTCTGCAATTATAGCTACCGCTATTTCAGATGTTGTCTCAGCACCTATCTCTAATCCAATTGGAGTATGCACGCTCTTCAGTAATGACTCTTCTACTTCATCAACTTCTCTTAATCTATCAAAGACTTCTTTTATCTTTTTAGAACTACCTATCATACCTACATATTTAGCCTTGCTACCTATGGTATGACTGAGAACTTCATAATCGAATTGATGTCCCCGTGTAATAATAACTATATAATCATTTTTTTCTGCCTGGTATTCTTTTAAATAATCAATATATTTTTTGACTACTAAATGGTCTGCCTCGGGAAATCTATCTTTATTTACAAATTCCTCCCGATCATCTATTACAGTTATTTGAAAATCCATCAAACTAGCGATTTTTGAAACAGAATTAGCAATATGACCAGCTCCAAATAATATCAAACGTGGATTATCAGTAACAGGTTCTAAATATATTCTTACCTTACTTTCATCCTCTATCTTAAGCTCTTTTAATTCAGGATTGTGCATCTTGATGATTTTTTCTTTTCCTACTGCCTTTATAATCTTATCTATTTCTTTTTTCTTATCTAAATCACTGTAAAATAATTCTTTAGCTGTTAAAGCAAACTTTATTTCTTCAAGATCAGACAACTTTCCCTCTGCTTCTATAATGGTTCCAACATAAACATCTTTGTATTCTTCTGTAAGTCTATTGAGATTATTATAAAATTCTAAATCCATTTTTTCCACCTCATTATTAATTATTTTCCCTAATACTTCATATCCATTATACCACATTTAAAAACTTTTAAAAAAAATAACAAAAATTAAGCTTTATTTTTTTGAAATTTGCTTAAGGCCTTCCCTTTTGCTTAAATTAGACAATTCAATATTATTGATAAATTTCTCTACTTCATTAGGTTCTATCTTTGAGTATTCTCTCAGAGCCCAACCAATTGCTTTTTGTATAAAAAAATCATCAATATCTTTTAATTTTTTAATATTACTAAATAAAATATCCTGCTCAGTACTATCTTTATAAGCTAATTGAAATATGAGGGTCGTCCTTTGCAGCCATATGTTATTTGATCTGATCCATTTTTTTATATATTCATGTCTGTATTTAGGATGTTTATTAAAATACTCTCCTATTAATTTTTTTGCAATAAAATCAACAGTATCCCACCAAGACTTATTTTTAATTATATGAACCATAAGTTTAATATCTTTAATGCGAAATTCATTTTTATATCTTTCTAATAATTCCATTGCAAAATAATGCAATTCTCTTTCATCTTCAGACCAAAGTTTCATAACCACTCTATTTAATTGTGAAGGATTAAGCCTATTTTCTTTCTTCTGTAAATTGCTACTTAATTCACGTCTTTTTATAGCCTGTATGCCGTAAAACTCAAATTTATTCCTCATATATTTTTTCATCTTTACTGCCTTTTTATCATTTCTATTTTTTTCAAATATCTCTTTAACTTTATCAACATATTCAACTACAAAAAGATCACTACTCATTTCATTCCTCCTAATTTATTTTGCGAAACCAGAACTTTAAATATATCATATCTTTTAATTAAAGCGTGCTTTAATTAAATTAATGCAAATGAGGACATTTGTCCGCCCATAAACAAACTCGACTAATTTTGCATAATAATGTAAGATAGTCTAAAGGGGGACAAACAATGTCTAAAACTAAATTAGAACGCGTAACAGTTAAAACTCTGGATAGTCAATTTGCCTATGTACTGGAAAATTACTTTGAATTCTCACCAAAACAAGCTGCTGCAATAGTAGAAACAGCTAATGATATCTATCAACTTCAGCATTATGATCCATCAGTACATCTAGCCAACAATAAAATTGCAAGAACAGTTATTTCTAAGAAAGCTAAACACGGACCTAAACTAGAAGATCTACCAAAGGTACAAATTGCCTTAACTAAAAGTATTAATAAAGAAGACAAGCAACTCTTCAGGATTGAAGATAAAGCTTCACTCCGTAGAGCTAAAATACTTAGAATGACCGAAGAAGCCCTAGATCAAGGTGGACTTCTTACACAGGAAGACCTTGCTGATATCCTGGAAGTTTCAACTAGAACGATCAGAAGAGATATCAAAAAATTAAAATCCAATGGTTTTGATGTTTCAACTAGAGGCAAATATCAAGACATAGGTCCTGGTGTTTCTCATAAGAGCAAGATTGTAAAGCTGTTTTTAGAATATAATACCTACTCTGATATCCAGAGAAAGACAAGACATTCCCCTGCTGCTATCAAGAGGTATATTACTAATTTCAGTCAGGTACTTCTTGCAACCAAAAACAATTTATCTATTAAAGAAACAGCTCATATTGTTGGTAATTCAGAAAGGCTAACCAAAGAATATGTTCAGCTGTATCTTAAATATAATACGAAAGAGAACAAGGAACGAATAGCTGACATTGTGAAAATAGCCGAGAAAAAAGCTTCAGTCCAAACTGAGGCAAAAAAGGGGGCTCAAAAATGAATGGTAACCCCTTTGATAACTTAGATCAAAAGACATTCAGAGATGCCATTATAGAGCTATTAGAGACCGAATATAAGCTTGTAGGCAGCCATAAGATAATAGAACTTATCGCCAATGATATAGTGGATTTAGAGATCAAGTATCACCCTCGGAACAAAAAGACACAATTAGGGTCTTTAAGTTGGGTTAGTACTTCTGATAAAAATAAAAAACCCAAACTCGGTCAAAAACGCAGTGAATACAAACAGGAAGTTGTTGAACTTCCATATATCACAAAAGAAGATATTGAGCTTAAACGTAAAGGCATTTCAAAAGTAGAGCATGATAGAATCCGTATAGAACGCTTAACAAAAGCAGCTAAAAAACAAGGAGCTATGCTGACAGTTGAAGAACTGGCAGCTATCATGAATCTTTCTACTGCGACAATTTCAAAACGTATCCAGGAATACCATAAAGAAAACGATGATGTATTGCCTTTAAAAGGTTATGTTCTTGATATGGGCAGAGGTACTACACATAAAAAGATCATATTAGAACTATATGAACAAAAGGTTGCACCACCAGATATTGCAAAACAAACTAACCATTCTCTGCAAGCAGTTGATAGATATATAAAGGACTATGAGCGTGTTAAATTCCTTGTTAGACGCGCAATAGACAAACAACAGATCAAACATATGACTGGTCGAGGAATCACGGTAATCAACCAATATATCAAGATTATCAAGGAATATCATCCTGAAATATTTGAGGATGAGAAAGAAAAATAATTTTCAATTGAAATTTTTTGAAGGGTTAACCCTTCAAAAAGATATAAACCTAAGAACTAAAGATTATATGATAGGACAAATGTCCTGAATGTAAATACTCAAAAAAATGTAAAAGAGAATAATTATTATTAGGTCTTTTATTTAAAAAAATTTTTAATAGCTGTTTGAGCACTATTCATTGTGAGGTTAAATAAATTACTATTATCTTCAAAAATATCTTTGAGAGAATCAACTACATAATCAATCTGCTTATAGCTAACTGTTAAGGGTGGCTCTAGTCTAATAACATTTGGGTTATTTAAGGTATAAGCTGTTATAATTCTGTAATTATTGTTAAGAGAGCCAGCTACCATTGCACCCATATACTCAGATGAAAACTTACTGACTAAACCGCCCGATATTTTATCCAATAATCCGGGATTCGGCTGATTAAACTCTATCCCTAACATTAGCCCTTTACCCCTTACCTCTTTTACTAAATTATACCTTTCTTCAAATGTTTTTAGCTTTTCTAAAAAATATTCGCCTTTTTCAGCTGCCTGTTTGCTTAAATCGTTTCCTAAGATATAATTTATCGAAGCGATAACCGCAGCTGAAGCACGTGTATTACCTCCAAAAGTGGATGTATGCAGCAGGGCACTTTCCATGCTTCCATATGCCTTATTCCAAATCTCTGGCTTTGATATATATGCCCCTACTGGTTCTATTCCTCCCCCTAATGATTTTGCCAAACACATAATATCAGGAACTACAGCTTCATGGTCTGACGCGAAAAGTTTTCCGGTTCTACCTAGACCAGTTTGAATTTCATCCAAAACCATTAAAACTCCATTTTTATTACATAATTCTCTCACTTCTCTGAGATAACCCTGAGGTGGTACTATAATACCACCTTCTCCCTGAATAGGTTCTAATATTACTGCTGCAATATTATGGCTACTGTTCAGCTTTTCCCTCAAAGAATCAATATCACCAAATGTTATTGCTTCAGTTGCAGGCAGTAGTGGATTGAAATGTTTTTGATACTTATCTCTACCTGTAATAGAAAGAGAACCATAACTTTTTCCGTGAAAAGAATCTTTACAGTATATTAATATTTCCTTGCCTGTCGAAGCCTTTGCTAATTTGATGGCTCCCTCTACTGCTTCTGTTCCACTGTTTCCAAAGAAACTAATCTCAAGGTTGCCAGGTGTAACTTGAGCTAGATTAAAGGCTGCAGCACTGTATATACCTCCCAGTGAGGCCTGCAGTAAGTTGGGCTTTTCACTTACCTTATTAACCGCCTTTATTATGTCATTATTATTATGTCCCAAATTAAGTGATCCATAACCACCTAAAAAATCTAAGTATTTATTGCCTTTTTCATCAAATACCTCAACATTATCTGCTTTTACATAATTTTTATCAAAATTCAATAACCTCAACATCTTCACCATACTGGGATTAATATGTTTTTTATAGTTTTGTACTATTTCTTCTCTACTAATGCTTAAAGCCTTATCTATAGTATATAATTTATTCATAATTAAGACCTCCCTGTGAACTACTCGGCATTGAAATACCGAGCTTCATAGTCGCTTGATCTTATGGGACACAAGATGAATTTCACCCGTAACATCGATCAAGTTACCTATTCGG
>Ga0209944_1001262_pt1 | contig 10542 bp, 8 predicted proteins | sample SalPonR1_C_D2_MG_FD_185701 | JGI IMG/M metagenome (GOLD analysis project Ga0209944, IMG submission 185701) | Salt pond soil microbial communities from South San Francisco under conditions of wetland restoration - Salt Pond MetaG R1_C_D2_MG... ...
CGCAAGGCTTTCCAGAAACCCTTTGATGAAGGTGTAAAAATAATTACTGCTGTTCAGGATGTTTACCTGAATCCCGATGTAACAATAGCATAGTCGATAAGATCCCTTATTTGAAAAAAAAGGACGGTGGATCTGCCTGAGGGGGATCCTCCGTCCTTTTTGACAATAGGCATTATTGCGGTTTCCATCAGATAGTATTTGCGTTATCCTTGTAAAAATGAATTATTTTTCAAAATTTTTATTGCCTTTTTTAGAAATATTACTAACCCCTGTTAATAGTTTATTTATGTCTTGAATATGGCTTAATCAAGAGGGGAGAGTGTTGGAAATGAAAATATTTACGGTTATGTTAATTTTCTTTTCGATTGTTTTTCTGTTTAACGGTTCTGCATCAATTGCTGGTGATAAGTCTGAAGATCTCAAAGAGGAGGCTGTCATGCAAAAGATAGTCAAAACTGAAGAGGAATGGAAGGAGATCCTCACGGAGCAGGAGTTTTATGTCCTGAGAAAAAAGGGTACTGAGCGTGCTTTTACTGGTGAGTTCTGGGATAACCACGAAACTGGCACCTACCTTTGTGCAGGCTGCGGTCTTCCTCTTTTCAATTCGGAGAGCAAATTCGAATCAGGTTCTGGATGGCCGAGTTTCTGGAAACCTGTTTCAGAAAATAATATAATTATTCAAAAAGACAGATCTTTGTTGATGGTAAGAAATGAGGTAATATGCGCAAGATGTGAAGGCCATCTTGGACATGTTTTCAATGATGGGCCTGAACCTACAGGCCTTAGATACTGTATCAATTCAGTTGCTCTGGATTTTAACAAAACTGAATAATCGCTATGAGCAGGGGGAATAATAATTGCCATATAGTCGCAGGACTGGTTTTTTCGCCAGAATGAGGAGTTTTTTCGCTTATATCCCTATCAGGCTCAGGGAAATAGAAAATAATGCAAGAAGATATCAACTTATTTTTACAACCCGTGACCACAGGGAAATATACAGGACAAGCCCATTGATGGCTCTGTTCGTATTTTGTATTGTAAACCTTTTTTTCCCTGCTCTCGTTGTTTTTGCTTTACTTGGGGGACTTCTGGCAGGTGTTCATTTGAGGGTACTTCGGCTTTACTGATAAAAAAACGAACCTTAATGAAGCTCTGTCTGAACTATCTGGACAATCTGTGCAATAAAATGGCCTATAACTGGGACATTGAATTTAACGAATAATTGAAGAATATACAATACCAGAGCAGCCAGAAAGGTAAGCCCAAGGGCCATGCCAAGTCCCTTTGCCATTCCGGATACAAAATTTTTCCATGCAAGAGTCTTCGTATCATTCATCAAATTGATATATTCCGCCACCTTGTGTTTTTCCAGGATGAAAGCCAGCTTTTCTGTAAGCTCATCTATCCTGTTGATATCAGAAGGTTCTTTATTCTCTTTTTCGCGGTAATTCTTGTTTTCATAATCCAAGGAATTACCCCCCATTTTTCAGTTTCCCCTTATTATACATTTATTAACAAATAATGATTAATATCAATTTCCTTATGATGTTACAATACTATTAACCATAAATATGAGCTAAATCATAGAAGAGGTGATATTACTATGGTGAGGTATGTATTGAATGTTCCAGATATGTCATGTCAGCACTGTGTTAAAAGAATTAAAGAGGAACTTGACAGACAGGGTATAAAAAAATTCAGAATTGATCTTGAAAAGGGAATAGTTACAGTTGAAACAGATGATATTGAACAGGTCCTTCTTGCTCTTGACGATATCGGATATTCTGCGGTTCCCCAAAAAGACTGAGAGGATTATCCTGGAGGTGGAAATATGGCAAAGGTTGAAGATAAAACATACAAAAGATCATTTCAGATCACTGGAATGACTTGTGCTACATGTTCAAGGATAGTAGAAAGATCTCTGTCAAAGGTGGATGGTGTCTCCTTTGCGGCAGTCAATCTTGCTACAGAGACGGCTTTTGTCGTTCTTTATGAGGAAATTCCCCAGGATAGACTTGAGGAGGCTGTTAAGGCATCCGGTTACGGTGTTTCTTATGAAAGACCTGAGGATGCCGAGAAGATAAAATATCGTACCGCCATGAAAAAAGTTCTCCTTTCATGGGCGGTAACTGGGCCTCTTATGGTTCTGATGATCTTTCATATGGCTGGAGCGCATGTTCCAGGTTTCTTCTGGATGGAGCTTGCAGGTGGTTTAACGGTCATTTTTGGAGCAGGCTGGGGGAGTGTCAGAGGGGCATGGATAGCACTTTCCCATTTCCATGCCAATATGGATGTGCTTGTCGTTGCAGGATCATTCTCCGCCCTTATCACGACATTTCTGTCAGTTATGGGCATAAACATTATGTCCTTTGGTGCGATAGGTTCAATGATCATGGCGCTCCATCTCACAGGCAGGTTCATAGAATCATGGCTGAGGGATCGTGCCTCAAGGGAGATAAAATCACTCTTGAGCATCCAGGCATCTGAAGCAAGGATAATAAAGGATGATAAGGAGATCTTTCTTCCGATAGAAGCAGTTAAGGCGGGTTTTACAGTAATCGTAAGACCAGGCGAAAGAGTACCAGTTGATGGTATGATCATGTCAGGGTCAGCAGCAGTGGATGAGTCAATGATAACAGGAGAATCCATACCCGTTGAAAAATATGAAAATGATGAAGTGACCGGTGGTTCTATGAATCTTACGGGTGTGTTGACAATTGAGGCATCTCGAGTGGGAGAAGATTCTTTTCTCTCGAGTATGATCTCTTTGATCCAGGAAGCCCAGGGGGCAAAAATACCTATACAGGCCTTTGCCGACAGAATAACCAATTATTTTGTTCCTGCTGTAGCTTTCTTTGCTTTGATCAGCGGCCTTTTCTGGTACTTCGGCATAGGAAATTTTTATGTTTTTCTTGATCGTGCCGGCGAGATCTTACCATGGGTAATATCTGTCAGGAATCCTCTTTCTGTGGGGTTCTTTGCATTTGTTACGACAATGGTGATAGCCTGTCCATGTGCTCTTGGGCTTGCCACCCCAATGGCTTTGATAACCGGTACTGGAGCAGCGTCAAAAGAGGGCATTGTGATCAGAAATGCTGAAGCTATCCAGACCGCCGGTGATATAGGTGTAGTGATAATGGACAAGACCGGTACTCTAACTCTTGGTGAACCCTCAGTAGTAGAACATGATCTTGATCCGGACGTTCTTGAAGATGTGGTATCAGTGGAAAAAAATTCCAATCATCCTCTCGCAAAAGCGATCGCTGACCTTGGTACAGGTAGTAGAGTTCTGGAACAAATCAGTGAAATAGCAGGTAAAGGTGTAAAAGCAAGGATTGAAGGGAAAGGCTACTTTATAGGAAGACCTCTAAACCCTGAGATATATAGAAAACAGCTTCAAAAAGGCAGAACAATCGTTGAGGTTACCAGGGATGGTAAAAAAGCAGGTTATATTTCTATAGAGGATCCGCTAAGGGAAGATGCTGTAAATGCAGTCCGGTCGTTCAGGAATGAGGGTATTATTCCGGTAATGGCTACTGGCGATAATCGAAAGACGGCCGAAGCCGTTTCTCAAAAAGCGGGAATTGATGAGTTATATGCAGAGATAACGCCTGAAGAGAAGCTTGATATAGTTCGTAAATACCAGTCAAGGGGATTAAAGGTCCTTATGGTGGGTGATGGAATGAACGATGCCGCGGCTCTGAAAGGTGCAGATATTGGCGTCGCCATAGGTTCCGGGACGGATCTTGCCATCGACAATTCGGATGTTGTAATTGTCAAGGGGGGGGTCTCGAAGATAGTAGACCTTGTGGCTATATCCAGAAAAACCTTCAAAGTAATAAGGCAGAATCTTTTCTGGGCTTTTGCATATAACGTGGTTGCCATACCAATGGCTATGGCTGCACTTCTGCATCCAATAATTGCCGAGATAGCCATGGCTTTCAGCTCAATATCAGTTATTCTGAATTCAATGAGAGTTTCCCGTTGAGTATTTTTTGATCTTTCTCATATTTAAGGTCTTTTATGGTGTTAAAATAAAATAATAATTCTGACCTTTTTTAGATGTTTAGCGAATAGCATGGTATTCATTGCGGAATTGTACGAAGTTTGGAGGTCTCCGGATGAGATTACCGACCATAATGGATTTTCAGATCAAAGATATCATCCCTAACCTCGCCTCGGCATTGATCTTTATGATCATGACATTGTTCATATCGGGAATATGGTTCACTGATCATTATATGTCCATTGTATGGCCAGTATCAGGTGTTGCCCTTGCGATCATTTCCCGTTACGGAAAAAGTCTTTTCCCCGGGTTTTTCCTGGGTACCTTTGCTGGTAAGGTTCTTGCGGAGATAATTATTGAAAAAGCTTATCCTGGAGGTTCTGTAGTTGTAATTGCCGCAGTATTGGCTTCTTTTTATGTGATAGAGGTCTGGGCAGGCTATTTGTTGCTTCGCTATTTTGATCTTTCTGATGATTATCTGAGATCTGTAAAAGGAATATCTGTATTTATCTTAACATCCTTTACTATGTCGCTGGTCTTTTCGATCCTTTTGGTCCTTTCATTTCTGATTCTTTCCCTTCTTTCAATTCACTCATTTTCCATTTTTATGCCCTTGAAGTATTTCTTTTCACATTTTTTCGGTATTTTAATATCTGCTCCACTCGCATGCGTCTTGATTAACGGCCCTGGTCTACCGCGTAAATTTTCCCGAAGGGTGGAACTCCTTCTTTTATCAGGATTACTCTCGATGACGGCTTTTGCAGTCTTTTCGAAAAATGGTTTCCCGGGAATACCCCATCTTCCCTATTTTGTTATTCCCGTTCTTGTCTGGATAACTGTGCGTTTCGGTCAGGCTGTTGGAATAATATCGATCTTTCTGGTTGCATGTTTTGCCATATATTCTGGAGACACGGGGTTATTCTGGCCATATTCCGGAAGTTCATTGGGATCAGGTCTTATGATGTTGCAGGGATTTATTTCGGTCAATACTCTTATTGTCTTATTTTTAGGTGCCCTGGAAATACAGAAAAAAGTTGCTTTAACGGAACTTGAGAAAAACATCCAGAAGGTCAGAAAAAGATATTCTTTTGTCAGGACGCTTCATAATTCCCTCGATATTTCAAAAGTGGGTGAAAATTTACTTGATTTCCTGTCCATTAATTATGTTCCCGAGTTTCTAAGCCTATTCCTGGTGAACAGTGAAAAGGAAGAATTTTCCCTTGTGGCCCAGCGCGGTTTTGATCCTCAGATAGCAATGAATTTACAAGTTGTCCCCATCAAAGGAACCTTTTCAAGGATAACATTGAAGAACGGATCCCTGTCAATCCTGAATGACCTGAAAAATGATCAGAGAATCAGTGATCATATAAGAGGGATTCTTACAGAGATGAGAGTGCAGACGGTTGTTTCCATTCCTGTCATGATAAGAGGGCATGCCCTCGGAGTTATCAACATGCTTTTTCAGGCAGAAAGGGCTATTGGTAAATCTGATCAGGAATATCTTATCTCGCTTTCAAGTGAAGTGGGAATGGCCGTGTCAAACGCGATGAACCACCAGAATGCAATGAATGAACTGGATCAGCGTACAAGGGTTCAGGAAGAATTGAAAGAGAGAGAAAATTACCTTGAAATGATAATCCAGGGAGCGGGACTGATCGCGTGGAATTGGGATCTTCTTGAAGGCAGGATAACTCTCAGAAACTCGGCAACTGGAAATTTCTTTCTCTCTGAAGATCTTCTTGACACTGATCTGGATCAATGGTTAAGCAGGGTACATCCCGATGACATGAATAAAGCCCAGGAGATACTGCGGTATCATCTGGAGGGAAAATCAGACAGCTATAACCTGGAATATCGTCTACCAGACATTTCGGGAAAGTGGACGTGGATATTCGAAGCCGGTTTTGTCATCAAAAGGGATGAGGGTGGCGTCCCCGTTAGATCGGGAGGCATTCTAATGAATGTCAGCAGTGAAAGAGAAAAAGATATTAAGCTTCTGGATATGCAGAATACGTTCAGGCTTTTCATGGACGTATTTCCAGGAGCTGTTTATATCAAGGATAGCCGGGATCTTTCGCTTATCTTTGCGAACGATTATATGAAAAAGTTTATGGGACAGGGTGATATTGAAAGAAAAACACCGGAAGAATTACTGCCATTCGATTCAGCAGTTCTTATAAAAGAGGACGACCGGAAGGCTCTTGAGTCAGGTTCTGTTGAAAAAATTGAACAGTTGTATACTTCAGGCGGAGAGAGCAGGTATTTCGAAACCCGTAAATTTCGAATTGAGAGTAAGAATACCCAATATACCATGCTTGGGGGAGTCTCTTTTGACGTGACCGAGCAGTTCATGGCTGAGGAGGCTCTCCTGAAAAGTGAACAGAAATTAAAGAGTATCTTCCGGGCAACTCCATCGGGCCTTGGTCTTGCGAGGAAAAGGGACTTGAATTATGTCAACCAGGGTTTATGTGATCTCCTTGGACGTTCAGAGGATGAATTGACAGGATGTAATTCCAGGATCCTTTATCCGGATGAGAGCGAATACGAAAGAGTTGGCAGGACAATATACAGGGAGATGAAAGAAAAGGGAAGTTCCAGTATGGAAACTGTCTTTCTGAGCTCAGATGAAAGGGTTCTTGACATTCTTCTCTCCACTGCCCCGATCGATCCTTCTGATCAGTCAAAGGGTATAGCGTTTACATGCATGGACATTACAGAACGAAAAAAAGCTGAAAAGGATCTTCAGGAGAGTGAACTGAAATTCAGGCTTCTGTTCGAAAATGCTCCCATAGCTATGGCGAGAGTTGGTATTGATTACAGATTTCTTGAGGTGAACGATTCTTTTCGAAAAATGCTGGGATATGATGATCAAGAGGTCAAACAGTTCAAGATAAGGGATATCACCGCACCTGAGTCATTGAAAGGCAATTACCTTAAACAGGCCCAGCTTGCCCGGGGGGAAATAAGTTACTTCCAGATGGAAAAAACATTTATTTCGAAAGAGGGGAAGTTACTGAAGGGTCTCCTCTCAGCTACAGCAGTGAGGAATAAAAAAGGTAAAACCAGCTATTTCCTGGGTCAGATAGTTGATGTCAGTGATCTGAAGAAAGCCCAGGATCAGTTGAAAAATCTCAACAATTCTCTTGAAAAGCGAGTAGAGAGAAGGACTCAGCAATTGAAAATGTTGAATAAAGAGCTTGAATCGTTCAATTATTCAGTATCTCATGATCTCAGGGCTCCTCTGAGGGGTATAGATGGCTTCAGCCTCGCGGTCATTGAGGATTATGGCGACAGGCTTCCTGAGGAAGGAATAGAATACCTTAACAGGGTAAGAAAGGCGACTGCGAAGATGGGGCAACTGATCGACGATCTTCTAAGGCTTTCGAGAATAAGCAGGAAAGAACTCAGGTTTAAGGATCTTGACATAAGCACAATGGCAGGAGAAGTTATTCAAGGCTTCAGGGAAAGAGATCCTTCAAGAGATGTAGAAACAAAGATCGCAACCGGGATGACGGCATACGGAGATGAGGGGCTTATAAGGGTAGTCCTTGAAAATCTGCTGGGAAATGCCTGGAAATTTACAGCCACGAAAAAAGATGCAAAGATAGAACTTTATCAGGATGATGAAGGTTTTTTTGTTCTTAGAGATAACGGTGCCGGTTTTGAGCAGAAATATGCCCAGAAGCTTTTTGATGTATTTCAAAGGCTGCATAATTCTACAGATTTTCAGGGGAATGGTATCGGACTTTCCACCGTACTGAGGATAATAAACCGGCATGGAGGCGAAATAAGAGGTGAGGGACAAGCTGGAAAGGGCGCTGTATTCTATTTCAGGATCAATAGAAATATCAGGGGGAGGAATTGACTTTGCAGGGTAAAACGATACTTCTTGTTGAAGATAATGCAGATGATGTGGATCTGACCGTCAGGGCCTTTAAAAAGAATAATATCTGTAACAATGTTGTTGTAGCGAGGGATGGACAGGAAGCTCTTGATCATTTGTATGGAGATGAAAACGGGGAGTATCTCCCTGAAGAACTGCCCGAAGTAGTTCTCCTCGACTTGAATCTACCCAGGGTAAGCGGAATAGAAGTATTGAAGCGTATCAGGAAAGAAAGAAGGACCAGATATCTCCCTGTCGTTATGCTTACAACATCCAGCGAGGAAAAGGATATTGCCGAAAGCTACAAGTTAGGTGTTAACAGCTATGTTCGTAAACCCGTTGATTTTCATGAATTTATGGAGGCAGTTAGAGAACTTGGTCTTTACTGGCTTGTTCTTAACAGGAGTTACAGAAAAGAAGGTGAATGAAAATTGGATGAATGCGGTGAAAAGTTAAGAATTCTAATGGTTGAAGATTCGGAAGATGATGCCCTGCTGATACAGAGACAGATACAAAAGGATGGTATAGAAGCATCCTTTGAAAGGGTATCTTCCGAGGATGCTTTCATCAATGCCCTTGATACCAGGTCGTGGGATATGATTCTGTGTGATTATGCTATGGATGGTTTTACAGGGCTGGAGGCTTTAAGTATTTTTCAGCGATATGATCTTGTCATTCCGTTCATCCTTATTTCGGGTACCATAGGCGAGGAAATAGCTGTCGAGGCTATGCGCAGAGGAGCCAGTGACTACATCATGAAGGACCATCTTCTGCGGCTTGTACCGGCTATAAAAAGAGAGATGAAAGAACTGGAGGTCCGCAGGGAAAGAGAAGAGGGCAGACTGGAACTTGCAAAGAGCGAGGAGCGTTTTGCTGCTGCTTTCCGGACAAGTACGGACGGAATAGCCATAGCAAGGGCTTCGGATGGTGTTTTTATCCAGGTTAATGACGAGTTCTGCAGAATATTTGGTTATACCCGGGAGGAGGTTACAGGGAAAAATTCTCTTGAGCTTGGTATATGGCTTTCTGAAGAGGACAGGCTGGCCTTTACAGAGCCTGTCAGGGAACTTGGGGTTGTGAGAAATTATGAAGCAAAGATGGGGACTTCTCAAGGACAGGTGATATTTGCCCAGATATCTGCGGAGTATATTGATATTGAAGGTGAAAAGTGTATCCTGTCCTTTACAAGGGATATAACAGAAAAGGTAGAAAAAGAGAGAGCCCTGAAGGAAAGAGAATCCAGACTAAGAAATATTACTGAAAATGCAAATCAGATCATTTTCAGCGTCAATGATGAAGGTCGAGTCAGTTTTATATCACCTGCATGGGAAAGAATAACGGGCTACAAGGCAGGGGATATCCTCGGAAGGTCCTTTCTTGAATTTGTCCATCCTGAAGATCTGAAGAAAGGTAAGGACGCGCTCGTAAAAGTGACAAAAGAAGGAATTATTACGGTACCGGCGATCATCCGTATGAAAAAGAATAAAGGAGACTGGTGCTGGTTCAGTATCGTCGGGGGAGTTCTCGAAACTGCAGATCCGGAGAATCTGGAGTATGGAGGTATAGCAGAGGATATAACAGAGAGAAAATTATCTGAGGATAAGCTGCAGGAAACTTACAGAAGGTTATCCACAATTCTGGAGAGTGTCCCTGATGCAATATATCTCAAAGACAGGGAAGGCATATTCCTTGAGGTCAACAGGGCTTATGAAGAGTTTACGGGTATCTCGAGAGATTGTATTCTGGGAACAAGAGGAGAATCTGTTCTTCCCCCTGAGGTCTTTGAGACCAATCTTGAAACAGATAAAAAAGTAAGGGAATCCGGTGATAGCATTCATTTTGAAAAAGTTTTTGATAATTTCGGGGAGCCTGTTTATTTCAGCATCTATAAAGCTCCATTGCTGGATGAGAATAACGAACTTACAGGAATTATTGGAGTTTCAAATGATGTCACAGAAGTAAAAGTGGCAGAAAAAAAGATCCGTTCTGCTCTTGAGGGGGCTATTCATACAATTTCCAGTATAGTTGAGATACGGGACCCTTATACTGCAGGACATCAGCAGAGAGCTTCACGTTTAGCAGTTGCAATAGGTAGGCAAATGGGACTTGAGAGAGATAGAATGGAAGCCCTGAGGGTATCCTCTTTGGTATATGAAATAGGCAAAATAGCTATTCCGAGTGAAATTCTCAACAAACCAGGGAGTCTCAATTCCATGGAAAAGGAACTTATAAGGATCCATCCTTCAACAGCAGGGGAGATACTTGGTAATATTGATTTCCCCTGGCCAATAGCCCAGATAGTAAGTCAGCATCATGAAAGGATTAATGGTTCTGGATACCCCCTTGGAATTAAGGGTGATGAAATTCTGTTTGAGGCCCGTATCCTTTCTGTTGCTGATGTAGTGGAAGCTATGTGTTCGCACAGGCCTTATCGTCCCAGCCTGGGGATAGAAGCTGCTCTTCAGGAAGTGGAAAGGAACAGTGGAATACTATATGATCCAGAAGTGGTAAATATTGCTTGTAAACTTTTCAGGGAAAAGAATTTTTCCCTGGCTTAACATCTGAAAAGGGAATATGTATAAGTTTTAATTCAACACTGAAAATGGACTGAATACAACAACAGGTCCATCTTTAATAAATTTGATTTTATTCA
>Ga0209944_1001269_pt1 | contig 10504 bp, 10 predicted proteins | sample SalPonR1_C_D2_MG_FD_185701 | JGI IMG/M metagenome (GOLD analysis project Ga0209944, IMG submission 185701) | Salt pond soil microbial communities from South San Francisco under conditions of wetland restoration - Salt Pond MetaG R1_C_D2_MG... ...
CCTCGTGCGAGGCGGTGTCGAGCTGGCGCTGGGCGATGCCTCCACGGCGCGCAGCGCCGCGGAGGCGGCCCGATCGAACCTGACCTCGTTGGCGATCACCCGGGCCAGGCTGGCGGAATGGACCGAGCTGCTACGGTTGGAGCTCCGGATCGCCTTGGCGGAGAGCGACGAGCGCGCGGCACGTCACGCAGCGGCGGAGGCGCTGCGGACCGCCTCGCGGTATCGCTTCCTTCCCGCCACGCTGCACGCGCTCGCGTTGACGGCGCCGCTGCTGCCGGAGTCGCTGGCGCAGCAGGCCCACGCCCGCGTCCGCGCTTCGGCGGCCGCGCCGTTCGAGGCGCGCCGCCTGGGTGGACGGTCGTCGCGTGCGATCGGCCCGGGCCGCGACGCGGCGTCGGACGGAACGGAGATCGACGCGCTCGTGGGCTCGGTCGTCGACGCGCTGGCACCGACCTGACCGCCGTCCCGACCCTGGCGTCCTGGAACCTGCTGGGCTACCGCCTCCGACCGCCGGGTCGCCGATCCGCCGGCGCTCCCCGGCGCGGCTCGGCCGTCCCCAGCTCAGCGGTCCGCGTCTCGGAAGCCCACCTGTGCCAGCACGGCGTCGGCCGCGGCGAGCCCGGACAGGTACGCGCCCTCGACCCGGGCAGCGCCGAACGCGTCGCCGGCCAGCACGAGACCGTCGCCCAGGTCGCGGGCGCGTTCGTGCAGGGGCGTCTCGACCATGGCGTAGCGCCAACGGTGCACGTCGTGCCAGTCAGGCGTCGACGCCCAGGGGAACACCGCGGCAGCGGCGTCCAGCAGGTCGGAAGCCACGCGGCCGTGGGCATCGTCGAAGCGGCGCCGGGCGAAGGCAGGGGTTCCGTGCAGGACAAGCACGGTCGGGTAGGACGTCATCGAGGTGTCGCCCGCGCGCGTGCCGCGTGCGCGCTTGCTGCTGTCCACGGCGATCCAGCCCAAGTCCGGGTGATCCTCGAGTCGAACCCCGACGGCGTCCGGCGCCTGCACGCGTTCGTAGCCGGCCATCACCGCGAACGACGGCGCGTACCGAACGGCGTCCAGCTCCGAGCGTTCCGCCGCGGATAGCGAACGGTCGTGCAGCAGATCGAGCGACTGCGGCAGGGGCGCGGTGAGGACCAGCGAGCGGGCGCTGCGCGACGTCGCGTCGTCCAGCGTCGCCGTCCAGGCGCCGTCCCGGCCTCGGACCGAGGTGACGCGCGCGCTCCGCTCGACCTCCACCCCTGCGCCCAGAAGGCGGGCCAGCGTGCTCATCCCCTCGGGACAGACGTAGCGCGGGTGCCCGCCAGGATCGGGGGCGCGCCAGCCGTGCTCGCGGGTCCACGTGGGCACGCCGTGCGTCCAGACGTCCACGTCGCCCGAGGCCAGCCACGCGTCGACGCGGCGACGGAACCGCGCGTCGCGGACCGTGAAGAACTGCGCGCCGTGGTCGACCCGCACGCCGTGCAGGCGCCGCGTCGCCGCGCGCCCACCCAGTCCCCGGCTCTTCTCGAGCACGCGGACCTGCGCCCCCGCCTCGCGGAGCGCTCCGGCTGCGGCGAGGCCGGCGATGCCGGCACCGATGATCAGGACGTCGGACGTCGGTTCGGAAGTCACGCCTCATTGTGCGTCACCCGCGGCGCGGGCTTGCGGAGCGGCGCGCACGGTTCGGGCTCCCGCCGGATGCGCCGCCCCGCATCAGCTCGCCAGGAACGGGTTCTCCGCAGCCTCCCGGCGAATCGTGCTGGGCGGGCCGTGGCCCGGCCACACGACGGTTTCGGGCGGCAGCGGGAACAGCTCCCGTCGGATGCCGGCCACCAGAAGCTCGTGGTCGCCGCCGGGAATGTCCGTGCGGCCCACGCTCCCCAGGAACAGCGTGTCGCCCGCGATCACCGCGTCGTCGGCGCCGTCCAGCACGAACACGACATGTCCAGGCGCGTGGCCCGGCACGTGACGGACGACGGCGCTCACGCTGCCGGCCCGCAGCCGCTCGTCGTGCTCCAGGTCGAGGGTCGGCGTCCGCGGCTGCGGCACGACGACGCCCGCGAACGCCCAGGCGAGCTGGGCCGCGGCAGCGTACAGCTCGCGGTCGTCGGGGTGCATCCGGACGGGCAAGTCGCCACCGTCGGCGCCCACCTCCGTCCCCGCACCCGCCTCTTGGCCGCCCCCTGCGCCCAACGCGGCGACGACCTCGTCGACAGCGCAGACGTGGTCGAAGTGCGCGTGCGTGAGCCAGATCTCGCGGACGCGCCAGTCGCCTCGGCGCACGCGGTCCACGATCGGCCCGGCCTCGGCGCCGGGATCGACCAGCACCGCGTCGCGCGTCACGGGATCGCCGACGAGGTACGCGTTCGTGTCGATCGGCCCGACCGTGATCGCCTCGATGTGGAGCGAGGGGGGCAGGACTTCGCTGCCGGTCATTCGGGCGCCATCCCCGTCCCGAAGAGGATCTCGCGGGTCGGCTCGCCCGCGCCCTCCCGCCGGTTCCGCAGCGAGACGGTCCGCCACGCTTCGGCGAACGCGTGCAGCTCGTGCTGCATCGCCTTCGCCTGCTCGCGGGTGAGGGAGAGCGTGAGGTTCGTGCCGTACACGGGCGGGCTGTCCGGGCCCAGCAGGAAGTCGAACACGCTCCACTCCGCGCCGGACTCGCGCGGACCCCAGAACGCGTTCACGGCGCCCGACGCGTCGCGAAACACGCGGAAGCCCCACTCGCTGGGATCGTCCGTCATCTGGAGCAGGGCACGCGCCGTCGCTTCCGCGCGGCGCTCGTCCGGCACGCGGGCGCTCTCGGCCAGCGCACGTGCCAGCGTCTCCTGCGGCAGGATCATGAAGGGGACGAAGAACGCCTGCGCGCTGGCGCGGTAGCGCTTGATCGGCCGGCCGGCGCGCGACTCGGTGCGCGTCACCTCGAGGATGCCGAGCCTCGCGAGCTTCCGCACGCGGTAGTACGCCTCGTCCAGATCGGCTCCTACGGCCTGGGCCGCCTCGCTGGCGCTGGACTCGGTCCGCAGGAAGTGGGCGAGGAGGGGCAGGAGGCCGAGGTCCATCAGGGCGCTCGCGGCCTTCGGATCTTCGACGATGCGGGCGGACGGCTCGGTGTCGGCCATGCCCCCACCGTATCTCGCGGTGGGGGCACGGCTCGAGGCGGTACGGGGGTCCGAACGCTCGGGCTCAGTAGGTACGCAGCACGACGTCGCCCAGCGACGAGCGGATCTGGAGATCGATCGTGGATCCGCCACCGGTCAGCTCGTAGCCGCGCCAAGCGCGCCGGAAGGCCGGATCGGCGCGCACGACCCGCATGCCTTCGCGGACGGTGACCCGGACGTTCGCGTCGCGCGGCACGAACACCTCGACGCGGCCCACCTCGCTGCCGACGACGGCCTCGACGTCGCCGTCGGGAAGGTAGATCGTCTGACGCCCGACCTCCGCGTGAGCGGTCAGGGCGTGCACGCGCGTGCCCCGCAGATCCAGCGTCGCGTCCGCCACCTCGCTACGGACGTTCAGGCGGATCGGAAGGTCGCGGTTCAGACCCAGGTCCCACGACGGTCCGCGGTTCGAGAAGCGGATGCCGGGGCGGGAACGCGTCCGAAGCGAGACGCGGACGGGGTCGCCGGGGTCGACGTCGCGCACGAGCGTGTCGCGACGCTCCAGGCCGACGTCGCCGGAGATGGCGCTCGTGGCGCCGGACGGGAGGGCACGCAGGTTCAGCGAGGCGACCGTCAGCACTAGGTCGACGGTCGCCTCGCTCGCGTCGCCGCGGGGCACGTCGACGGCTTCGTCGCGGGCCGAGCCCGACGTCGTTCCGGTCTGGGCGAACGCGAAGAGGAAGGCGAAAAGGAGGAGCGTGCCGGCGAGGATCGTTGCGAACTTGGTCATGTCCGTAGGGTGCCCCGGGGCCAACCGAAAAACGAACACCTCCGCTTCGGTAGCGGATCGTGCTCACGCTGCGGTCGCCTCTCCATGAAGCGGACAGGGCGCATGCGCATGACCACGTAGCGTGATGCACGAGTTCCGGAGTTTCGCGCACCAGCGGTCTTGAGGCGGGTGACCCCAGGCGCTACGCTGAGGCACGTTCACACCACGCGAGCGTGGAAAGGAGACGTACGTATGAAACGCACGTTCTTCGCAGCGCTGGCCTCGATCCTCGTGATCGGAGCCGCATACGGTCAGGAGACGGTTCGGGTGGTCTTCCCGTACTACTCCTCGGCGACCGCACCGTTCTTCGAGGCGGTGGTCGAAGAGTTCGAAGCCGAGTACCCGGACATCGACATCGAGCTGACCGAGGTGAACTGGGACACCCTGCTTCAGAAGCTGACCACCGACATCGCCGGCGGCCAGGCACCCGACGTCGCCGTGATCGGCACCCGTTGGCTGACCGATTTCGTGAACCAAGGGGTGGCCGAGCCGCTCGAGCCCCACCTGTCCGACGACATCTTCGGCCGCTTCATTCCGGCGTTCCTCGGACCGTCCGAGCTCGAAGGGGCCACCTACGGCCTGCCGATGGCGGCGTCCGCGCGCGCCATGTTCTACAACGCCGCCCTGCTCGAGCGGGCCGGCGTGGACGATCCCCCCGCGACGTGGGACGAAGCCGTCGAGGTGGCTCGGGCGATCCGGGACCTGGACGACAGCGTCTACGGCTTCGGCCTGCAGGGCGCGGAGATCGAGACCGACGTCTACTTCTACTACGCGATGTGGTCGTTCGGCGGCGACATCATCGCAGAGGACGGCACCAGCGGTCTGGACGCCGAGCCCGCTTTCGAAGCGGCGCGGCTCTACAAGATGATGATCGACGAGGGCCTCACGCAGCCCGGGCCGACCGCGTACTCTCGCGAGAACGTCCAAGACCTGTTCAAGCAGGGTCGCGTCGGGTACATGTTCAGCGCCCCGTTCCTGATCGGCCAGATCGAGACCGAAGCGCCCGACCTCGAGTACGGCATCGCGCCGATTCCTCGGGCCGAGACCCAAGTCACCTACGGCGTCACCGACTCGATCATGATGTTCGCCGATTCCGAGCGCAAGGAGGCGGCCGCGCAGTTCCTCGAGTTCCTGTTCCGCCCCGACGTTCACCTGGACTTCACCGTCGCCGAAGGCTTCCTGCCCGTGCTCGAGGGCGAGGCCGAGTCCGAGTACTTCCAGGAGAACGACCAGCTGCGGATCTTCGCCGATCTGCTCCCGGACGCGAAGTTCGCACCGAACATCGAGGGCTGGGGCGAGGTCGCCGACACGACGACCACGGCGCTGCAGGGCATCTACCTGGGCGAGCGGGACGTCGAGCCGGCGCTCGAGGACGCTGCACGGCGTATCGACCGCCAGCTGAGCCGCTGACGGGGCCGTCGTCGCGTGGCTCATGAACGGTCGCGACGCGCGACGGGCGCGACCGTAGTCGCTGCGACACCCTCCGGACGCCGCTACCGAGCGGCGTCCGGAGCCGGTGGCCTCCGAGACCCCCGCGCGCAGCTGCGAGGCCTGGAGGGGGATCCCACGTGAACCGTCGGAGCAGCCAGTTCCTGCCGTACCTGTTGCTGGCCCCGAGTCTTGCGCTGATCGCCCTCATCTTCGGGTACCCGATCTTCGACCTGGTGCGGACGTCCCTCGCGGACATCAACCGCTTCGGTCGCATCCTCGGGTTCGCAGGGCTCGACAACTTCGCGTTCCTGTTCGGCGACCCCGTGTTCGTCGGCGCGTTGATCCGCACCGGCATCTGGACCGGCGGCGTGGTGGGCGGCACGCTGCTCCTGTCGATGCCGCTGGCGATCATCCTGAGCGACGACTTCCACGGTCGGGTCGTCGCCCGGACGGTCATCCTGCTGCCGTGGGCGATCAGCCTGACGATGACGGCGATCGTGTGGCGTTGGGCGCTCAACGGTCAGTACGGGATGCTCAACGCCACGCTTTCGAGCCTCGGCCTGCTGGCCGGTCCGATCGAGTGGCTCGCGTCGGCGCGAACCGCGTTCCCGATGGAGATCGGCATCGGCATCCTCGTCTCGATTCCGTTCACGGTCTCGATCTTCCTGGGCGGCCTCGCGAGCATCTCGCCCACGCTGTACGAAGCGGCACGGATCGACGGCGCCTCGCCGTGGGGGCAGTTCAGGTTCATCACCGTCCCGCTGCTCGCGCCGTTCATCACGTTGGCGACGCTTCTGAACGTCATCTACGTCTTCAACTCGTTCCCGATCATCTGGGTCCTCACCAAGGGCGGGCCCGCCAACGGGACGGATATCTTGGTCACCTATCTCTACAAGCTCGCCTTCGAGTTCGGCGACCTCGGGGCGGCCGCGGCGATGTCGCTGGTCATGTTCGTCATCCTGCTCGCGTTCAGCGTCCTCTACGCCCGGGCGGTCTCCAGGAGCGCGTCGTGACCCGCCGAATGCGCAAGACCCTGCTGTACTGGACGATCCTCGCTCCGTTCGTCGTCGTGATCCTGTTCCCGTACGCGGTCATGCTCTCGACGGCGATCAAGGCGCGCGACGAGGTGTTCTCCTACCCTCCACGGTGGCTGCCGTCGCACGCGGTCTGGTCGAACTTCGTCGACATGTGGGAGGCGGCGTCGTTCGGGCCGGCCCTGCTGAACAGCCTCGGCGTAGCGGTCGGATCGACGCTGCTGGCGTTGGCCCTGGGGGCGCCGGCCGCCTACGCCATCTCGCACTTCCGCTTCCGTGGCCGCGGCCCGTTCAGCCAGCTTCTGCTGGTGACGCAGATGCTCTCGCCCATCGTGCTCATCGTCGGCGTGTTCCGTCTCATGGCCGCCCTGAACGGGATCGACAGCCTATGGGCGCTCACGGCGACCTACGCGGCGTTCAACCTGGCGTTCACGGTCTGGATGCTGCAGAGCTACTTCGACACGATTCCCAAGGAGCTCGAGCAGGCGGCGTGGATCGACGGGGCCAATCGGGTGCAGAGCTTCGTGCACGTGTTCCTTCCGCTGACGGTGCCGGCCATCGCGATCGCCGCGTTGTTCGCGTTCATCTTCGCCTGGAACGAGTTCGTCTTGGCGCTCACGCTGCTGCGGTCGCCGGACAAGTTCACGCTCACCCTTTCCGTCTACTCGCTGGTCGGCGGTCGCTACACCGTGGAATGGCATCAGGTGATGGCCGCCGCCCTGGCTGCGACCGTGCCGGTCGCGATCCTGTTCGTCGTGTTCCAACGGGCGCTCGTCCGCGGGCTCTCGCTGGGCAGTCAGAAGTGAGCACGCGCCAGGTCGGACGTGACGCGTCGCTTCGCTGCGCGAGCCCGTTCAGGACGACGCGCACCAGGAACGGAGGGATGACGTGAGTTCCCAGATGATGAACGAGATCGAAGCACAGGGCGAGGCGTGGCGCGACGCCGTCGAGGCGACGCGCTCGCTTCCCGAGGCGCTGCGCGCCGAGCTGCGAAGCAGGACGACGCGGTTCGTCGGGGCGGGGTCGTCGTTCTACCTCGGCAACGTCGCCGCGGTCGCCTGGCGGCAGGCGGGGCTCGCGGCGGAATCGGTGCCCGCCTCCGAGCCGCTTCTGCACGCCAGCGCCTACCTGTGGCCCGATCACGTCGCCTTCGGCGTCAGCAGGAGCGGCTCCACCACGGAGACGGTCACGGCCCTGACGCGCGCCCGTCAGGCCGGCGCCTACACCGTCGCGATCACCACGCGCCAAGGCACGCCGATTCAGCGGGCCGCCCATCACACCGTCGTGCTCGAGCGCGCCGCCGAGCAGGCGACGGTCCAGACCCGGTCGTTCGCCGGCCAGCTGCTGGCCGCGCTCGCGATCGGCCTGGAAGCCGCCGGGGCGCCGGCGCACGAACGCGCGACGGGGTGGACCGCCCGCTCCGGGGAGCTGATCGACGCGGGGCGCGCCGCAGCGCACGGCGTGGACCCCCGCAGCTGGACGAGGGCCTACTTCCTGGGCACCGGCCCGCTGTTCGGTGCGGCGCAGGAGGGGGCGCTCAAGATGAAGGAGTCGGCGCTGACCGAGGCGGAGGCGTTCCAGACGCTCGAGTTCCGGCACGGCCCCAAGAGCATGATCGACGCGGAGACGCTGATCGTCGGCCTGGTGAGCGACGCCGCCGAGGAGGCCGAGCGCGCCGTGCTCGCCGAGGCGCGGGCGTTGGGGGCGCGCGTCCTCACCGCCTCGGCGCGGCCGGTCGAGGCGGGGCAGGACGCGAGCTACCTGTGGGGCGACGACGTGCCCACGGCGTTCCACCCCGTCGCGGCCCTTCCGCTGCTGCACCACCTCGCGCACGCCCGCGCCGCCGCGAAGGGGATCGACCCCGACCACCCCCGCCACCTGAGCTTCGCCGTCGAGCTCGACGACATCTGACGCGATGGTCGCCGAGGACATGTCGGTCCCTCCACGCGACGGTGCGACGCGACGGCGCTCGGGCCCCTACGCGCCTGGCGGTGGCGCGTGAGCGGCGCTGCGCGTGACGCGTACGTCCTGGGCCTCGATGGAGGCGGCAGCACCTTCCGCCTGAACGTCGCGACCGTCGGCGGCGACGATCGCGTCGCGTCGGTCGAGGTGGCCGGCGGCGACATCGGATCGCTGGGCGCGGCCGGCATGGCCTCCCACCTGGACGGCGCGGTCGCCGCCGTCTGCGCCGCCGCCACGATCGACCGCAGCGAGATCGCTACCGCGGCGGTGGGCATCCCCGCCTACGGCACCTCGGCGGCGTGGGACCGGGCGATCGAGGAGGCGACGCGAGCGGCGCTCCCCGCGACCGACGTCCGGATCGTGAACGACGTTCGCCTCGCGCGCGAGGCGGCGTTCGCGTCGGGCCCCGGCGTGCTGGCGCTGGCCGGCACGGGCGCGATGGCGTGGGGCCGCAGCGAGGACGGGCGGCAGGCCCGCGTGGGGGGCTGGGGCTTCGCGTTCGGGGACGAGGGCGGGGGCTACGACCTCGGCCGCCGCGGCCTGGCCGCGGCGAGTCGCGCGGCCGACGGTCGGGGTCCCGATACGGTGCTGCTTCCGGCCGCGCTCGGGCACTTCGGGGTCGACGCCGTGGGCGAGATCGTTCGGGAGCTGCTGGGCGACCTGTCGCGCCTGCGCCGCACCACGGCGGCGTTCGCCGCGGAGGTGCTGGACGCCGCCCGCGCCGACGCGGTGGCGTCCGACCTGGTGGACGCTGCGGCGATGGAGCTCGCTCGGCAGGTGGCGACGGCCCGCGAGCGGCTGGCGGAGGCGCTGCCGGTCTCCGTCGCGGGCGGCCTCTTCGACCACGAGACGTACGCGTCCGCGTTCGACCGGGCGTGCCGCGTCCTGGACCTCCCCGCGCCCATCGACCCGCTGGAAACGCCGGTGCGCGCCGCGGTGCGCACCGCACGGCAGCGCTACCGGGGGCAGGACCCGACCTGACGGCGTCGGAACGCCACGTCGCCGCCGGGAGGCGAGGCCGTCCTAGCCGTCGCCCGCCTCCGGCTCGAAGCCCGCGATCGCGGCGTCGAACGCCTCGTGATCGCCGTAGCGGAGCAACTCGTACAGCCTGGCGCGCGTCTGCATCTCGGGAACCAGGCGCTCCTGCGTGCCCTCGTCGTGGATCGCGCGCAGGCCGCGCTCGATCGCGCCCATCGCCAGCCGCAGGGTGGTGACGGGGTAGATCACGAGGTCGTAGCCGAGGCGCTGCAGCGTGGCCAGGTCCAGCAGCGGGGAGCGGCCGAATTCCGTCATGTTCGCCATCAGGGGTGCGTCGATCGCCTCCCGGAAGGCGCGGAACTCCTGCTCGTCCGCCAGCGCCTCGGGGAAGATCATGTCCGCGCCGGCGGCGAGGTACGCCCTGGCGCGCTCGATCGCGGCGTCCAGGCCGTGGACCGCTCGCGCGTCGGTCCTGGCGACCAGGACCATCTCCGGATCGCTGCGGGCGCCGGCGGCGGCGCGGAGTTTACGCTCCATGTCGGCGACGTCGACCAGGCGCTTGCCGGCCAGGTGGCCACAGCGCTTGGGGTTCTCCTGGTCCTCGAGGTGAAGACCCGCAACGCCGTTCCGCTCGAGCTGCTGGACGGTCCGCGCGACGTTCAGCGGCTCGCCGAAGCCGGTGTCGGCGTCGACCAGCAGAGGAAGGCGGGTGGCGGTCGCGATGCGGCGGGCGCGGTCGGCCACCTCGCTCAGGGTGGTGAGACCGACGTCCGGCATCCCCAGGTCGGCGGCCAGAGCGCCACCGGACAGGTAGACGCCGTCGAAGCCCGCCTCCTCGACGGCTTTCGCCACGAGGGGCGAGAACGCGCCGGGGTACCGGAGCGGCGGCCCGGAGCGGGCCAGCCCGTCGCGCAGGGCAAGGCGGGCGGCGTGCGGATCGTGCGGGGCGAAGCGGATCAGAAGATCCCCCTCCCTTCGCCGTGGACGGTTCGGGCGTCCACCCGCGGCACCTGGACGTTCAGCTCCTGGACCTCGGCCGGCGTGAGCTCGGCCAGGCGTTGCGCCAGCGTCAGGAAGCGGCGCTGCTCCTCCTCGGCGACGACGCCTTCGGCCAGGTCGCGGAACTTGGCGAGGTAGTCGGGCCGTCCGAACGGCGCGGCGCCGTTGGGGTGCGCGTCGGCGACGGC
>Ga0209944_1001285_pt1 | contig 10430 bp, 9 predicted proteins | sample SalPonR1_C_D2_MG_FD_185701 | JGI IMG/M metagenome (GOLD analysis project Ga0209944, IMG submission 185701) | Salt pond soil microbial communities from South San Francisco under conditions of wetland restoration - Salt Pond MetaG R1_C_D2_MG... ...
GGTTCAACCGGGACATCGGTTTTCGTCGCATGGAACGCGCCGGCGTTCATTTGAGCAATGTCGAGATGGTGCTGTTCGAGTTGATGGTGGATGCGAAGCATCCGAAGTTTCGGGATGTGACGAAGCTCTTGAAGTAGGTTTTTTTACACTTCTGGTCGTGGGGGCTGGGGTTCATGCGCTCGGCTTCAACTTCAGAAGCGGTTTCGCCACGCGGTGATGAGGGCACACTGGCTGTGTGCAGCAGCTTTCGAATCAAATTTAGATTCAACTTCATTTCGCCACGCGCTTCGCGCTTGCAGGCGACCTGCTTTTCACAAGCGCCTGAAAAGTAGGCAAAAGCGCTTTTAAAGGCGACAGCTGTTCGAGGTGCCGGTCGGACCGGTCCGGGGGTTGGGTGTCAGGCATCGGGCTTCGATTGCGGATCTTTTTGTACGTGCGAGGTGTTCATCTTCAGCTCCCGGGCGTTGACGAGATTGCGGCCTCGATGGTTACCGGAACGGGGTCCCGGCGACCGGTGGCTACATGATTCATCGGTGGATGCTGAAGCGGGTTTCAGTTTTGGGATGGTAAGGGGGTCACGAGCCCCGATCTTGGTCGGAATTCTTTACAGGTTTCAAACCAGCGCCGGTAACGGCGCCCGCCGCCGCGGCGGTGGTTGAACCGCACTCGCACCAGTCCTGCCGTCCGGCACGAAATCCACCTGGCCACCGACCCATTCGAATGAGCACAATGCCAGTCTTCAAGAATCAGCGAAGCCGAGATCAACCACCAAACCACCCCTCCGATCCAACTCGCAGCCAGACGAACTGCCGCCTGTTAGAGCGCTTTTGCCTACTTTTGTCGCGACTGACAAAAGTAGGTCGCCCGCAACTGCGCAGCGCGGGGCGAAATGCCTTTGCCTTTCCGTTTGGAGCCGATCAAGCAGAATCGAAATGGTGGAACGGAACGAATTTGAAAGAAACCGCCCTGTGTCGACTGCCTAGAATCAGAAAGCCTCAAATTCAAAGCTACATATTCAAAAGCCGCCCGCCGTCGACGGCGAGAATCTGGGCGGTGACGTAGGGCGCGTCCAGCGCCAGAAAAGCCACCGCGCCGGCGATGTCTTCCGGCCGGCCCTGCCGCTTGAGCGGCACCCGCGCCATGATGTCGCGCATGGATTCCTCCGGGTTGGCCGCATCGCCCTCGGGCCAGAGGATGGAGCCCGGGGCGACGCCGTTGACCCGGACTTCGGGAGCAAGATCTTTGGCCAGCGCGCGGGTCTGCATGATCAGGCCGGCCTTGGCCTGGCTGTAGATGGCGTGATCGGCCAGCGGCACGATACCGTGGATGTCGACCAGGTTGACGATGCTGCCGCCGCTGTCTTCGGCGGCCTTGGCGAACGCCAGCGACAGCCAGAACGGCGCCCGCTGGTTGCTGTCGATCAGCGCATGCCAGTCCGGATGCGAAGCGTCGGCCACCGGCGTTGGATAGAAAGCCGAGGCGTTGTTGACCAGTACGTCGACCCGGCCGAATGCCGACAGCGCCGCACCCACGATCGCATCCGGGGCGTCGTCGTCGCCGAGCTCGGCCTGGATGACGGCAGCTGAATCGGTGCGTGCTTCATTGAGTGCGGCGGCCAGTGCGTCGGCCTCGGCGCGCGAAGCGCGGCAGTGGATCAGCACGTTCAGCCCCCGGGCATGCAGGCGCTCCACGATGATCGCGCCGATGCGCCTGGCCCCGCCCGTTACAATCGCTGTTTTAGTGTCTTGTTGATCAGTCATTGTCCGACCCTTCTTTCAATCTGCCTGAACCGCCGGCCGAACTGGCCGAGCTGAGCAAACAATTGTGCACCACGATCGTCAATGCGATCGAGACTGACGGTCCGATGCCGTTCCAGCGTTACATGGAGATGGCGCTCTACGAGCCTGGACTGGGCTATTACGTCAACGGCCTGCACAAGTTCGGCGCCGCCGGCGATTTCGTCACCGCGCCGGAACACGGCCGGCTGTTTGCGTTGGCGATCGCACATCAGCTCGATCCGCTGGCTCCGCAGCTCGGTCCGGACTGGGTTGTTATGGAGCTGGGACCGGGTTCGGGTGCGCTGGCGCGCGACCTGCTTTGTCAGATGCGGAATCCGCCGGCGAAGTACCTGCTGCTGGAATCCAGTGCACCGCTGCGCGAGGTGCAGCGCGAGACCCTTTCGGCGTTGCCCGATGAACTCCTGGCACGGGTCGAGTGGATCGCTGCACCGCCGTCCGATCGATTCGACGGGGCGGTGATCGCCAATGAAGTCGTCGACGCGCTGCCGGTGGCGCGATTTCGAATGCACGAGACGGGCGTCGAGGAGGCGCGGGTGAATGTCGAGGCCGGGCGCCTGTGCTGGGATTTTGCACCGGCCGACGGGCGAGTGTTGCGCGCTGTCGAGAACGTGTTGTCCGATCTGCCTGAACCGCCCGGCGTCGGCTACTGCAGCGAAGTCTGCGTCGACCTGCCCGAATGGCTGGACACCGTCACCGCACCGCTCAATCGTGGACTCGCGCTGATGATCGACTACGGATATTCGCGATGCGAGTACTACCATCCCGATCGCAACGCCGGTACGCTGGTCTGCCAATTTCGTCATCGGGCACATTTCGATCCGTTCGCGTGGCCGGGGTTGACCGACATTTCCGCGTTCATCGATTTCACTGCCCTGGCCGAAGCCGCGCAGCATTGCGGCCTGGCGGTCGCTGGTTTTACCAACCAGGCCGGATTTTTACTTGGCAGCGGGGTTGGCCAGGCATTGGAGCAGGTGGCCGACGAGCGCGAGAGGCTGCGGCTCTCAGGCGAGTTCAAGCGTCTGGTGCTGCCCGGAGAAATGGGCGAGAAGTTCAAGGTCATGGCGCTGGTTCGAGAAGTTGACCACAACATCGACTGGATGCCCGAGGCATTTGCGTTGTCCGACCAGCTGGGCCGGTTGTAAGCGGTGTTTCGTGCCCGGACTTGCCTTTATCGCGATTTGAAGCAATGATCACGAAAGGTCACGGGCAGCGGGTCACGACGGTATGAGCAGCGAAAGCGACTCCGACAAGCGCGCTCCGTGTCCCGATGAGCCGGCCGGCCGGCCGGATTTCGATCAACTCTGGAAGGCCCTGGCGCCGCACGTGCGGGCCGCAGTCTCTCGCCATCGCTCCAGGGACGTCGCGCTGGCCGCCGACGACCTGGTACAGGAAGTACGCATTCGGGTATGGACGGTGTACTCGGGTGACAGAAATTCGCGGTTCAATACGTCTTACTACTACAAGGTGGTCAACAGCGCCATTATCGACAGCCTCAGAAGCCACCGGGGTACGCTGGCGCATTCGGTGCGCAGCGAGTCCGATGGCGAGGAAGACGAACCAGCGTTGATCGAGCGACTCGGCGGAGAAGAACAGGGCCCCGACAGTGTTTTCGATGAGCAACAGCGAAGGGCCAGGCTGCTCGAGGCGATTCGGCAATTGCCGGCCGACAAAAGGCGCGCTGTAACCCTTTTCCTGCAGGGGTTCACGGTACCGGAGATCGCCGATCTGCTCGGTTGCGACCAGAATCGTGCGCACAACCTCGCATATCGTGGCGTGCGGATGCTGAAAGAATTGATGGTTGACGCCAACGGAAATGATGGGTAACGGCTGAAAAGAATTGATGGGTACAGATAAATGAAGGATTTCCAGGATCGATACAGTTCGATGTTTCGCGGTACCACGCGCGACGCCGAAAATTGCCCGCCGGCCGAATGGCTTGCCGCGCTCGCCGCCGGCCGCGCTTGGCCGTGGCGACGCCGGCATCTGGCAGAGCATCTTTCGCACTGCAGCCACTGCGCAGATGACTATCGCGTGCTCACCACAGCTCGCGGCGGCCTGGTGTCGGCGCTGGAAGGCCAGGGTAATGCCGGGCAAGACGTTGCGGCCGGCTGGCTGCGGCCGGGGCTGGTTGCAGCGGCCGCGCTGGTCGTCGTGGCGCTGAGCGTTTCGGTGCTGGTACAGACTGGTGGACCGAGCGCGGCATCCGACCCGGGGGTGCTGTTTGCAACCCAGTTCGAGCCGGGCCAGCGTAAGGCCGATCAGGACCGTCTTTTCACCAGCGATTTCGGCGAGTCCGAAGGCGAAGGGGCTCAGCTGTTTCGGGACAATTTCGGCGGTTAGCCTGGCCGGTCGAACGCATCAAGCAGAAGCCCAAGACAGCCCTCACGAAGTCTCCAACTCTGTAGCCAGTTCCGCTGTCGCGCAGCGAACAGATGGTGCCTTTCCCTTTGCTCAGTTTTGCTCAGTGCACGAACGCGTCTGGTGCAGGCCGTCTGAACTGAAAACATGATTGCCGACAAAACGATCGGGTACAGAGCTGTTCGATCAAAGTCACATACTAACCTTGCATTCGTGACTCGCTTCCAGACTCTGTACTTGACTCGGACTCGCGCCTTCGGTAGCATTTTTGTTGGTAGGGAAGTGTGGGCATGTCACCGCTTGCAGCAGTGACCAGACGCGAGGCGATGGCATTTCCGAAGGACGGGTTTGTCTGGAGGGCGTTGGCATGACGAAACATCTTTATACTGGTCGAAGCGTATCGGCGAACGGATCCGATGATCCATCAGAACGGTCACCGCGGCCGTCCGTGACCGGCGCGCGCCTCGCCGCCGGGCGTGGCAAGCACGATACGCTCTGGTTTTGGTTGCTCGCAACCATCTTCCCCATTGGCTTTGTCTTTGCGGCGGCTGTCGAATCGGCATCGATTGGCCCTGTTGATTCAAAGGCAATCGAGGCGAGAAGGGTGTTTGCACAAAATGCGGTTGAATATGAATCGGCGAGGAGCGCTCCAAACGAACCCTCATCTGTTCTGACCGAATTGTCCGGCGGAAATCTGGTTCGAGGCGCTACGGTTCGCTATGTCGATTCCTCGGGCAATCCCCTGATGTTTCGGCAATTGAGTCGTCCCGCGCGAGCGTCGCGATTGTCGCCTTAATCGATGCTGATGATCAGCACTGGAGATGCCCATGCCGATCAACCGGCACCGGGTGCGTCATTTTCCAACAGCGAGGCCGACTTCGACCGGGCCTGGCTTGAAATGGAGATTGTGCCCGAACCGCACGCGTCGATTCTATATTTGAGCTACAACTTCCTGACCGCCGAATCTCCCGAATTCGCAGCCGCTGGGTTCACTGACAGCCTTGTGATAGACGTTCGGGATCGGCAGACCCGCCGCAATCTGGTCGATCTGGATGCGCGTGACCCGAGGCTCAAACCCGTGTCGCATGCAGATTCAATGGATACGGGTTTTGCACTGTTTGCCGACGACCCGAGTGAGTTCCCGGCCAGCGTTGGCGTCGGCCAGCCGGTCGCCGCCATGTCCGGTTGGAAAACGGTTGCGGTCGCGATTGACGCAGGCGGGCCCGTCACGCTCCGCATCGAACTGCGCGACGAAGGCGACAGTCTGATGGATTCGGCCGTTGTGATCGGTCAGATCGTGACTACGTCCATCCTTCATCCATCATTCCTTGAGGCCACACGCGGACCGGATTGCCTTACTGTTGAACAATGGTGCGACACGCTGTTTCCACCGGGCGAGTTGTCCGGTCCGCTACAGGAATTCCCGCCGCGAGTCTGCTCTGCGTTCTTCGATGATGTTCGTGCCTCCAGCACCAGCTTGCGGGAGCCGCGGACCGTTCGTGGCATCACCCAGCCTGGCGCCGTCGCCGATGGCGCAACGCGCTGGCCGTTAGGTTTCGGGTTGTTCAACGATGATGGGCCCCTGGCACGAGGCGGAACTCAGCCTGCCCGCGATGCAGGTACCGGAAGATGGCGGCCTGGGCCAGTTCGGCAGTTTCGATCGGCTGCCCAGCGTCACGGTGCCGGTGGTGCAACTGGGCCCGCGCGACTGGGCAGCATCGGCGCAATACTTCGTTCCCGAAAAGTACTGGCATCCAGGGCTCACCGAAGCCGAATTCGGTCAGTCGCGCCCGCTCATCGCTCAGGCCTGCTTCCGAAATACCACGACCGGCCAGGAGCGTTGTTTCAACAATGTCGGATTTCCATTTGCTATCGTTCGGCCGGAGGCGGTGCTGATGCATGGGTTGTGGAGCGACCCGGACATCTGGCGGCAAAACGCATTTGCCGGTACCTTACCCTTGATCAATGAGCAAAATCTAGCTACACGAGTCGGCAACTATAGCGCTAACCATAACAACGCTCGCTCCTTCGAAGAAAATCGAAGGCGGCCGCAGCAGCCGTTGCGCTCGGCCTGCCTGTCGCTGCTTAATCAGTCGTCTGTATTTGGTGCACGCCACGATTACATCGGCCACAGCATGGGCGGTCTGCTCGGACGGCTGTATCTGGAAGACGCTCCGTTTCGCACCATTAACCGGCTGGTCACTATGAATACCCCGCATCTGGGCTCGCCGCTGGCGAATCTCCTCATCCAGATGCGCGACGATACGAATTTTCTTATCGGCCAGCTGGTGACCTGGGGCATGGAGAAGCTTGACCGACCGATCGATCTCGGCGCAATCGACGACCTTGCGGTCGGAAGTGACGCGATTCTTGCAATGCAGGCCACGCCGGTGCCGCCCATGCCCTGATCGGCGTGGGCGGAACCCAATGGGCCGATGAGAACCTGCAGGATGCGCCCGGCGAAGAGGGCGCGATCTACCGGCTGATCCGGTTCCTGTTCGACCCGTTGCAGGTGTTCGGTTCCGATCAGCACGACCTGGTCGTAAGCCGGCCCAGCCAGGCCGGGGGTATAGACGCGACCGCGCAGACCATCTTCGACGGTTTGCTGAGCATCCATTCGCTCGCGGCACTCAACCCGGAGTATTCTAACCGCCTATTCTGTCCGGCCGGAGTAACGTCGGTTCAGTGCAGTGGCGCGCTCGGCGAGGGCTTGCTCAATCTCGACTCGAGCGTTGCGGATTTCTCGCAATTCCCCGCCCCGGCCAGCGCCGGGATGAGGATCCCCGACACGCGCGGTGCTTTACCCGTCACCGCCAGCCGTGGATCTGCCAGCTTGACTGAGGATGGCGTTCAGTTTACGGCGCCGGCCGATGGCTCGATTTTCGCATCGGGCGATACCGTGCAGGTGTCCCTGGCCGGTGCGAACGGCTTTAACCCCACTCGGGTGTTGCTGCTGGGCCAGGATCAGGTGTTGCTGGATGAGGAGACGCCGTTCGATCTCCAGTTCGAGATCCCGCTGGGCGTGGCAGGAGCATTACCACTGGCCGCGATAGCCGAGGATGCCGACGGCAGCTTCGCCCGCACCGACGGCATCGTCATCGTCGCCGAACCGGCCGCGATGCTAGAACAGGTCGGCATCGTCAACGACGCAATGTTTCTGAACGGGTTGTTCGATCAACAGAGCCTGGCCGTAGTCGGAGAATTCAGCGATGGCATATCGCGCGATTTGTCGGACCCGTCGACCGGCACGGTCTACACGAGCGCCGATGCCGGGATCGCCTCGATCGACGAGTTGGGAAACGTCACGCCGCACCGTGACGGCGCAACCATCGTAATGTCGACGAATGGCGGCCTGCAGGACAGCATTCCGGTCGAGGTCGACAATATCGGCGATCTGCTCTTTATCGATGGGTTCGAGTAAATGGATAATCATCAAGCCATCATGCAGTCTACTCGCACGATTATCCGCACAATGGTGTTCCTGCTGGCGGCCTGCGCACTGTTGTTCAGCGGTTGTGGTCAGGCGGCAGAAGACTATCGGGTGATCGAGCGTGAGTATGTTCCGGCCAGCGAGCTTCCAGGCATCGACCACATCGACCTCGAACAGGTCTCTTACCCCGTGCTGGTCGGCAGCGTGGCGATCGCCGAGCAGTTTCCCGATCTGGTATGGCCCGACATGGTCAACGAGGAGCGCTGGCGTTTACGCTTGCCGCCGGAGCTCAACGCCGAACTCTTGTATCCGCGCGATTGCCTGTTCGTTTCGCCCGCGTCTAACGGGATCGGCACGGTGCGCAAACTCATTGAAAGCGAGGTCATCTTCTTCCGCATCCATCGCGGCGCCGGAATCGAGCCCGGTCGATGCTCGGAAGGTGCCGGCAGCACCCCGGACCATCGATGCTACAGAATCACGGCTCTGAGCGAATCATCAGGGATGTGCAAGGATAGTATTAAGGTCTCGCGAGCTGCTTCATTTGAAGTCATTGTTGGCGAAGACGGTGCGAGAATCTTTTATGTAGACAATGATTTTATTTCCGTACGAAATGTCTCCATTCGGAATGGTTGTCCATTGTATTCAGAACAGTCCGAGCAGGTAGTGCGAGTTGGGAACTTCACCGAGCATATCCGCACCCACAAATCGGTAGAGGATACCGTAGATATCGCTTGGGTCGAAAAACCTGAACGCGGAATTAGCGAAGGTTTACGTTACGCCCGCTATCATGATAATGAAGTTACTAAAAAAGGGCTTGTATCACGATACGTGCCTTCTGGCCGTTCAGTTGGGTATATTGGATCGGAAAGGATGCTGTATTTACACTGGGCGAGCAGTCGCTTTTCGACCCGATTTCTACTGCAGGCCAACAACCCGAGCAAACTGACTGTGGCCAACGTATTGAAAGTTGACGGATATAGCTCAGGGCATGTGGTCCTAAATGTACCACGCGATGAGACCGATAATGCCTTTCCGCCAATCGTCTTCGGAGCTCCGGACTTTGGTGTCAATCTGTTCTGGCGCTCTCAAGCCGGCGGATCATCAAGCGGTAGCGCGATTCAATCTGCTTCAATGAACCGAGAGATGACAAAGCTGCGCATCAGCGATTCGCCGATTCCTTCGCGCGAGTTCGAGCGTCGGCTTCTGGACAGAATGACCGAGTATCATCGTCGTCTCGGTAGAGGAGCCGACGGCCCGTTGCCGCCGCTTCAATGCAAGCGCGGCACGATCGATTCCTCGGCCGAATCTGCACCGGCCGTTTTGATGCCCGGGGGAGGCATCAAGGTCATCGGTCGAGGGGACGTCGATTCGGAATCGCGCGAAGATGACGGTGGTTGATCGGTTCGACGGCGGCAGCCGCACATTGACTTGTTCTGCAGGAGTTCACGGTGTGCCGGCGGGTACAGAACCGCTCGGTTGCGTTGCGACGGAAGCTGCGTACAATGAAGCCTATTGCGGCCAACGCGCGCTGACAAGAGGAATGGGTACGCTGTAGGCCCGGCCTGTCCAATGCGCAAATTGATTCTCCTGATCGGCCTCCCCGTAGTCGCGCTGACCGGCTATGTTCTCTACCTCGCTTGGGACGCCGGCGAGTTCCGCAGCGTCGATGACTTGCATCCAGGTAACTGCCGCAAGGTTCCCGGCGTGCCGGGCGCGGAGGACATCACGCTGCATCCCGATTGGGAGGTGGTGCTGATCTCGAGTTTCGATCGCCGGGCCGCGATGCACGGCAATGTTCGGCCGGGCGGCATTTTCGTCTGGGCGCTGGACGGATCGATGGACGCGCCGGTCAACCTGACCCCGAATGCCGGTACAGACTTCCGGCCGCACGGCATCTCGCTGTTCGTCGGCCCCGACGGGCGCGCGACGCTGCTTGTCGTCAATCATCCGGGAGAGTCGCTGTTCGGTGAGCAATCGCACGTCAGTCCCTTGGGCCCAGCACATACTGTCGAAGTGTTCGATCTCGACGGCATGCGGCTGGAACATCGCGAGACCCTCGCACACGAATCGATGATCAGCCCGAACGACATCGTGGCCGTCGATCATCGCCGCTTCTACTTCACCAACGATCACGGCAGCGCGCCGGACTGGAAGCGAACGCTGGAAGACTATCTTCGGCTGGGCTGGGCTAACGTTGTCTATTTTGACGGTGCCGAATTTCACGAGGCGGCCGATGGGCTTAGCTACGCCAACGGTATCAATCTGTCGCCCGACGGCAGCCGCGTGTATGTCGCCGAGGTCACTTACGGCCGAATCCGCGAATACGTCAGGAATGAACAGGACGGCAGTCTTGCCGAGCTTCGCCGATTCGATGTCGGCTTCGGCGTCGACAACATCGAGATCGATCCGGAAACGGGCGAGTTGATGCTGGGCGGCCATGTCAAGCTGCTCACGTTCACCCGCCACGCCGGTGACGCGGAGGTGCTTGCGCCGTCGCAGGCTGCGCGTCTTCAGCCGGGTGATTCCCAGGAAATCGAGACGGTTTTTCTTGACTCGGGTGAGCTGATTTCGGGCGCCAGCGTCGCCACGGCACGCGCCAATGTGCTGCTGATCGGCTCGGTATTCGAGCCGCATATGGTGGTATGCCGGGGCGCAGAGTGACTATTCCGAGGCTTGTCCGGGTGCACTTAGTCTGGGTTCGAGGGCGTGCAAAATATCATCTCGGCCCTGCTGGCTGTAGCGGCGCGGGCGACCCGAACCCCAGACTGGCGCGGGCCAGGCCGCGTCATAGCGGAAGCGGGCAATAACGTGCACGTGTAGCTGGGCCACCTGGTTGCCCAGCG
>Ga0209944_1001288_pt1 | contig 10399 bp, 8 predicted proteins | sample SalPonR1_C_D2_MG_FD_185701 | JGI IMG/M metagenome (GOLD analysis project Ga0209944, IMG submission 185701) | Salt pond soil microbial communities from South San Francisco under conditions of wetland restoration - Salt Pond MetaG R1_C_D2_MG... ...
TGAAGGATGCGGTAAAGCGCATCGAGGATGCCTTGAATTAGCGCTGCCGGCCTGGTCGCGAGCATTTTCCTACTCGGATCCGGGAAATTTTCCTACCCCGATTCCCCGTATTTGCCGACTGACGCGGCCGCCGCACGAGGTCAGCATGGTTCCCATCGACACGACGGGAGAACACCATGCTTGGGAAAACCGGATCGAACTCGGGATTCACGCTGATAGAACTCATGCTGGCACTCGCGGTGGCAGCGGTACTGATGAGCGTCGCGCTGCCTTCAATGCGCGATCTTCAGCAGCGCCAGCGCATCGTGTCGGCGGCCAACGAACTGGTCGCACACATCAACCTGGCCCGTCAGCACGCGGTGCTCAAGCGCGAGATCGCGGTGATGTGTCCGTCGCTGGACGGCGCATCCTGCACCGGCGGCAACCGCTGGGAGCACGGCTGGATCGTGTTCCGCGACCCCGATCGCAATCGCGCCCCCGATGGGCCCGGCGACGTGCTGCGCGTCGGCAGCGGAATGGAACACCTGCTGATCGACTCGGCCGGGCGGACCCGGATTCGCTACATGCCCTCCGGGGCCGCATCCGGCACCAACCTCACGATCAAGCTCTGCGACACGGGCTTTCCCGACCAGTCGCGCGCGGTGATCGTCTCCAATCCCGGTCGACCACGGGTGGCCGACCTGCCCGGTCATCTGAGCTGCCCGGCGGGCGGCGTCTGAATCGACGCCGAACCCGGAAAAAAACGCCTTTTAGTCTTGACGAAACCGGGTTTTCAACCGACAATAATTGGCTTGCAACAATTCCCCGGTAGCTCAGCTGGTTAGAGCGGGTGACTGTTAATCACTAGGTCGTTGGTTCGAATCCGACCCGGGGAGCCATATAAAACAAGGGCTTAGCGCATTTCGCTAGGCCCTTTTTTTTGGATACTTCACCCGTATAATCGTTGCTTAGCCCCCGCCGGCCAGTCTCCCAGAACGCCTCCCGGGCCTGTCCAAACTGCGCAACGGGTCATCCAGGTAAATTTCCGCCCGAACCGGGCGCTTTTCCTGCGGGTTTCAGCAACCTTGGCTGATTCCCGGACGAGTACCGTTCGCTCCAGATTCCTGGTTTCGTTGTTTCAGCGAAACATGTAATCTATTCAACTGACATTTTACGTTCTGAAAGATTCTGGATAATGCCTGTCTGCTGGAGTTCAATAGGCCATGAGAGCTTATAAAGCCATAATTTTTTTGGTTTTTATTGTCACTGGAAGCGTGACCGCGGCTCAGCAGATGCATCGTTGGGTCGATGAGGAAGGTCAAGTTCACTATAGCCAGACGCCGCCGGCTGACCAGGACACCCAGAAAAGTGAAAGAATCAGGGCCAACATTGACAGCAAGGGCAATTCAGACCCGGCTTGCTGCAGAGAGCTTCGAACGATCGCCGAGGATGTTGCAGGTCTACTCTCGTCAGGCGTCAGTACGATAGAAATCTACGCACAGTTGCCGCCATCGGAGTATCCGGAAATCACGGAAGTTGTCAATTTTGTCAGCGGCCGCGCTCATGGGGGCATGTCTATCACCCGAGTCGGGTCGCTTGCTCTATCCGCGTGCATGAATTCCGCATTTTCCGCCTGTCGAGTTCCTGGCTCGACAGGCAGTTCACCGGGTAACAACCCCGGAGGAGGCTGGGGAAGCGGTGTTTTTATCACTGAGACCCTGGTTCTAACTAACGACCATGTCGCCGGACACTGCTCTCGGTTGTCCGTGCAAGGACAGGCGGGAACGCTAAGAGTTTCAGATCCAGGGCTGGATCTGGCCGTAATCTCCGTTCAAGATGCTGACGGATTTCCCGTTTGGTTTAGCGATCAAGAAAAGCCGGACTTGGGAGAGGATGTCATTGTCGCCGGCTTCCCGATTCCGGAGCATTTGGGCTCGCTTAACGTCACTACCGGCTCAGTAACTTCTGACTCGGGAGCAAAGATCGACCAACAGCGAGGCCAACGCTTTCAATTTTCGGCCCCGATTCAACCCGGAAGTAGTGGAGGTCCGATCTTGAATGGCGAAGGTCAACTGATCGGCCTTACGGTTTCTAATCTCCAAACGTTGGCTGAATCGGGGTTCGTTGCCCAAAACGTCAATTTTGGAGTGCCTCTTAAGGCAATCAAGAGCTTTCTTCGATTGCATGAAATTCCATTTCGGACAGGGGCTGAAAACCGCGCAACTTCAAGGCAGGAAATAGCAGATCGGGCTCGGGATTTCACAGTTCAAATCCTCTGTAACTGAAGTTGGGCTCCTTCTGCGACGGATGACTAATGGCATTTCCTCACTTTTTTGTTCCGTTCGCACAAGGCACTTAACCAAGGCGTGTATCGGGCGATACGACCGACCGAGGCTCACCGTTGCACGGACAAGGGACCCGGGATCGGCGTCGAACCGACGAAATCAAGGAACCGCCGCCGGCTCGATCGAACGGATGCAATCGCCGGCCGATCGCCATCGCGGTAGAATCCAAACACCACATCCTTTTGACAGAGACCGCTCACTTGCGTTCGTTCCTGCAACAACTCCGCCGACGCAATGTATTCCGGAGCATGGCCGCCTACCTGATTGCGTCCTGGCTCATCGTGCAGGTACTGGATGTGGTCGGTCCGGCGCTGAGCATGCCCGCCTGGGTCATGACCTTCGTCGTCATTTCCCTGGCGGTCGGCCTTCCGGTGGTTGCAGTTGTCTCATGGTTTTTCGAATTCACGACCGGTGGATTGCGGCGCGAACGTGAAGAGGCCGAGTCTGTTGCCTCGGGTTCGACGCCCGTCTTCAGCTACGTGATCATCGCCATGCTGGCCGCAGCGCTGGGCGTGTCATTGATCTTGCGGGAGGGCGGGTCGGGCATCATTTCAACGGCTGACGCCGCTTCTATCCGGTTGGCCGTGCTCCCGCTGGACGCGATCGGTGGCAGCGTCGGCGATTCAGGATTCGTGGATGGGCTGCATGATGACATGCTGACAATGCTCGCGCGCATCTCGTCGCTGGAGGTTATTTCGCGCACTTCGGTGCTGCCCTTCGCCGACAGCGGTCGCTCGATTCCTGATATCGGCAAACGGCTGGGCGTGGGCTCCATCCTGGAAGGCAGCGTCCAGATCAGCGGCGAACGTATTCGCGTCAGCGTACAGCTCATCGACGTGGCAACAGACAAGGGCATCTGGTCCGAGGTCTTCGAGCGACCGTTCGACGTCCGGGCGATCTTCTCGATCCAGCGCGACATCGCGCAGGCCATTTCACGCAATCTCGGCATCGCGTTGACCGGTGAGGATCAGGAACGCATCGAACGTGAGCCCACCAGCAGCTTCGACGCCTACAACGCCTACCTCCTGGGCCGCGACCGCATGTCCAGGCGAACCAGCGAGAACCTGCGGGAGGCAGAGGCGTTCTTCCGCCGGGCGATCGGTTTCGATTCGACCTATGCGGATGCATGGGCGGGCCTGGCCGAAGTACTGATTCTGCAGCACGACTATGCTGGTCTGGATCGCGATGAAATGTATCCCCCGGCGATGCGGGCCGTCCAGAGGGCGTTGGAGCTGGAGCCTGAATTTGCACGGGCTCACAGCGTACTTGGTGAACTTCGCAGGATGAACAACGACGCCCAGGGGTCCGAGGAATCGTTTCTGCGTGCGATGGACCTCAACCCCAATGAGTCGCTTGCCTATCACTGGTTCGGCAACATGCTATTTGCGCAGGGTCGCTTCCCCGAAGCCGTGGTGTGGCATCGACACGCTCTGGAACTGAACCCCCTCTCGGTAACGATCAGCAATAGCTTGGCGCAGGACCTGCTGGCCGCCGGGCTTGTCGAAGAGGCCGCCGAACAGTACAACCGGAGTATCGAGATCAGTCCCGGATTTGTCGCCACCTACGCGCACCTGGCGCAACTCCAGCGCTTCGCTTACGGCCGGTCCGACGAGGCGGCCCGCCTGCTCTACCAAGCCTATTCACTGGATCCGGCGCACAGCGAATACGCGGCGCTGATGGCCGAGACTTTGCTGGAACTCGATGCGCACGAGGCGGCCGCAAGATGGGCTGAACGGGCCACCACAAACGCGCCGGACCACTGGTGGCCATCGCGCGCGGCAATTCTCGTCGCGCTCAGCAGCGATGATGAGCAGATGTTGCACGATTCCCTGGAAACTTACGCCCCGAATCTCGGGCTTGCCTGGCTGACGCTGGTGGCGCGCCGCGATCTGTTGCTGGAAGCCGGAGACCTGGACGGTGCTCGACAGCTGTTTGTCGAGGCCTTGCCGGACCTGTTCGCCGATCCACCGGTGGTCAACGAAAGCAATTTCTATATCGCCCCGGCGCTGGCAGTCGTTCATCAAGCGCGTGGCGAGGATACGGAGAGCCGCGCCTTGCTGGGCGCAGTACTCGCCACGCTGGAGAAACTGCGAGCCGATGGCTATGAAGACTTCGACATCAGCGAAGTCGAGGCGCATGCCCTGTCAGGCAATCACGAGCTCGCGCTGGACATTCTCGAGACACAGATGAATAACGACTGGATCAACCTTTGGTGGTATGCCCTGGAGGGGCCAAACCTGAGCCCACTGGTCGACAAGCCTCGTTTGATTGGGTTGTCGGAGCGTATACGGCAGAACATGCGATCGCAGCGCGATGGGCTGGATAAGCGCTACATGACACCGCCGGATCTGGATGAATTGGACGCCGCTTCCAATCAGCGCCAGGGAATGTCGATCGAATGAACGGGAAGCATCATCGGCGAGCTGTCCGGCTTGCCATTGAACAATACCCGCCCGAAAATCAACCAGTCCCTGTAATTGCGTAAGCTCCGGGTACCCCTGAAAAACCTAACGGGCGGCGAATTCACTACCAGTGGCCGCACCCAGTCCGAAAATCAGGCCGAGAACGATGTTGATCACGAACACCGTCACGATGGTCAGCACGAAATGCGCGACCCGCTTTTCATCGGGAACCCGAACCGCCAGCGGAATGATCTTGTAGAGAAAAACCAGGGCCGTTATCGAACCTGCCAACTGCAATAACCAACCGATGAAGGGAATGCCACCGACGGCGGCACCCGCCCAGCTGGGAATAGTGGCGAGCGAGACGGCGGCAAACGCGCGGCCGAAATCAGCCTGTCCCTGGAACACGCCGGCCAGCGCGCTTACCACGAAACTCAATACCGTGATGCTGATGCCGGCGGCGATCAGGCCCACGATCAGACCCAGCACGACGCCGCGCCCGTAGCCGTAATAGAAGTAGCCGCCGAGAAGTACCGACAGCAGCCAGCCGATGATGATCGCCGAGACGACCATCGGTACGGTCAGTTCGATTGCAGTGCGCTGCCAGCCCGGGTGTTCGCCCAGATACGATTGCCAGGTCTGCCGCGGATTGGTCAGCCCGCCCGTAATAAGCTTCAATGTCTTCGATGGATCGAACATCTCGGTCCCTCGTATGCTTGCGAGTGTATCGACAAGCATACTCGACACGAGGCCTGCAGGAGGCCGGCGCCCGATAAGCCGGTGGACAGCCCCGCCTTCCGGCGGCGGTCTGAATCGGTCAGTCCGACGCCTCGGGCTTCAGGTAAGGGAACAGCAGCACATCGCGGATCGACGCCGAGTCAGTGAACAGCATGACCAGCCGATCGATACCGATGCCTTCGCCGCCGGTTGGCGGCATGCCATATTCAAGCGCGCGGATGTAGTCGGCGTCGAAGTGCATGGCTTCCTGGTCGCCGGCGTCGCGTGACGCAACCTGCGCCTGGAAGCGCTCGGCCTGGTCTTCCGGGTCGTTGAGCTCGGAGAACCCGTTGGCGATCTCGCGTCCGGCGATGAACAGTTCGAACCGGTCGGTGATCTCCGGATCGTCGTCGTTGCGGCGCGACAGCGGCGAGACCTCGGTTGGGTAACCGGTGATGAAGGTCGGCTGGACAAGATTCTCCTCGGCGGTCTTTTCAAACACCTCCAGCAGCAGCTTGCCCCAACCCCAGCCCGATTCGGTATGGATGTCCAGGCGCTTGCAGATTTCGCGCAGCGCGTCCGGATCGCGCAACTGGGCCGCGTCCAGGTCCGGATTGAAGGCCAGTACGGCCTCCTCCACGGTTCGACGGGCGAAAGCAGGGCCGAAGTCTATGGTTTCGCCCTGGTATTCCACCTTGCCCCCGTCGTGGCCAAGTTCACGCGCGACCTCTCGCAGCATGGCTTCCGTCAGGTCCATCAGGTCGTCGTAGTCGGCGTAGGCCCAGTAGAACTCCAGCATCGTGAATTCGGGGTTGTGCCGGGTCGACACGCCCTCGTTGCGGAAGTTGCGGTTGATTTCGTAGACTCGCTCCAGGCCTCCCACCACCAGGCGCTTGAGGTATAGCTCCGGTGCCACGCGCAGGAACAGGTCGATGCCGAGCGCGTTATGGTGGGTCTTGAATGGTCTCGCCGCGGCGCCACCCGGCAGGTGGTGCATCATCGGGGTCTCGACCTCGAGAAACTCGCGCGCCTCGAGAAAGTCGCGGATGATCCGAACCAGCTTCGCCCGGGTAATGAAGACGTCGCGCACGTCGGGGTTGGCGATCAGATCGACGTAGCGCTGGCGGTAGCGCGTTTCCTGATCCTGCAGCCCGTGCCACTTTTCCGGCAGCGGCCTCAGCGACTTGACCAGCAGTTCCAGGCGGTCGGCGTGCAGGCTCAGCTCGCCGGTCTTGGTGCGCATCAGCACGCCGGCGGCCCCGACGATATCGCCCACGTCCCAGTGCTTGAAGGCTTGGTAGACGCCCTCGGGCAGGTCGTCGCGACGAAGGTAGAGCTGAATCTGCGCTCCTGAACGATCGCGCACGTGGACGAACGCGGCCTTGCCCATGATCCGGCGCGAAATGATCCGCCCGGCGATGCTGGCAGGGACCTTCTCGGCTTCGAGCTTGTCCTGCGGCCAGGCTTCGGCATCGCCGTAATCGGCCAGCAGCCGCGCAGCGGTGTAATCAGGCTTGAACGTGTTGGGAAACACCCGGCCCTGTTCGCGCAGCGCCGAAAGCTTGCCGCGCCGCTCGGCGATCAGGCGGTTCTCGTCTTGCTGCTCGTTCTCGTTCTGGTCGGTCATATCAAAATCCGTTTGTTTGCCGCGGATTGGCGCAGATAATTGCGCAAGAAAAGCACGCTTTGAACTTCAAAGGCATCAACCACGAAGGACACGAAGAGCACGAAGGAAAATCAGATAGCAATCTTATCGCTCCCGGTTGTCTTGATCTCAATTGCTCCAAATGCTCTGCATCGAAATCCCCAGCGAATGCGCCTTTCCCTTCGTGTTCTTCGTGCCCTTCGTGGTTAATGCATTTGATCTTCCGGCCTGCCCCAATGGGTCTCCCAGGCCTACTGCAACCCCGCCTTCAGCGACGCGCCGACGAATTCGTCGAGGTCGCCGTCAAGCACCTTTTGCGTATCGGTGCGCTCCACGCCGGTGCGCAGGTCCTTGATCCGCGACTGGTCCAGCACGTAGTTGCGAATCTGACTGCCCCAGCCGATATCGGCCTTTTCCTCTTCGGCCGCCTGGGACTGCTCGCGCTGCTTCTGCAGCTCCATTTCGTACAACTTGGCGCGCAGCTGGCTCATCGCGCGATCCCGGTTCTTGTGCTGCGAGCGGTCGGTCTGGCACTGAACCACGATGCCGGAGGGCTCGTGGGTCAGGCGCACGGCCGATTCAGTCTTGTTGACGTGCTGGCCGCCGGCGCCCGAGGCGCGGTACACGTCGACCCTCAGATCCGAGGGGTCGATCTCGATGTCGATGTTGTCATCGACTTCCGGAGACACGAACACGGAGGCGAACGAAGTATGGCGCCGGTTGCCCGAGTCATACGGCGATTTCCTCACCAGCCGGTGGACGCCGGTCTCGGTGCGGCACCAGCCGTAGGCGTATTCGCCCTCGACCCGGATGGTCGCGCTCTTGATGCCGGCCACCTCGCCCTCCGAAACCTCGACGATCTCGGCGTCCCAGCCGCGCGCCTCGGCCCAGCGCAGGTACATGCGCAGCAGCATCTCGGCCCAGTCCTGGGCCTCGGTGCCGCCGGAGCCGGCCTGGATGTCGATGAAACACGGCCTGTCGTCCATATCGCCGGAGAACATCCGCTGGAATTCCAGCGCACCGATCTTGCGCTCCAGTGCCAACAGGTCGGCCTCGACGCTGGTCAGCGTTTCCGGATCGTCTTCCTCGACCGCCATTTCCAATAGTTCGCCGGCGTCGCTCACGCCCTCGATCACCTCACGCTGCGCGGTCAGTGATTTATCAAGCGCAGCGCGCTCCTTGTTAAGCGACTGGGCGCGCTCGGCGTCGTTCCAGACGTTCGGATCCTCGAGCTCGCGGGTGACTTCTTCCAGCTTTTCCTGCTTGCCATCGTAGTCAAAGATACCTCCTGAGCGCCGCGGCTCGTCGAGAGAGGTCGTCCTGAAGGGCTTTTAGTGCGGTCTGTTCCATGTGTCGGCTTGCCTGTTGAATCAATGGCGGCAATTGTATCCGGCATTGGCGGGCGCGTTGCGGGCGCGGCTACAATGTGTGCTGACTTCGACGAATCGATACCCGATGGTGCAAGCCCACCGCGAACCCAACATGATCATCGGCGCCTGCGAGTGGGTGGCGCTGCCCGACCTCGGTATCGCGAAACTGCGCGCCCGAACCGACACCGGCGCCAAGTCCTGCGCACTGCATGCCAGCCAGATCGAGCGATTTGTAGAAGCCGGTCGCGACCGCGTCCGGTTCCGGCTGCACACCGGTCACACTCGACCCGACCAGTGGCGGGATTGCGAAGCCGACCTGCGCGGCGTGCGCGTCGTGCGTTCAAGTTCCGGCCAGCACCAGGAGCGGTTCACGATCCGTACCGACATCATCATCGGCCACAACCGCTGGAGTGTCGACATCACGCTCACCAATCGTGCGAAAATGCGTTATCGCATGCTGCTGGGGCGCAGCGCCATGAAAGACCATGCGCTGGTCTACCCCGCACGCACCTTTCTTCAAGGCAAACCACGACTCGATTCCGGGGATTTCTGATGCGCATTGCAATTCTGTCGCGTTCGAGCAACATCTACTCCACGCGCCGGCTCAAGGAAGCCGCCGCCGAACGCGGCCACGAAGTCCGCGTCGTCGACACGCTCAGATGCTACATGAACATCGCCTCGCATCGCCCGGAGATCCATTTCCGCGGCGGCAAGCTGGAGGATTTCGATGCCGTAGTCCCACGCATCGGTGCTTCGATCACGTTCTACGGTACCGCCGTGCTCCGGCAATTCGAGATGATGGGCACCTTCCCGCTCAACGAGTCGGTTGCCGTAACCCGCTCGCGCGACAAACTGCGCTCGTTGCAGTTGCTGTCGCGCAAGGGCATCGGCCTGCCGGTGACGGGATTCGCACGCGCAACAAAGGACATCGGCGACCTGATCCAGATGGTCGGCGGCGCGCCTCTGGTGGTCAAGCTGCTGGAAGGCACCCAGGGCATCGGCGTGGTGCTGTGCGAGACGAAAAAGGCCGCAGAGAGCGTGCTGGAAGCCTTCATGGGCCTCAACGTCTCGATCATGGTGCAGGAATACATCAAGGAGGCCGGCGGCGCCGATATCCGCTGCTTCGTGGTCGGCGACAAGGTGGTCGCCTCGATCAAGCGCCAGGCCAAGCCTGGTGAATTCCGCTCCAATCTGCACCGCGGCGGCACCGCCAGCCTGATCAAGATCACGCCCGAGGAGCGTTCGACCGCTGTCAGAGCCGCACGCATCATGGGCCTGAACGTGGCCGGCGTGGACCTGCTGCGTTCCAACCACGGTCCCCTGGTGATGGAAGTCAACTCCTCACCGGGCCTGGAAGGCATCGAAACCGCCACCGGCAAGGACGTCGCCGGCATGATCATCGGCTTCATGGAGAAAAAAGCCGAGGCCGGCAAGACCCGGACCAGGGGGAAAGGGTAGAACCCCCGGTTTCGGGTTTCCGGGTTCCGGTTTCCGGAAAAAAACCGTAGTCGGTAGTCGGTGGTCAGTAGTCGGACAAACAACCGACCTCCGACCTCCGACTTCCGCCTTTCCGGAAACCCCTTCCGCCTTTCCGGAAACCCGAAACCGGAATCCGGAAACCGGTTTTCAAGCCTTCCGAATCACCCGCCCGCACCGCCACAGCAGATAATTGGCGACCAGCCAGAAGCGCTTGAATGCCGGGTTGCGGGTCTGTCTGTGGTGATAACGGTAGTAGATCTGCTGCACGATGACGGCCAGCCGGAACAGGCCGTAGACCTCGTAGAACGCCCAGTTTTCAGGCGCATAGCCCATCTTTTCGCAGTAGTACTCGACCACCTCGCTGCGGGTGAACATGCCCGGCAGATGGGTGGGCTGGCGGCGGAAGGCGCGGAATACGCGGTCGTCGTCGGCCTGCACCCAGTAGGCCATGGCGTTGCCGAG
>Ga0209944_1001315_pt1 | contig 10268 bp, 6 predicted proteins | sample SalPonR1_C_D2_MG_FD_185701 | JGI IMG/M metagenome (GOLD analysis project Ga0209944, IMG submission 185701) | Salt pond soil microbial communities from South San Francisco under conditions of wetland restoration - Salt Pond MetaG R1_C_D2_MG... ...
GACGAGACACTGAGCGTCGCTCGGCTGGCTTCCGGTCGGGGAGATGCATCGCCGGGCGAGCGGGCGATGGAAAAGGTCCTTTTCGCCGATGCCTCGCGGGTCGAACTCGAGCCGGGCAGCTCCGTCGGTACCAAGGCTTCCAGCGCGCTCGACAAGGCGCTGGGCCGGGAGCACCGCGGGCGCCATTTCGAGACCAACAATCGCCAGCGGGTCCTATCGCTGATGCTGGGCGTCGGCGTCATCGCGATCAGCGTCATTGCACTGATCTCCGAATTGGGTGGTGTGATCGAGCGCGACCCGGTCGTGATTGCGCTGGGCTTCTTCGGTGCCGTCGCCGGGCTGGTGATTCCGCTGATCTACTTCGATCTGATGAAGGCGCCGACGCGCGCCGGGGTTACCGTCAGGCGCGAAATCGAAGCGCTCAGGCAGTACATGTCAGATGCGTCTCCGACAACATCGTCGGTCGACGAATTCGCGAAGCTGCTGCCGTTTGCCGTTGCTCTGGAGGTGGAAGAGGAATGGCAGGCGCGTTTCGGCGATCGCCTGGGCGATTGCGACGGCTCGAGCGCGGCGGATGTCATCGAGTGGTATCGAGAGATCCAGGACGAGTTCGACTCCACCGCGGCCATCGTGACGATTATTGCCGCCTCGACCGCGACGACTTCTGTCTCGGCCTCGGCCGGCGGCGCATCAGCAGGTGGAGTTTGAACCCGCCTTGTTCACCATCCCGCTTACTGCGAAGCCGCCGGGCCCCGGACCTGGGGCGTTTCGCTCAGTCGCGCTCACCGTACAGGCGAGTGCGCCTCCGGTGCGCTCGGTCACGAGACACCCCATCTACCGGACCTGACAGCGTCTCGCGACGGATGGATGGTGATAAGGCAGGTTGAATAAGCGCCGGTTTCGGGTCTCGCCATTCCGGTGTCGGGTTTCCGGAAAACCGGCCGTAACGCTCGTGCCCGACCGATTCGGTTAAGGTTGTTTTCATATCCGGCCTGAAGATCAGCAATGAAACTATTCGGCAGCTATACCTCGCCTTACGTTCGTCACATTCGAATCGTGCTGGCGCAGACGAGACAGGATTGCGAATTCGTCGAGACCGACTATGAGCAAAGCGCCGAGCTGTCGCCGGCGCGGCGCGTGCCGTTTCTATACGACGACAAGCTGATGCTGACCGATTCGGCCAGTATCCTGCGCTACCTGCGCGAAAGGGCCGGGCAGGCGTTCTTTCCGGACATCCGCGACTACGACCTGTTTCTGCTGGTGAACACCGCAATGGGGAGTGCGGTCAACCTGTTCCTTCTGGAGAGGGACGGCATTACCCCTGCCGATTGCGATTACCTCGTGCGTCAGAAAGGGCGCGTGGAAGACACCTTGTCGTTTCTCGGTCGACAGATTGGCGATGGTTTGTCCGATGCGAATTCGGACGGCGTGATCCGACTGGGCTGCTTCCTGAGCTGGGCGCTGTTTCGCGAGCGCATTTCGCTGGACGACCATGCCGCGCTGGCGCAATTCCAGCGGCAATTCGAATCGGATCCGCAAATTGCCGCGACGCATCCTCTGAAGTTGGGGTAAGCGCGGCTGGAAGGCAGTATGCGTAAAAACTGAAAGCGGGGCTTGCGCTATTCCAAGCAAGTTCAGTCGCCGGCAAGAACAACGTGCACCCGCCGATTCTGGCGGCCTTTCTTTTCGACCTTGGTGACTTCAACCGGACCGATTTCGGCGGTGGACTTGACGTGGGTGCCGCCGCAGGGCTGGAGGTCGACGTCCGGGATTTCCAGCAGCCGGATGCGGCCCACGCCGGTGGGCGGTTTGACCGACATGGTTCGGATCAGGCCGGGATCCAGGTCAGCTTCCTCGATCCAGCGCGACTGCACCGGGTGATCGGCCTCGATCAGCGCGTTGAGCTCGGTCGTTACCTCGGCCTTGTCGGGCGAGTCGGGCATGTCGAAATCCAGCCGGCTCTTGTCCTCGCCCACCTGGCCGCCGGTGACCGGGAATTTCAGCACTGCGCCGAGCAGGTGCAGGCAGGTGTGCATGCGCATCAGTCGATGGCGGCGCTCCCATTCGATCTCGGCGACGACCTGGGCGCCGACTTCCGGCAGCAGGGTCTCGCGAGCGGGCACATGGACGATGGCGCCGTCGTCGCGCCGCCGACGCGTATCGGTGACCGGCATCTCGTAGCTGCCCCAGATCAGTCTGCCGGTGTCGCCCGGCTGGCCCCCGCCCAGCGGATAGAACACGGTTCGATCAAGCACCACGCCGTCTGAGCTGGATTCGAGCACGGTCGCCGTGCATTCGGTCAGGTAGGCGTCGTTCTGGAACAGGGCTTCGGTCATCGCGGATTCCGACTGATTGGATGACGGTGATTCTAGCGCGTGGTTTGCGGGGGATGAAAGGCGAAGAAAGCAGGGCACGGAGGATCATAAGGAACAAGGACTCAGGGAGAGAAGTCGCGATCGGACGTGAAAGTCAAAGGCGGATAACCACGAAGGGCACGAAGAGCACGAAGGAAAGGCCAGGTCATTCCCGTACTGCAATGAAAGTGGAAAACGGTACTTCGTGAAGAACGGATTGCCAGCGAGAGCCAGGTCGATCGTTCACGTTGAGCATTGAGCCACGCCTCTCTCGAGTGGAAACCCCCCTCTTCGTGTCCTTCGTGGTGACTAATGAGTGTCTGCTGATTAACGACCTCATTAATAAACGCCGTCAGGATTTTCTCTCGGTCGTCACCCGGCCCAGCCGGGCCTTTTCAGCTTGACTTCGATCAACCGCGACCATTACTCTTGGCCGCTTGTCCCTCCATCTGTGAAGCCACTCCATGAACCCGAGATTTCTGTTCGTCCTGTTCCTGACAGCCGTTCTACTTGCCGCCTGCGGTAATGCGCCGGACACCGAATCTGCAAGCCCGGCGCCGGAATCGACCGCGGCGCAGCCCGAGGCACCGGCAGCAGATGAGTCGACCGGCGAGCAGGACGCGTCCGCCATACCGCAGTACAGCATCGAGCAGTTCATGGATACCGAGCGCCTGGGCGGCGCGAGTTTCTCGCCCGACGGGTCGCGGGTGGCGTACTCGAGCAACCGCAGCGGCGTGTTCAACGTCTACGCCCAGCCCGTGGACGGCGGCGAGGCAGTCCAGTTGACGGACTCCACGACCGATCCCAAGTTCGTCCGGGCCTATTTTCCGAACGACGCCCGCCTGATCTTCAGCGGCGACCAGGGCGGCAACGAGCTCGATCACGTCTACCTTCGCAACCTCGACGGCAGCGTGGTGGACCTGACGCCGGGTGAGAAGCTGAAGGCCAACTTCGCCGGATTCTCCGAAGACGGCAGCAAGTTCTGGATCTCGACCAACGAGCGCGACAGCAGCGTGTTCGACCTCTACGAATACGATGCGGCGACGCTCGAGCGCGAAATGGTGCTGGAGAACACAGTCGACGCCTTCCTCGGTCCGATCTCGCCGGACGGCAGTCACGCTGCGCTGACCAAGATTCATCTGCGCAGCGATACCGACATCCTGCTGTGGCGCCGCGAAACCGGCGAAATCACGCCGCTGGTGACCGACGAAGGCGAGGTGGCCAACAGCCCCGAGACCTTCAGTGCCGATGGTACGCAACTGTTCTACACCACCGATCGTGGGTCAGAGTTCGATTACCTGGTCTCGCGCAATCTCGAGACGGGCGAGGAAAGCGTCGTGCTGCAGCCCGAGTGGGACGTGACCTACGCCAGCCGTTCCAGTGGGGACAACTACCTGGTCGTCGGCATCAACGAAGATTCGCGCACCGCGCTCAAGCTGCTGGCCGCCACCGACTTCAGCGAAGTCGCGCTGCCCGAAATGCCCGACGGCAACGTCACCTCGGTCGAGTTCTCCGACGACGATTCGCAGATGGCGTTTTACTTCAGCTCCAGCCGCCGACCCAGCGACCTGTTCGTGGTGGGCATGGCAGGCGAGGGCGCCGAGGCGCGCGCGCTGACCTCGTCGCTGAATCCGGAGATCGATATCAAGCACCTGGTCGACGGCGAAGTCATCCGCTTCGAATCCTACGACGGCCTCGAAATCCCCGGCATCCTGTACCGCCCGCACCAGGCCGCGGCCGACACGCCAGTGCCGGCGCTGGTGCGCGTGCACGGCGGCCCCGGCGGTCAGGCCCGCATCGGCTATTCGGCGTTGAATCAATACCTGCTCAACCACGGCTACGCGCTGTTCGACATCAACAACCGTGGTTCCTCGGGCTACGGCAAGAGCTTCTTTGCGGCCGACGACCGCTGCCACGGCGAGTGCGACCTGGGCGACGTGGTCGAGGGCAAGAACATGCTGGCCGGTCTGGACTGGGTCGACGCCGAGCACATCGGGATCATCGGCGGCAGTTACGGCGGCTACATGGTCGCCGCGGCACTCGCCTTCGCGCCCGACGAATTCGACGTGGGCGTCAACATTTTCGGGGTCACCAACTGGCTGCGGACGCTGGAAAGCATCCCCGCCTGGTGGGGCCCGCAGCGCGACGCGCTGTTCGCCGAACTCGGCGACCCGGCCGAAGACGCCGAACGCCTGCGCCGAATCTCGCCGCTGTTCCACGCGGCCAACATCACCAAGCCGATGATCGTGCTCCAGGGCGCCAATGATCCCAGAGTGCTGCAGGTCGAATCCGACGAGATCGTCCAGGCGCTGGAAGACAACAACGTACCGGTCGAGTACGTGCTGTTCGAAGACGAAGGCCACGGCTTCCGCAACCGCGCCAACGAGATCGAGGGCTACCGGGCGATCCGGGAGTTCCTGGACACCCACCTGGCCGGACAATAAATCCGTCGCCCCGGACCCGGAAATTCCTGGACACCCACTTGGCCGGACAATAAATCCGTCGCCCCGGACCTGATCCGGGGCCCAGCGTCTTTTTCGGCTGCCTGACCGTTGTCGAGTCGATCCGTAGGGTGCGGTGAGCGAACCGCACCCCGTCTGCCGTCGCCCCTGACCCACCACCCATGTCGCCCCGGACTTGATCCGGGGCCCCGCGGCTTGTTCGAGCGCCGGCCGCTGTCGAATTCGGGCAATGACCGGATATCCCGGCTTCGAAACCGAATCGGCCGGGGATCGATCACTTCAGTTCGACGCGTGGCGAGGCCTTCAGCGACCGATCCCCGCCCGATCCGGCGGTTGGTGGAAAATCATGTGTCCGGGGTGTCGAGTTGGTAAGCGAGAATCACCCTGCCGAGGGCTCGAGCATTCACAGAAATCGCCATTTCGGTTAAACTGTACGGCTTGGATTCGGTCGATTCGCTGTTACCAATCGACCAGTTCAACAATTTGACAGTTCCGGAGAGGTGGCAGAGTGGTCGAATGCGGCGGTCTCGAAAACCGTTAAGGGGTTTACGCCCCTTCGGGGGTTCGAATCCCCCCCTCTCCGCCAGATACGAAAAGCCCGCCTTGTGCGGGTTTTTTCGTACCTGGCGGAGAGGGGGATTTGGGTTCGAACCCAAATAGCGCGACTCGCCCGCTTTGGCGCTTACCAGTCGGATCTGGACTTGTCCGCCAAGCCGCGCCAGAAGGCAGCTGGTTCGAACCGAGCGCAGCGAGCTCGATGCGAAGCAACCCGGAGCGAAGCGCAGGGCAAGCGGCGGAGCCGCGCAGTCAATCCCCCCCTCTCCGCCAGATACGAAAAGCCCGCCTTGTGCGGGTTTTTTCGTACCTGGCGGAAAGGCGACCGGCGCCGGATTTGCTGGAAAATCCACTTCTTCGAGTCGACGAGCATCGAATGTAAAAGATTGTGTTCCTTTTGCCTGACGAGCCCGCCATGGACCCGATTGCTGCCGGAATTCCTATACGCTTGGTCGAAATAGGAAAATCGCTGGAAACGCGAAAGCATTTCAGCGCCGGGATTGCAGGCAATTGAGGAAACAGAATGATGGGAAAGCTCGAAGTTTTGCGCATGGCAGGAGCATGTTTGGTCATGGCGGCGTTGACGGCTTGCGACCACGAAGGCGCAACCGCCACCGGCGCAGTCGATGAAACGGATGTACCCGCCAGCGCGTTTACAGTCGTCGAGGCGAGCTTTGAGGAGCTGCAGGCCGCCATGGATGCCGAACGGATCACCGCACGCTCCCTGGTAGAGGAATATCTTGCTCGCATCGAGCGCTACGACGAAGAACTGGGCGCGGCTATCGCCGTCAACCCCGAAGCGCTGCGCGACGCAGAACGACTGGATCGAGAGCGTGCCGAGGGCCGCGTGCGCGGGCCGCTCCACGGGGTGCCCATCGCGCTGAAGGACAATATCCACACGACCGCGATGCCCACGACCGGGGGCAGCCTGGCCTTTGCGGGCTACACGCCGCCGTATGACGCCACCCTTGTGCAGCGACTGAAAGATGCAGGGGCGATCATCATCGCCAAGACCACGCTGACCGAGCTTGCCAACTGGGTCGCCACGGGTATGCCCAATGGGTACAACGCGCTCCATGGGTACAGCCTGAATCCCTACGATGCTCGTCCGGACCCGCGGTCATGCTGCAATGACGGTCGCGGCGTGCTGGATACCGGCGGGTCCAGTTCCGGCACCGGTACGGCCGCCAATCTGTGGGCTGCCAACGTGGGAACGGAAACCTCCGGGTCGCTGCAGATTCCGGCTAACAACACGATGCTTGCGGCGATCAAGCCTACCGTTGGTCGCGTCAGCCGACATGGAATCATCCCGATCACCGCCGACCAGGACACGGCCGGTCCGATGGCGAAGTATGTGGCCGACGCCGCGTCCCTGCTGATGGCCATGGAGGGTCTGGATCCGGAGGACGATGCCACCGGCGTATGCCGACCCCTCGCTGAAGCGGGCGCGGACGAGATGTTCCGTAACGATGGCCTGGCCGGCGCACGGATCGGAATTCCACGCCCTTTTTATTACGACGCGGTGATTCCGCCCGGCGAGGAGGATCCGCGCGGCGGACTCGCGCCGGCGGAGGCCGAGGTGATGCGCAAGGCAATTGCGGTTCTCGAGGCGCAGGGCGCGGTCATCGTCGATCCGGCACCGATACCCAGTACCGTGAGCGACGATCCCGAGGACAACCAGTTATTGTTCGGCAACTGCTACGACCTGCCTCAGGGCAAGGGCGGCGACGCGAATTGTTCGGTCGTCATGAAGTACGGTATGAAGCGCGACTTCAATCGCTGGCTCGCCACGCTCGGGAATTCGGCGCCGGTGGCGTCCCTGGCCGCGCTGCGCGGGTTCAACCTGGCCCATCGCGCACAGGGGGCCATTCGTTATGGCCAGGCGCAGCTGGACATCTCCGACGAGATGGACGTCGAAGCCGACCGGGCACGCTATAAAGCCGACCGGCGAAAGGACCTTCGTCTGTCGCGCGAGGAGGGCATCGACGCCGCGCTTGAACGCCATGACCTCGATGCCTTGCTCATGCCCGCGTGGAGAGGCGAGAACATCATCAACAAGGCCGGCTATCCCGCCGTGAGCGTGCCCTTTTCGGCGGTCCCCAACGTGACCGATCCGCCGCTGCCGGCAGACTTCGACACCAAGCCGATGCCTTTCGGCGTGACGTTTGCCGGCACCGCCTGCAGCGAACCTCGCCTGGTGGCGCTGGCCTATGCGTTCGAACAGGCCACCCAGGCGCGCAGACCGCCGGCGTTGCCATGAAGGATCGGGCGCTCGCGCTCGTCGTTGGCCTGGCCGTCCTGGTCGGGCTCGCAGCGTCCGCGGGCGCCGAGGTCGATCTGCAGTCGGCGCTGGAGCGGGCGTACCGTGATTATCGCGGGCTCGACGAGGGCCGAAACGCGCAATATATCCCGGCGCTGGCGGAAGCCGATTCGAAACGCTTCGGCCTGGCGGCGGTGACCGTCGACGGCGAAGTGTTCACGGCGGGTGACGCCGACGTCCCGTTCGCGATCATGTCCGCGGCCAAGCCCTTCACCCTGGCACTGGTCCTCGAGCAGCACGGCCGTGCCTTCGTTCGGGAAAGGATCGGTGTGGAGCCTACCGGGGAGCCGTTCAACGCCCTGGAGGACGACTTCGCGACCGGCAGAGCCCCACTGAACCCCATGGTCAACGCCGGCGCCATCGCCACCGTCAGCCTGGTCGAGGCGAAGGATTCCGATGCGCGCTGGTCTCTGATCCTCGATCGCTACGGCGTTTTCGCCGGGGAGCCCCTCGAAATCATGAATCGCGTGTATGACTCCGTGGGCGGCAGCAACTTCCGAAATCGTGCGTTGGTCAATCTGCTGGAGGAGAAGGGGCGCCTGGGAGCGGATCCCTTGTCGAGCCTGGAGGTCTACAATCGCCAAAGCAGCGTGGGTGTCACCGCGCGACAGCTGGCCACCATGGGTGCGACCCTCGCCAACGGCGGCCTGAACCCCCGGACCGGCAAGCGCGCAATCGCGCCCGCACTCGTCGATGAAGTGCTCGCGGTAATGCTGATGGCGGGGTTTTACGACGAATCCGGCCGCTGGGCCTACGATGTCGGGCTACCGGCAAAAAGTGGTGTCGGCGGCGGGATCGTCGCCGTGGTACCCGGCCGCATGGCGCTTGCGGCTTACTCGCCGAAGCTCTCTCCAGCCGGCAACAGCGTAAGAGGCATGCGCGCCCTGGCGTCGATCGCCGAAGACCTTGGGTTGAGCCTCTTCACGAGCCACCCGAAAGGGCGCGCGACTGGATCAGGAAAAGCAGCCGTTCAGCCAGATAAGCGCGATAACTACGAGCCCTGGTGAGCGCGGGTTTCGGCGCCGGGTTCGGCGGTCGAAGGCCCGCCATCATCCCGAACGGAAGCTTGAAGGCGTGAATCAGAGTGCCGCGGCGCCGAATGTGTCGCAGCGTGCCGGGTCACCCCTGTCGAAACCCCGGCGGAACCAGCGCACGCGCTGCTCGGCCGTGCCGTGGGAGAAAGCATCCGGTACGACTTCTCCACCGGAACGCCGCTGCAGCGTGTCGTCGCCGATGGCCGTGGCCGTTGCGAGGGCCTCCTCGATATCGCCGGGTTCCAGCCAATCGTGCCGCTGCTGTGCGTGATGGGCCCAGACGCCGGCAAGGCAGTCGGCCTGGAGTTCCTGGCGCACCAGCAGGCCGCCGTCTCCTTCGACATTGCGCCCGGCGCGTCGTGCCGCGATGACCGGAGCGGACATGCCGGTGACGGTCTGAACGTGGTGGCCGACTTCGTGCGCGATGACGTAGGCCTCGGCAAAATCACCGCCGCCGCCCAGCGAACGCCGCATTTCGGTAAAGAACGAGAGGTCGATGTAGATCTGTCGATCGGCCGGGCAATAGAACGGTCCCATGGCGCTGGAAGCGCCGCCGCAGGCCGATTGCACGCGATCGCTGAACACGATCAGCCTCGGCGCCGGGTAGCGCTGTCCGATCAGCGCCTTCCATACGTCTTCGGTTTCGCCCAGGATGCTCTCGACGAATGCGATCGCCGGGTCGTTCGGGTCCGGCGCCGGGCCGCGCGACTCGCCGGTCGGCGCGGTGCCGCCCATTTCAGCGACCAGCCCGAGCATTTCGACCGGGTTCTTGCCCAGCACAAGACCGATGATCACCACGATCACGATCCCGACCAGGCCCATGCCGCCACCTGCTGCGACGCGACGTCCGCGACGGTCTTCGACGTTATTGCTGCGGCGTGCTCGTTTCCAGCGCATTTCAAGGTTCCGGGGAGCTTGGCAAACTGAAGTCTACACCGGCCCGGCTTACATCCAGCGAAGATTTCGGTAAGGTAAACGACCATTTTTTCGGAAACCTTGCCATGTTGAAGTTCCTGCCTCGCTCGCCTATTGCATTCGCTGCTGTCGCCGTTCTCGCGCTCTTCTCCGGCGTGCTTGCTGCGGACGATGCCGCGCTCACCGAGACCGAGCAGCGACTGGTCGAAGCCGTCGACGCCCGGCAGGACCAGGCGCTGGACCTGCTGGAGCGGGCGGTGAATATCAACAGCGGCTCGTTCAACCTGGCGGGCGTGCGCGAGGTCGGGGCTTTGTTCGATGCGGCGTTCAGCGAGGCCGGGCTGGAAACCGAGTGGCTGGACGGCAGCGCCTTCGACCGCGCCGGGCACCTGGTGGTGCGCAATCGCGCCGATCGTGATGATGATGATCACGACAGTGGCGGGCCGCACTTCGTGATGATCGGGCACCTGGATACCGTGTTCGAGCCGGACAGTCCGTTCCAGCGCTTCGAGCGCCTGGGCGGCAATCTCGCGCGCGGGCCGGGGACCACGGACATGAAGGGCGGCAACGTGATCATCCTCGAGGCGCTCAGGGCGCTGGACGCGGTCGGCGCGCTGGACGACATGCC
>Ga0209944_1001324_pt1 | contig 10220 bp, 9 predicted proteins | sample SalPonR1_C_D2_MG_FD_185701 | JGI IMG/M metagenome (GOLD analysis project Ga0209944, IMG submission 185701) | Salt pond soil microbial communities from South San Francisco under conditions of wetland restoration - Salt Pond MetaG R1_C_D2_MG... ...
ATGCCAAAATACAAAAGCCATGGGTTGCCCCGAAGTTTTTCTTTGTTCTCCCACCAATTTCTGATAGCTTTAAATTAAAATCATCATTCTGGATATGTTAAAGACTTCAACGTTCCCATTCTTGTCGCTGATTCTGCTCATTTCTTTTTATGGCACTATAACAGCCTGTACATCCTCCCCTGTAGAAATCATTGAAACAGACACAATACCTGATCAGGAAAACTTCAGCAGCGCATTTGATGTAAATAAGATGTTGGGCAAGGGTATAAATTTAGGAAATGCACTTGAAGCACCTGCAGAAGGCGAATGGGGTATGGTTATTAAAGAGGAATATTTTTCTCTGATTAAAAATGCTGGTTTCAATTCAGTTCGTATTCCTGTCAGATGGAATGCACACACTATCAGTAATTCTCCCTATACAATAGACGAAGAGTTTTTACAGAGAGTGCATCAGGTGGTTAACTGGGCACTGGACCATGATCTTGCCGTCATTATCAATATTCACCATTTCAATGAGTTAATGGATGAGCCGACTCAACACAAGCAGAAATTTTTAAGTATCTGGAACCAGGTTGGCAGAAGCTTTATGAATTACCCTGAACATCTTGTATTTGAAGTTCTAAATGAACCCCACTCAAATCTTACACAATCAGTGTGGAATAACTATTTGGATGAGGCAATCAATACTATACGAACCAGTAACTCAAGAAGGGTATTAATGGCGGGAACAGCCCCCTGGGGTGGGTTTGATGGGCTGCAGAACCTGGACTTACCTGAGAATGACAGGCAAATTATTGCCACGGTGCATTATTATAACCCCTTTCAGTTTACGCACCAAGGTGCAGAATGGGTTGAAGATAATTCTGATAACTGGCTTGGAACCACCTGGACAGCAACACCCGGACAGAAAGATAATGTAGACAAAGATTTTAATGCAGTGAAACAGTGGTCGGAGCAGAATCAGCGCCCGGTACACGTGGGTGAGTTCGGCGCCTACAATAAAGCACCTGATGCTTCCAGGGTAATTTGGACCCGATATATTCGGGATTCAGCTGAAAAAAGAGGTTTTAGCTGGGCATACTGGGAATTTGGAGCCGGGTTTGGAGTTTATAACCGTGAAAGTGAGCGTTGGCGAACCGGGCTTCTTGACGCGCTCATTAAAGAGTGATTAAATTTCTTTGTTATCGGATTGTGCTGCCGGCTTCAAATAACTGATAGTTCGCTGGGGAAACGGAATAACGATTCCTTCCTTGTCGAATCTTTTTTTGATGGATTCAAGTACATCACATGTCAAAATAAATCCATTTGCAGCATCATCTGCCCACGCCCATGCACGTAAACTTATGGAAGATTCAAGCATAGCAACCACACGAACTGTAACCCGAGGCATGCCGTTTTCAATATCTTCGGGCGTTCTAACGTCTATATTCAACGGGTGTTTTTCCACCTCATCTGCCATGATATTTTTGGCCAGATCCAAGTCACAGCTATAGCTAACACCGATATCAACAAACCGACATACTTTGGGATCCTCAAAACTCGAGTTCACCAAAACCTGATTGCTGATTAGAGAATTGGGAATAATAATGCGCTGATTTTCAAAGTTTCTGATCACAGTATGTCTCAGGCTTATATCCTCCACAATCCCGCGAAGTCCTGTAGTTTCATCCAGCGTAATGCGATCGTTAATTTTATAGGGCTTGGAAATCACAATGAATACACCACTTATGATATTTCCCAAAGCCTGTTGCGCCGCAAAACCAACTGCAATGGCAAAAATACCTGCACCGGCTAAAATTGATTGGGCTACGGGCTTTAAAAAGGGTATTTGTGAAATAGCATAGCTAAAACCTGCGAGATAAATTGTGATGGTAATCAGTTTTTCAAGAAACTTATAGGTGGTTAAGTGATCATCATCAGTTCTTTCGCTTCGTTCCAGAACTTTTTTGTAAGCCCGTCTGAAGATGAAAGCTATGAAAAAGGTGCTCAGAATGATGAAGATGACTTTGATTGTCAATTCATATTCCTGAATTAATGAAATGATTGTATCCATACTTAATTTGATTCGTTTTTCTCACTATCACTTCGGTTTTCGCTATCAGAAACCGCTGAATTTATTGATTGCCTCTTGATTTCACCTGAAGGGAACTCAACCCCCAGCTCAGAGGCAAACCCTTCTCTAACCGGGATATTACGGCGAATAAAATACGGTTCCGGCTTGGTATAGGGGTCCACACTGCCCATATTCCATACGCCATCACCATTTTCGTCTACAAACAGAGTTGCTAAATAGGTTAATGGAGGAAGATTATCAATTTCGATGCTTCCTGTAAAGGTGGTGTCTACTTCAATACTTAAATCATCACTTTGAACATTCACATAAATTGTGAAGCTCGAGTCTGCATTCTGAGCATCAATTTCGATACTTCCAAGCTCATTTCTCTGCCAGATATCCGGCTCTATTAATTCCCGCTCCAGTTCCCATGGGTTCCAAACCCGAAACTGATACTGTAGTCCCGATTGCCACAATGTATCGGGGTTTATACGCAGAATATTTCGGTCAATTTCCACACGTGGCCAGTTATCGATTACCTGGTCACCCTCAATTATTCTGAGCGAATCAAGAACGGACTCATCATCAATAAACTTTGTGTAGGTAATTTCAACCGCCTCACCGGGGAAAATTCCACTTCCGGTATTGTGTGATACGGTTTTTAGCCGGGTCGTATCTTCCTGGGCCGAACCGGCAAAAGGATCAAAACGAACCTCAGCAGCATTTCCGGCACTATCAAAAAATTTTGTAAAAGAGAGAGTGTAAACATTGTTCTCACTCAGAGCATTTTCAGTTTGTGCAAACAGCACATTCGGATCATCTGCCAATTCGTACAATGGATAACCTGTGGTTAAACTGTTTCCAAGGGTATCGAGAACGTTGATTACTGCGTCTTCTTCCCAAATTAACGGTTCTGACGATCTGAGTCGCAAACGGCGTTCAGAAAAAAGCCCAACACCCTCAATTTTTGGTAACGTTGTATCTGGCGAAGACACATACAGCTCACCGATGTAAACAGAATCGTCCTGTGCAATTTCAAATGTGTTCACATAAAATGGCTGAGCCTCTTCCCTCTCCCTTTCCCATATTCTGTTCCTGTTCTGATCGCGCAGCCAAAAAGCACGGTAAGTGCCCTCACTGATATATGAAAATTCAATGGTGCCGGAGGTATCCGATTCTGCCATATAGATAGCCCGTTCCGAAATATCATCATCTTCTCTATATAACAATACCCTGCTGCCGCTATCTGTTTCGCCTGTTTCCGCATCAATCACTTTTGCAACAACTTTTCCATTATCGAGTACGGGGCCTGTTGACAAAGCCAAATCAACTGGCACACCCATTTTATTTCTGTTTGTATCTGTAACGTCGCTGCCAACCCGAACAGCGACAGTAGTATTCTCAGGCAGTGGTGAATTAAAAGAAATGGTTGCGTTTTTCCTGCCGAAATCAATTTCAAACTCTATTCCCAAATCGGGTTCAATGCTTACGTTTTGGCGAAATGAATTTCGGTCTATAAACTGATCGAACGTAAACTCAACTTCATTGCCATCGAAATTAACTGTACCCGTTTCAGGATGAGTAGACACAACATTCGGGCCGGTACTGTCGCGTTCGCCACCGGATGGAGCCATGGGAGTAGCGCAACCATAAAGCCAGATCAGAACACATAAAATTATTGTAGATTTGCCTGTCAATTTATACATGGAAAAATAACTTATAGAAAATAGGTTCATCAACGCTCTAAATATAGATAATTTTCCATGGCTTCCTGAATCATTTGTTACCTTTCAGTAATTCTGAATTGATATAATAGTTTTTTATTATCAACCAAAATTTTAATACAAACTATAACATATGTACATAGATCATCCGGCTTCCTTCACTGACTACTATGAGCTTACAATGGCTCAGGGTTATTATTTGTCGGGAACCTATCAAAAAAAAGCGAGCTTCGACTATTTTTTCCGTAAAGTTCCCTTTCAGGGAGGCTACGTTATTTTTGCCGGTTTGAAAGAGTTAATCGATACCATCAAACATATTACTTTTAGTGAAGAAGAAATTGCTTACCTGAAGAGTGAGGGATTCGCTGATTCATTTATTGATTATCTGAAAAATTTCTCCTTCAAAGGAAGCATTTGGTCTGTAAGAGAGGGTGAAATTGTTTTCCCTAACGAACCGATACTCAGGGTTGAAGGAAATCTTCTGGAAACTCAGATTATTGAAACGCTTTTGCTGAACATCCTCAATTTTCAATCGCTGATTGCCACAAAAGCAGCCAGAATTAAATATGCGGCCGGAGAAAACTCTACAGTACTCGATTTTGGACTGCGGCGAGCACAGGGGCTGGCAGGCATTCATGCAACCCGAGCGGCCATTATCGGCGGATTCGACGGGACATCAAATGTTTATTCCGCACAAAGGTTCAACATCCCGGCAGGCGGAACCATGGCTCACTCCTGGATACAGTCTTTTGAAGACGAAATCACTGCTTTTAGAACCTATAGTAAATACTATCCGGAATCGGCAAATCTTTTGGTTGATACCTATGATACCCTTGGCAGCGGAGTTCCCAACGCAATAATAGTTGCAAAAGAATTACGGGAAAAAGGATATGAACTGAAGGGGATCCGTCTTGACAGTGGTGACCTTGCCTATTTTTCAAAAAAGGCTCGTCAAATGCTGGATGATCACGGGTTTCCAAAAGTTAAAATTGCTGCCTCAAACCAGCTTGATGAACGAGTTATCGCCAGTTTAAGATCTCAGGATGCGCCGATTGATATTTTTGGTGTGGGGACAAGACTGGTAACCGGTGATAATTCGCCGGCTCTGGATGGTGTATACAAATTGAGTTCAATCGAGAATGAGCCAACACTGAAGGTCTCAGAAAATATTGAAAAAATAACCCTGCCGGGGAAAAAGAAGATTTATCGCTATCTGAATAGTGATGGCAGCTTTTATGGGGATGCCCTGTTGCTAAATACCGAAGAAGATATCACTCGAATGCATCACCCTACATTTCCGGCAAAAAAAACAACCCTGGAAAATCGTGAATTCGAAGTGTTGTTGCAGAAAGTAATCAGCAAGGGAACTACTGAAATTGAAATGCCCGATATGAATGAAATTATTGCTTATAAAAAAGAACGTTTCGCCAAATTACACTCAGAGTTCAAACGGTTTGACAACCCCCATATCTATAAAGTGGGGATTAGCGAGTCGCTACTTAACACCCGAAATCAGCTTTTAAACGCTTTAAAAGATTAGAACAATGAAAACACTTTTAATAATAGATGTCCAAAACGATTTTTGCCCGGGTGGAGCATTAGCAGTGCCCGGCGGAGATACCATTATTCCGGTTATAAATTCACTTATTCCCGGTTTCAATGCTGTAATTCAAACGCAGGACTGGCACCCCGAAGGCCACCACTCCTTTGCTTCCTCCCACGAGGGAAAAGATCCTTATGATACCGTGGAAATGGATTACGGAGATCAGGTACTGTGGCCCGACCACTGTGTACAGGGAACCAGAGGTGCTGAATTTCATCCGGACTTAAATACCACAAAAACTGAAGTAATCATCCGAAAAGGATTCAGAAAAGAAATTGATTCATATTCTACGTTTTACGAAAACGACCAAAAAACTCCCACTGGACTCACCGGCTACTTACGTGAACGAGGAATATCAGAAATATATGTAGCCGGCCTGGCAACCGACTTTTGTGTTAAATGGTCGGTTATTGACGGACTAAAAGAGGAATTTACCGTCCATGTCATAGAAGATGCAGTAAATGGAATTGATATGGATGGCTCCGTTGAACAGGCCTGGGAAGAGATGAAAGATGCCGGAGCAGAAATTACATCTTCCGAAAAGATCCATTTTTAATATGAACTACTCAGTTGATGTAGCCGTTCTCGGTGCGGGCATTTCCGGACTCTCAGTAGCTGATGCCTGTATCCAAAAGAATAAATCCTGCGCTGTCTTCGATATCTCCGAACCCGGAGCAGGCACGTCGGGAGCACCCGGTATGCTTGTGAATGCTGCAACAGGAAGACGGGCCAAAAAAGCGTGGGAAGCAGAAAAAGGTTATCCGGCTATTCTCTCGTTACTAAACAGAGCTTCAAGTTTTTCCGAGCATAATTTTTTTGAAGAAAACTGTGTGTTACGCCCTGCATTGACGGATAAACTTGCGGAGAATTTTCAAAATTCTATTACCAAATACGACTGGCCCGATGGCTGGGTGGAGTGGATCAACAGAGAGCGAGTGAATGCAGACTATCCATATATCGATAACGACTATGGGGCACTGCTGATCAAAAACGGATTAACTGTAAACGGCCAATTATTTTTGAAAGCCTGCTCAGAGTATCTCACCTCCCTTGGTATGCATGGATTTTATAACCAAAAAACTGATTACAGGCTTGAAAAAGGCAAGTGGCAGCTATCCACTGATAGTGGTGATTTAGTAACCGCGGCATATCTTGTAGACGCCAGAGGGTTTGCTCAAACCCGGTCAAAAGAGTGGGATTTTATACCTTTTCATAACATTAAGGGCCAAACAGCCACTTTTTCCTACGCAGAACCACTACCCTTGTGTTCTTCCATATCAAGCTTGGGATATATGGCTTATATGGACACTTACCCCAATAAATTAACTGTAGGAAGTACATATGAGCACGAATTTGACTCGCTTGATCCCGATGAGGATGGCCTTGACTACCTGTTAAAAAATCTCAAATCCACGCTGCCAGGCTTATCTGAGAATTACGAGTCTGTGAATCAATGGTCGGGTGTTCGCACAACGGTCCCCGATAGAAAACCTGTGACTGGACCGCACCCTGACATAGCTAAATTTTTTGTTATTGGAGCTCTTGGATCTAAAGGACTACTGCTGGGCAGATATGTTGCTGAAATACTGGTGAATTATATATTTGATGAGTACGATATTGATAAATCTATAGCCAGCAATCGTTTTTTTAAGAATTGATTGAAATTGATATTCTCCATTATCTCAGCAGGGAGAAATACCAAGCAACGAACCTCTCATTTTCTTCTCGTACATTGTAGTCCAGAGTGCTGTTAATTGGAATCCTGGAAGCTATTTTAATCATAAAAAAAGGGTGATTGTTAAACAACCACCCTTTAGCGGAGAGGGAGGGATTCGAACCCTCGGTACCCCGTAAAGGGTACACTCGCTTTCCAGGCGAGCCCATTCGACCACTCTGGCACCTCTCCAATTTTGCAAAGGCATGAAAGGTAAATCCTTTTTACAGCAGTTTCAACATCTTTCATTGTTAATAATTAAAACGCTGGCGGGTAAACGCTTTAACAGGCTCACCATCTTGCCTTGCAGGCCGAAAGCGCCACTGCATCGCTGCCTGCAAAACGGCATCCATCAGGCCATACTGAACAAAGGGAAGCTCCTCGTAGCCTCCCTCATCATTGTACAAACGAATTTCCATAATGCTAACCTCTTCCACCTCACCCTGTTTATCCACTAAAAAATTAACAATCATTTCGAGCTTCCCACGATATTCATCTGGTACCTGATCCGGTGCAGACGCCTCCACAATACGTACAACTGTTGGGGGAATTTGCGGGTTACCCACGATACGGTCTTCATCACCGGTCTGCCCGGTTCCAAAACCGGGGTCAAGCTCCGGTAATTCGGGCAAATCCATATCCAGGTCGATGTCGGGTTCAATTTCGATGACTTCATCAGACGGAACAGGTACCGGCAGCTGTGGCTTTGGAGGCGGCGGCGGTGTGCTTGTTTGCCGTGTAATTTCCACCTCATCCAGAAGAACAAGTTCCTGCTCATCAATTTCGAAGTCGAGAACAGGTTCATATTCATTTTCAGGCCAGAAACGGATCAGAGATATTAAAGAAATTTCAACAATAACAATACACAACAGTACAAGGTTGCGGTAGTCGGTATCACTAATACGTCTGTTCTTTTTCTTACCTGACACGTTTAATTGGATAATCTTTTGAAAAGGCGGGCAGCCAGCCGCATTATAATTAATTGTGAAGAAGAGTAAACACTGATTGGTAACAGGACCGTTCAAGTAATCATCTCACAAGTCTTTTAACGCGCTGCGTATAAATCCATTATGATCGTTGAGGTGTTCTGTTGCTTTTTCTTTGCTTAACCCCGAAAGGGACATCATGAGTGCTGTTTTAACGTGAAAATCTGCATTCTCCAAATACGATGTTGCCTCTTCATAATCGATGTTTGAGAGCATCATAACAATACGCTTGGCTCGCTCCTCAAGTTTCTTATTCGTTAACTGCAGATCAACCATAACGTTCTCAAAAACCTTGCCAAGCCGAATCATCGCTCCGGTTGTAAACATGTTAAGAACCATTTTTTGAGCCGTTGCGCTCTTCATACGGGTACTTCCCATAATAACTTCCGGTCCCACCGGTACATCTACAAGTACATCCACTGAAAGATCGACCTGCTCTGCCGATACCGTAGTTACCAGTACAGTTTTACAGCCAATTTCAGCCCCTTTCTTAATAGCTCCATGAACATACGGTGTTCTTCCGCTGGCAGCGAGTCCAACAATAATATCTTCAGATGAAACATTCTGCCTTAGCACTTCCTCTTCACCATATTTTTCATGGTCTTCTGCACCTTCCTGTGCTACAAACATCGCTTCTTTACCGCCGGCAATAAATCCCTGAACGGTTTCCGGCCTGGTTCCAAATGTAGGCGGACACTCAGACGCATCCAATACACCGAGCCTTCCACTGGTTCCGGCACCAAAATAGAGAAGCCTCCCTCCTTTTTTCAGTCCGTCAACAATGATATCTATGGCACTGGCGATGGCATCGAGTCGTTTATCAACGGCATAGGCTACTTTTTTATCCTCACCATTAATAATTTGGACGATAGACCTTGAATCGGCAAGGTCTATCTCCATCGACTGTGGGTTTCGTTGTTCTGTTAAAAGGTATTCAAGCTGATTAAAGAGTTCTCTGTTTGAGCTCACGTATTTACACTTCGTTTTTTCCACCAGCCACTTTCTGTTGCGACTGAAACTTTTTGTTTCGTTTTATTTTCTTCGCTGCCATTTAAATCAGAAATCAGAACAGAAGCAAGCGCAGCTATTCTTAAATCCACGTGTTCTGTAAGATTTTCGGGTGTAAAATGATCCTGAACAAAATGGGTATCATAGGTGCCTTCTCTGAAAGTTTCATGCTGCAACGTGTATTTACAGAATGGAATCGTGGTTCTCATACCCGATATTTCATATTCATCAAGGGCGCGAATCATGCGTTCAATAGCTCGCTCACGATCTTCAGCGTGCACTGAAAGTTTAGAAATCATGGGATCGTAATATATTGCAACATCCATACCTTCTTCAATACCGGCATCTACACGTATCCCGGGTCCCGCTGGTATCCGATGTCTGTCGAGATGCCCGGTGCTTGGTAAAAAACGATCTTCCGGGTCTTCGGCATAAATTCGGCACTCGATGGCATGTCCTGTTTTGGTGATGTCACTTTGTTTAAGAGGGAGTTCTTTGCCTTCAGCAACGTCAATTTGCAGGCTCACTAAATCCAGACCGGTAATGAGTTCTGTAACCGGATGCTCCACCTGAAGGCGCGTATTCATTTCCAGAAAATAGAAATCCAGATGTTTATCTACTAAAAACTCTACGGTTCCGGCCCCAACATAATTACAGCTTTTTGCTACTGTAACTGCAGCTTCAGCCATTTTTTCCCTGAGCTCTGGGGTCACAACAGCTGAGGGAGCTTCTTCAATTACTTTTTGATGGCGTCGCTGTATTGAACATTCTCTTTCGAACATGTGTACAACATTTCCATGCTCATCGGCAAAAACCTGGAATTCAATGTGTCGCGGTTCTTCGAGGTATTTTTCAACAAAAACGCGATCATCGCCAAAGGAGCTTTTTGCTTCACTTTTAGCAGTTTTAACACTTTTTTCAAAGTTTTCGGGATCGTATACAATCCTCATACCTTTTCCGCCACCACCGGCAGCAGCTTTAATGAGTACCGGGTATCCAATTTCTGAAGCAATTTTTTTTGCTTCATCCACGTCATCCATCGCAGATTCTGTACCGGGAGGCAGGGGTACATTCGCATTTGCCATTAATTCCCGCGCTTTGGTTTTGTCCCCCATCATATCAATGGCTTCAG
>Ga0209944_1001330_pt1 | contig 10196 bp, 6 predicted proteins | sample SalPonR1_C_D2_MG_FD_185701 | JGI IMG/M metagenome (GOLD analysis project Ga0209944, IMG submission 185701) | Salt pond soil microbial communities from South San Francisco under conditions of wetland restoration - Salt Pond MetaG R1_C_D2_MG... ...
CTTCGGGAGTGATGGGGTCATTGTGCTGGGAGCCTTTCATTCCGGCGGCTTCAAACCCGGCTCCGATTTCTACCCCTTTTACGGCGCCGATGCTCATCAGTGCCTTGGCAAGCTCGGCATCCAGTTTATCGAATACCGGCTCCCCAAGGCCGGCGGGGACACCTTGAGCCCGGATTTCAACGATGCCGCCCAAAGAATCGCCGGCCGCTTTGACCTCTGAGACATGGGCGGCCATTTTCTCTGCTGCCTCGGCATCCGGGCATAGGAATGGATTTTGATCCATCGTGTTCCTGTCAAATGAACGGATCTCTATATCGCCTAACTTTCTGGTAAATGAGAAGATATCAATATTATTCCGTCGCAACAGGGTCTGTGCCACCGCACCGGCGGCAACCCTTCCAATGGTTTCCCTGGCAGAGGAACGGCCCCCTCCCCGCCAATCTCGGATGCCATATTTGGCCTGATAGGTATAATCGCCGTGACCCGGCCGATATAAATCTTTATAGGGCTCATACGCGGATGAATCGACATTTCTATTCTCAACCATTATCATAATCGGCGTGCCTGTGGTCATGCCCTCAAATACGCCGGATAGGATTTTTGCCCGGTCCGCCTCTTTTCGAGCCGTACTGGTAATTGCCTGACCGGGTTTTCGACGATCCAGCATGGATTGAACGACCGATTCATCAAGCGGGATGCTGGGAGGACAGCCGTCGATGACCACGCCGACAGCCGGGCCATGGGATTCCCCCCAGGTGGTTATCCGAAATAGTTTTCCAAAAGAATTACCAGGCATCGTTTTTCCTTAATAGGTGTATTAAGTCTTTTCAGCAAAAAAGCTGATAACATATTGAATAAAATATTTTTATTAATTCAACAAGGTGGACCGAAACCACCACTTTTGATTCATATATCCATTCTGTCTTTCCGAGGAACGCCAGTGACGAGGAATCTTATTTGTTAAAGATTTCTCGCTGCCGCTCGAAATGACAATGGCGAGGATTTTTTTACCAGACCCAAATTTGACAATCTCGTAAAAAGTCGTTTTTAGGATGGCAAAGTAAAAAGTTCAAGATCAAGGCGCGCAAAATCCCGAGGAATGCAGCGTACTTAGCTGTACGTGAAATTCCGAGGGATGCAGCGCAACACAGATATTGGACTTTTTACGAAGCCATCAAATTCCAATTTTCAAAACAAACCCCTTAGTCCACTTTTGCCCTGTTTGTAATTTTGGTCATTAAGATTCCCAATCCTTTATACCACAATATTCACCAGCTTGTCCTTGACCACGATAATTTTTTTGATGTCTTTGCCCTCGGTAAATCGCCGGACGTTCTCATCTGCCATGGCTTTTTCTTTTATGGCGTCATCATCGGCGTCCGCCGAAACCTCAAATCGTCCCCTGACTTTGCCGTTTACCTGGACCACCATCAGCCGGGTTTCTGAGATTGTGGCATCCTCCCGGTAGGCGGGCCACCAAGCTGATGAGAGTTTGCCCGGTTCATTGCCCAGCGCCTCCCAGAGCTCCTCCGTGATATGGGGGACGACCGGGGCCAGCAACAGGATGACGGACTCCACCGCATGGCGCATAACACTGGCGGAATGGGCATGCGCCATGTCCAATTCCGCCGCATACATGGCATTGACCAGCTCCATGACCGCGCTGATGGCGGTGTTGAAATGGAATCGCTCCTCGATATCGGTTGTCACCTTCTTGATGGTCTGATGGGTTTTGGAAAAAAGTTTTTTTGCCGCCCCATCCAGTTCCCCCGGATCCCCGTCAAATGGCCTGACTTTCTGGATATCCGCATGCCAGTGGTTGATCAGGCGCCAGATCCGGTTGAGAAAGCGAAAGCCGCCTTCAACCCCCTGCTCGCTCCATTCAAGGCTTCGCTCCGGCGGGGCGGCAAACAGACAGAACAGCCGGACCGTGTCCGCCCCGTATTCGTCCAGCAGGACATTGGGGTCGATGACATTTTTTTTGGATTTGGACATTTTTTCCACCCGGCCGACGGCCGCCTTTTGATTGCAGAACCCGCAGTACGGCTGGTCCCCATCGTAGCGGGTCTCTTCTGGATAGAGGAAGCCGTGTTCCGGGCATTGCACGGTTTCCTTGCACACCATCCCCTGGGTAAGGAGCCGGGTAAACGGTTCCTTGAACTCGACCAGGCCGATATCTTTGAGCACCCGCGTAAAATAGCGCGAATATAGCAGGTGCATCACGGCATGCTCCACACCGCCGATGTACTGATCCACCGGCATCCAGTAGCCAACGGCACCGGTATCGAACATCCCCCGGTCAAAATCGGGGCTGCAGTAGCGCTCAAAATACCAGGAGGACTCTACAAACGTATCCATGGTATCGGTCTCGCGCCTGGCCGGCCCGCCGCATTTCGGGCAGGTCGTTTGGACAAAAGCCTCGGTGGTTTCGAGCGGCGAGCGCCCCCCTTCCAGCAGGTCCACGTCCTCGGGCAGGACCACCGGCAGGTCTTCTTCGGGCACCGGCACGGCGCCGCAGGATTCGCAATGGATCACCGGAATCGGGGCGCCCCAGTAGCGCTGCCGCGAGATGCCCCAGTCCCTCAGCCGATAACTGACCGCTTTCCTGCCCAACTCGTTTTTTTCAAAATAATCGGTGATGGCCTCCTGGGCGGCCTTGTTGTCCATGTCGGTAAATTTTCCCGAATTGACCAGAACCCCGTCTTCCACATAGGCTTCTTTCCGCGCGACTTGCTCAACCGGCGTATCATAAGGGCGGATGACCACGACGATATCCAGGCCGTATTTTTTCGCGAAATCAAAATCGCGCTGGTCATGGGCGGGAACCGACATGACCGCGCCGGTACCGTATTCCATGAGGGCGAAATTGGCGATATAAATCGGCATGCGCCGGCCGGTCATGGGGTTGAGGCACCAGGCGCCGATGAACAGGCCCTCCTTTTCGTAGTTCTCGAGCATCCGGTCGGAGCGGGTTTGCAGCGCCATGCGCTCGACGAATGCGTCCACATCCGTTTCAAGCCCTGTTCCCTGCGACAAGGCGCGGACCAGGGGATGCTCCGGAGCGAGGCACATGAAGGTGGCGCCGAAAATCGTATCCGGACGCGTGGTAAAGACATCGATCGCCTGATCCGAATCTTCCACCTGAAAACGGATTTCTGCGCCGATGCTTTTGCCGATCCAGTTTTTTTGCATGGTGGTCACTTTTTCCGGCCACCCCGGCAGCCTGTCGCAGTATTCCAGGAGATCTTCGGCGTAGTCGCTGATTTTAAAAAACCATTGGGTGAGCTTCTTCTGCCGTACCGGATTGCCGCATCGCCAGCACTCGCCAGCCTCCACCTGTTCGTTGGCGAGAACGGTCTGGCAGGTATCACACCAGTTCACATACGATTCGCCCTGGTAAGCCATGCCCTTTTCGAGCATTTTCAGAAAGAGCCACTGCTCCCATTTGTAATAATCCGGCGCGCAGGTGGCAAACTCCCGGTCCCAGTCGTAGCTGTACCCCATGCGCTTTAACTGCTCGCGCATGGCGTCGATATTGGCGTATGTCCACGCCGCGGGATGCGTATTGTTGGCGATGGCCGCGTTTTCAGCGGGCATGCCAAAGGCATCCCATCCCATGGGGTGAAGCACGTTAAAGCCGCGCATCCGCTTATACCGGGCGATGACATCGCCGATGGTGTAATTTCGGACATGGCCCATGTGAATTTTGCCGGAGGGGTAGGGGAACATCTCCAGGAGGTAGTATTTTTCGCGGCTCGGGTCCTCGTCGACTTTGAACTGCTTGTTTGCATCCCAGACGGTCTGCCATTTCGGTTCGATGCGTTTCGGATCGTATCGGTTTTCCATAGGGTCGACTCTTGAGCTCAAGGTTTAGGGTATAAAGTTTAAGGTTTAAGGTTCACTTTGTTTGCTTTGTCATGCCATAAAGTTTCGTAAATATCAAGATGGATGCTTGCTTGAGGCAAACAAGCCGGCAACCTGTTTAAATTGAAAATTATTTGACTTGTTTGGCCTGATTTCATATGAAAATAGGCATTCTAATTCAAGGAGGTATGTTTCTTATTTCAATTCATTCAAAAATACTGGTGAATGCCGTCGATCCTGAAGAATGCCGGATCGCCAAAGTCAAAAATAATCGGCTGGAGGAGTTTCATATTGAAACCACGGCCCGGGAGATAACGCAGGGAAATATCTATAAGGGCGTGGTGGCCCGGGTGGAGCCGAGTCTCCAGGCGGTATTTCTCGATTACGGGGCGGAGAAACACGGGTTTCTGCAAAAGCAGGAAATCCATCCGGACTACTATCTGGATGATCCCTCGGGGGATCAGTCCCTGAAAAATGTCGTCCAGAGCGGTCAGGAGATGCTGGTGCAGATCACCAACGACCCCTTCATGCACAAGGGGGCCATGCTCACCACATTCATATCCCTTGCCGGCCGGCATACGGTTCTGATGCCCGGCAGCAAAAGCCGCGGTATCTCCCGAAAAGTCAACGATGAAGCGGAGCGCAAGCGTTTAAAGGACATATTGGACAAGCTGAAAATCCCGGAGGACTTCGGCATTATTGTCCGCACCGCCGGCCAGGAGTGCACCAAAACGGCCATTGAAAAGGACTTCCGCTACCTCATGCGCCTTTGGAAAAATATCAACAAGCAGGCGGTCAAAGCGGAACCGCCGGCCCTGCTATACAAGGATCGGACCCTTGTCCAGCGGGTCATCCGCGACTATTTTACCTCTGATGTCTCGGAGATACTGGTTGATGATGAAACCGTCTACAACGAAATCCGGGATTTCATCAATATGGTTTCCCCCCAGCACAAAAAAATCGTCAAACGCTATAACGCGGACAAGCCGATTTTTACCAAGCATCAGCTGGAAGACCAGATTTCCTCGATTTTTGAAAACCGGGTGCGGCTTAAATCCGGGGGCAGCGTCGTGATTGAGCAGACCGAGGCCCTGGTCTCCATTGATGTGAATTCCGGCAAGGCCACCCAGAAGCGTTCCATCGAGGAGACCGCCCTTGCCACCAACCTGGAGGCCGCCGAAGAAATCGCCCGCCAGCTGCGGCTTAGGGATTTCGGCGGGTTGGTCGTGATTGATTTTATCGATATGCGGGAGCAGAAGCACAAGCAGAAGGTCGAACAGGCCATGAAGACCCAGCTGAAGGAGGATAAGGCGCGAACCAAGGTGGGCCGGATTTCCAGGTTCGGCCTGATGGAGATGTCGCGGCAGCGGATTCGCCCATCGATTCGATACATCAATTTTGAGCGCTGCCGGCATTGCCAGGGAAAGGGCGTCATCCAATCGGTGGAGTCCCTTGGGTTGAGTTTTCTCCGGCGCCTCCGGCTGGAGACGATGAAGACGGAGATTACCAACGTTAAAGGGCTTGTGCCGCCTGAGGTCGCCGCCTATTTATTGAACCGGAAAAAGAAGGAGATCCTGGATTTGGAGGTGCGCCGGGGCATCGCCATCACCATTGAGGCCGATAGCACGATGGTCCCCGGAGACAGCCGGATTGATTGGGAGTGATTAGGTGTTAGGTGCTAGGTGTTAGGTGTCGGGTAAAAAGCAGCCGGAAGGCGACAGCTTTCCCTTAAGTTTGGATAATCCAAGGAGGAGGAATGTTTGATTTTGATTTAATTGGCCTGGCCTATGCCATGGGCCAGCAGGGCGGTGCGGGCGGTCAGGGCCAGGGCGGCGGATTTGCCGCGCTGGTGCCGATTATTCTGATGTTCGTGATCTTCTATTTTTTGTTGATCCGCCCCCAGCAGAAAAAGGCCAAAGCGCATCAGGAGATGATAAACAACCTGAAAAAGGGCGACCGGATCATAACCAGCGGCGGCATTTACGGGCGGATTACGAACCTCGATGATCAGAATGCCACCGTTGAGATCGCGGACAAGGTCCGCATCAGGATCACCCGCGGCAGTGTCGCCTCGCTGGCACAGGAGGCGCAGGCGCCGCAGCAAAAGAAAGAGGAATAGGGGTATTGATTTGTAATATTTAACCTGCTACAAGGGGTTCGCACTTATCATTAGCCTTAGACCTTGACAATCTCGTAAAAACTCAATTTTAGGATGGCAAAGTAAAAAGTTCAAGATCAAGGCGCGCAAAATCCCGAGGAATGCAGCGTACTTAGCTGTACGTGAAATTCCGAGGGACGGAAGCGCAACACAGATATTGGACTTTTTACGAAGCCATCAGCCTTAAATTTTAAACCTTAATCAAGAGGTGTCAGGCGTGAATAATGTTTCCTGGCGATTGCTGATAGTTTTTGGCGTTCTGATTATCGCCGCCATTCTGGTGGCGCCGACATTCAAGCCGAGCCTGTGGCCGCACAAGGAGATCAATCTCGGCCTTGATCTGAAGGGCGGGATGCACCTGGTGCTCGAGGTGGAAACGGAAAAGGCCATCGAGAGCACGGTGGATCGTATCCAAAGTGAAATGCGGTCCATGCTTCGCAAGGAGCGGATCCGGCATCACGGCATCGCTTCTGCGGGCGAGACCCAGATGTCGTTCACCATTTTGAACAGGGATGAGATCGACGGCGTCCGCAGGATCGTGGAGCGTGAATACGCCGATGTCGAAGTGAAATCCACTTCACCGGTTGAATCGGGGCTTAAGGTGAGCATCGGGCTGACCGACAGCTGGGTCCGTGAAATCAAGAAGCAGGCCGTCGAGCAGGCGCTCGAGACCATCCGCAACCGGATCGACCAGTTCGGGGTGAGCGAGCCTGATATCCGGATTCAGGGGGAAAAGCGGGTCCTGGTCCAGCTTCCCGGCATTAAGGACACCCAACGGGCCAAGGAGCTGATCGGCAAGACCGCCCAGCTTGAGTTTAAACTGCTGGACGAGGAAAATGACCTCGGCGCCGCCTTAAACGGTGATGTCCCGTCGGGAAGCGAGATCCTCTACCAGGCGGCTGAAGCCAGTCAGGCAAGGGCCGGGGCCGAGTCCCAGCCGTATCTTGTCAAGAAGCGCACGCTCCTGACCGGCGCCCATTTAACCGATGCCCAGGTTCGAATCGACCAGCAGTACAATGAGCCGTTTGTCTCAATCGAATTCGACCGGAAGGGGGCCCGGACGTTTGAGCGGATCACCGGGGAAAACGTAAAAAAACGGCTGGCCATTGTACTGGACGACAAGGTATATTCCGCCCCGGTCATTCAGGAGCGGATACCGGGGGGGACCGCCCGGATAACAGGAAATTTCACCACCCAGGAGGCCCATGACCTGGCCATTATTCTGCGGGCCGGGGCGCTTCCGGCGCCCGTTCATATTATCGAGGAACGCACGGTCGGCCCCTCTTTAGGGCAGGACTCGATTCAGGCCGGCCTGCTTTCCATGATCGTCGGCGGTATCCTGGTGGTCCTTTTCATGGGTATTTATTACAAGGTTGGGGGATTGATCGCCGATTTTGCGCTGCTTTTAAATATTCTGCTCATTGCCGGCGGCCTGGCCGCCTTCGGCGCCACCCTGACGCTGCCCGGCATCGCCGGTATTATTTTGACCATCGGTATGGCCGTAGACGCCAACGTGATCATATTCGAGCGCATCCGCGAGGAAATGCGGCTGGGTAAAACCCCCGCCGCCTCTATCGCCGCCGGATTTGAACGGGCCGGGCTGACGGTGCTGGACGCCAATGTCACCACACTGATTGCCGCCCTGGTCCTTTTTCAATTCGGCACCGGCCCGGTAAAAGGCTTTGCCGTTACATTGAGCCTGGGCGTTCTGGCAAGCCTTTTCACCGCGTTGATTATCTCGCGTTTGATCTTTGACTATATCTATGTGGCCAAGCATGTGCGGACATTGAGTATATAAAAAAGGATGCATCCATGGAAATTATCAAACCCGGCACAAAAATTGACTTTCTCGGCAGACGGCGGATAGCCTATATCCTTTCGGCAATTGCGATTCTTTTGAGCCTCGCATCCTTGATCTACCATGGCGGCCCCAAATACGGGATCGATTTTGCCGGCGGCACCGTGGTTCAGATTAAATGCATGGGCAATCCCCGTATCTCCGATATACGGACCGGCCTGGAGGCCGTGGGCATGGGGGATGCCAAGGTTCAGCGCTTTGGGGCCGAAGCCAAAAACGAATACCTGATCCGAACCGATCAGACTTTGATTACGGATAAAGGGTTTTCCAAGGAAGTCCGCGCTGCCGTCACCGAAGCCGTTGGGATGGAAGTAAAGATCGAACGGGTGGAAATGGTGGGCCCCCAGGTGGGCCAGGACCTTCGGGAGAAAGCCCTGTTGGCGCTTTTTTATGCGCTTTTGTTTATCACCATCTATATCTCCGGCCGGTTTGAATTCAAATGGGTCATGAGCGGGGTGATGGCGGCGGCCCTGATCGGGGCGGTGTACCTGTTTGCCCTGTTTAATGTGAGTATTCCGCTTTTGATCCTGGTGGCCCTGGTGGTGGCCCTGATCATGTTCTGGCAGCTGCGGCTCAAGTTCGCCATGGGCGCGATTGTCGCTTTGATGCATGATGTCTTTATCACCGTAGGGATCTTCTCCGTGTTTGGCGTGGAGTTCTCGCTCCCGATTGTGGCGGCGCTGCTCACCATCATCGGGTATTCGTTGAATGATACCATTATTGTTTTTGACCGGATCCGGGAAAACATTAAAAAGCATGCCCGAAAACCACTGGATACGGTGATCAATCAGAGTGTGAATGAAACCCTGAGCCGGACCGTTATGACATCGGTCACCACGCTGATCGTGCTGCTCTGCCTGTTTATCCTTGGCGGGGCGATTATCCATGATTTTGCCTTTGCCATGATCATCGGCGTCATTGTGGGCACATACTCCTCCATCTACGTATCCAGCCCGACGCTGCTCTGGCTCCAGGAGGCGCCCGGCAAGGGGGCGGCCGAGGCCATGGGGCAGGCGTGAAAAAGGTTTATGGAGAACATCCGCCATTGGGTGGCGTTGAAATATATTCCCGGTGTCGGCGATCATGTTTATAAAAATCTGCTGAACCGGTTTGAGACGCCCGGGCGGGTGTTTCAGGCGTCCAAAAAGGCGTTGATGGCGGTTGAGGGCGTATTCGAGCACCTGGCCGACAATATCCTTTCGGGCCCGCCAACCGCGGCGGTCAATAAGGAGCTCGCCCTTATCCGGCAAAGCGGCTGCCGGATCATTACCTGCACGGCCGATGAATACCCCCCGCTGCTTCGTGAAATTGCCGATCCCCCGCCGTATCTCTACGTGAAAGGCCAAATGGGCGACTGCCGACAAAGCATCGCCGTGGTCGGCTCACGCAAGGCCACCCGTTACGGCATTTCAATGGCGGAAAAACTGTCCGCGGAGCTCGCCGATCTGGGATTCTCCGTTATCAGCGGCATGGCCCGCGGCATTGATACCGCCGCGCACAAGGGGACGCTTTCCGTACAGGGGGAGACGGTCGCGGTTTTGGGCAGCGGCCTTTCGATGATCTATCCGCCGGAAAACCGCTTCCTTGTTGACCGGATATGCCAATCCGGCGCCGTTATATCCGAATTTCCCATTAATGAAGAACCGAACGCGTATAATTTTCCCAAACGAAACCGTATCATCGCCGGCATGACGCTCGGCACCGTGGTGGTAGAGGCCGCCAGCCGGAGCGGGTCGCTTATCACCGCGCGGATTGCCGGGGAGCAGGGGCGTGAAGTGTTCGCCGTACCCGGCAACGCCAATTCAAAAACCAGCGCCGGCGCGCACGCCCTGTTAAAGCAGGGGGCAAAGCTCGTGGCCACGGCTTCGGATATTATTGAGGAGTTTCCCTATCTTTTCTTGAAATCTGACAAAAATCGCGGTAATGAGCACAACGTTACGCCCGACGGTAAAGAACGGGATTTGACATTGGATGAGTGCCGGGTGTATGAACAGTTGGAACCCTATCCCGTCCATATTGACGAGCTCGGCCGCCAGCTTGACATGGATATCAGCCGGTTATCCGGTATTTTGGTCAGCCTTGAAATAAAGGGTATAGTGAGCCAGTCGCCGGGAAAGTATTTTGCAACCATTTAAAAATAGGCAGGCTAAAATAGGTTTCAGGTGTCAGGTTTCAGGAAAAAAGCTAAGCCTATCCTGACACCTGACACCTGAACACTTAAACCCTGACAGTCTCGTAAAAAGTCGATTTATTGCGCTGGCGCCCCATTTTTTCAGAAAGTAACTCTGAAAAGCGTCCGCATTGTCATTTCGAGCG
>Ga0209944_1001332_pt1 | contig 10181 bp, 10 predicted proteins | sample SalPonR1_C_D2_MG_FD_185701 | JGI IMG/M metagenome (GOLD analysis project Ga0209944, IMG submission 185701) | Salt pond soil microbial communities from South San Francisco under conditions of wetland restoration - Salt Pond MetaG R1_C_D2_MG... ...
CAGTTCTGGCCCGAAAAGCCGTGCTCGGTGTCGTGGTCGTAGACGTAGCCTTCGCCGTAGCCGAGTTCCTTCATCGTCTTCGTCGGCGCGTTGAGTATGTTGGCCGGCGGGGGCAGCGAACCGTGGCGTTTCGCGGCGCGTGCGGCGGCTTTTTCGGCGGTGTAGATGGCGTTGGATTTCGGCGCGGTGGAAAGATAGACCACCGCCTGCACCACGGCCAGTTCGCCCTCGGGGCTGCCCAGATACTCGTAAGCGTCGCGCGCGGCCAGCGCCTGTACCAGCGCGTTGGGATCGGCCAGGCCGATGTCCTCGCTGGCAAAGCGCACCACGCGCCGCATGATGTACTTGACGTCTTCGCCGCCGGCGAACATGCGCGCCAGCCAGTAAAGCGAGGCGTCCACGTCCGAGGCGCGCATGGCCTTGTGCAGCGCCGAGATCAGGTTGTAGTGCTGGTCGCCGGCGCGGTCATGGCCGGGCGGGCGCTGCTGGGTCAGACGGAGCAGCGATCCCGGCTCCATGGGCTTGTCGGGATCGGCGAGGTCGACGACCGCTTCGATGGTGTTGAGCAGGTACCGGCCGTCGCCGTCGGCCAGCGAGACGAGCATTGCACGGGCCGATTCGGTCAACGGCAGCGTTCGCCCGATGTGCCGTTCGGCCCGCGCCACCAGTTTCTTCAGCGCGTCGCGGTCCAGCCGTTCGAGCACCAGCACCTTGAGCCGCGAAAGCAGCGCACTGTTGAGCTCGAACGACGGGTTCTCGGTGGTCGCGCCGACCAGTACGATCGTGCCGTCCTCGACCACCGGCAGGAAGCTGTCCTGCTGGGTCCGGTTGAAGCGGTGGATTTCGTCGACGAACAGCAGCGTGCCCTGCCCCTGGCTTCTGCGCTCGCGCGCCGCGGCGAAGACTTTCTTCAGGTCGGCCACGCCTGAGAAGATCGCCGAGAGCTGCTCGAAGTGCAGGTCGCTGACGCCGGCCAGCAGCCGGGCCAGCGTGGTCTTGCCCGAACCGGGCGGGCCCCAGAACACCAGCGGCAGGACCCGGCCGGCGTCGATCATCTTGCGCAACGGGCCGTCGTCGCCCAGCAGTTGATCCTGGCCGACGACGTCGTCGAAGGAATCCGGGCGCAGCAGATCGGCCAGCGGTCGATTGTCATGGCGAGCCGGGCCGACCGGCGATTCGATAGGGGTCATGTTGCGCGGTTCAGACGAGGATCGAAAGATTCACGGGGCGAGGCCCGGCCCGCCCGGGTCAGAGCGTGCGCGTCGGGCGATCCGACTCCAGCATGCCGGCCAGTTCCGAGGCAATCCGGCCCTGGGCCTGCTCGCCTTCGGCAGTGTCCTGGAACTGGATGCCGACGCCGGAGTTGCCGGCCGCCTTGGACGTGCCGTGCGGTGTGAGCCAGGCGACGCGACCGGGAATCGCCATGCGCTCCTCGCCCATCAGCGTCAGCAGTACCAGCACCTCGTCGCCGAGCCGAAAGCGCTTGCGGGTCGGAATGAACAGCCCGCCATTGAGCAGGAACGGCATATAGCAGCGGTACAGTTCCTGCTTGTCGTCGATGCTATGCGAGAGAATCCCTTTCTGTGCCATCACTTGCCGCCGTCGAATCGCGTGTACGTTGTTGAAGTGTACCGGAAACTCCGGCTGAATCGCCAGAGCGTGCCACGCCGTGGCAGAAGGGCAAAACCCGAAACCATCTCTCGCGAAGCCGCGAAGGCGCAAAGGAAAAGCATGAAAAGATAACCGGTGCCAGCACTCCAAATGGCGCGGTCATTCGTTCCTGAGAGCAAATTCATACTCGCGCGAGGATCTCACCTATTTGCTCTTCCTCGCCTTTCCTTTGCGCCTTCGCGGCTTCGCGAGATCTGGTTTGAAGTTGTTCCGCTTGAACGCGCTGCCTTAGGCGCCCGCGAGCTTGCGCCATTCGGAAAGCCAGGACTGCATCAGCCAGTCGTGCCGAACCGGTCGATTGGACAGCCGGGTGCCTTCCAGCGCCTGCTTCCAGCATTGCTCGAGTATCGGCGCGGCGTCGGCGCCTGAAACCGGCATCGGCGCCTCGGCCAGCACGCGCGGTCGTGTGGCCAGAACCCCGTGCAGCCACAGCTGGCTGAATCGGGCCAGCCAGCGCCAGCTTTCCGCCGGGGTCTCGCGCCACTGTGCCACCAGCGCCGCCGCGTCGGCCCGGCCCGAGATCATCCCGGCCAGGCCGTCGCGAATCGTCAGGCCCAATTCCAGCCCGACGCCCGTCAGCCAATCGTCGGCCAGCAGCGGTGCGCCGTCGGCCAGGTCCAGCGCCAGCTCGCATTCGGCCCGATCGCGATCGCCGTGACGGTCGCAAAGCCAGTCAAGCGCGGCGGGCTTGTCGGGCACCGCGACGTAACGCCGCTGGCAGCGACTGGTCACGGTCACCGGCAGCCGGTCCTCGTTGTCGGTCACCAGCACCAGCCAGACCTCGCCGGAAGGCTCCTCCAGCGTCTTGAGCAGCGCGTTGGCCGCGTTGCGGTTGAGCCGGTCGGCGGGCACGATCAGGCCGATCCGACGGCTGCCTATCGACGGCGTCAGCCCCAACGATGCGATGAAATCTCGCACCTGGTCGACCAGTATTTCGTTCTTGTCTTCCAGCAGCTCGAGCCGGAACAGGTCCGGATGCCCGCCTGTTTCGATCAGGTTGCAGGAATGGCAGCTACCGCACGGCCGGCCCTGGTCCGGTTTCAGGCACAGGATTCGCCGCACCAGCCATTCCGCCAGCGCCCGCTTGCCGACCCCGGTCGAGCCCAGGAACATCGGCGCGTGTCCCAGCCGGTCGTCGTCCAGCGCCTGGTTCAGCGCTTCGCGCTCGACGTCCAGCCACGGGTGCGGATTGAGCGTACCGGCAGTCATGCCAAGCGCTCCTCCAGGCTTTGGCGAATGGCCGAAGCCACCTCCTTTATCGTCCGTGTGGCGTCGATCATCGCGTAACGATCCGGATGCGCCCGGGCGCGCTCCAGATACGCCTGGCGCACACGCTCCAGGAACGCCATGCGGCTGCCCTCGAACCTGTCTGGACCGCCGCGACGAGTCTTGATACGCGCCAGGCCGACATCGACCGGCACGTCGAGAACCAACACCAGGTCGGGCTGCAGGTTCGGATGCACCAATCCCGCCAATATCCCCACCGGTTCGGGACCAAGCGCCCGGCCGCCGCCCTGGTAGGCGTAGCTGGCGTCGGTGAAGCGGTCACAGATCACGTCGATGCCTTCAGCCAGCGCCGGTTCGATCACGTCGACGACATTTTCGCGCCGGGCAGCGAACATCAGCAGCAATTCGGTCACCGGGTCGATCTCGCCGGTCTGCGGATCCAGCAGCAGCTTGCGGATCTTCTCGGCGAACGGCGTGCCGCCCGGCTCGCGCGTGACCAGCGAACGCCGCCCGCGCGCCTCGAGCCAGCCGGTCACCACCTTGAGCGCCGTGGACTTGCCGGCACCCTCGCCGCCTTCCAGGCAGATCATCTTCCCTTTCATTCGCGTCCCAGGATGTAGCGCGCCACGGCGCGGTTGTGTTCGGCAAGCGTCGCCGAAAAATGATGGGTGCCGTCACCGCGGGCCACGAAATACAGCGCCTCGCCGTCGGCTGGATCCGCTGCGGCCAGGATGGATGCGCGTCCGGGCAATGCGATCGGCGTCGGCGGCAGGCCGTGGCGGGTATAGGTATTCCAGGGGTGATCGGTTCTCAGATGCACCCGACGGATCCGGCCGTCGAAATCGCCGGTGATGCCGTAGACCACGGTCGGATCGGTCTGAAGGCGCATGCCGCGGTTCAGCCGGCGCACGAAAACGCCGGCCACCCGGGCGCGCTCCTCGGCGACCACGGCTTCCAGTTCCACCAGCGAGGCCAGCACCAGCAGTTCTTCCGGTGTCTCGATGGGAATACCGGATGCCCGCGCGTCCCAGGCCGCCGCGAGCGCTGTGCGCATGCCGCGATGGGCGCGCGCGAGCAGATCCAGGTCGCTGTCGCCGCGCACGAACTGGTAGGTCTCGGGCAGAAACCAGCCCTCGGCGAAGCAGTCGGCGCAACCGAGTCTGTGCATGAGCGCCTCGGGCGCCAGATCCGCGACCGCCGAGCTCAGGCGCGAGTCCCGCGCGAGTTCGTTTCTGAGTCGCGCAAGGTTCCAGCCCTCGACGATCGTGAAGCTGTGCCGAACCACGTCGCCGCGATCGAGCCGGGTCACAAGATCGATCGGCGACTCTCCGGGCCGCAGACGATACTCGCCGGCCTTGATCACCGGCTGCTCCATTCGACCCAGGAAACGCCAGTGCCAACCCGGTGCTGTCAACCCCAGCTGATTCAGCGTTGCAACCAGCGATCCCAGCGTGTCGCCGGGGCCAATCCAGATTCTTGCGGTGCCGGATTCGATCAGCGGCGAATTCGCGAATCGATCGTAGTCGCGCCACGCCCAGACCGTCATGATCGCTGTAGCGACGATAATAATAACGATAAATATTAATATCTTGCGCATCATTCTTCGACTTCTTTCTGCCATCGCTGCCGCCAATCCGGAATCCGCTCGTCGCGCACCAGTGCTCGCCCGTCGAGCGTGCGGACCGGGCACGGCCCGCGCACCGAGTTTATCACCCAGAGGGCGTCGTCCCGGGTGAGCTCGGCGGCGCCGAACGGCCGCTCCTCGAGATCCGATCCCGCGCGCCGGCGCAGCCATTCCAGGCCGACGCCGGCCACTGCGGCCGGATGCGGTCCGGGCGCAATCAGGCGGCCATCGCGAACCACGACGATGTTGCCGGCAAGGCCTTCGACGATCATGCCGGCCGAATCGAGCACCAGCGCTTCGTCGGCGCCCCGCCTGGCGCATTCCTCGGCAATCAGCACCTGCTCGAGCCGGTTCATGTGCTTGAGGCCGCCGAGGGCGTTGGCGTCTAGCCGAATGCTGCTGGTGTGCATGACCAGGCCGGCGTCGCGCTGCCGCGCCAGGTCGTTCGGCATCTCGCGCCGCATCAGGATGCGCGTGGGCTCGGCGGTCTCGGGCGGGAAATACGCGCGTCCACCACTGCCGCGGGTGATGGCAATTCGAATCACGGCGCTGTTGCCGTTGCCCAGCAGTTCGTGACACTCGGCGGCCAGCAGATCGACGTCCGGTTGCGGCAGCGCGAGGCCCCGGCAGCCGTCGACCAGGCGCGCCATGTGCAGCGACCACAACGCACTGCGGCCGCGATGAAACACGAGGGTCTCGAACAGCCCATCGCCATAAAGCAGGCCGCGATCGGTAGGCGCGATCAGCGCATCGGGCTCGCCGTTGACCAGCCAGCGAGTCATTCCGGATTCAGGGCGCGCATGAGACCGCGCGTGATCATGGATTGAGGGCGCGCATAAGGCCGCGCGCCTTGGCCTCGGTTTCGGCCAACTCGGCGGCGGGCTCGGAATCGGCCACGATGCCGGCGCCGGTGCGAAAGCGGATGCCGCGCTCGGAGACCAGCATGCTCCTGATCAGGATGTTGAGGTCCATGTGGCCGTCCAGGCCCAGATATCCCATGGAACCGGTATAGAAGCCGCGCCCTGCGGTCTCGAGTTCGGCGATGATTTCCATGCAGCGCACCTTGGGACAGCCGGTGATGGTGCCGCCCGGAAAGCAGGCTCGGATCACGTCGGCGGGAGATACGTCGTCGCGCAAGCGGCCACGGATGTTCGAAACGATGTGGTGCACGTGGGTGTAGCTCTCGACGATCATCAGTTCATCGACCTCCACCGTGCCGGGCACGCAGATGCGACCCAGGTCGTTGCGTTCGAGATCGATCAGCATGATGTGCTCGGCGCGCTCCTTCGGATGGCCCAGCAGTTCCGACGACAGTGCGCGATCGTGCTCGGGCGAGTCGCCCCGGGGACGAGTTCCGGCAATGGGCCGGGCCTCGATGACGCGCCCGTGAACAGATACCAGACGCTCGGGCGACGACGACAGCAGCGTGCCTCCGGGAAGCCGGGCCAGCCCGGCGAAGGGCGCCGGGTTGCTGGCCGACAGGCGCCGGTAGACCTCGACCGGGTCCGGCGCCGATTCGGTCAATCCCTGCCATGCGCGCGACAGGTTCACCTGGAACACGTCGCCGGCCAGGATGTATTCACGGATACGCTCAACGCCGTGCATGAAACGCTCGCCGTCGTCGGGACGCATGACGGGCAGTTCCAGGTCGTCGGCCGAATCGGGGAGCGGCGGGGTGTCGGCCACCTCCTCCGCGATCGCCGCCAGCAGCCCGGGCGCTTCGGCGACGGCATGCGCTTCGCCGGTTTCGTGATCGAGAATCAGGGCCGCATTGCAGCGCCTGGCGAACGCCTGAGGCGTACCGTCGGGTACCGAACGCGGATTCAGGCGAGGTTCGATTTCGCCGATCAGTTCGTAGCCCAGGTAAACGAACCAGCCGCCTTCGAATGGAAGCCGGCCCGCCTGGGCGCATCGTTGGGCATCAAATGCACGATCCAGGCGGGGAAGGAATTCGTCGATTGAATCACGGGAGCCGACGATGGGCGCCTGGTCCGGATCGACTCGCATGAGAATCGACCACCGGCCGAGACTTCCGCCCCGGCTGGCGCTGTCGAGCAGGAATGGCCAGGTGTCCGGGTCGCTGCGGTGAACGGCCAGCAGGTCGGGCCGTCCAGGCAGTCGCAGCTGGTTGTTCACTCGAATTTAGTGAACAGGACCGTGCCGTTGGTGCCTCCGAAGCCGAACGAGTTGGAGATGGCCGCGCGAATCGGTTTCTCGCGCGCGCTGCCGGGCACGAGGTCGATATCCCGGCACGCCTCGTCGGGCTTTTCCAGGTTTATGGTCGGGGGCACGATGCCGTGGTGCAGCGCCAGGATGGTGAAGATGGCCTCAACGCCGCCGGCGGCACCGAGAAGGTGGCCGGTCATGGACTTGGTCGAACTCACCATCAGCGCTTCGGCATGCGCGCCGAAGGTGCCGCGCACTGCCTCGATCTCGGCACGGTCGCCGAGCATCGTCGAGGTGCCGTGGGCATTGACGTAGTCGATGTCGGTCGGAGCCAGCCCGGCATCGCGAATGGCAGAGGTCATGCAGCGCGCCGCACCCTGCCCGCCCTCGGGCGGCGAGGTGATGTGGTGGGCATCGCCAGACATGCCGTAACCCTTGAGTTCGGCGTAAATCCGGGCGCCGCGCTTGCGCGCGTGCTCCAGCTCTTCGAGCACGACGATACCGGCGCCATTACCAAGCACGAAACCGTCGCGGTCCTGATCCCAGGGCCGGCTCGCGCCCTGAGGATCGTCGTTGCGCGTCGACAGCGCGCGAGCTGCGCAGAACCCGCCCATGGCGGTCGGCGTGGTGCCGAATTCAGCCCCGCCGGCGATCATCACGTCGGCGTCCCCGTAGGCAATCAGGCGGGCGGCATCACCGATGTTGTGGGTACCGGTGGTGCAAGCGGTCACGATCGAGACGTTCGGGCCCTGGTAGCCGTAGCGGATCGAGACATGACCGGCGACCATGTTGATGATGCACCCTGGCACAAAAAACGGCGAAATGCGGCGCGGGCCGGAATCGACGTAGGTCTGGTAAGTATCCTCGATCGTCTTGATGCCGCCTATGCCTGAGCCAATCGCCACCCCGTAGCGGGTCGGGTCGTCGGGAGCTTCGGGCAGACCGGCGTCCGCTATGGCCTGCACGGCCGCCGCAATCCCGTAATGAATGAACGGATCGGACTTGCGCGCGTCCTTGGGTGCGATGTACTTCGAAACGTCGAAATTCCGGATTTCTCCGGCAATCCTGCAGCTGAATTTTTCGGCGTCGACTTCGGTCAACGGGCCGATTCCGCTACGGCCGTCGACAATATTGTCCCAGGCCGTGGGAATGTCGTTGCCGACCGGGCTGATGCAGCCCAGCCCGGTCACCACGATGCGGCGTTCACCTTGCATGAATTGATCCCGATCCGTGCATCATTGGCCAGCGGTCTACTTGTCGACCGTGGACTTGACGTAATCGACCGCCTGCTGAACGGTTGTGATCTTTTCGGCTTCCTCGTCCGGAATCTCGCACTCGAATTCTTCTTCCAGCGCCATCACGAGTTCTACCGTATCCAGGGAGTCGGCGCCGAGATCATCAACGAAGGACGCGCTGGGCGTGACTTCTTCTTCCTTGACGCCAAGCTGTTCGACAACGATTTTCTTGACCCGTTCTTCAATGCTGCTCATCAGTCATTTCCTCTATGGGTTGAAGGAAGCGCGCACATTGTAGGTAACAAATGCCGCGGCTTCCAGTTTACCGGACAACCGGTTTTGGGTTGTAACAAGTTGAATTAGATTTAATCTATATAAATCAATAAATTATAGCATTAAACGAGAATTCATGTCATGTACATTCCGCCGTTGACGTGAATCGTCTGGCCAGTGATGTAGCCGGCTGCCGGACTGGCCAGCCAGGCGACGCTCGCGGCGATGTCGTCGGGCTGCCCCAGCCGCCCGAGCGGAATGGTGTCGGCAAGCCTTTCGCGCTGCTGTTCGTCGAGCGCGCGCGTCATGTCGGTATCGATGAAACCGGGTGCGACCACGTTGACCGTGATGCCGCGGGCCGCGATTTCCTGGGCCAGCGCGCGCGAGAAGCCGGCAAGCCCGGCCTTGGCCGCGGCATAGTTGGTCTGCCCCGGGTTGCCGCTGTAGCCGACGACCGACGAAATGGAAATGATTCTTCCACCGCGCGCCTTGAGCATGCCCTTCAGACAGGCGCGTGAAAGCCGCATCGCCCCGGTCAGGTTGGTGTCGATCACCTCGAGCCAGTCTTCGTCCTTGAGTCGCATCAACAGCTGGTCGCGCGTTACCGCTGCGTTGTTGACCAGGATGGTCGGCGCGGACGCCAGGCCGGTGATGTCCTTGATCAGGCTCGCCGCCGACTCCGCTTCGCGCACGTCAAGAACCCGGCCGCGATCAGCGCCCAGGCGCGCGCTGATGTCCTCGGCCCCGCCGTCGCTGGTCGCGGTTCCGAACACGTCGGCACCGTGGGCCTTGAGCATCTCGGCGATCGCCGCGCCGATGCCGCGGCTTGCGCCAGTCACGAGCGCGACCTGGTCGTCCAGGCGCAAGGTTTCCGGAAGAGTCTGCTGGTTCATTGGCTTCCCTGTTGGTTCAGGTGTCGCGCCGACGTCGGGCCTCAGCCCTGCAGCGCCTGGTCGATGCCGCCGGGCGTTTCCAGCGCCAGCCAGTCGGCATCGCGATCGATGCGCTTGCCGAGACCGCAAAGCACGCGGCCCGGACCGCATTCGAGAAATCGCGTCGCGCCTTCGGCGATCAATTCGCGAATGGTACCCGTCCAGGGCACTGGATGGGTCAGCTGTTCGATCAGCGCGCGGCGGATCGCCTCCGGCGCCTCGCGCGGCTGAAGGTCGAAATTGTGCAGCACGCGACAGGCCGGCGGCTTGATCTCTATCATTCCAAGCGCACGCTCCAGGCCTTCGCCGGCAGGCGCCATCAGCGGGCTGTGGGCCGGCACACTGACCGGCAGCAGCAGCGCGCGCTTGGCGCCGGCCTGCCTGCACTCCTCAACCGCGAGTTCCACGCCGGCGCGGCTGCCGGCAATCACCAACTGGCCTGGCGAATTGTAGTTGGCCGCCACCACGGTTCTTTCCGCGCAGGCCAGGTCGGCGCAGATCTGCTCGACCCGCTGGTCGTCCAGACCGAGGATCGCGGCCATGGCGCCCTCGCCTTCGCCCACCGCTTCCTGCATCAGTCGGCCGCGCTCATGAACGACGGCTGCGGCATCGGACAGCGCCATTGATTCGGCCGCCACCAGGGCTGCGTATTCGCCCAGGCTGTGACCGGCCATCGCCGTCGGCATCAAGCCACCGCGAGACAGATAGACCCGCCAGACCGCGATATCCGCGGCCAGCATTGCCGGCTGCGTCCAGCGGGTCTGATTCAACTCTTCTGCGGAGCCTGCGCTGACCAACCTCCACAGATCCCGTCCGATCGCGCGCGACGCCTCGTCGAAGGTCGAGCGAACCAGGTCACTGCTGGCGGCCAGGTCGGCAAGCATGCCGATGCTCTGCGACCCCTGGCCCGGAAATATGGCTGCTGTGTCGGTCATGAATGTTCTATCCCGAAGTGCTGCAGGTAATTATTGTTGTTGGTTGTTGGTTGTTGGTTGCTGGTGCCGGCGTATCGACCCGGGCCGAATATGCTCCAACGCGCTGCTCAGTATTTTA
>Ga0209944_1001348_pt1 | contig 10126 bp, 10 predicted proteins | sample SalPonR1_C_D2_MG_FD_185701 | JGI IMG/M metagenome (GOLD analysis project Ga0209944, IMG submission 185701) | Salt pond soil microbial communities from South San Francisco under conditions of wetland restoration - Salt Pond MetaG R1_C_D2_MG... ...
CTTATCACTTCCTGAGTGGCTACACCGCCCTTGTCGGATCTACCGAAATGGGTTCTTCCTCCAAGCTGAAGTCCACCTTCTCCACCTGCTTCGGCGCACCCTTCTTCCCGCGTCCGGCCGGCGTTTACGCCGAACTGCTGATGAAGCGGATGGACGAGTTTGGCAGCAAGGTTTTCCTGGTCAACACCGGCTGGACCGGCGGTCCCTACGGCGAAGGCCAGCGGTTCAGCATTCCGACCACCCGCGCCATCATCGCCTCGATTCAGAACGGCGATCTGGACGACGTGGAAACCGAGCACCTGCCCACCCTGAACCTGGATGTGCCCAAGCATGTTCCTGGCGTGGATACCGAGCTGCTGAACCCGCGCAACACCTGGGTAAGCCCGGACTACTACGATGGCAAGGCCCAGGAACTGATCGCCCAGTTCGTCGAGAACTTCAAGAAGTTCGACGTGGCGGATTCAATCGTCGAAGCCGGTCCCAAGCTGAGCTGAGTCGATTCCTGCAAGTAAAAAAAGCGCCCTGCGAAAGCACGGCGCTTTTTTTGTATGATAGGGCAACACAATCAAGGAAATGGCTTCATGAAACAGCGCCTGCGACAGCTATTCGCTCCCCTCCTCACCCCCCTGGAGTCCGGGAAAGTCGGGCCCAACTACAAAGCGTCACACCGGACCGTTCTGAACGTCGTGGGCGTGTTGTTCCTGTTTCTGGCAACGGTCTCCGCCATTGCACTGGTGTACACCGGCAAAATTGGCGCCCTGATTCCCGTGCTGGTGTTTCTCGGCGTTGGCGGAGTATGCGTGGTCGTAGGGACGCTGGGCTCGGATGTTGCCGTGTCGAAGATGTGGGGCAGCCGCTAGCGGTTGCCCCTCTTAGCCCGGATCAGGCGTAAAACAACAGCGGCACAAACGCCACCAGCACGAGCGAAATTCCCATGGCAATCAGCGGCATGATGATACGTTCGTGTCGCTGATAGAAGGTTCCGGTTTCCTGTTGCGCGGCCAGCACTTCCGCCTCGCCAACCACCTGCCGGGTCAGCAGATGGTTCAGGGCCACCGGCGGGCTCAGGTAGCCCAGCTCGAATGCCACCAGAGTCACCATCCAGAAATGGATCGGATGAATCCCGCTGGAGTAGGCTATCGTGGCGACGGTGGCCGTCACCAGGATCACCGCACCGAACGCGTCCATGATCATGCCCAGGATCACCAGGATCACCACCATCAGCAGCATTGCCGACCAGGCACTGTCGAACGACTGCGGGAATGCCTCCATCAGGTGAGCCCGTTCGATCACGCCACCGATGCTCACCGACAGCCCCAGCAACAGCAGTAGCGCGCCAATTTCCGCCGTCGTATCGTTGGTGGCGCCACGAAGACTTCGCTCCAAACCCTGATGGTTGATCTCCCCCGAGGCTTTTCCTTTCCGGTTTTTAAGGCTGACATGCTCGTACACAAGGATTGCCAGCATGATCACCGGCAGCAGCCTTGGCGCCGAGAATTCATCCATGCTCACGTCCAGCGCCAGACGGTAAAACAGCACCACGGCAGCGATGACCAGAACGTAGGGAATCAGGGGTTTGAGCGCCTGCGTCATGGCCGGGAAGGCTTCAGCAGAGGGCGCCAGGTTGAACTCACTCTGTCGGTTCACACTGAGGGCTACAATCGCGAACATGGTGGCGGTCAGCACGAACACCCAGATGCCCCAGCCAAAGAGCTCATCAGTGGTGACTTCCCGGTTCAGGTAAGCAATGACAACCACCAGCAGGCAGGGCCGCAAAACCACGCCCAGGGAACCGGACATGGCGGTCGCCGCCAGGGCCAGGTGCCGCCGGGCACCGGCGGCACGCAGCTCACTGTAGATGACGGCACCGGCCGCGATGACGAAGATGCCCGAGGCACCGGTGTAGGCCGTGGGCACGGCAGCGACCAGAACCGCGACAACCGCCAGCATTTCCGGTGGCATGCGCCAGGGCCGGAAGACATTGAACACCAGGGTGGCCAGGCGGGTCTGCTTGAGCATCATGCCCACCCACACATACAGACCGACATTCAGGAACATATCGGACAGCTCCATCATCTTGCCGAGATAGATACCAATCCCCGACGCGTGCCCGATCAGGGCGAAATAGGTGCCGGAGATCAGACACATCACGGTATAGAGCGGTACGGCCAGAAAGGCCTTGTTCAGGCTGCCGCCCTCCTCAAGATCATCAGGCACCCGGAACAGCCGGTAGAGGCTGGCCAGCGTGAGGCAGGCGAAACCGATAATCCAGAAATTGTGCAGCAACAACTCTTCGGACGAGACCGCCGTGTCTGAACCCAGGCTGGACTGGCGAAAGATTGCGCTCGACCCCAACAGCATGGCATTGGCGATGGTTTGAAGAGTATGGGAAACGGTGTAATCCAGCCGCGTTTCCATGGCACGCATGGCGATATGATGACGAGTTAGAGTCGCCGTGACCGCACACAGCATGACAAGGATCACGAGGATGAAACGCTGTGACTCCAGGCCAAAGGCAATCAGGTCAGCAATAAAAAGTTCGATGGCCCGGTAGGCTTCCACCCCTGGTGTCAGCTGTTCACTGAGATTCTCGAAATTCTGGTGGGCCTCGCGGCAGTCAGCAACCGCTCGTTCGATGGCAAGCCGGACGTCAGCCGGGTCTTTTTCCTCAGCCCCCAGCAGGGCCGCCATGGGGTCATCCGCCTCGTCATCGGCTGCCATTTCCGCAGCAACCGCCGCGTCGATATCCCGGTTCGGGTCGCAGGTGGGCTGAACCGGATCCATCCGCAACTTGTAATAGCCACTCCAGAGCTGTTCACCGCCCCGAAGCATCTGGTTGTGGATGTCGCTGCTCGTGGAGAAAATGACCACCGCCAGCAACAGCAGACAGGCCGGCAGGGATGAAAACCACTCCAGCCCGCTACGATGAAAACTGCCCTTCGACATAACTGATTACTCTGGGTAGGGAGTGGTTACAGCAGATCGTCCAGATCCATGGTTTCAACGGCTTCCGCCTGGTCATCCCAGAAGCTGCCCAGCTGCCCCATGGGTGTACGGTGCCCGGTGTTCTCAACCCAGAGACGGTCAGAGACCGCGACAATCATATCGGTGGCCATGGCGTCCACGAACCGCCACTGCTCATTGGACGGCGTAGTCTCGATCGATTCGGCATGATCCCGGATCACCGAACGAACCATGGCTTCGTCTCCCTTGTTCAGGGCCGCGATGGCGTGGAACACATGGGGTAACCGCACACCCGCAACCTCGCCCTGATTGTCGGCGATGGCCAGCCGCTCAAACGCATCCTCGCCTTCTGGCTGGGCGCCCGGGATCATGGCCCAGACCGTTGCTCTCAGTGCCATAGGCGCACCCCACCATTTCTCATTATCGAGACAACTGGTGGCCCGGGCGGCAATGGAACCAACGTTGGCCGGCACCCCAATGGACGAGGTGGACTGGATCTGGGCGTTCAGGGCCTGCAGACCGGACAGCAGGCCGGCCATGTAGATAAACTCGTCCATGTCGTCGTCGAAATCCGGGCACTCGCCATCGGCGGGATTGCCGTAATGGGCATTGTGGTGCTGCCAGGCCGTGTAATAACGCCGGGCGGCAACAGTATGGGCCCGCTTCTGGCGGATCATGGCGTCTTCCGCGGCATTGCCGTTCATGGCGTTCAGGGCAGCAAGAGCCGCCAGCTCATGTTCCCGGGCCTCTTCCTCGGCACAGCCCCCGGCAGAGAGGTAGAGCATCACTGCCAGCTGGTCTGGCTCATTGGTGACCCGGCCGAAGGACATCAGCAAGGGCGCAGTCGCCTCGCTCATGGCGCACCCCATGGCCAGGTCATTGCTCTCCATCAGAAAAGGAACCGTATGATCCCGGGAGAAGCCCTGCATCACATCCCCGGTGGTCTTGTACATCACATGATTCACCGCGCCGCAGCCGCTGAGGACCACACTGGCCATAAAAGCCGCCACGAGGTTATGTACACGGCACCCGTAAAAAAGCGCCTTGCGGGAGGGATTCCGGAAATGGGTCATACCTTCTTCACCTTTTCGTTTTTTGTTCTGATGCAGTCCTGCTGCGATCGCATGGGCCAGACTCCGGCGGACAAACCGGTTTGTTACAGACTGTAACCAGGCACGCATTATGGCGTACGAAGCCCGGTTTTTATGCGACCGATGCCGCAAATGACGCCGAATGACACACACCTCCGCCGCCCAGGGGTTTGCACAATGAGCTCGGAGCCACTATAGATTGGAGCAACCGTGAGTCGTTTTGATTCCGGCCAGGACCAGACTGAACCAATAGAAATACAAAAAAGGAGTATCCGATGCGCAAACCTGAACTCGCCGCGGCCATTGCCGACCGCACAGGCCTGACCCGGGACAAGGCCAGTGAAGTAATTAACGCGTTTACCGACCAGGTGTCGGCCGCTGCCTCCCGGGGCGAAGATATCACCCTGATCGGCTTTGGCACCTTCAACATCCGCAGCCGCGACGCGCGGGACGGACGTAACCCTCAAACCGGCGAGACCATTCGCATCCCTGCCAGCAAGACCGTTGGATTCAAGGCCGGCAAGGCCCTAAAAGACGAAATCCGCTAGTCAGGCACAGGCCCGCAGACGCGGGCCTGCTTCACTCCGGCCTCAGCTTCCGGCAACAGAGGCGCACTCGGAACGGGTGGCATCGACCCGGCACCGAATCGCTTTCATCAACTTGATAGCGCGCTCATCGTATATACCGTCCTCCAGCAACGACAATCGCACCTTGCGAAGCATCTTGTCGTATTCGGCGGTATCCTCCCGGGGCAACTGCATCCAGACATCTTCCGGAATCTCGGCTTCCGCCTGGGCAATAATTTCGTAGGCCTCGTCAATGCGTTTGATGGCCTGGTCGCGCACCATCTGGCCGGCGGAATCCGGGAACCGGTCACGGTGGATGATCACCTGGAAATTCATGTAACCGAGGGCATATTTGACCACCGCACCGTTGGGCTGAACGCCCTTGTACAGTTCCAGCGGTGTGTAGGCGACGGCCGGGGCGTAGGCCAGGTCAACGCTACCGTTGTTGAACTTGCCGGCAAAGTTCGCGGAATTGGAACCCACCACGGAGGCGCCCACATGGCGAACCATCCGCACGGACGCCTGATCGTAGTCCAGGGTGGCAATCCGTTTGCCCTGTAGCTTCTCGACCGAATCGATAGCGCGGTCACGGGTGTGCAGGTAAATGGCGCCCCCCGGGAACACACCGGCCACTTCGTAGGAGCCATCAATCAGGAACGGCCGGGCCTTGGGCTGGCTCAGGGTGTTGTACAACAGCCGCATTTCCTCTTCGCCAGGCACCGCGCCCATGGCTTCAAGGCTGCCCGTGAACTTGTTGAATTCCCGGGCCCGGGTGCCGGTGAGCAGAACAGCGTCGCACTGGCCCGCCTTGAAGTCCTCGGCGGCCACCTTCTCATCGGTGTAGGCGCGAAGATCCAGCTTGATGCCGTTATTCAGGGCAACCGGCTGGAAGGTCTTGGTGATGGCAAACAGGGGGCCATTGGCACCAACTGGGTCAAAAACGCAAAAACTGCGTTCCAGAGGCTCGTTCTGTGCCTGTGCCTGACCCATTGAGGGCAAGATCAGACTGGCACAGAGGGCAGCCGCCATGGCTACCCGCTGGGGGAGGTTTGCTGATTTCACGGGATGACTCCTGATTATTATTGTCGGGCGCCGGTCTCTGGAAATGCACCGGCCAGGCCACGCTTTCCTTGGTCGACCATAGGGCGACGGCTACAAGAATACGTTGGCACAGGTGCCTGCCATCAAGGGTTTTTCAGCAACAGGGGGAGATTCTGTGATGGTGTCGACAGAGGTTCCGCAACCTCTGCCGCACTTTCAGACAGTATGACGGGATCAGATCGCTGGCTGGGGCCAGGCCTTTCGACCCTCACTCAGGGTGAGTCGGATGACGCCCGGCAGTTCACGGTCGGTCACCGGCGCATGACGACCGGCCGAAACCAGTGTTTTCGAACCCGGCGTCCAGAAGGCATCGGGATCGAACAGGCAGATATCGGCCGTTTCGCCCTCCGCGAGCCGGGCCGTCCGGCCAAGAACAGAGGCCGGGCCGGAGGTCAGCGCCCGGATCAGGTCAGGCAGCGCCAGTTCATTCATTTCCACCAGCTCCAGACCCAGCGACAGCACACTCTCGATGCTGGAGAGGCCCGGCTCGGTGGCTGCCATCGGTGCCTGTTTGGCGGCGGTATCATGGGGCTGATGCTGGCTGACGATGGCATCAATGACACCCTCCCGGACACCGGCAATCAGGGCCTTGCGATCGCTCTCGCCTCGCAGTGGTGGCCGGACATGGAAACGACTGTCGAATCCGGCCAGGGCATCCTCGGTGAACACCAGCTGGTGCATAGCCACATCGGCGGTTACCGCAATACCACGGCTACGGGCATCGGCCAGCATTTCAACACTGCGACCGCAGGACAGCTGGCTCAGGTGCAAACGAACCCCGGTTTCCTCCGCCAGCAACAACATCTCCATCACCGCCGCGGTTTCCGCCACTTCCGGAATCCCCAGCAAACCCAGCCGCGAGGTCACCAGCCCGTCGTGGGCGTAGCCGTCGGCGGCCAGGGCCTGGTTCTCAGGGCTGAACATCACCGTCAAACCAAAGGTCTGAGCGTATGCCATGCACCGGCGCAAGATGCGCGCATTACGCACACCCCTCGAGCCATTACCTACTGCGACACAGCCAGCTGAGGCCAGTCCCGCCATATCGCTGAGCAGATCGCCCTCAAGGCCCCGGGTAATGGCACCAATGGGTAAAACCCGGATCTGGGAACGGCTGGCCGCGCCATCCCGGATCAGGTGGGTGACAGCACTGGAATCGTTCACCGGAGACGTCTCCGGTGAAGCGCACACCGTGGTATAACCGCCATGGGCCGCCGCCAGAGTCTCGGTGGCGATATTTCCTTTCTGGCCGTTGCCCGGCTCCCGCAGGTTGCAGCACAGATCCACGAATCCCGGCGTGATCACACAGTTGTCTGCGCTGATGGTCTCGTCGGCATTCTCCCGTATGGCGGCTTCGCCCATGGTGGCAATCCGACCATCCCGAATCAGCAGGGCGGTATTTTCCACCTCTGCGCCCTGACCATCGAACAGTCGGCCTCCGGTGATCTTCAGACTGCCTCCGGATGTGTTGACACTGCTCATGCCTGGCCCCTCTCACTCAGTTTCTGCTGCCGTTCAGCCACCTGACCACCCATGGCCATGGACATGACCGCCATGCGGATGGCGATGCCGTTGGTCACCTGGTTCAGAATCACTGATTGCGGCCCATCGGCCACCGCCGATTCGATTTCAACGCCCCGGTTTATGGGCCCCGGGTGCATAACGATACAGTCCGGATGGGCCAGCGCCAGTTTCTGTTGGCTCAGGCCGTAAAGCCGGTAGAACTCCCGCTCGCTGGGCAGCAATGCCCCTTCCATACGTTCTTTTTGCAGACGCAGCATGATCACCACATCCAGATCCTTCATGCCGCGGGCCATATCGTATTCCACCGTGCAGCCGAGGCTTTCCACGTCTTTGGGAAGCAGGGTACCCGGGGCAATGACGCGCACTTCCTCGGCACCCAGTTCGTTCAGAGCCCGGATCTGGGAACGTGCTACCCTGGAGTGCAGCACATCACCGACAATGGCGACTTTCAGCCCCTCGAACTGCCCCTTGTGCTGGCGAATGGTGAGCATATCCAGCATGGCCTGGGTCGGGTGCGCATGACGGCCGTCACCGGCGTTGATAATGGCCACCCCCGGGGTCACGCTCTCGGCAATGAAATGCGGCGCCCCACTCTGGGAATGCCGGACCACGAACATGTCGCTGGCCATGGCTTCGAGGTTCAGCAGCGTGTCAGACAGGGATTCGCCCTTGGAGGTGGCCGAAGTGCTGATATCCAGGTTGAGCACATCCGCAGACAGGCGCTTGGCCGCCAGCTCAAAAGTGCTGCGGGTTCGGGTGCTGGATTCGAAAAACAGGTTCACCACGGTTCGGCCACGAAGCAGTGGCACTTTCTTGATGGTTCGCTCGCCCACCTCGATGAAGGAATCCGCTGTATCCAGGATGTCGGTCAGCAAGGCGCGATCAAGGCCGTCGAGGGTAAGAAAGTGCCGCAACTGACCATCCCGGGTCAGCTGCAAGTGGTGCGGGGAAGAGTCGTTCGCGGTCATGAGTCGCCTGTTATCTGATTCGGAGGTTTATTGTCCGGCTTCCTGAAACTCAATACGGAGCGGGTCGGGGCCACGCAACTTGACCCGCTGGTGGGATTCCAGCGCCATTGTCTTGCCAGCCACGTCAGGCTGAATGGGCAGTTCCCGAGCACCGAGGTCAATCAGGGTGGCCAGTATGATACTGGCTGGGCGGCCATAATCGAAGATCTCATTCATCGCGGCCCGGATGGTCCGGCCGCTCATGATGACATCGTCAATCAGGATGATATCGCGACCCTCGGTATCAAACGGAAGACTGGAGGGTTTGACCCGGGGATTGAGTCCAATGCGGCTGAAATCATCACGATAGAAAGAGATGTCCAGTTCCCCGAACGGTTCTTCGATGCCAAGGCGCTTGCTGAGGACGTCCGCCAGCCAGACACCGCCAGTGCGGATACCAATCAGCGCCGGAGCTTCGATACCCCGTTGCTGAAGAGCCTGCCGGAGACCGTTTTCCATCTGGTCCAGCAACTGATCAATATCAAGCAATGCCGTCATTAGGTTCTCACTGTCTAAAGAAGGTTTCCAGGATCAGTACCGCCGCCCGATCATCTACCCCGTGACGGCCAAAGTCGCGACTGCCACCAGCGGCCATGGCGTCGCCCTTGGCCTCGAAACTGGTGAGCCGCTCATCCACCATCTCAACCGGCACATGGTAGCGGCCATGCAGGCGCTTGCCGAACTTGCGCGCCCGGGCGCACATATCGTTCTCGGTGTCATCCATGTTCAGGGGCAGACCGACCACCACCAGGTCGGGGTGCCATTCCTGAAGCAGGGATTCAATCTGTTGCCAGTCCGGAATGCCATCCCGGGCGGGTATCAGAGCCACCGGCTGCCCGGTACCCAGCAATTCCTGACCGACGGCAACGCCAATCCGGCGGGTTCCGAAATCAAACGCCATCACGCGACGGTTGTCGGGCTCAGGCATGACCGATCGATTCGCTGAGCTGGTTGAGATCAATACCGATCAGGGCGAGCACCGCCTTGTAGCGTTCTTCCCAGGGAGTGCGGAACAGAATGTCCAGGGTGGCCGGACAGGTCAGCCAGGCGTTGCTGCCCAGCTCTTCTTCCAGCTGCCCCTCGCTCCAGCCGGAGTAGCCGAGTGCCAGCAGGTATTCATCGGGGCCTTCGCCACGGCCGATGCCGGCCAATACATCACGGGATGTGGTCAGCAGAACGTCTTCGGTCACCTTGGCCGTATTCTGCCAGCTGGTTCCGGGGGGATGTAGTACAAAGCCCCGCTCCGGCTGCACCGGACCACCACTGAATACTGGCAGGTCCAGCTCACCGCCTGGCAGATCCAGTTGTTCCAGAATCTCGCCCAGATGGATGTCCAGCGGGTGATTGATTATGAGCCCCAGGGCACCGTCGTCGGAATGCTCACAGATATAGATGACGCCGCCGTGGAAACGCGGATCAGCAAGATAGGGCGATGCCACCAGGAAATGGTGCCGCAAGCTATGGGGAGAGTGTTTCGATGCTGTCATCCGGATGTCAGCCCCCGACGCTGGAAGGACCAGGTACGTATGATTTCGAGTTCATCCACCTCTTTCCGCATTTCATCCGGAAACGGTGCAAAAGGTGCGGCCATCCTGACAATACCTATTGCCGCATCGTCCAGCACGGTACTGCCGGAAGACTGCAGGATAGCCACCTCTTTAATGGTGCCGTCTTTTTTCAGCGACACCAGCATTCTCAGTGTGCCATAGATTCCGGCATTGCGCGCCTCGGTCGGGTAATTGATATTACCCACCCGGGTTACCTTGCTCACCCAGTTCTGGACATACCAGGCGTTGGTAGACTTGAGCGTGGACGCGGCGGTCACGCGCATCACCCTGGGCTTGCGGGCATAAGCCTGCTGCTGGGCATCGAAGCG
>Ga0209944_1001349_pt1 | contig 10124 bp, 10 predicted proteins | sample SalPonR1_C_D2_MG_FD_185701 | JGI IMG/M metagenome (GOLD analysis project Ga0209944, IMG submission 185701) | Salt pond soil microbial communities from South San Francisco under conditions of wetland restoration - Salt Pond MetaG R1_C_D2_MG... ...
CGCCGACATCCTCTACGGCCTGCCGCACCAGACCCGCGCGCGCATGACCGAGAGCGTGCAGAAGCTCCTGTCGCTCAACCCCGACCGCGTGGCGCTGTACGGATATGCGCATGTACCCTGGATGGCCAAGCGCCAGCAGATGATTCCCTCCGACGCCCTGCCCACCCCGCAGGAACGGCTCGCGCTGTTCGACACCGCCCGGCGGCTGTTTCTCTGGGACGGCTATGACGAGATCGGCATCGATCATTTCGCGACGAAGGATGACGGGCTGAGCGTGGCGCAGAAGGCCGGGTGCCTGCGCCGCAATTTTCAGGGCTATACCGACGACACGTCGGAGGTGCTGATCGGCCTCGGCGCATCCTCGATTTCGCGCTTCCCGCAGGGATACGCCCAGAACGCACCCGCGACCGGGGCTCATACAGGCGCGATTCGCGAGGGGCGGTTCTCCACCACTCGCGGCCACGTCTTCACGCCCGAGGACCGTATGCGCAGCCGCATGATCGAGATGCTGATGTGCGATTTCCGCATCGACGCGGAGGAGATCACACGCGAATTCGCTGTCACGCCCGCTGCAGTTCAAGGGCTTCTGTCAGAGGCCGAGCGGGCCTTTTCAGGTCATCTGGAGCTGGACGAGAGCGGTCTGTTCATTCCGCCGGCGGCGCGCCCGCTCACGCGCATGATCGCACGGCAGTTGGACGCCTACGAGGTGAATGCCGAAGGTCACAGCTCGGCGATCTAGAGCATGATGCTCAAAAGTGGAGCCCGGTTTTGAGCTCCTTGAACACGCGAAATCAATGAGTTGGAGCGTGTCGCCTGAATGCGAATGAACGGCGGGCACGCTTCAGAAACGCGGGCAAGCGCCGGAGGCAGTTGGCCCGACACGCACACGCGACCTTTGCGGCGGCGACTCCGGTTTCAGGCCGCGCTTTACACCCCGGCCCGTCGCGCCTAGCATCGTCGAGACGCTCGCAACAGGGCCAGACCATGCAGCTTATCGCCTCCCCGCTCTCGCCCTTCGTGCGCAAGGTGCGCGTAGCCCTCCTCGAGACCGGGCTTGCGGATAGCGTCGCGATGGTGAACCTGACGACCACGCCATTCGAGACCGATGCAAAGGCCGCTGCCGCCAACCCGCTGGGCAAGATCCCCGCGTTGGTGCGCGAGGACGGCGCGACGCTTTATGACAGCCGTGTCATCACCCGCTATCTGGACGCGCTTGCAGGGGCCGGACTCTACCCCGAAACGCGGCTGTGGGAGGTGCTGACGCTCGAGGCCACCGCCGAAGGCATCATGGAGGCCGCCCTCTCGATGACCTACGAGGGCCGCTTCCGGCCCGAAGACATGCAATACGCCCCCTGGGTCGAGGCGCAATGGGCCAAAATCACCCGCGCGCTCGACGCACTCGAGGCGCGCTGGATGAGCCACCTCTCGGGCCGCCTGGACATGGGCCAGATCGCCACGGGCTGCGCGCTCGGTTATCTCGATTTCCGCCATGACGTGCGAGGCTGGCGGCAGGGGCACCCGGCGCTGGCCGACTGGTTTGCAGGCTTCGGGCAGCGCGACAGCATGGTTGAGACGGCCCCTGCCTGATCTGCGCCGCCGTGGGCCCGTCCGCGAATGTTCAGAAGCTGTAGCTGATACCGACGTTCACGGCGTGGGTCACGAGCTCGGTCTCGAGCTTGCCCGCGCTCTGGCCCGGAACCGAGAGATCCGGGTCGATGGTGGCATCGTTGTCAGACCACGTGATCTGATATTCGCCGAAAATCGCCCATTTTTCGTTGATCGCGTACTTCAGCCCGGCGATGCCGCGCACGGCGGGTCCGGTGGCCTCGAAATCGAAGGTCCGGCCCGTGGCACCGGTCACCTTGATATCCACGTGCGGGATGGCGACGCCGACCCCGGCCCCGACATAGGGCGTGAACCGCGGCGTCTTGGCGAATGCGCCCGGAAAACGCTTCATCACGTTTGCGGTGATGATGTTGTGCCCGTCGGTGAATTCGAGCTTGTCGACGCCCAGCGCGGCACGGTCCGAAGCAGAGGCGATGGCCTTGGCATGGGTGCCCTCGATGCCGAAGCCGAAATCGCTTTGCGTCCACCATGTGGCGCGGCCACCATAGTAGAGCGGGTTGTCGAACGGCTTGACCCGCCAATCGATATCGCGGCTAACCGGCGTGGCAGTGCCAGGAAGGCGCACCGAGTCGCTGTCGCTGTGGGCGCTCTGCACGCCGAGGTAGAGGCTCAGCTCCAGTTCGGCGGAGGCGGGAGCGGCCGTCAGCGTCAGAGCTGCGGCGGCGGCAGCGGCGGCTTTGAAAGTGTCGAGCATGTCCGGGGCCTTGCACTACGAAGGATTACACGTCTGAAGCGTCCATATACCCGGAAACGCCCCGCCACAAGCGCGACAGAACCGCGCTCTGATCACATCTTGGGGCGGAGCAGGCTGGACGCCTTGCCAAAGCCCCGCTAAATAGCCGCAGAGTATGGTCGGGGAGAGTCCCCGGACAAAACCTCATGAGGCCGTGACCGCCACTGACATAAATGGAGTAACCTCGTGTCCCACGCAGAAGATCACGAAGGCACCCGGAGGGATTTCCTCTACTACGCCACAGCGGGCGCAGGTGCCGTAACCGCAGGGGCGGCGATCTGGCCGCTGGTCAACCAGATGAACCCGTCGGCGGATGTGCAGGCGCTCTCCTCGATCCGCGTGGATGTGGGCGGCGTCTCGCCCGGCACGCAGATCAGCGTCAAGTTCCTGGGCAAGCCGGTGTTCATCCGCCGCCGAACGGAAGCGGAGATCGAAGCGGCGCGCGCGGTGGAACTGTCGGAACTGCCCGACCCGAACGCGCAGAACCGCAACAATATGTCCCTGGACGCCGCCGACCAGAACCGCACTTTGGATGATGCGGGCGAATGGCTGGTGATGATCGGCGTCTGCACGCACCTCGGCTGTGTGCCGATCGGTGACGGCGCGGGCGATTTCGGCGGCTGGTTCTGCCCTTGCCACGGCTCTCACTACGACACCGCGGGACGTATCCGCAAAGGCCCCGCGCCCGAGAACCTCTGGATTCCCGTGGCCGAATTCGTCGACGACACGACGATCCAACTGGGATAAGGAAACGCGCACATGTCCGGAATTCCACACGATCATTACGAGCCCACGACACGCGGCGAGAAGTGGCTTCACAATCGCCTGCCCATCGTCGGGCTGCTCTATGACACCATCATGATCCCGACCCCCAAGAACCTCAACTGGATGTGGATCTGGGGGATCGTCCTGACCTTCTGCCTCGTGTTGCAGATCGTCACCGGCATCATCCTCGCGATGCATTACACGCCGCATGTCGACATGGCCTTCGCCTCGGTCGAGCACATCATGCGCAACGTGAATGGCGGGCACTTCATCCGCTACCTGCACATGAATGGCGCGTCGCTGTTCTTTGTCGCGGTCTACCTGCACATCTTCCGCGGCCTCTACTACGGCTCTTACAAGGCCCCGCGCGAGGTGACGTGGATCATCGGCATGTTGATCTACCTGATGATGATGGGCACCGCCTTCATGGGCTACGTGCTGCCGTGGGGCCAGATGTCGTTCTGGGGGGCCACGGTGATTACCGGCCTGTTCGGTGCCATCCCCTTCATCGGCGATTCGATCCAGACATGGCTTCTGGGCGGGCCGGCGGTGGACAATGCCACGCTCAACCGCTTCTTCTCGCTGCACTACCTGCTGCCCTTCGTGATCGCGGCGCTGGTCGCGCTGCATATCTGGGCCTTCCACACCACGGGCAACAACAACCCGACCGGGGTTGACGTGCGCCGCACGTCCAAGGCCGAGGCTGGGAAGGACACGGTGTCCTTCTGGCCCTATTTCGTGATCAAGGATCTGTTCGCCCTCGCCGTGATCATGGTCGTCTTCTTCGCGATCGTCGGCTTCATGCCCAACTATCTCGGGCACCCCGACAACTATATCGAGGCCGATCCGCTGGTGACGCCCGCACACATCGTGCCGGAATGGTACTTCCTGCCGTTCTACGCGATCCTGCGGGCCTTCACTTCGGACGTCTGGGTGGTGATGTTCGCAAGCTGGATCACCGGCGGGATCATCGACGCCAAGTTCTTCGGCGTGTTGGCGATGTTCGGGGCCATCCTGGTGATGGCGCTGGCACCGTGGCTCGACACCTCCTCAGTGCGCTCGGGTCGCTACCGGCCGATGTTCAAATGGTGGTTCTGGCTTCTGGTCATCGACTTCGTGGTCCTGATGTGGGCCGGGGCGATGCCGGCAGAGCCGCCTTACTCCACCATCTCGCTCATTGGATCGGCCTACTGGTTCGCCTACTTCCTGGTGATCCTGCCGCTGCTGGGCGTGATCGAGAAACCCGAGGCGCAGCCTGCCACCATCGAAGAGGATTTCGATGCGCATTATGGCAAAGCCCAAACGCCCGCCGAATGAGAAAGGACGGATGACAATGTTCAGAAAAACAGGCATTGCGGCCCTCACGGCTCTGTCCCTCTCGACCGGCGGCGCGTTCGCCGCCGGTGGCGCGGGGCATGTCGAGGATGTCGACTTCTCCTTCGAGGGGCCGTTCGGCAAGTTCGATCAGGTGCAGCTTCAGCGTGGCCTGAAGGTCTACACGCAGATCTGCGCCGCCTGCCACGGGCTGCAATACGTGCCACTGCGCACGCTCTCCGACGAGGGCGGGCCGCACCTGCCCGATGACCAGATGCGCGCCTATGCGCAGCAGTTCGAGGTCTATGACGACGAGATCGACGATTTCCGGACCGCGAAACCGACGGATCATTTCCCGATGTCGCAACTGGAAAGCGCGCCGGACCTGTCGCTCATGGCCAAGAAGCGCGCCGGGTTTCACGGGCCTTACGGCACCGGTCTGGCACAGCTATTCAAGGGCATGGGCGGGCCGGAGTATATCTACTCGCTGCTCGTCGGCTACGAGGAGCCACCGGAATGCGCGCCTGACGACATGGAAGGCAGCTACAACGTCGCCTTCACCGCCGGCGGCTACCCGGAAGAGTGCAAGGACGAGAAGGGCAAGCCCACCGTCCCCGGCAGCTGGATCTCGATGGCGCAGCCTCTCTGGGGTGACGATGTCGAATACGACGACGGCACCGCGGCAACGATCGAGCAGCAGTCCGAGGACGTCTCCGCCTTCCTGATGTGGACGGCGGAGCCCAAGATGATGGCCCGCAAGAACGCGGGCCTTACCGGGGTGATCTTCCTCACCGTGCTGTCGGTCCTGCTCTACCTCACCAACAAGCGAATCTGGGCCCCGGTCAAGCACCGCAAGGACTGAGACGGGCGCGCATCCCCAGACCGACCTGACCCCTCGCCGAGACCCGGCGGGGGGTCTTTCATTTCGGGCGCGCGGTCATCGCCACGCGCCGGACGCCTCTGGAGGTCACAGACCGGCCCCAACGGTGCTGGCGGGAAACCCCGCCGCGCAACTCAGCGCGGCATCGGGTTCGCCGCCTTGTTATAGGGCCGCCAGTCGGTGATCTCGGGATAATACATCTGCCGCCAGCGCTGCACGCGCGGGTTCATGATCCGCCGCCACAGCCGCGGCATCATCGCCGCCATCGTCATGATCGGGTAGCCGTGAGGCAGCTGCGGTGCTTCGTCGGCCCCGTAATTCTGTAATAGCGGAAAACGGCGGTCGGGCTTGTAGTGGTGATCGGAATGGCGCTGCAGGTTGATGAGCAGCCAGTTCGACGCCTTGTGCGCCGCATTCCAGCTGTGGCGCGGCTGCACGTGCTCGTACTTGCCATCCCCAAGATGCTTGCGCGTGAGGCCATAATGCTCGATGTAATTGACCAGTTCCAGCTGCCAGATTGCGACCGAGGCCTGCCACAGGAACAGCAGCAGCCCCACACCGCCGCCGATCAGCACCGCCAGCAACAGCATGAACGCCTGCATCGCCCAGTAGCGCCAGAACGGGTTGCGCGTATTGGTCCATGCCCGCCCCTTGCGCGCCAGCTTGTCGGCCTCCGCGCGGAACGCCGAGTGCCAGCACTGCCGCAACACCCGCGGAAAGAACCGGTGGAATCCTTCGTTGTAGCGCGCCGTCACCGGATCGCGCGGCGTGCCGACATAGCGGTGATGCACCATGAGGTGCTCGGACCGGAAATGCGAATACATCACCATCGCCAGCAGCACGTCGCCGAGGAAGCGCTCGCCGCGATCCTTCTGGTGCATCAATTCGTGGCTGTAATTGATCCCCACCGTGCCGGTCACCACGCCCACGCCAAAGAAAAGCACCACGGTCTCGAGCGCGCCCAGATGCGCGTCTCCCGGCCCGGTGACGTACCAGATCATCCAGTAAAGCAGCGCGAACTGCACCGGCACCCAAACGAGCGTGATCGCGCGGTACCACGTCAGCCGGTCTTCGGATGTGCCGGGATCGGCGTTTTCCTTGTAAAGGCCGAGAACCATGTCCAGCAGCGTGAAGACATACCAGGTGATGACGGGCAGCAGGATCACCGTCCAGCCACCCTCCAGCGCCCCGAGCACCGCGACCGGGACCAGCAGGAACGACATCCAGAACGGCAACGCGCGCCGGACACGGGCGACCTGATCGGCGGGTATCATGGGATTTTCCTCGCGATTGCGCGCCTCACCAAGATGCAGTGTCGAACGCCTCCCGCGCAAGGTCAAACACCTTTCGCATCACCGTGGGAAGGTCCGAGGGGCGAAACGCCGCAGGCGGCAGGAAATCGCCGCGCTCAGGCACCGCATCCAGCCCAACCTCGGCGACATGTACCCGCAGCCGCAGATGGAAATGGGTAAACGTGTGTCGCGCCTCGGCACCGATTTCGCGCCACGCGGCCTCCAGCGGTGGGGCGGGGGTGGGGGCGTCGCCCCAGTCGCTGCCCGGCCAGCCCAGCATCCCGCCCAGAAGCCCGCGCCCGGCGCGCCGCTCGAGCAGCCAAGCGCCATCGCCGCGCCGGGCGACATAGGCATGGCCCAGCCGCAGCGGCTTGGCCTTCTTGGGCGCTTTGGCCGGCAGGTCGGCCGCCACACCCGCCGCGCGGCCCGCGCAGGCCGCCATCCACGGGCAGATGCCGCAGGCAGGCACGCGCGGTGTGCAGATCGTGGCACCCAGATCCATCACCGCCTGCGCGTAATCCCCGGGCCGCGTCTCGGGCGTGAGTTGCGCGGCCGCGTCGCGGATCGCGGGTTTGGCAGCGGGCAGCGGGGTGCGGATATCCCGAAGCCGCGCCATCACCCGCTCGACATTGCCATCCACCACCACCTCCGCCCGATCAAAGGCGATGGCCGCGATCGCCGCGGCTGTGTAGGGGCCGATGCCGGGCAGCGCCATCAGCCCCTCGCGCGTGCCGGGAAAGCGCCCGCCGTGATCGGTCGCGATCGCGCGGGCGCATTTCAGCAGGTTGCGCGCACGGGCGTAATATCCCAGCCCCGCCCATTCGCCCATCACCCGCGTGTCCTCTGCCGCCGCGAGATCAGCGACGGTGGGCCAGAGCGTGGTGAAACGCTCGAAATAGCCGCGAACGGCGGCGACGGTCGTCTGTTGCAGCATCACCTCCGACAGCCAGACGCGGTAGGGGTCGGGTCGCAGCCCGGCGGCGCGATCATGTGGCCCGACGCGCCACGGCAACTCGCGGGCATGGCTGTCATACCAATCGAGGAGGACCCGCGAATCGGTCGCTTCACGCATGGTTTATCCCCTTGCCTGCAATCGGGTCTGGTATCCCCTGACACATGACATAGATTAGCGCCACGAGGGAGGCTGCCAAGCATGGCCGCGGGCACGCGCAGATCACGAGGCTTCAAACGCACCTCGGCGCTGTTGCAGCCGAGCATAAGGCGCGTCTCCGAAACGCGCGGCTTCGCGCAATCGCGCCTGCTCACCCACTGGCCCGAGATCGCCGGCGACACGATCGCCGCCATCGCCCGCCCGGTCGAGGTCTCCCACGCCCGGCAGGGCATGGGGGCCACGCTCACCCTGCTTACCACGGGCGCACAGGCCCCGATGCTGGAAATGCAGAAGGAAATGCTGCGCGAGCGGATCAACGCGGTCTACGGCTACAACGCCATCTCGCGCATCCGCCTGACCCAGACATCGCCCACCGGCTTTGCAGAGGGGCAGGCGGACTTCACCCACCGCGAACCGGCGCGCGCGCCCGGCCCCCCGTCGCCCGCGGTGGCAAAGCGCGCGCGCGACATCGCCGCCCCGGTGGCCGACGACGACCTGCGCGCCGCGCTGGAACGTCTGGCACGCAACGTATTGACCAGAACGACACCGACGAAAGGATCATCCGGATGAAACATCTCTTCGCCGCGGGCGCACTCGCGCTTGCCAGCATGATCGCCCCCGCCGGCGCTCAGGAAACCGAGATCACCGAAATGGCACTGGGTCCCGAGGACGCCAGCGTGACGGTGGTGGAATACGCCTCCTTCACCTGCCCGCACTGCGCCAGTTTCCACAAGGGTCCGTTCAAGGAACTCAAGGCCGATTACATAGATACCGGCAAGGTGCGCTTCGTATATCGCGACGTGTATTTCGACCGGTTCGGCCTCTGGGCGTCGATGGTCGCGCGCTGCGGCGGCGAAGAGAAGTTTTTCGGCATCACCGACATGCTCTACGAGCAACAGCGCGAGTGGACGCAAGGCGACCCGGCCGGAATCGCCGACAACCTGCGCCGCATCGGCAAGCTCGCGGGGATCGAGCCCGACGCGATCGATGCCTGCCTCAACGACCGCGACAAGGCGCAGGCGCTGGTCGGATGGTATCAGGCGAACGCCGAGGCGCACGATGTGAATTCCACGCCAACGCTCATCATCAACGAGCGGAAATACTCCAACATGGCCTATGACGAGCTCAGTGCCATCATCGACGAGAAGCTGGCCGAGTGAGCCGCCGGTAACGGGCGGCGCGGTGCCTCAGCGCGCCGCGCCGCCGATCCCGCAGCGGTCGAGCGCCGCGTCGAACGGTCCCCAATCCGCCATTTCCAGCCGCACCGGCACCACCATGACCTGCCGCCGCAGATCGGCGGGCAGGCGCACGGCGTCCTTTTCCGTGGTAACGGGCTGCGCGCCGATCTGGTCTGCCTCGCGCAACAGCCGCGCCATCAACGCCCGCGTGAGCGGCTGGTGATCCGACAGCGCCACCTCGCGCACCACATCGGCCCCGAGACCGCGCAGCGTGGCGAAGAACTTGGCCGGGTGGCCGATCCCGGCAAAGGCCAGCACCCGCGCACCTCGCCAGTCCATGCCGGTCTGCAACGAGGCCAGCCGCCCGCGCAGATGCGGCAAGGTGACGGCCTCGCCCCAGCGATCCGCAAAGGCCGTCTGCGCCGCCGCGTCGCCCACCGACAGCAGCAGGTCGGCCCGCGCCATACCCGCCGCCACCGGCTCGCGCAGCGGCCCTGCAGGCAGGCAGCGCCCGTTGCCGAAGCCGCGCGCGGCATCCACCACCAGGAGCGAGATATCCTTGACCAGCGACGGGTCCTGGAACCCATCATCCATCACGATGCAATCCGCCTGCCCCCCCGCGCAGATCGCGCGCGCGCCCGCCACCCGGTCGCGCGCCACCCAGGTGGGCGCGAAATCCGCGGCCAACAGCGGCTCATCGCCCACGTCGCCCGCGCTGTGCATCTTCGGGTCGACCGCCACCGGCCCGGCGAGCCGCCCGCCATGCCCGCGCGACAGGATCGCCGGGGCCAGGCCGCGGTCGCGCAGCCGCATCACCACCGCCTGCACCGTCGGGGTCTTGCCGGTGCCGCCGGCGTTTATGTTGCCCACACAGACCACCGGCACCGGTGCCCGCCAGCCGCCGCCACGCGCCAGCCGTCGCGCCGTCGCCCGGGCATAGAGCGCGCCGAGCGGGGCCAGCAGCCGCGCGCGCAGGCCGGGCCGGTCGGGCGGCACGTCCCAGAAGGCGGGCGGCCTCATGTTTCCGCCGCCGCGCGCCGGTCCAACAGATCGAGCACCGTCTCCATGGCCCGGTCACTCACCTCGGCCCCGCGCGAGGCCACCTCCCACGCCGCGTGCGCCATCGCCGCCGCGCGGTCGGGTGGCAAGAGCGCCTGTACCGCGGCAGCCAGCGTGTCGGTGTCGCGCACGATGCGCGCGGCCCCCGCCTCGGCATAGCGCGAAT
>Ga0209944_1001359_pt1 | contig 10090 bp, 8 predicted proteins | sample SalPonR1_C_D2_MG_FD_185701 | JGI IMG/M metagenome (GOLD analysis project Ga0209944, IMG submission 185701) | Salt pond soil microbial communities from South San Francisco under conditions of wetland restoration - Salt Pond MetaG R1_C_D2_MG... ...
CCTCCTGGGCCGGCAGCCTGTCAAACGCGCCAAACAACAAAAAATAGTACAGGCAGGGATTGATCAGCCCCATGCCGAACGACTGGGCGTATTGTTTGCGACTGAGTGAAAATACCAGATGCCAGCGCCCCTGAAGCATCAGAATAATGGCCATCACAACCACCGACGCACTGCAGGCAATCAACAGCATCTGAACGGGCGCCAACTCCCTGAGGGAGAGCTTGAACGCGGTTGCCACCGTGGACCACAACAGCACCGTGCCAAGGCCGTAGAGCATCGCCTGTTTCTGGTTAGTCATTCCCGGCCTCCTGCCAAGAGTCATGCCATCTATAGAGAGTACGGCGATTGATCCCGAGAATCTGCGCGGCGCGGCGCTTGTTGCCATCAACGGCTTTCATTACCTTTCTCACGTAATCCTGTTGCAATTTTTCCAAGGTCGGCCACTCCGATAAGTTGTCACTATGCCGCGATGGGGACTGGCCAGAAACCTCAACCTGCCGTTTACGTATCCGGTCCGGGAGGTGGTCTGGATGGATCGTATCACCCTCACAAAAAGTCACCGCCCGCTCAATAGCACTGGAGAGCTCACGCACATTGCCGGGAAACGGGTAATCCATCAAGGTCCGTAAGGTGACGTCACTTAACTTGATGAAGCCACGGCCATGACGCCCTGATGCCTCACGCAGGAAATGCATCGCCAAAAGATCCACATCATCGTCACGATCCCTGAGGGGAGGGACATTCAAACTCAGCGTTTCAAGGCGATAATACAGATCTTCACGGAAACTGCCCGCATTCACCGCCTGCTGAAGATCAACATGAGTGGAGGCAAGGATTCTAACATCGACGGATTCTTCCTGGTCAGCGCCTACGGGTTTGACGCAACCTTCCTGGAGCACCCTGAGCAACTTGGCCTGCAACGCCAGAGGCATCTCGCCTATCTCATCCAGTAGAAGAGTGCCTCCGTCCGCCTCGGCAAAAAGCCCCTTCCTCGCCTGCCTGGCTCCCGTGAAGGCTCCGGCCTCATGCCCAAAGAATTCACTTTCCATGAGTTCACTGGGGATACCAGCACAGTTAACAGCAAGAAAAGGCCTGTCCCGACGGTCACTTTGTCGATGGATCGCCCTGGCCACCAGTTCCTTGCCTGTCCCGCTCTCACCATTGATCAGAACAGCAGCATGACTCCTCGCAACCTGAAGAATTTCAGACCTCAGTTTCGCCATGGCCCTGCTTTCACCAACCAACCCCAGTGAATCATCTTTACCATCTGCCGAGCGTAACTGTGCAAGCTGCCTGCTGAGGTCTGCCTGGGCTAACAGTCGCCGTATTTTCAGCCTCAGATGGTCAGTTGAAAGCGGCTTGGTAAGAAAGTCATCCGCCCCTGCCTTCAGTGCGTCGACAGCCTGATTTACAGTGCCGAAAGCGGTGATAATGACAAAAGGCAGACTTTGCCCCTGTGCCTGAAGAGATTTCAGAATTTCAAGGCCATCACCATCGGGTAAGCGAAGATCCGAGACCACCAGGTCTGGAGCTTCTGAAACAGCAAGTTCACATCCTTCCTGGACACTACCCGCGCGGACAACCTGATAGCCATCGAGTTCAAGCTCTTCAGCTAGCAGCAGGCTCAGGCTTGCATCATCTTCAATCAGCAGGATTCTGGGGCCAGACTGTTTCATTTATCACTCCCCCCGATTGGCCAGAACAGCCTCATTCTGCACCCGCCATCCGCATTTTCAGTCACTTCGATTCTCCCGCCATGCTCCTTCAAAACACTACTGACCACTGCCAGACCCAGACCCGTACCTTCACCAGCCGGACGGGTGCTGTAAAAAGGTTCAAATATAGAGCCACGCCGGGGTTCTTCTATGCCCGGGCCGTCATCGTCTACTCGAACCTCGAACTCCGTTTCACACGCATGCAGTGATAACCTGACTTTCGACTGTGCTGCCTGACAGGCGTTGCGGACAACATTCAGGCAGGCAAGTTCGAGCCTGACCGGCTCGGCTTGTATCAAGGCGTCAAGATCCAGCCCCTCGGCAACCACCGTTTTCCCCATGCACCGGTTATCTTCCCGGACGCGCTCTATGACATCCCGGAGCACATCCGGCAGTTGCACCGGTCTCCGTGAGTCGGGCACATGGCGAAAACAGTCCAGTAACTGTTGGATAATCCTCGTCATCCGCTCAACCTGCGATTCGATATCTGTCAGGTGACGACGATGCTCCGCTGGCAACTCCTCTCTCTGCAGAATCCGTGCGCGCCCCTGAACAACATTCAAGGGCGCGCCAAGTTCGTGGGCGACACCGCCCGCTACGCGGCCGATCATCGCTATTTTCTCCTGGTACTCCAGCCGCTCCGCCATTTCCAGCTCTTTGGCGATACGCGATTCTATCTCTTCTTCCGCAAGAGCCATGCGTGCACCCATGTCACGAAGACCGGTATGAATCTGCTGCAACTCCCGCGGGCCGGAAGCCGAAGCCATCACTCGCCAACGGCCAGGTGCCAGGCTCGCCATCGTATGGAGTAGACCATTAACATGGCGCCCGACGGCCCCATAGTGTCCAAGAATCACGACCAGGATCACTGTCACAGCCAATATCGACCAGATTGACACGGCCCATAGCCGGCTTGAGGCAACAAGATCGTGAAAATCACTTCGCTGGCGCGTGACCTGTAGCAAGCCCTGAATACGACCATCCTCCGTGGTCAATGGCGTGAACTGGGAGAAAACCGACTCCCCATCGACTCGCCTGAAGGCACCGCCCAACTCGCCACTTGCGATTACCTGCTCCGCACTGGCGCTGTTTGCGACATCGCTGTCCGCCACCCCCAGACTCGCTACCCTGGCGCCACTCTCATCGAAAACCGATGCCCCGGATACCCGCCCGATGCGGAAAAGCGACTTCAGCGACTCCCCCATCACCAGCTCATCCTGTTCCTGCATGGCCCGTGACAATGGACCGCTGACTGCCCTGGTAACTAGCTCAAGGTCCTCCATGAGGCGTTCATTCAACGCCTTTTCCACAGCATTTAGTCCAACGGAAATTGCTATGCCACTGATAGCAAGCAATGGAACAACAATGCTGACCAGGAGCGTTAGCCGGAGAGAATGAAAGAATCGGCCAGCCGCTTTCAAAGAAGCTTTCATGATGGGTTCCGGAACAAAAATGTCACACAGAAATGCCACATGTGACTTTTCGCCTCAACCGCCGTTACTGGATTGTAATCCCAAAAATTCTTTATCTTTCTGTTTTGAAAGCCTTTTTTTGAAAACCAGAAAATTGGCACACGCCTTGTTTCGTCGTCTACCAAGAGCAACTCGAATTTCGTTTCCACAAACCTGGCCGGACACATTAAGCCGGCAACCATCAAACTGAAGGAGAGTTTTCATGAACAAACTTCTCATATCCATCACCGCTTCCCTCGCACTCCTTGCTACTGGCCCGTCGCTCGCCCAGGAAAGCCAGCAGAGCCCGGCATCGACCGGAAGCTCCGAGGGATACTCGAATCCTGCTGCATCGGGCACCCAAAGGACAAACTTCACCGATGCCGAACTCAAGCAATTCATCGACGCCCAATCCGGCATCAAGCAGGTACGAGAGGAATATATTGAGAAGATTGAATCTGCAGACTCCCAGCAGAAAGCTCAGGAGCTCCAGATGGAAGCCAACGACGAAATGGTGGAGATCATTGAATCTGAGGGAATCGATATTCCCACCTACAATTCCATCGCCACCGCTTACAGCAGCGAACCGCAAGTGCGCAACCGCATCGATGCGCTGATGTAATCCAGCAACCGCGCGCAACAATCCGTTCGTCAGTATTGCCCCGCTGGAAACAGCGGGGCTTTTTTTAAACCTGGTGGCATTCCTTTCCTTCGGGATTCTTGTGGTACCTTGTAGCTGTTAACCGACAAGGATCAAGAAACCTGGAGTTCCCGTTATGCGACACTTCCGTTTCAGGCTGTGGCCAGTTTGGGTCAGCCTGATTTTGGCATTGACCGGTTGTTCAGACGGCCAGAATACCGGCAGCGGGGACAACACTGCCAACGCGCCGGAAGCGCCCGAATACCCAGTCACCTGGCGCTTTGCTCTGGAGGAAATCGAGGGTAGCGTCCAACATGCCTATGCCGAAGCGCTCAAGGAACGTATTGAGGAGCGTTCCGATGGCAACATCGAGGTCGATATCTTTCCCTATGGCTCTCTGGGCACCTCGGTTCAGCTTACTGAACTGGTACGGAATGGCTCCGTAAGTCTTGCCTTCGCCTCACCCGGGCATCTTGCCAACACCGTCCCGGAAGTCGGCCTGTTTACCCTGCACTATATTCTGCCCGAGGATGCCGAGGTGACCCGACAGTTGCTGGCAAGCCCGAAGTTGATCGACCTTTTCGAACAGCCCTATGCCGATCAGAACATGAAACTGCTGGGTTTTGTGCCCGAAGGCTGGATGGCGTGGACCGCCAACAAGGCGCTTCGCACCCCGGAAGACTTCAAGGGCCAACGGATCCGGACAATGACCTCCGATATGGCAGAGGAAACTTTTCGGGCCTATGGTGCCGAGCCCAGCCAGATTCCCTATTCCCAGGTATACAGCGATCTTCAGCTGCGCAAAATCGACGGCCAGAGCAATCCGGTTTTTGCGATCGAGGAAATGGACTTCTACGAAGTCCAGAGCACCATGACCCTCGCCCGGCCAGCCCAGTTCGTTGCCTCGGTGGTTTCCAATCATGACTGGTACAACGCTTTGCCGGAAAACCAGCAACAATGGCTGGATAACGGACTGAAGGATGTTGCACAGATTGCCTGGGAGACCCAGGAAGAGTTAAACCAGACCCGGCTTGAAAAAATGCTGGAAGAGGGGCAACTGCAGGTAGTCCGCCTCACCGATGCAGAGCGTGAGGCATTTCAGCAGGCCAGTATGCCGGTGCGTGATATCTATCTGGAGCGCACCGGCGAAGGCGGGCAGCGTATTTTCGAGACGTTGCAGCAGCTGATTGCCGAGCTGGAAAACAACAACCAGCAATAGGCTCCGCGGTTATTCGGGCACCAGCCAGTCCATGTCATGGGTCAGATTCAAAGCATCTGATCCGGAAATATCGTCCATCATGGCGGAAAACCGGGAGTCAAACCCCCAGGGCGGATTGACCACCAGCATGCCCGACCCGGTCATGCCCCGCTCTGGCGGCTTTCGCAGGTGCACCTCACTGCACAGCACTTTACGGACGGCGGTGTCTTTGACGGCCTCTTTCAGCTGTTCCTGCAGGCCGCTGGTGAGTATCGGATACCAGATCAGAAAGATCCCATGGCGGCACTTCTTCCAGGACTTTCCAAGGGTTTCAGCAACATCAAGATAGTCTGACTTGATCTCATAAGAAGGATCAATCAGGGTCAGCAGGCGCGGCTGTTTAGGTGGGAGCTGCCTCAGCAAGCCCGCCAGACCATCCTGCCTGAGCATACAAATGGGTGCTTCAGAGACCCAACCAGCCAGCAGTTCGCTTTCTGAGGGATGAAGTTCGAAAAGCGTTAGCGCGTCCCCGGCCCTGAGAAAATGCTGGAACCAGACCGGAGACCCCGGGTAAACGGAAAGTTCGCCACTACCGGCATTGAATCCTGCAAGCACCTCCAGAAACGGCTTCCAATCCTTGGACCGAAGGCGATCTTTGCCGCTCCACAACTTCTGAACACCGCCGTCGGCCTCTGCCGTCTTCCGGGCCCGCTCACCTCGCAGATCGTATATGGCGCTACCGGCATGGGTGTCGAAACAGGCAATGCCAGATGCCTTCGCCTGCATCATGGTTTGGACCAGTGCCAGAGCCCCGTGTTTCTGGACATCAGCGAAATTGCCGGCGTGAAAGGCGTGCAGATAACTCAACATACAAAATAGCTCCCTGGTGACGGGGCCATTAAGCCCGATCACGGTTGCTCGGGGCAATAGCTCATAAGGTATACAACCTCAGAATTGCAGTGAGGCGACTTGCCATACACGGCGACAGGCTCCATAATTCTTCAATGCAAATGATTCTTACTTGCTCTTGAATTATTAATATGGAGATTACAATGAACACCAAGCTTCGTCCGGCTCCGCTGGCGCTGACTGTTGCAGCCCTTCTTACCGCTGGCTGCGCCAACACGCCCTGGTCCTCTGAAAAATCCGAACCTGCAACCAAAGCTTCGGTAGTAAACCATTACGCCGACCTGGCGCACGCAAACTATGAAGACGCCCTGATCACTGCCCGCGCGCTGGATGAAGCCACCGATCGGCTGATTGCCAACCCGAACGAAGCCAACCTGGCCGCCGCTAAAAAAGCCTGGCTTGCAGCGCGGGTTCCCTACCAGCAGACTGAAGTGTTCCGTTTTGGCAACGCCATTGTTGATGACTGGGAAGGCCAACTGAACGCCTGGCCGCTGGACGAAGGCCTGATCGACTACGTGAAGGCGGACGGATACCAGCACGAGCTGGGGAACGCCGGTGCAACTGCCAACATCATCGCCAGCAACAGCATCAACGTGGGGGGTGAAACCCTGGACGTGTCCTCACTGTCTCCGAGCCTGCTGGCCGATCTGAACGAAGTCGGCGGGTCTGAAGCCAATGTTGCTACCGGCTACCATGCGGTTGAATTCCTGCTTTGGGGTCAGGATCTCCACGGATTCGAAAGCGGTGCCGGGGAGCGTCCGGCCACGGATTACGCCAGGGGTGCTGATTGCACCAACGGTAATTGCGAGCGTCGTGGCGAATTTCTGGATGCGGTGACCGACCTGCTGGTATCGGATCTGGAGTGGATGGTGGCCCAGTGGGCACCGGGCGCCAGCGACAACTACCGCGCACAGTTGACCGCAGCCGATGCCAACCAGGGCGTTCAGAAGATGTTGTTTGGCATGGGCTCCCTGTCCCTCGGTGAGCTGGCCGGTGAGCGCATGAAGGTAGCCCTTGAAGCCAACTCCTACGAGGACGAGCACGACTGCTTCAGCGACAATACCCACAACTCCCATTATTACAACGGCCAGGGCATTCAGAACGTCTATACCGGCACCTACCGTCGTGTGGATGGCAGTCTGTTGTCAGGTCCTTCCCTGTCTGACCTGGTTCAACAGAGCAATCCGGAACTGGACGCCCGCCTGAACAACCAGCTGGACGCCTCCATGGAAGCCCTGGGCCTGATGAAGGCACGCGCTGAGAGCCGCGAAAATCCGATGGCCTTCGACACCATGATTGCACCGGGCAATGCAGAGGGAACCCGTATCGTTAACGGTGCCATCATGGCGCTGGTTGCACAGACCGGCTCCATTGAGCAGGCCGCGCGGGACCTGGGTATTGAAGCCCTGTCTCCGGATGACGCCGGTCACGCGTTCTGAACATGATGAGGCAGCTTGCTTTACTCGGTGCGCTGGCAATTGCCAGCGCCCACGTTACCGCCCAGACTCACGCGGGCTACCCAATCCAGACATCGCCGGCAACAGGGGGCGATGGAACCGTGCAACAGTCAGACACGAACGCCTATTCGCTTCCCCAGGGCAACTTGTCCATGACCAGGCGTCTGGATTTCAGTGTCGGCAACAGTTTTTTCCGTAACCCCTGGGTCGAAGCCCCGGCAAGCACTGATGCCCGTGACGGCTTGGGGCCACTGTTCAATACCAACTCCTGCCAGGGATGTCATATCAAGGATGGCCGAGGACACCCCCCTGGTGTCGACGAACCGCCGGTCTCCCTGTTTCTGAGGCTGGCGGTTCCCGCTGATGCGGAACGGGACGCCGAGATTCTGCGCAAGCACGGTTTCAAACCGGCTCCGGTCTACGGTAGCCAACTACAAACGGCAGCGCTGCCAGCGGCAAAGCCGGAGGCCGATCTGATCATTGAATGGACGCCGGTGAAAAAGACCCTTGCGGATGGCACGGTCGTGGCACTGCGCAAACCCGTTTACCGCATCGAAAACCCGAACTACGGCCCTCTTCCTGACAACCTGCTTGTCTCGCCGAGGGTGGCACCGCAAATGATTGGCTTGGGGCTGCTGGAAGCTATCCCCATCGACGACTTGCAGGCTCTCCATGACCCTGACGATGCGGAGAATAACGGCATTTCCGGAAAGCTCAACCAGGTCTGGGATCTGGCTACGGAACAGACGCTGCCCGGCCGTTTCGGCTGGAAGGCGGCGGAGCCGGATGTGCACCAGCAGAGCATGGGTGCTTTTGCGGGGGACATGGGCCTTACTTCTTCGATAAAACCCACTACCGACTGCATGCCTGAGCAGAACTGCGAGCGGTTTACCCATGGTGGCGAACCGGAGGTAAGCGACAAGGTGGCCAACTTCGTAACCTTCTATGCCAAGAGTCTCGCCGTTCCGGCCCGGCGCAATCTTGAATCCGACTCGGTTCAACAAGGAGCAGAACTGTTCAACGAAATTGGCTGCGCTGGCTGTCATACCCCGCGACACCAGACGGGTCAGGTAGCCGACCGCCCGGACCTGAGCAATCAGACTATCTGGCCCTACACGGATCTGCTGCTCCACGATATGGGCCCAGCCCTGGCGGATGGACGTGATGAGTTCCTGGCCAATGGCAACGAATGGCGAACACCGCCACTCTGGGGCATTGGGCTGGCCCAGTTGGTGAATCCACAGGCCGGATTCCTGCACGACGGTCGTGCCCGCTCCCTGGAAGAGGCCGTGCTCTGGCACGGTGGCGAGGCCCAGGCGGCGACCGAACGCTACCGCCAGATGTCGTCCGAGGATCGTACAGCCCTGATCGATTTCCTGAATTCACTCTGAGGATCTGCAATGCCACCGATCACCAGATTTCTGTGCGCCTCTGTCCTGGCCTTTGCGTCACCCCTGGCATGGGCGAACGATGCTGACACCCAGGCACGCCATCAATGGCATGAGGCCATTGCCAACGGCTACCAGGCCTTTTCAGCGAAGACCACCAAGCTGACGGGGGCGGCCCGGGAATACTGCAACGCCCCCGCAACGGATAGCTGGAACCGCCTGGAAGCGGCCTGGCTCGAAGCTTTTCTGGCCTGGCAAAGAGTGCGTTTTGTCGATTTCGGCCCGGTCGAAAACAACAATCTCTCCTGGCAGTTCCAGTTCTGGCCGGATCCAAAGAACCTGATCGCCCGGAAAGCAGCATACCTGATCGGAAGCAATGAACCGATTACGCCGGAGGTGATCAGCCAATCCGGCGTCGCCGTTCAGGGCTTCCCGATGGTGGAATACCTGTTGTTCGATCAGCAGCTCAATGCCGGCGAACACGCACTTCCCGCGGCCCGGAGCTGCGAGTTGCTGACCAACGTGGCTCTGCATGCGGAAAAGAACAGCGACGAGTTAACGGCTGGATGGCGGGCGTTCAGTCCCCACTACCTCGAGACCGATCAGTACCGCGACACCACTATGCGCGCTGGCATGGCTGCGCTGGAAATCCTGGAGGAGCGTCGTTTGGCCCAACCCATGGGGCTTCGTGGTAATGGCAAACGCAATCCGTACATCACGGATGCCTGGCGCAGCGGTAAAAGCCTGATGGCTATTGAAGCCACGGTGGATGGCCTGCAGACAATGTTCTTGCCTGGGCTTGTCACCTTGCTGGAAGCAGGGGAAAAGTCCGATCTGGCCGACCGCATTGGCAAGCAATTTATCGACGTTCAGCAGAACTTCCCCGGCGCCCACATGCCGATGATAACCGCCCTGAACGAAGAGGATCCGTTCCGGGTCCTGCAGAGCCTGTATGTGGATATTTCCCAGCTGACGACGCTGGTGAATGACCAGGCAGCAGTCGCTCTCGGTGTGGTCCGGGGATTCAACTCCAGCGACGGCGACTGAGGAGATTGACTTTATGCCGTTGAATCGCAGAGGCCTTCTCAAAGCCTCGGTCGCCGGCAGTATTGCCCTTGGCCTGACCGGCTGCTCCCTGATTCCGCGCAAAGCCGACCGTGGACCAGAACACTACTCCGGTGCCATCGGTTTGCCGGATGGCAGCTTTGCCGTCAGCGCTTTTGATCGTAGCGGTGACATCCTCTGGCAGGCACCCGTGGAAACCCGCTGCCACAGCGGGTGCAACCGGACCGGCAAGCAGGAAATCCTGTTCTTCGAGCGTCGACCCGGGTG